>Ga0179591_1254753_pt1 | contig 14210 bp, 15 predicted proteins | sample CZOMad2_1_08_16f_FD_182891 | JGI IMG/M metagenome (GOLD analysis project Ga0179591, IMG submission 182891) | Vadose zone soil fungal communities from Angelo Coast Range Reserve, California, USA - CZOMad2_1_08_16fungal (PacBio error correction) | ecosystem: Environmental > Terrestrial > Soil >...
AAGATTGCTCGGCGATAGGGATACCAGTAAAGATCCGACATCCGATTTCACTAGAACGCTACGAGGACTGTGCGGTGGGGGAAGGGGGACGGACGAGGAGGAACCGTGCGGTCGCACATCATCACTAGCCTCGACAAAGATACGGCTGAACAAGGTGAGAAAGCTAAGCGACAAGATCGGAACAGCTCGAGGGAGCAGAGCAGCGCGCCCATCTTAACTCGGAAACACAACGCGCCCGCAACGGGAAAATCCTAAAAATAGTCTTCGGGAAAAGAGAGCGAGCCGAGTTTCCAAGGCTCGGCTCGCCAGCGGGCAAACACAACCGCCTCAAACATCGGCCGTCAGGAGCGCACGTGGGAGACGCCAGAAGGAGTCCCGAAAAGCAAAAGTAGGGAGAACTCGAGGGGAGCACGGAAGAAAGAAGCCTTCGTAGAGACTCGGAAATATGGAGGGGGGAAGACTGGATCAGAGACGACTGCGCGAAAAAAGGCCGATCAGAGGGATTCGGGGCACCCGCCGACCCGCGAAAAAAGAAAACATGGCACGTGCGGTTCGTGAAGGGAAGAGCCCGCCATCGAATCCTGGAGAAGGCCTGACGCTGAGCGCGAGAAAGGAGACGAACGGGGAAAAAGACGCGAAACCCTGTTGGGTCATACTCGCCGACGAAAAAGATAATCCCGGAGGAACGTCGAGTCGACGTGAACGGAGGGCTAAAAAAAGGAAAAGGCGACAAAACGAGTGGTATTACTGTGAAGAAGAGGAGAGAGACCGGAACAAGTGGCTGAGCTGCGGGGCACTCGTAGGGTCGGGAAAAACCGAGGGCAAGACGCCGGACAAGAGGACCGATCCGCAGCAACATAGGAAGTCAAATTCTAACGCTGGCGAGAGACAAAAAAAGGAAGGCGTCTTGAAGCAATCTAACGTACGAGGGGAGGGGGCGAGAGGAGGGTCAAATGTAAAGACGACGTCAGACTGGTCCCACACGAGAAGCGCGCGGAAGGTTCTAAGGCCGCATTCGTGCTCCCGCTGGCGCCCAACTACGGGGGGAAAAAACAGGCCCCGTCTCAGCAGCCGTACTCCGAGGGAATGCAGGGAATACTCGCGGCGACGGGAAAACTCGAGGGAAGGCTCTTCCCAGTCACAGTGTAGGAACGGGAAGGGGTCTGGTCCCGATAAAGGGAGATGAGAGTAGTACAGGTGGCATATGCGACTCGAAAAAAAAAGGGAAGAACCTATCGATCGAGCGCTGGTTCAAGGAAACGTCCAAAGAAGCCTGGCACAAAAAAACACAAAAAAAGAGAGAGGGCGACTACGGCTAAAATGGATCGTTCCCCTGGTGGAAAACGAAAGGGGAAGAGCAACCAAGCGAGCACCAAGGCTGCGGGGAGGGCGTCGTTTGACTAACGCACGAATCGACGTCGTGTGGGAAGAGGACGCAACTGGCCAAACCTTGGCAACTCGTGCTCGCGGAGCAGGCTCAATGAGCCGGCGGATGCCATTCTGTGGGGCAGAAGGCTGCAGGCCAATGTAGGCAAGTGGAAAGAAAAAAGGGAAAAACACAGCCATGGGTCCAGAGGACCCCACCAAGTACAAAACCGAACCCCAACACATACCCCGATTACGCCATTGAAGAAGGAGCACGCAACTCTATAGAGGAAACATCTGTCTCCGTTCAGAGGGTTGCAGGAGCCTGTCGGCACCCTCAATGCCCGTGCTGTACTACGCCGGGGGGAAAGAGAACGGAGACAGCAAAAAAAAAGGCTGCACCGGGACTGTGGCAGGGGGAGCGAGCTTAGGGATGCTCATACACTAGGCGCCGATTCAAAAACTCAGCAGAAGAGAGGGGCAAGAAACCGCGCGACGCGGGGTCTCTTCCGAAAGGCAAAACAGATCACAGGGGCGCGCACCGAAGCTGAAGTAGACGACAGCCCCGGAACTTACACCGCAACGGGGGGAAAAACAAAGTGGCGCACCTTCGACCCGGAGAGCCCGTCTCGACCGTAGAGGGTAAGGAAAGCAGGCCATCAACGGTCCCCTGCGCCCTAAAGGGGCCAGTCGACAGCGAATGGTGAACTCTCTCGGCTCGTCTGGCGCGAACCGAGGAGACGAAGAGGAAGGGGGAAGTTCAAGAGTCTCCCCAAGAGACTCGTAGGGGAACGATGGAAAGAGGGACATGTCACCTCAAAAGAGGACTGTGGGCGTCGGCAACGGAGAAGCTCTCTCTAATAACCCCGACCACGCCAAGAAATCGCCTTCGAGAGATCTCAAGCAACAACAAACATGGGGAGAAGAAGATATAATCACGCCGATTCGATTGAGGACGTTCGGGAGCAGGAGAAAAGAGTTGGAACAAATCCGACCAAATAATCATAAGGCTCACAAAAAAAGATAGGTCCCTGACGCGTGCAAGATGGAACAGAGGCATCCACAAGCTCGCGACCTCTTCGCTGAAACGAAGAGCGCAAGAGAGGAAGCAGTAGGGCGACGGGGACAGCGGGCGCAACAATGTGACACCCCCCCAAAAAAACCCCCCCAACAACCAGCCTCGGAGCGAAGAGGAGGACTAGAGAGGACCGGAGCGAAGGGGTAGAATGTTCAAACAATAGGTTGCGCGTTGACTCAAAGTAGAGGGGGGGACGCCCACAGGGGTGTCAAAGGGGAAAGTCGGCGCGCAACGGGATAGGGGAAAAATGAAGAAGAAGACAAGATTCGAGCCGGGTGTGCAGGAAGAATCAAGGACGAAGGGTGACTAAATCGTGCTACTATGTGGATGAGCATCAAAGAATACGCCGAGAACTACGAAAAGGGGGCAGCCCGAGAGGCGCGTCCCGCAGTTCGTCGACTCGTCAGGTAAAGAGAAATAAAGAAGCAGCATCTAGGCCGGGTGAAGACCATCTCCCGAGTCTGCACGAGCAGCAAGGGGGGAACTAAGAGAGGTAAAAGGGTGGAACCTGGCATTACAGGGAGGGAGGGGGGTAGAGGTCAAGTACTGGGTGCGGGTCGGGCCCGGGAAAAGACACGGCGCAAGTTGCACTTCTTCAGCGTAGAACGCCGGGGAGGGGAGGAACAGAGGAAGCAAAACTGCACAAGACTGGCCACGCCCGACGACGAATTGAAAATCCGACCGGAGCAAATGACAATTTTATTTCACAGCATCGCCAGCTTCTATCCACCAAGAGGAGATCGGGCGCTTTAAAGACCGCCTCAAGCACTTCATAAAAAAAAGGGTTGGACTCTAGCCGTCGATTTCAAAAAAAGGGGGAGGGAAAAACGGCATGAAAGTTCAGGCATGCGCCGTTGACGGCGGGGGGGGAGGAAAGGACAGGGCATTTGACGGCACAAACTCCGAAAAAATCCGTTCGCCTGACGGGGGGAGACGAGACGTCTCATCTTCAAGTCAGGACTCCAGAGTAAGAAGAGGGGAATACAGACGCAACGTGACAGACCCCAGCTCTCCTTCCGTCTCGACGCAAAGAAGGCGCCGGGAGAGAAAAGTACCGGCTCTTAATGAAAGAGTATCTGCTGCGAGAAGTGCCGCACAAAAAACGGTGTGGCTGCAGCATGGAAGACGACCTGCCTAAAGTTCGTGCGACAGTGACAGGCAAGGAGGAAGAGGAAACCACTCGCCTCTTCTTAAAAACCCGGCGGAGGAAAACAAAAGGAAACATACCCGCCCGTACGTCACATCTGGCTAAAAGCAGCCACCGTTGGGCGGTCAAAGCGACACGGAGAAGGGTTACTCATCAGCGGTGGGAGAAATCGAAGACGCCTGCAGGATTCAGCACGGGGCAGAACATCCTCGGGGCACCACGAAGAAAACCACGAACTGCTCGGCATCGCTCCGTCGCTTGGAAAAGCGAAAATCACACTGGTGTAGAATAGCGTTCCAGGAAAGAACGAGGACGCTAAGCGACGTTACCGACTTCTCGAATAAATCGAGGGGACGTACTTACACCCACAAGGTGGAACGCCGAGCTTGGAGGGTCCTGTAGTCGTCCGGAGAGGCGAAGCCGCGCTGACCACCAGTGCTCTCGAAGGACACAGGAGAACTGACACGAAAACCTCCAGGCAACGCGGTTCTCGCGGCGGGTCGGAGGTGTCCCAAAAGAGGAGAATCTAGGGGCCTTTATGAGCACGACGTCTGCGTACCTAACAGGAAGACTACGCCCTCATCGGAAAAAAAGCAGGCTACGAAAGGGGGGGATCATCCTAAAGGAGAGAGGGCGATGCGTGAGGGAAGAAAAGTAGTTCGCAGTAAGGAACATTGCTAAGGCAAGACAACGGATGGGGCGTAGAGGGTTGGCCCTATGAGAAGGCCTCGCAGCCTTTTCCTGAGCTCACGAGAGACCAAAAAAACAGCTGGGAGCGACTGTGAGGGCTCAGCGTGCTGTAGGGGAACGATGTTCAGCGGGGGGAGCGCGTCGCTTACGCGCACGCACCGGCTTGGAAGAAAGAGAAAGCAAAGCGCCTGACAATTTGGTCAGCAATAGCGGCGGGAGGGGAAAGCTCAGCGATGGGGCGACCCGCACGGTTTCTCATACCACTGCGCGAATGAAAGAAAGTCAGGGCGAGCTGAGAAGGAATCGGGATTTCTAAAAATCGGCAAGGGGATACTAGAAGAAGGAAAGCATAAATCGAAAAACAACAACGGATTATGAGGAAAAGAGCATATCATAATTCGAACGGAGAGGAGAAACCGTGACCTATTACGTAACCTAAAGCAATCTCCCGAGTGGCTCCTGAAGGCGTTTGGAATAAAGAGGGATTCGACCTTGCTGTTCGCACATCCACAAAGAAATATCTCCAGGATGACAAAGTGTCGCGCTGTTCCGAGAAAACTGAGAGGAACACGACGCAGGGCGAAAACATCGGCTCCAGCTTAACGTCGAGAGCCAAAAAAGGCAACGGCGCCGAACCAAGATCCAGATTTCTACTCGTCAAAGGACGGAAGAGAGAAGTACCAAGGCGTCTACGTCGCCATCGCAAAAAAAAAAGCCAGCACCGATCTCTGGCGATAAAAGGTTGTCCCAAGAAACACGGAGAAAGAAGAAAAGAGGAAGAAGACGCCGGGAGGCAATAACTTCGTAGACGAAGAGAGAATGACGTCGGAGGTCCTTTTAGAGCGACAACAGAACGAAACCTGGAGGCACAAGAATTGCAGAAGCAAGACCGCCAACCGCTAAGGGTCACAGGAACAGCTGGGGTCGGGCCCGGGCGCGATGCTGAACTACAAAATCGATATACCTGGAAGGCCGGGAGAGCTAAGAACTCGACAGACGGCGCGCCTCTGCTAAACAATTGTAGGGTCCGTACGAGGGAAGGCGAACAGGATGCCTCGGCCAGCGAGAGTCGCGTCTAGCGGGGGACTCTGTGAGGGAGGAAGGACCGGGCGCGAAAAACCGAGGTTTGATGAACTTACCATAGAGAGAAAGAAATGAAGAGACATCACGGTGGCGTCGGCGCAGTGAATCGGAAGTGTGGGCGGGCCCAAAGGCGGCGGCATCCGCAGATAGGCAAGAAAAAAAAAGAGAGAAGAAGAAAACCGCGCACGCGTTGCATTCGACCTCCGAACGGATGTAAGAGGGGAAAAGATTGCACGAACGGGGGCTTTTGAATTGTGGATCGGATGTACGTCGCCTTTCTAAGACGACTCGACGTTTCCAAAGACGAGGAAGAAGAACTGGAGTCGCAGTTCTTGCGACCAAGAGGCGCAAAAAAGGACGGTGGCGACGTCCACTTCAAAACGTACGCCTGGAAAAGAACCCGCGGCTCGAAAAGGGAAAAAAAAAAGAGAAGAGAGAAAAAAGACATGGAGAAAGTTGCACGCAGGGGATGTTCGCCGATGCCGCGAAGCGGGAGGCGCCCGTGTCAATGAGAAATTCGGAAAACTCATGTCTCAAAAAGAGATCGAGCGGCGGTTCCGTAGGGAGGAAAAAGCAGCTGGACTGTGACGCCACGCCACACCAACGCTCGTTTCAACGACTAAAAAAAAGGAAAGGGAAAGAGGGGGAACGGGGGCCGACCGAACCGTGGTGAATAAAAGAGGAGGCACCAACGCTGCCAGGAACGGAGTTTGACAAAGGACACAAAGGACGTCTGGTGACGACGCTGGCGCGACTGGCCCTCCAGGTCAGGGGAATAGGGCTCGCGGTAGATGAAGAATCATCTCTTCTGTCGGGGGGGAAAAGGTCGTAGTGGCAAAGGTCGGCGAGGGCTGCCGCGGGGAGGTAAAAGTGAAGGAAGCTGCGCACCCGGCTCAAGGGTGGGGTCCTCGCGAAAAAATACACCGCAAAACACGCACAACACCGTTCCTGCAATTTCCTCATTCTCACGCACACTCGACGAAAAGACAAAGCACACCGACCTCTACTCTCAGGGTTCGAGCCTGGGGAGGACCCTACCAGAAATGCCTTTGAATGTAGACCGGAGAAAAAAAAAGTACGCCCGCGGACGATCACCTTCGCCCGTCGCCCGGGAGGGGAGGGGCCAGCATTATCGACGCTCGGTAATGCTCATCCAAACTAGAGCCCGGTGTTCGAAAGGAGGGAGAAGTCAAGAGAAAGGCACACGGCATCGACGCGTGTCCTCTTCACCGGTACCGTCAACTCATCGCGATCAAGGAAAAAGAAGGAAGAAAACGCGAATCCCCTCTTGAGTCACCCTCGGGGGTGCGAACCCGCCCTCCAGTGGAGAAAAGGGAGAACAAAAGAAAAAGGAGAAAAAGCCTTTTTCGAGGGAATCTCTAGCCATCGACGGTCAATGAAGAAGCTGAGGCGAAAGAAAACGGCGTAAGCACGTCGCGCGTCAGTTGAAACCCGGTCTTCAAGAGGTGCCAGATGCCTCGTTCGGCGCAAAATCGGCAAAGAGGAACACTCTGCCCGTAACGAGGGGAAAGATACCCATAACCTCGGTCTTGAAGGAAGGGGAAAAGGGGATATCGAGCAGCCAAACGACACTCCGCCTAACGCATAGATGCGTGCATCTCTCTAAACACCAAAACTCGATATGAAAAGAAGGGTCTGCAAACAAGGGGGCGGGAGGAGGGTGAGAAAGAGAAAAGCTTTCCTCGGTTGCCACCAGGAGAAAGGAACGAGGAATGAGGAACTCAATCCGTCTACTACGGGCAACTGTCACCGAAAGGCAAGAATGGAGAAAAAAAAATCCTACGCGGCGGACCGATGTTCTGGAAACGAAGATCGGACCTCGGAAGCGTCGTTTTCAATAAGACAAAAAGAACCTTCCGGGGCCGCGAGCCCTACGGAAAAGAAGGTGGCATGGAAGGGATCAACCTTTTCTAAGTTAACCACTGATGGAGAAAGGGGGAGACAAAGAGAGGTTACGACCCCATGGTGGAGTCCCCCCAGGGGAAAATGGGGACGCGTAGGGCGAGAAAGGGAGAGAGGGGCGGTACGGAAATAGGAGCCACATCAGAGCACGGTTGGTGAAGTGCTCGATGTATGCGAGGGGAACACGGGCTACTCTTTTATGAGAACCTAAGCGAACGAGAACTGAAAAAAAAAAAAAAAAGCCCGGGCACGCAAGGCTCGTCATGCCGTAAGAAATCGGGGAAGGATCGCGACATCAAGCACATAATCTCGGAAAAGGGGACGACCAGGCTAGAAACAAAACAAAACAGGCATCGAGCGACAGCCTGGGGCAGATAGGCGAGTGCGTTCTCCAGGAAGTAACTGGCATTACGCGGTTATGGGCGGGGGACAGAGGGAATTGGGGATCTTCCATGGAAACACGGGAGAAAGGGAAGATTCGGCACGTCTAACCTCGCCAAGCAAGAGCCGACCGCCGATTTCCCCTAATAAGGTCCACGAACCAAAAGAGAGGAATGGGAGAAAAAGCCCGACCAAAGCACTAGGACGAAGGGGGGAGGGCCAGCACACGCAACACGTAATCCCAAAACGACGTACGAAAGACGTGAGAGGAAGTCAACCGCCTGCCTCCCTGCACAGTTTGTGCCGGCCGAGGAACAGAGTCACGTTGCACGTCGAGAACCCGGGGGAAAGATGAAAATTGAGCGGAAAGGGAATAGCGTTTGTGAGGAGGACATGAGAGGGAACAAAAGGAAAAAGAAAAACAAACTGATCGATCCGTCGCCGAAAAGTAGGGGGGCGAAAGTCTGCTCGCAATCAACCGCAATCGGGGCGTCAGGTTTACTCTACCTGCGAAAGTTCATCACAAGGAGAGGCAAGAGCGCGACCGAGACTCGAGGGTCGCCTCGCGACGAAGGCAGAAATTCCACCGGCGTATCGCGAGGAGTTCCCACCGCCAAAACGGGGCGCAGCGGAAAAGAAGAAACACGTGCAACCGAGAACGAGGCTCGTCGGGACACGTCATAACGGAAATCTTCAAAAAAAACTGAAGACAAGAAAAAACTACAAGAAAAAGCCCTTAATGCAGATAGAAAAGAAGTAAGCCCGTTGCGGGCAGACTCGCAGCCGGTGACAGCATTTTAACGCGGAAGGAGGGGAGGCCAGACACCGGCAGGCAGTCGCCGCGGGGAAGAAAAAGAGGCAACCGCCTAGAAGACACGATCCGCCTGTGCATCGAGGGAGCAAAGCGGAGTGAAGAAAAAGCAAGAAACGGGGTCGACGAGAGGGGGTCAACCGCACAAAAGAGGGAAGCGAAGGGACAATGGCGGAGGCCTTTGAAGGAGCAGTACTGCCCGAAAAGGTGGAACAGAAGGCTGTCGCCTTCTGGTCTGCAGGAGAGATCTCAGCTAAGAAAAAATGCTCATAGGAAGGGTAAAGGAGCGACTCGCTCAATTGCAACGAAACCGAATAAAGATGTCGCGATGGGATAGTGTCCCCGAACGCATCTGCAATGCTTCGCTCGGCGCGGGACGGAGTAGAGAAATGAAAGGAAAGCAAATCAAGTCACGATAGCTAAAACGATCAGGGAAGACCCGCTATACGAGAGGCTATGGGTCGAGGCTCACCGTGTGTAGGAGAACAAAAAGAAGAAACGGAAAGACTATCGGTGATTGGCTGCTGAGGGGGAACGATTGGCGACGAGCCAAGGGGTTCCGACTACGGGCTCGGGGTGATAGGGAATAGAAGACGAGAAAATATGTCTCAGGGAAACTGTGTAAACACACGATCGAGTGCTGGAGAGGCTCAGTCAAAATTCAGGGGGGGGAGAAAGACAAAATCACACGCTCACGCCGAAAAAGGAAGAGGGTCGCCGCAACAGCGCAATCAAAGTTGTCAGTTATCGGAGCGGATTCGATGCGCAGGAAGGGGGAGATCCGCAACGTTTTCACGCCGAAACGACGGAGGCCAGAAGAACGTAGGCGAGAGAAGGGGCAGACGAATAGGGGGAAGCCACGGGTATCCGATCGCTCTCAAATTCGTAGCAAAAAAAAAAAAAAAGATGAGGAAAAAAGAGAGATGCAATTGCAAGCGCTCGGAAGACAATTGAAAAAAAAACCGATGCATAGCTCCAGCGCGCCCGTGAACTTCTTTTGAAATGAAGGAAAAAGATTTGGAGCGAACCTTTTCGGGTCGAACACCTCGCCACAGCATAGAGAGAGAAGGGGAGGAAAAAAGGTCACAGGCGGCTGGTTCGAGGACTACGGACGGAACAGACTGGCTGGGCGCGACCAGGAAGCACCCATCTTACTCAGCGCAACAAGAAAAGACATCTAAGCCTAAGACCAGTCAGCGACCAAGTAGGAGGAGTACGAGGGAAGAGAGCGATCTCTTTCGCCAGGGGGCTGACTTAGGGGAAATAGGCACAATCAACCAGCCATCACCGATCACATTCTAGAGAGCGAACTGGGGGGGGAAAAGACGAACCTGTGAGTCCAAGAACAAAAGGGGAAGAAGCGGCCGTGGGGCAGAACCTTCATCGACTGCGTGACGAAATGATTTCTGAGGGCGGCCTGGTAGGGGCAACTCGACTCCTGAGCTACTAAATCACTAAGAAGGGCGGATGAAAAAGGACTCCGCCGCATACTAGCAACGAGTGAACGAGGTCGGCCACGCGAGGTCTGGACCGACCATCAGAGGCCGTTACTGCAGGCCGTTCGCTCAAAGAAAGAGAAGAAGAGAAAAAAAGCTAAAAAATTGTTTGGGAAGGACCACCCTACGAAACAAAAAAGAGAAGGATCACGCTTCACCGGGCGCTTCGACGGGGACTCTGACGAAACCGCGTCGTACTACAAAGGATGACTAAAAGCAAGAAGGGGCAGATGCCTAGCCTGCGGCTTTGGGGGGGGGGGGGGGGGGTTTCGGAAGTGGGAGTTGCACGCGGAGTGCTTGCAACACCTGAGGAGGCAGCAGGCATGAGAGGACCGAACAGCCAACGGATGAAGTCAAAGGCGAACGCGTGGTCTATCGCAAAAAAAAGGGATTACGGCGTCTCACATCTGCACTGAATGGGGCTGTGATGAGAGCTGAGGTTAGGAAATACGAAAAAGGTAAGACACATGACGCCATGTCGCGAAAGGGGGTTCGAACGGTTAGTCAGCCGGTCTTTCTAAGCTGCGACCACCAAAGGGCAGAGCGGAAAGTTCGAAGACCGTACTCCGTCGGAATGCAGGTACCACGCCTGCGAAAGGAGGAAGAAAAAGAGAGGAGCCATACGGACGCGAGCCACTTTGGTATAAAAACGTTGCGCATGTAGGGCCCGATGCAAAATTAGAGGAGGGGAGAAGGGCGAGACGACGACTGGTAGGTACCATCACGGTCAACAGGGAAAAAGGAGAGAGAGAGGAAAAGTCGGTCCATTAGCGCAAGACTCTTGAATGTAACCACTCCAGAAACAAAAGGGAGTTAAAAGAAAATGAAACGGGAAAATGGAGGAGACACAGTCACCGACCGAAACCGTGGGGAAAAGAAGAGCCTCTTCGGCACCAACGGCAAGACAGGAGGGCGGGCGGTTTGACTATCAGCGCAAATCGACGTGCGTTTTGGGGATCAAGGGAAGCATAAAAAACAAACCGGCGGGCCTCTTCCTCGGGAGGAATGAGCAGAGAGAGGGGAGGCGGTGCCATTCTTACGGGGCAGAAGGACGGCCTATCAACCGCAGTTAGCGATGGGAAGAAGATGAGCAAACCCCGCCCGTGGGCAAAGAAAAAAAAAAATACGAAAACGTACCCACCGCACAGAACCCCTCGTAAGCCAGTTCACCTCCGCAACCACATAGGACGAGAACTGGACCCACAGCATTGGCTCTCGTGCCCGGGGTCATGACCTGTCGGGACCCCGTACCAATGCACTGCTTGCTTTATAGCGAAGGGAAAGAAAAGAAAAAAGGAGGACGAGGAATACTCCAAGATGAAACAAAATGGGTAGAAGAGAAGTCTGGGTGCGACATCCAATGCCCAGTTCTACACACAGGCGACAGGAGGGAATGAAACAACAACAGCGTGATCCTCTGTACCTTACCACACGAAGAGGAGACCGTGCGCGCAGACGCAAAAATCCACCGACATACCCCTCTTGGGAGTACACCAGAAGGGAAAAACGGACCATCATTGGCCGCACATGCGACCCGGTCGGAACGTAGAGGAATAGCCGGTGTCGCGGAAGACTCGAGGGACCTCGACAGATAACCCTCCCTTCGCATAGGACTGCTTACGCGAGAGCTCAGAGGGCCGGAAAAGCGGAATCGTTCCAGTATGCCCGGGCTTCTCCCGTAAGGAGAAAAGATCGTGCTATCACTGCCCTTACGTCGTCTTCCGAGCCCGAACCGAGGGTCGGCGTCTCCACATAGAAATCTCGACATCACCCAAACACGAAAAACTCGAAGCAGGAAGAGATCAAAAAACGGAGAGGGAGGGGAAAAGAGAGAGATGGCAGCGAGAGGCGAGTGATGAGGAGTGGTGTATGAGACGTATAGCGGCGAAGTTGACATACCGCCTAGTAACTCGTTTTCGGATAGGCCGCACTCGCTAAGGGGAAAAAGAGGCACAGGGGACCGGGTTTTTGGGTGTTGGTCTTTGTTTTTGCATTGGTATTGTGTTTTGTGTTTTTGGATATTTGGCCTGAGAGTAAGAAGACCGAGGAACTCCGGGAAAGAGGATTCCAAGGAGGGAAGCACAAGAAGAGCGCGCTCCTTCAGCATGAGATGGTCCGGACGACAGCGAAGAGCAGACAAAAAGGGAAGGGGACCATCGCCCTCGAAAAAAGAGAGGGGCGAATCAAATCAGACATTGGATAGGTGACCGCAACCCGAGGCGAGGTGTGACGAAAACGTGTCCCCACGAGGTCTTGAGGCGAATTGTCTGTCGGAGAAAGAAAGGGGGTCGGAGATGAGGTGTCTGGGAACGGTAAAAACCTCAACGTTTGTTGCAGAGTCACGAGTAGAGAGTCTAACTCGTCGAATCGTGGGAAAAGAACGTATCGCCGCGACACACTAAACTCCCGAGCCGGGTCGAGGGCTCGTCCAATGGCGACGAAGCCGGGTAAGCGAGAAAAAAGAAGGAATCTCGTTCCGTGCCAAAAAGAGAAGGGAGAACTATCGGAAACGAGACTCCAGGCATCTATTCAGGTATGGACGAGGAACGGGAAAATTAAGGGATTTGAGTTGGTGGGAATTTCGGGAGACTTTGGTGGCGAGCAAAGGAAAAAAGCGCAGGTTTCGAAGCTGTCACGGAAGAAACTACATCGCGTACGGGAAAGGAACACAAACCGCTGCACGAAGAAGTGCCAACCAAAGCATCGAGTTGCCGAAATGAAGAAGCTAGCACGATGACTAAGGGAGTCAAAAGCGCCAGCGTCGGGGAATCACCACCAAACGACTCCGATCGTTGCGATTAGAGTCAAAAACAAACCGACGAAAACCCTTGTGGTGCCTAGAAAGGAAATGTTGAACAAGTTTCGTCGTAGGGAACGGGAAACGTTATAATGGAGGAAGGAAGAGGGACGAGCGGGTTGTGGCTTGGCAGGACATAAAGGGGGGGCCGTTGAAGCGCAAGTGACGACGTCTACGATCTAGACGGGAAAATGAAAATCGGGGGGACTCTGTCGCAAGAGAACGTAGAATCCGAATGAAAAGGGAACGAGCGGGAACCTACCTGCGCAACGTTTCTCACAAGGAGCGCGTCAAAGCGCGCCGAGGAAGTGACGAAAAGGGCAGCCATCCTTTTACAGGCATTCGCGCCCGGCGGAAGAGAGAAAGAGGGCCCGCCCGCTCAACCTTAACTGTTGTTAGGAATAGGACAAGACCTGCTACCTGCGACCTGCGCGAAGAGCGGGAAAAAGTGACGTCTTCAGCAACCTGCCGGAGCTAACAGCACGAGAACCAAACCAATAAAGATTCATTTCTCATCGACGTCATCCCGAGGGGTCCGAAATAGCACGAGTGAGGAACGTTGACCTGAGCGGTTGGGAATCGTATCGTTCAGACCTTCAGGCTTACTCCATTGGGGGGAAGCCTATGCAACAGCGAAGAATCCACGAGCCTTCAAAAGGAATCGGGGCTCCAATCGCTTGACCAACATCAAAGACTCTGTCTAACGATTTTAACCAGACCGAGCAACGTCTACGCTACGTTGAAGCTGCGCGAGAATGTAGGGAGGAGAGTAACTGGGACCACACAGGGTGGGTACCGAGTCGTTCAGCCGGCAGGAAAGGCTCAGATAGCCGCGTCCGGACTCCAGAGCTCGATGTTAAGGGGGCCCATATCAAAAAAAACCCTCAGGGGAAAAATCTTTTGCGAGGGGATGGAGCCTGAGGGACCAAAAGGAAAGAGGAAAATGACTAGGCTTCATCGCCGACGTCACGGTCATCGGCCGAAGCCTACTCCAGACGTACAGGAAGAAGAAGAAATTTACGAAAGGAGCTCCTATGGAGGAGGAAAAGGGGAGGCTTCACAACATGCGAGATCGAAGACATCGTGAAAGGGGAGTAGGTGCTTGTGACCCGTGGAGAACGTCCGCAGCCTTGCCTACGCGAGACGCTACGTCAGAAGGAAAAAACACAACTGCGAGAATGTCTGAAAAGCGACTTTCAGGCCGGGACGAATTAAAAGAGCGGGTACTCTTCGTCGCCGCTCAAAGGATGGGAAATAAGGGGTCAAGCCGACACAGCGGAACTGACCCTTGTGCAGACAAAAGAAGGAGAGAGTTAGAGGGGCGAGGGGCGACCACACTTTCGCCGCACCGAGGCATTCCAAGAAGTAAGGGATAAGCTGGAGAATTGCATCTGATTGCGGCATCTCAACTAGAAAAAATAGGAGATTCGGCAATGGCG
>Ga0179591_1282148_pt1 | contig 14210 bp, 20 predicted proteins | sample CZOMad2_1_08_16f_FD_182891 | JGI IMG/M metagenome (GOLD analysis project Ga0179591, IMG submission 182891) | Vadose zone soil fungal communities from Angelo Coast Range Reserve, California, USA - CZOMad2_1_08_16fungal (PacBio error correction) | ecosystem: Environmental > Terrestrial > Soil >...
TTCCGTTGTAGTATTTTCTAGTCGGAGGCACGCGGCGGCTTGGCCACACGCTGAAGTTCAGAAGTGAGATTCCGAATAAACGACGTGATTTGACGCGGCGGGTGGGCTCAGCGCCGGTAAGCCAAGGGTTCGTCGAGCGGTCACGCTAACCGATTTCAGCTGGTCGCCTGGCCTAGGGGAGGACTGTTCGATTTCAGGGACCCCTGCCAGGATTGTGCTCGGTAGTAGCAAGATTAAAACCGGTTTTCAGCTTAAGGGGGGAGGGATTTACTGGTCGGTGGAATATCGAACACTAAAGATTGGGAGGGGATAAAAAGGACTGTGCTAAAAGGGGGGTAATGGGCTCGCCGACTCACCGGAATGCGCCGGGTGGGGGCACATCAAAAAACGTCATTTACCATGGTGCAGAAAGCAGCCGCGGAGCAAAGCGCGGGGCACATCACTTGCGATGGCATCAGCAAAGGGAGGGTTTACTGGTACGAAGGGGAAAAACAAAAGCAATTTGACAGCGCAAATAAGAAGGCCCCGGGGGTCTCCAACAGTCTCAAGTCCGGGGGAAATCGTAAAGCAATAAGAACAAAGGCACCACAGAACATCCTCGTAAGGCGCAGGGCAAAAGGAACTGAGTTAGAGGGGGGAGGATTGCAATTCTAGAGTCAGTGGGTGTGGCAACAGGGAATAGCGTTAGGAAGTGATCCGTCCTTTTACATTGGAACTGCATTCAGGTGAAAATAAGTAGTTTCGCAAGCGTTTGACGGGCATACCCAAGATTGGGAGCCTCACTGAACGGAACGGAACTGGGGGTGGTCTCGGTCATGACCATTTGCGAAAGGGCAAAGGGCGGAGACGGGGCGGGGCGAAAGGGAGGGGAGAGGGGGAAGAAGCCGCGGCGGAGTCAAGGGGGTTTTTTCCCGCGTGCGGGGAAGCCGCCGATACGTGCCGGACAACTAAGAGGGGCCCGAGGTAAACCTATCCTCTACGTCTTACTATATAAAGGGGGAGGCCACCAGAAACGGATTCTAGAGATAGCAGGGAGGAGGCTTCTAGGTTCTGTTCACCGGCCGGTGCCTATGGTACAAGTTCTAGTACTTCAAAAGATTCCATCGTCTGCTCAGTGTTCCGCGTTTCAGTTTATAATGGGAAAATTTGGGGGACCGGGCGTTGGCCGGTTGAGTGCCGGTTAGTCACCTTGACGATTTCGTTAATTATGGGCCCGATAAAAAAAAACTAAGAGGGAAAAAAGTTCTGTTTGAGCTTAATAAAAGTTCTCGCGGGAATTGTCTGTGTGGGGAAATACAGAGGGCAAGGATTAAGTTAGAGCTTCATGGTGACTGAGCGATTTAGCTCTTGGCTGTGGATGTGGGGTGAAGAAAGATGCGCGGTCAAGACCGTTATTGAGTACGTCAGAAAGGGCTCCGGACAAAAATCGTTCCTTTTCTTTATGATCTCAACAAAACACAGGAAGGAAAAGGTGGAAATGGAATTCCACGAAAGGCCACGGTGATTGGACAGGCCTCCCTTAAGGAATCACATGAACAAGGGTCTCCGACGCACCTGGGGAGGGATGTTTCAAAGTCACAAAGAGAAGAAAAAACTCAGAGCAAGGGGACTGAAGAAAAGATTACGTCTCGGACTCTGTTGGTAGACCCACCAGAAAAAGGAACGAATTTTCCGGAACAGATCGTCAGGGGGGATTCGCGTGAGCGCAAGGCACTGGAAAAGGAATTCAAGGGGTCAAGTTGAAGCCAAAGACAGGGAAAGGACGGCATTTGAGATCTCAAGGCATGGGTCATACATAGAGAAATTATGACGGTAGGTAACTCAGCCTGAAAGGACAGAGGCACCAGAAGGTCCAGACCTCCTCTCAAGCTCCTGCTAAGCTCATTCGGAAAACGCTTAAGGAGAAGCAACAGGGTGGGGCTGCGAGCTTTTCTTGAAAAAGTGGCGAGACCCCCACTGCCGCCTACCGAAAAAAAGGAAGAGAAAAAGGCCTCGTAGGCGCCCTTGATCCAGCTCCGTCGACTTAGGCCAATACGCATCGCAAGGGGTCGTCACCTGGACGTAAAGAAAAGGGAAAAATCAGTGGAAGGAATTCGGAGAAAAGCCTTTGAGGGGGGCTATGTCAAAAACCGTTCGCACAAAGATGTCAACATAAGAGCAGTCAAAAAGTGGCACGGCAGGGAGCACGATCCAAGGAAGGACGGCAAACGACGACTCGGGGGAGATGGGTGAATAGGGGACCCCGATACGCAAGGGTCCAGGGCTGGTCGAAGCGGTGAGGGGCGGCCAAGGGGGGAACGAGGGGAAGCTGACGAAAAGTATCCAAAGTAGACAGGGAGGCCCTGTTGTGCCCACAGGGCCCTGGTCGTAGTCGTGCGCCCCAGGGAACAAAAAAGGGGAAACCCGCGCAAGGGATGGTCAAAAAAAAATGTCTTCCGAGAGCGACGCTTTACTGCAAACTTGAAATTAGTGAGGGCCAAAAAGGCAGAGGCAGGAGAGAAGCATGTCCGCATAAAGGCGCTGAAGGCCGCCAAACATCTGTAGAAGCTCTATTAACGGTTCCCACCGCCCAGAGTTGCTACGGTGGACGAAGACCTTTTAGTGAGGAAGAAAGGGAGCGGCCCGGGGGCACTACATGCGAGGGGCGACATAGCCAGGACGAAAGCGGATAGGCGGGGGGCTGTTTCCCCAGCTTAATGCGAAAGGCGGGATGAAAAAGGACAAAACCCGCGCACAAGAAAACTGGGGAAACTTAGCTATTCCTCATGACGTCCAAGATCCAGAAGTCAAGCGGAACAGAGCAAGAGTCGCCAAGCCAGGAAGGAAACTGGCGCCCAAGACGAAGTTGTTGCCCATCGAGAGGCAAATTCAATCTTCTTGTTGGGGTAACTAAATCCGGGAGAAAGTGGAAAGGGGTCGCCACAAAGAGGTAGTCAGCTGTTCCCCTCAGAGCCCGCGACCGGAATTTCCTCTCAATCTGGCGATGGCAGTAACAAAACGAGAAAACTCAAGAAGTGGGGACAAGTTTACTCCTATCTTTTAGGCTGGGCTTGCTATCAACCGCCGGGCTGGCAGGTATCAGGGCAAAAAAAAAAAAGGATCAGGCGCAAGTAAAAAACCAAAAGGACCAGAATCGTCTAACGGAGAAGATCGGTTTATCATCTGCAACAGCCAATAGCACGCCGGCGGGACTACGCTGCGAAAAGACGCAGTATGCTCAATTGGGTACAGAAGTAAGGCGGTTCTCCTTGATGGGTTCTTCCTTCTCTTGCATGATGTTTAGAGAACCCGGAAGAAGGGAGTCTATTTCCCAGAAGGGATTCAAAAAAACGCCCGTCATGAACTTCACAGTCAGGGGAAGGGGGCTGCGAAGTCACAAAACAGTTTGGGGAGCACCGAATGAACATAGGGGGGCGGAAGGTACCGGTGATGATAGAAAGCGGAATAAGGAGAGTCGAAAGTGGAAAAAAAAAATTTGGCCGAATGATTATCCCCATGCCCAAAGGGGATGCCACAGGCTGATGTATCGGGCGCAAGGAACGACAGCAGGTCAGGGAGAGAAGACACAGGAACCAAAGGGTCATCTAAGAAGGTTCTTCGGAAACACGGGGGGACGAAGCAAAATGGCCAAGGAATGTGTGAAGCTAAACAAACTAATAAAAAACATAAATAGCTCCTTCTCTCAATAGTCTACCACAGGTCAAAAACATAGCGGTGGTAAATGCAACCCAAGGCAAAATAGCAGGTTCTCAGATCAGAAACACAACAAAAAGGGAAGAAGATTCACCTGCTAGTGTCATCCTTTTGGCGTCACGCTCCTGGATGGTCCGGTTCGGAGGGAGGCCAGGGGCAGATGGGAAAAAGGGGACAAGGGGGGAGACGAGGTGTTCCCTTAGCCATTTTCTTGGCCCCTGCCTTCCGTATCCAAGGGTTGTGCTACGACGAAATGTCGAGAGAAGGGGAAAAAAAAGGGCAAGGCGGAAGGAGAAAAATCGCAAATTTGGAGGACCCTGCTGCATGGGGGACTTTAACCAGATCATAGGGCATTCCTGCCACGAAAGGATGCCGAGGGAAGAGAGAGCGTAAGCCCATGTCACTTCGGGGTGACCATGTTAAATGTCGTAACCTCCCAGCTCCTGAAGCCATCGTGCGCGGAAGAACCAACTCGAGACTCTGAATAGAGGCGAGTAGGCAAATGGACTTGTAACAACATCATGATTGCTGGCCGGTGCCGAACAGCCGGAGAGGAAGAAGCAGCGGAGACAAGGAGGAAAAAAAAAAAGAAAAACGCTTTTCTACCAAATCGGGGATTCATTGAAAAAAAAACAGGCGGTCGGTCGGGGGAAGTCCGAAGGAGAGGGTCATTCGCCCCAAAGTTCAGTCCGTCTCATGGACATCTGCGCAACGGCGCCATGTGGGGGCTAGAAGAACATAAACGGGAGAGGGAGGGGGACTCAGGAGATGACGAAAAGGCCGCGCCCACTAGCGAAGAAGAAATGATCTCAAGGGAAGCGATGAGGCTAGACTGGGTTGCCGGCATCTCAGTATGATTCGCATCCATTCAGGGTTCAGAGGAGAGTTCGGGGGACGTGCTCAAAAAACACTCTTTGGGGGACCTATTACACTGGGGAAAAAAACACAAGAAATGCTCAACTGGATGATCAGTGCTTCAAAAGCAGTATGGGGAACTCCTTGGAAACAGATTGAGTCTGGAGGCCTTTTTCCTGGGTGGGAACTCTGAAAAGAACTGTCGAGCAAGGCAGGCGGGCAAGGCCTATCTGGCGGTTTATTTCTGCAGGGAAACGAAGTCTACAGAATGCCACTTTGCTTCGGTGGGGCTGCATTTGCCAGCCGCGCCAGAGAGAGGCACAAAGCGGGTAAACGCTAACAGAGAGACTGATGGTTGCGAGGCTATTGGGCGGACCACATTCAATGAGGAGGCTACTGGAAAAAGACTAAGAGCGAGTTAAAGAAGGGTGGGGAATCGACCTGACTGAACTTTCAGGGCGGGGAAAATACGGGTTCGAGCACAGAACCCTAGGTGTGGGCCAGGGGGGAGGACCCCATTGAAAAAATCAGCTGGGCTGGTAATGCACCATAATACTCCCGGACGTCTGTTGGGGGAAATTATGGAAAAAAATCACCTCTTTAAGTAACGGGGGTCTCTCTCAGCAAAGCGGACATGTCGGGGCAGGCATGGATGTGGAAGTGTTACACTACTCTAGTGTCCAGCCGCAAAGGTAGCTAAGCGCAAGAAGGGAAAACTTGGGGGGCGGAAAACACATGGGGGATCAAGTCGATGCGTATCCCTTAAAGCGCTTTCCATGGAGGGGCCTGCCACGGATTTCAAGAAGGGGGCAAAAGCCAAACGGGGAAACAGGTCTGGCTCTTCATCGCAAACTTTCTAAGGTCGGGGGATTTGCGGGACTGTATCGTTGAGTCCACAGTGCCCGTTCAAAGTGCCTCTTTCTTCATGTTAGCATGGACCTACCACCGGGTAGAGGGCCTCAAATTGGGGAACGCATTCCTCAGAGTTCCACTTTAACTTGGTCTAGCCTTCCATACAGTTGCCGAAAAGGTCATGAGGACCGGATGGGATGGGCGACCGGCATGGGCTTTCCTGTCGCAGCCGGCCTTTATGAGGTGGGCGTGGAGGGGTATCGGGCGAGACATTTAAAGAAAGCCCTGTTTCCCCTCTCACACTGGGGGTGGTCTAGGGAGGAGTTGGGGAGCCAGAGGGACTGATTTCTTGAGTCCTGTGTGTGGGCTCGGGGTTTCTCTGGAACTTCACATGTGCAGGAGGTCTCTCTTAGATGCACTACGCAGAATCTTCTCTTCAACGGGGGAAAATGCACCCGTGGAAGGATCTACAGGTTAAAAGATTCCTTTTTAGTAATTCACTTTAAGCTCATTTGGGGGGGTGGTGGGGGGGGGGGGGGTAAAGTTGGGGGCAGTTGCCCAGTTAATTACGCGAAGGCGAAAGGTGGCTGCCTTTTTAAAAAGGAAGGAAATTCCCGTCCGCAAAGGCATGTGCGGTGGGGGGGCCATCAAAAGTGCCGGCGATGACGGCTTCAAGGGCATGACGGCTCCTTAGATTCAAGTGTGAGCGCTTGTGCAGTGATTTTGGTGGGAGACGAAATGAGGTGGGCGTGGCGGACATGGTAGGGGGTTGATGTACCAATGGGGGGATAGGGAGGTCACGGGAAATTCGAGGGAACCCAACAGGAAAAGGTTCGTTCTTGTACTCTGACCAACAAAACTTCTTGAGGTAGGAAAGAGAACCCCGCCCAAGTCAGGGGGGGGAAGGTTGGACGGAGAAAAAAAGGTCTTACCACATAACCGCACGACTCACAAACGCGGGGTCCACCCACATGAAAAAACCGCCATTAGAAGGGAAGGAGCTCAGGGAACCGTCATGGAGACTGGGGAGCTACGTCCTAGCTCATGTGTTTGGATGGGGCCAAATCGGCAAGGACCACGGCGAAGGGCCGGACATGAGAAGGGCCGAACCTACGCGGTGAGGCGAAAGCGCAACTGCAAACGCCCTTTCAAAATTGAAAAAGTCAAGGTATACTCGCCGCGGGACTAACCAAGGCACTCCTGGAAAAGGTGACACTAAGGGGCATGGGGGAACCGGCCAAAGCGTCGATTCTGAAGTTCTTTACGTGCAACGAAGTAACACCCTCCAACCCGCACGAAGGAACCAGGCAGCCGACAAAGCCTCCGCCGGCTAGGCCGTCTTTGGCGAAACGCTCGCAGGCAAAAACCGTCGCGGAAGAAGGTGGGCAGGGGGGACAAATTGTAAGCCTGCGAATGAAAAATCAACGGCCAACCCGTCCCTAGCAAGCCGCGGCTGCGCACCCTTCCCGGCTCAATTCCGGCAACGCAGAAAAGTAGGAAGGGGAGTCGACGCAGGGAAAGGGATGAAAGTGAACAATTGGGCAAACTGGCTGTCGAGGAATCGGACTCAATCTTGAGCTAGGGAGTCAACCCGTAGAAAAGACGGCCTCGGAATCCTTCATAAAAAAAAGTTGAACAGCCGGCAAACTCCCGGCATTACGAAAAAATCAAAAAAGAAAAGAATATTGAGATGAAGAGAACCGACGAATAAGTCCAGGGCTTCAAACCCTTCGGCGTCATGGGCTGTGCGCAAACAGACCCGCGTGAGCTAATGATCCCAAAGGGAAGGCCGCATGAACAACGGGCACGGCTGTGTCTCGGAGGTCAAATTGCGCCGGCGGAAAGCTCGTAAGTGTAAAACCGTAGAAAGTTAAGGAGGCCCAGGCGAAGTTGGATGTACAAACCTGCTCCGATAGCAACCGGTTAATGAAGCGGGGACGTGATTGTGCAAAGGGGGGAAAGGACCCCATTTGAAGGGAGACGGGGGGGTCAGCATTCCCTAGCGCTGAAGCCGCAAGCACTCTTCGAGGGCCGAAAGGGCCAGGGGAAACACCGAAACGAAGGTGACAACGGACGATGACCTTAAAGTGAAATAGTCTGCTACTAATATCTGATCGAACTAAAAAGTCCTGTAGGTTCCGGAAAAAAGGAGGGGGGGGAAAAAGGGTCTAACATACTTCGCGGGTACTGAGAAACTGTAGATTTTCTAAAAGGAAAACTGGCGATGAAGCCGCCCCTTCACTCACTTCTAATCGAGGGGAGTCCAAAGATTAGACATAACAAGTGCAATGCGGCCCGCGCAAACGTGCTCGTCGCAACAGGCAAGGAAACTGAAAACGACCTAAGGGGGGGGGCAGAACGGAGGTTGTCAGAGCCTTGGTACTCCTTCGCAAGCCTGCGGCGCGGGGGGGAGACCCAGAGTCAGGAACAGCGGTAGGGGCCAACAGACGACAGACGAAGCCTCCCAGAATGGATGCCGAGAGCAGCTAGCTGACTGGCCGGCAAACTCCTGAAATGACTAGGAAGGGATATAGAGAGCTAAATCGGTTAGGATGGTCGGCCCGGGACGCCGGGCACGCGGATCCGCCTTAGGCGCCAATTTTTAATTATCGAAAGGGTGAAAAAGTTGCGCAAAGAAGAGCTTCGACGTAGGAAGGTTGAAGCTCTGCCACCTGTAAATCCTACCAAAGGCCTCCTCTAAAGCCGGGCATTGGAAAAGAGGGGGGAAAGCGAGTGGAGTCAATAAGTGTCTGTACGCAGTTAAGCCGTGCTGAATCGTTTCGGGACCAACCAAGGCAGGAAAATGGTGACAGACAGAAGTATCGAAACGATACAAAGCTCGGAGAGGGAGTTCCGCACATCCAGGCCGAAGGGCGATTCACGAAAAACAGGAAAAAAAATGGTAGCACAGGGGGGAATTGACATAGGTTAAGAATGAAAACTTCGATCGTGGAGAGGATAAGGTACCCTTTGTCCGAAGTTTTCAAAACGAAGAAGGGAATCCAAGAAATCATGGGGGGCCGGGGGCCAAAGCGCGAATGATCGGGTCTGAAGCCCTTAAGATCACTACATTCTTGCGTCGTTAAACATGAACAAATGCAGACACCTGATGCATTTGAAGAAAAGAAGGTGGGAACTACATTCCCAGAGTAGAAGAAAAACCAGCCAGTAGGATGCTACGCCGATAAAAACGCAAAAACCGAAGCAATTCTGCTCCCATAAAAAAGAAAAGAAAGGGGTTCCTCAGCAGGTAAAATATCTCAAAACAAACGGAGGGGGGGGAGAATAAAAGAGAGGAAACTGTGGGCACCTTGGTGAGGTCACGACCTGTGTTCTTCGGTGTCTGGGTCTCGTCCCCGAATTTAACTGCTGGTGTTAGAAAAGTGGGGAATGAACAACTTGAGGGGGACCATTCCTCGGGTGTTCATGTGGGTTCATGGGGAGTCTCGCCTGACGACAAGGTCGAGGATACCTGAAGGGACAGAGGAGACAGGATCGCGAAAAAGGTGGAATGAAACTTCTGTGAATGGTCGCTTTCATGGTCTCAGTCAATAACTGGACGCTGGCGCCGAGCCTATTAAGGGGAGACGGGGGGACAGAAAAAGTCCTTTAATCCCCCTAGTCATTCGGGGACCATGGTGGGTGGAAAAAACGGAGGACTGACGAGAGACTCCAAGGCAGGAGGAGGGGGATGACGCGTAATCCTCTCGACAGCTTTATGAGTGCACGCTACCTGGGTTAGTCTGCTGCAGCAAAATAAAGGAAGTGCGGAGGTGGCCTAAGGAAGCAAGACAAGATTCTAAAGTCGTCGCCGACAATTGGCATCATCGGCCTTTTGGACAGACAAATCGTGTCGGAGTCACTGTCCGGGCGCGGCGTGTAGGTCCCGGAGATACGGTGGGGGTGCTAAAAGGGGGAGTCAGTCCATAAAAGTCTCAGACGATATTTCTCAAAAGGACGCCATTGAGAGAGAACCCTATACCTAGGAACCGTCATGTGTGCAGGAAGGGAGGGGAAAGAGCAGGCCGACCAAAAAAAAAAAGAAACGCTCCACAGCTCTCCTACGCAATTGGGGGCTCAAACCGAAGATGCAAAAAAGGAGAGGGAAAAGTTGACCAAGAGGAGAAGATTGGGGGTCGGCATAACAGTTCCCAGGTTCCGGAGGAGGTCTTGATCGTAAAAAAAAAAAAGAAAACAGGTGAAGGTGCCGTAACTTCTGATCTGCTACACCGGGGGGGGGAACGGGAAAAAACGCACGGATGACGCAGGCGGACAAGAAAATGAAATTTGGACCGAGAGAAAGGCAAAAGCAGGGGGGGCTCTGGGGGAGGGAATGTTCTTTGGGAAAATGGAGATTGTGACGAGCGTCTAGGAACGCGAAAAGACGGGGGAAGGGGAGAAAAGATGGAAAGCTGGAGAGGGGGGGGGAGGGAGCATAGTGAAGTTACGCCATATATTCCAAGAGTTAGGGGGGGTAAAAAGGTGAGCAATCAAGCAGCCGTTGATAATAGAAAAAAAGGACGGTGGAGGGTAACGCCTAAGAAACAACCACAGAGAAAGCCCAATTTGTGTCGTGACAGACCACGCGCAGTTTAGAGGTAGGCCCCCAAAATTCCATTGAAGGGCTTTCATCAACTCTGGGCACTAAATGAGAGGACCATATTTGAAAGACCTGTGGGGAGAGGGGAAAGACCGGTCGCAACGTGGGAGGTGGCGTTTTACCTACGGGTTGATCCGAGCCCATAAAGATGTTCGGACGGAGCCTGGCAAATCGGGGGAGAAAATGGTGAGGAGGGAAAAGGCTAAAAAAAAACGACTTGGACCCCGTATGTAAGTTGTCACAGAACAGGCTCTCATGTTAAAGAAAAAGTACACCGCTGAGAACACGGGGGAGAATCTAAAAGCGCAAGAAAAAAAAAGGAGGTGAAAATGCAAGAAAGGGGCGGGGGGGGAAGAAAACTGGGGTTCCACGACAGAGGCATGTCAAACTAGGGGGGGACATTGTACTAAGCACGAAGAAAGAAGCCCTGTGGCAACAAGGGGGCCATCAAAAATTCTCTAGACAGCGGAAAAAGTCAAATAGGAGGACCTTTCATGGGGTACACACATGACCATGCCGCCAGAAATAAAGACACTGGGGAATTTATAGGAGACGGGGGCTCTTCAGAGCAATCTTCTGTCAAGGAGTGTCAGGGGGGCCGAGAGGAAGTTCCAGACCTCGGGGATAGTTGATAAGACTTGAACCAAATGGGCTGTGCCTGTACGGGGATGTTTAATGTGGATAAGAGGAGTGAAGGGGTTGAAAGGCAGAACGGGAAAAAGGAGGGGTAACAGGGACATTCCTCGGACCACGTGAAAAACTTGGGTGTTTAAGGGGAAATCCAGTGGGAAAAAAACGCCGAACCAGGGGGGGGGGAAATTCGGAGTCGGGCGGGCGCGGGGACCGGGAAGGATTGGGAGGCTGGGCGTGCCAGAAGACCAGCGGACAGGAGCGGGACGGTGAAGGGGGGGGGAGGGGGAAAAAAAGAGGGCTGCAGGATATACATTGTCGGACAACAAAAGGCGTAGGGGAAAAAAAACGGACGGGGTGTCGGGGCCGGGGAAGAGGGGAAAAACCCAAAAAGACGGATCGGGGAAGCATGATGAGGCAGGGTCGATCAGTTCGGTACCGGATCAAGGGGAAGGAAATGCCGGCGAGCCGGTCCACTCAATTAAGAATCTGTGCTTCTGGATAAGGGATCTGGGCCAGGCAAGGAGAAGAGGGACATTTCAGAAGGGGGGTGAAAGGTATCCTGAGGAATCACCATGGGAACGGATTTCTGGGAAGGTGAAGCTGGGAGGAAAGAAAAATCAAAGCGAAAAAACATGGAGTGTCTAAGGAGAATGGGAAAATTCAGGGCCTGGCAATGGGGCCGAGGTGGTTGCAAGAAATGCAAGGAACAGAAGTAGAACAGTATGAAGGGGGAAATTGCGGACTCGACACTTCCTCGGCTTGTTATCGAGTTGCGGTGAAGGGTTGACCGACGCGGGCAAAATCGTGGGCCCAGGGGGCGTATCTGTGCCTCGTCACGCGGCTCCAGAAAAAAATGCCGCCGGGGAGGGGGCGATGCGCAAAAAAAACAAACAAATTAGTATTGAAAAAGCGCTAGGAAAGCAGTAAAACAGCCAAACAGTCTGGGGGTACCGGCGTCCGAACCTTTACTTCATCACTAAAAACAGGGCCTACGCCAAGCGGCGAGGTGGTAAAACACAAGGACACAGAAAGGACTCAGAGCCACGCGAGGGGCCCGGTACTGAAGCTAACGTCCAAAAAGCCGATTGTTGGGTTGGAACAAAATCTGGACAGGCTGACTGAAAATTTCCGTACAAAAGAGAAAAAAACACGGCTACAAGAGAGGGGTGAAGATCAGGGTCAAGACAACTGGAAAAGAAAAGTTGAATGCTTGATCTATAAAGCTACACCTGCAGCGAGGCAATGGAAGAAAAATATAGAAAAATCGGGGAAAAGGTATGGCGGGCGGGTAAGTAAAGTAATGCTCGCGCGCACGTAAACGCCGGTCCGATAGCCTCTCAAAAAACCGCCTCATCATAGAACAACATCACCAGACAGTAAAGCCTCAAACTCACCAGCATTCGGGGGGGTACGACCATAGGAATCTCAAACTACCAAAAAAGAAAAAGGGGAGCCCGAGGGGAACTCCAAAGGGAGGTAAGAAAATTCTCCATAATGGCTCCGCTACCTCCCTCACCACCAGCTCAGGGACAGGGGCTGGGGAAAAACCGTGTCCCGAGAACTATCGTCGCACTGAAACTGTAGAAGGGAAGGAATTCTCCTTTGCGTCCAATGGGATTGGGAGAGAAGTGCAACAGTGGGCGGTCGGGGAAGTCTCGGAAAAAGCTGTACCGGGAGAAAGCACGTCAACATCATGGAGGAACAATCCTTTCAACATGAAGACCGGGGCAACAAGTTTTAGTAAGGGAAACACCGAGAGTATGGACCCGAAAATAAGGAGAAAACAACAAGATTGCGCGGAAAAAAGTCACAAGATCTCTCACGTGGTACATGGATGCGCTTCGGCGGATGGGAAGGGGGACGTCAACGAAAAAAGGGGGACGAGTGAGAGGAAAAAAACGTGGGGATCAAAACGATAAACCGGGAAAGGGAACCTGTTGTGTGCAGGAAACATTGCCTGAGGTTTTAGGAGACTCAGAAATGGGCTCAAGGAGGGGGGGAACCGGCCATCGTGTAACCAGGAAAAACCCATTGAGGCATAGAAGTTAGCTTTCTAAGGAGAGAGACCAAGGTGAGCAACTGGGAAAGGGGGGGAACGTAGGTGGGCACAAAAAAAAGGGAGGGGGAAAATAAACCTTTTTACTCAGAGCAGTCCGCATGACCATAAGAAATCTGAAACGAACAACACACGAGGAGAAGGGGTCTCAGAGGACCCGTATAAAAAAAAGGGACCCGAAGTGTCTAAACTTGGACCGTATTACCCAAAAAGGCATTAAGAGTCTGCGAGAAGGGGCTGAAAATGAAACTAAAGGAAGGAAGGGGGCACGAAGAATAGCAGGCGAAAAAAGGGAGAGACGGTGGCGCGTTGAAACGCGGGATATTCGTAAGGCAGCTGGGAAAAGTACCCACAAAGAAGCAAGAAAAGGAGGGGGAAAGATCTCTGGAGAAATTTACCCTTGAGAGAAAGACCAAATCGGCCAAGCAATGATGACCAGAGAAGAGCCGAGTACATCCAAGACAGGACAAAAGGAAAAAAATGAGAAAAAAAGCCCAAGAAGGAAAGAGGGGTGCATTATGCAAATGGAATTACCACCGGCGGGCGGTTCCAAGAGGAGGAGGGACTGGGGAACCGTTTTACCGAAAATAGAGGGTCATAGGAAAAAGAGTGCTCCAGATCACTAACGCGAACGTCCTTCACACTTAAAAATGAGGCTAGATAAAAATCGAAGATCAGTAAGGGACCAGAACGTCTATCCTGCAGCTGAGGAATTGGTAAGAAGCTTATACAGAGAGATCGTTCGGTCGGTGGGGAGTAAGATGCCATCTGGCACGAACTGGAGTCCCTACATAACGAAGAAGAGAAGAATGGTCTTTAGATTAGCGGACAAATGGCTCAAAAAGTTTCTTCCAGAGACGAATAAGGAGAAGGGAAGTCTGTGGTTATCATACAAACCAGAAGCCACTCCTGACCGTAAAGCAGCTCTCCTTCAGGGGGGGAAAATACGACGAATGTGCTTCAGGAAAAAAGAGGAGGATGAGGTCTAAGGAAAACGCTAAAGAGGGGGCGCCAGTGGGGAACGGGAGGCACCTTCTCCTTATTAAGGGTGAGAAGACAAGGCATAAAGCTGCTATATTCCAGAGAGAATCGGGGGAAGGATGGGCCAGACCTCATACCAATGCAGTAAGGAGGAGAGGTCATAAAAAGGGGGAAAAAAGGGTGTCATCACCGGGAGTGGAAGGTGACTTTCCAGGGGAGGACACGTCGATCGACATCGGGGGGGAATATATCAAAAAAAAACTGAAAGAAACATTGGGGGTAAGGATAGGGAAAAAAAAACAAGAAGAAGGGGGCATGGGGGCCACATCATCTCATGTGAAGCGGTCTCATTGGACCAGAACTCTACCTGAGGTGTAACTGAGAAAAAATGACAAAAGTGGTCGAGAACTGAGAAGGCGCAAATCAAGATGGTGAAACATTCAGAGGGAAGAAGAAGAAGAAGCAAGAGTGCGCCGGGACGAGAAGCATAAACAACCGGCACAGGAGCGGGCCCAGTGAAAAAAAGGCTGAATAAGGGGA
>Ga0179591_1187938_pt1 | contig 14209 bp, 18 predicted proteins | sample CZOMad2_1_08_16f_FD_182891 | JGI IMG/M metagenome (GOLD analysis project Ga0179591, IMG submission 182891) | Vadose zone soil fungal communities from Angelo Coast Range Reserve, California, USA - CZOMad2_1_08_16fungal (PacBio error correction) | ecosystem: Environmental > Terrestrial > Soil >...
GAGAAGACATCGCTAGGTGACATTACAAGTGCCAGTTTGGAACGGGAGGGTAAAACTACGAAGAGCGAGAAAACTCCAGTTCCTTGACACAAAGAGAGAAAAGTGAAAAGGGTGAAGACTCACAACGAAACTGGTTTAGTAGAAGGAAAGAATTGAGGGGGGGAATAATAGCGAGAGGGGGATCGGGTCAAAAAAAGAGGAAACGAAAAATGCACGCTTAGGCAACCCTCGTTGAACGAGCCAATTACGTTATCCAACGTTCCTTTGTGAGCCCAGGGGGGGAAAGAGGAGGGAAAAGGGCAGGTTGGGACTATCGAGGTCAATCCAAGGGGTACAGGAAAGGGGACAAACGGGGCTGTGCCTGGAGGGGAGTACATTTGGGGGGGTACGAGAGGAAACAGATGGTCTCAATCGATGTGGGGGTTGCATGGGGGGGTTTGGTAAGGCAGGGAAGAGGGCATATTCTGGCCCCGAAAGGCTGCAGGAGAATGGAAAGTAAAAACCAGAAAAAACAACAAGGGTCTAAGTCCTCTTAAGCCAGAACAACAGGGAGAAGGACTTGGTCAGGCCGCCTTGTCCTTCCATCGATCCAACAGAAAAGGGCAGGGAGTTTACCGAAACCAAGGAGGTGGCGTTGGGGGAAAGTAAAAAAGGTTGGGGGGGGGAATGTGCGCCTTTGGGGGTAAGATCAAGGGGGTGACCTACATCAGAGGACGCGGTACGGGGAAAGCGACGAAAGTCATCACCGGGGCCAAGTTGGGAAAAGGTCGAGTACTGCAGGCAGCCAGATTAAAGACACACAACAAACGAAGAAGGGAGGAGGAAAATAAAATAAGGGAGACGTGGGGAAACTAGAACCAGGTCCACTGGGTGACAAGGGGGGCGGCCTTCTGTCTAGTGCGACACTCGGCAAAAATAAATCAGAAGTCCAAAGGGCGAGGGGGGGCCCAACAGTACGGCCCGGAAAAAAAACGACCTTCATTAAAACGCTGGCGTGGGTAGAAAGTGGAAGCAAAAGGCAAAGACCCCAGTGGTCCTTCTTCCAGTGTTGGAGGGTATGGAGAAGACGTCGCCGTGTGGTGGCTTAAATGGGAATGCGAACAAACGCCCTGTCCGCCGAGAAAAGCGGCCATGCCTTGAGAAAATGAAAAAACATATGCGAACACGTGGAGAGAGGACGACAGAGGACTAAGAAGCGCCATTCAAAGGGGAAAAACTTGGACCGCCCTCTAACATTGGGGGTTGGGGGGATTGAAAGGGAGAGACTGACGCCGTAACTATCTAGAAAGAAAAATTCAAACCGAGGCACCTGGGGAAAAAGGATAGCAAAGGGGAAAAAAACGACAGGGCTAACGCCGGGGTCAAGCTATTGAGAACGCGAACTCCTCGATAGCTCCTTCCAGAAAAAGCAATGAGGAGGGACAAACCCTTTAGTGGGAGGACCATTACCGGGTAAAAGCACGAACAATTGTCTAATTACCTTGGGATCTTTACTCGAAAGAAGTAGATACCAGGAACGCAGAAATCAAAGGCCTTACTTAACGAGGATGAAGGAGTGGGGGGGGGCGACACGTGCCAGACGAGAGTGTTATAAGGATGACGGTGTGGGGTTTTGGTTCGAAGGAAAAATGGGAGAAAGGGACCAGCGCATCGAAAGCTGCGTGACCGAGGGTCTTGTGGAACCAATTGAAGAGAGGGCAAACCCTCTTACTTCCGAAAGTGGTTGGAGGGGAAGCGGAACTCAACAAAAAGAACGTTTCAAGGGGGGGAAATGACAGGCGTTGGGGGGGGGGGAAAGGTTTTACAGATGGGGATGTGGGAACAGAAACAGGAAAGTGTACGAAACTGCCATTATGCTACCAGAAGGTGGGCGGTATTGCAGTCGGTACGGGGAGCAGCGGGGATCGAGTCATAGAATGGAACCATGAACCTACGACGCGGGTACCGCGGGCAGGTCGCACGTTGGTAGGAAAAAGTGAGTACTTGTGAATAAGCGATGGGAAAGTGCCGAAATGTCTAATGGAAAAACCGGCCCCGTGAAAAATGAAATTAAGTGAAAACTTCGCCATTAGGGGGAAGTTGGGAAAGGGGAATTCCTGACCGCCATAGCCGACCATGGGGGAGGAGAAAAAAACTCCTGGCGGCTTCTCAAATATCAGGGGAAAACCGGTACAATCGGGGGGGGGAACCTCAGTGACAGCAGCTGCTTCTCAAAAACAAAAATTACTGCCGATCGGCGGAAAATGCAGCAACAAACAGGGAGATACTGGGCAAAGATATGCAGTGAGCATCAATTGAAACAGGTTTGCCGCCAAAAACACAAACCATTTTCCAAAAAACAAAAGACTCGAAGAGCGCACGAAAAAAACAACAGAACGCCACGCGACCAGAAGCTTCGACCAAACTGTTCAACACGTCGTCTAGGCTGTGAACAAGGGAAAAAAGACCAGACGCCAGCCCCAATCCGGGAACAAAAAGTGATCGCCCACAGATACAGGGGATGAAAAAACGAGGGACAGGCAGCGAGAGTCAAAAAAAGAAATGGGCGTCAATAGAGGTCAAGGGGAAAAACGAAAATCGTTCAAAACAGGAGGAAAAAATCTATGCCAAGCGCCGGAAAAGGTGAATGTCAAAGGGGAAAAAATCTTGCACGCTGCACGCGCGGGAAAAAGGTGGCAGAGAACACGAGAAACTAGACACAGGGGACAAAACCAGTGAAAAAGAAAAGTAAAGTGCTGTACATGGGCATAACCAACCGGGTGGAGGATAAAAAAGACCTGCACCGAGAAGGGGGTCAAACTGCCAACGCAGAAAGATCATTTGGGTTCGTTACATGAAAACAAAAAAAAAGACGGCCAACCATGAAAGCACTCCCTGGTATGCCGTAAGTGTCAAAAAAAAATGCGTCTGGGAAAAACCAAAACATGGAAAAAAAAAAGCAAAATTCCCTCGTAAGTGTTAACGCAGTCATTCAACAACGGCCACAAAAGATTGTATTTAACAGAGACTTCCAGAAGGAAGAAGTGAATCTTGAGCCTGGTAGGGGGTGGGGAAGGAAGGCTTCGCTCACAGCTGCTTCAACACATTGGTAACGGACGAAGGAGGGAAAAAAACAAAACGCCGAGGACCGGAAAAAATCGGAAAGGGATTGGCATCCAGACACGACAAATGAGAACTGTAAAAAGAAAAAGCGCAATGTCACCAATAGGTCATGGAGTGAATCACCAAAATGGTATTTACAAGCAAAATGGGTTTGACAATGATGACTCAAATCAGTTTCGCGAGCTGCAAGCACCCTCTCGGATGTGCAAACCGGTTGTTGTGGCCGTGGGAGGAGAACCACGAAAAAAAAAAAACCCTGGAAAGACAAAGAACGGTGGTCTGGCACAAAAGGCAAAGGACCCGATCTCCAAGGAAAAAAAACACCGACGGTTTGTTGAGTCAGATGCCAAAGTCACTTGGGTCACGCTCTCTCAAAAAAACAACCAACGTTGAAAAATTATTAGGAAAATATATAAAAGAGGGCGACATAAAGGCCTGTGGTTAAATTAAACTCAACACAACGGCATGGGAATCAACCAAAAGACGATGGAGGGTTTTTGCAGGAACAGAAAGGGCCCGGGGTCATCTGCCCATGGGTTTGGGTTGAGGGAGGGGTAGAGCCAACCGTTCCAAAATGTGTGCACTACAAGAACCACGGAGTGTGCTGAGAAAGAAAACGCTCAAAAATTTAAGTCCTATTAAAGTTTTTCTGGAAATCAGAGGGGTACATCAAAAACCGAAAAGAGTGGATACAAAAAGAAAGGAGCTTGCAAAAGAGTACCAAAAAACCCTTTCTACCCGTCGTGGCAGGATGGTCCAAGAACTCAACGAAAGCCTTTGAAGGTAGGCGGAGGCGGGGAAAATAAATGGAAGGGGGGTGTGTTAACAAAACTAAAGGGGGAAATACAGATTTCTCGCCAAGTGGTTGTGACGCCGCGGAGCTACCGCAGGGTACTAACCAACCCCAAACGGCAAAGGAAGGAGACCCGGAAGTATGAAAAAACAGGGGCTCAGCATCTTTGAATGCCCCACCAAATAAAAAGTGAATGCGAAAAAGGGGGGAGGCGGGGAGACGGGGCGGTTGCTTTTGTTTCCTGGGGGGGGGGGGTGGAAATCAAGGGGGCGACACAACTCTCAACACATACCAAGGGAGGGGGAAAACTGTTCAGTGGGGGGAGGGCAAGAAGGGGCCGTCGCAGGGAAAAGGGTCACGGATTAACGAACTGCGACAGCAGGGCCTTGTTAACACGGGGGCTGGAGAGCGTTTTAATCAAAGACAACGGGGTGGGTAGGGACCAAAAACGGTGTCCACGCCAGTTTTATTGAAAGAAAAACGGTGCGCGTTTGTTAAGATGTGCTCATGCGAGGAAAGAAAAAGGCTGGGGGCCGTAGAAAGAAGACACCAGGGAGGAAAATTGTGTCCACAAATGAAAAAGTCAAACTCGGAACGACAGGCCTTGGGGTGGGGGGGAGAAAAAGTGGTCAGTGGACCGCGGTTTTTGACATCAGAGAAAACGATCTTGGGTTTGGGGGCGTGTATCCGGTCACAACTTCAAAATTCTCGAGGCCCCCTTTCATGGCGTTAGTCGTTTGTTACGCACGCAGACAATGGGAGGAAGACGGTGATCGGAGTGGGGGCTGGCGATGGCGTTCCAGCTGTAAAAAAAAAAAACGGGCCCTCTAAGACATTTTGGTTGCGAAAGGGGTGACTCAGGGGAAAGAGGGGTTAAGGAGGGGTGGTTGTAGTCTATCGCAGAAGAAGTTGTTTGGGTTTAAGGGGTGGATCCACCAACAACTTTTGTCCATCAAAATAGGGAGGGAAGGGACAAATGAACAATGGGAGGAAAGGGTGGGGGGGGGGGCGAAAAAAAATGGGGAACGGATGAGAGAAAAGGGTTAAAATCACTATCTTGAATTGTCTATAACTATCGTACACGGAACCTGCTGGGGGCATGGCACAGAGCTATTGTCAGGGGAGAGGGCAAGTAACTAATAAGTACTTAAAACTGGGGCAGCAAAACGGTCAAACAGGCCCAAACACCCAAAATTGGGGGGAAACTTCAACATTTGAATGGGGAGAGGTAAAAAAAACCAAAATGTTTTACCCGGAAAAACGGGTTGGAAACTGCAGGAAAAAAAGGTCAAGCACGTGGGATTAATTGCTAGTTGGGCTGAAAACGAATAAAGTTTTTTCAGGACCCGGTCCTGACGACCAGGAGCAGGATGCGCAAGAGAGAACAGTCTTCTTAACGGGGAAAGAGTCCACTCCTCAAGAAGCCCGGTCCGCAGAGAGAGGAAGAAAAAGCTCAAGAAAACACCAAACAGAGCAACCACTCGTACTTCCTCCGCTCACGAGGGAGTAAAACGGTCCCACTGCAGGTCTTCGAGCACAAAAGTGGGCTTGGTGCAAAGGAAAAGGGGAAAACAAAGCCACCGGACCAATCACGGAAAGTGGAACGTCTCAACGGTGCATCACGCGTTGAAAATTAAAAAACTGTGTAAGTGACCAAAACATCGCTGAAAACCTTAAATAAAGAGGTTTCGCAACGCGATCCGAATACAAAGGGAAAAAAAATGGGCTCGCAAAAGCCCCAACAGAATCACTCAGACCCTCGGGCAAGTTCGGGAGGGCGAAGGAATCGAAAGGATTCTCTCGGCACAGGACCATGGGGAGGGTACCGTTTAACCGATCCTAATTTTAAAAGAAAGGAAGTCAAAAGCAAACGGGTAGGAAGAAGGATTCAATTTCCCAAACAGAAATTGTCGGAAAAGGTGCCAGGTGGGCAGGGGGATCGGCAGGATATGGGACTCAACTCAATGGAGGTCAAGCTAAGCACGCCCCAAAAGTGCCAGATGACTGAAGTTCCAATGGTCATCACAAACGGGGTTAATTGCCAGTGGAGGAGATATACAGGGGCAAAAAGAAGGAGGGGGAGTGGAAGAAAAAAATCGGGGGGGCAAGAGGGATCAAGTCCGGGGGCAAAAGGGTTAAATGGTCCAGATCAGGAAAAAGGGGGGGGCAAACTGTAAAAAGGTGTTTTTGGGGGAAGGGGGGGGACCAAAGGGAGGGAAAGAGTGTTGGAGGGGGAGATGGATTCCGGGAAAAAAAAACAATTGGAACATTACACAAAAGCCAAAACGAACCGTGACAAGTAGGACCATCCACAGCCACGGGAAGAAGGGAACTGGGGGGCAGGCTCTTTGGCCAAGACCGAATCACAAACCCTAAAGGGTTCGGTGGACCTAACGGGTCGTTTGGTAAGGAAAGGGTGGGAAGAATATTGGGGGGCGCACTCCGACAAGGGGGGTAAGACACAGGAAACTGTAAGACTCGCCTGGAAGAAAACTTTTCAAAGGAAGTGGGGAGTAGGTCACAAAAAACAGGTGACTCAGTCAAACAGGAAAAAGGTCACAAACCATTTAGGAGAAAAGATAGATTATGGTAAAAAAGCACTCTAACAGGGGGGGTCCCACACTGGGGGAAATTCGAATTTCTGGAAGGTACAACAGCGGGCCGCGAGAGGACTAGTACCAAAAAGGAATCGGCCACAGCGAAAGGAAACTAAAGCCTCCTGGGAGAAAAGAAAGCATGTTCAGGTGGATCGATTAGAAAGCAGAACCCAAAAAAGTTTGCATTCTCACAAAGTTTCGGGGAATGAAACGAAAGACTTTTGTAGGTAAGCAACAAGGCGCGGGGCCATCGGCCGACTCCGACATAAAGATTACAACCTTGACCTCAACCGAAAAAACTAAGGGAGGGAAAGACATGGAACAGGTTTACCCTTTGGGTACTAAAAGCAACAGGCAAGAAAAAATGCCGACAGGCGCCCAAAGATAAGGGGAGGCGGCAAAAAGTCCATTCCTATTTCTGAGAGAGTAAAGACGAGCAACAGGAAAGAATTATCAGAAGGGGGACGACCGCGGGTCTCGTGGCAAAAACCAGCGGTGTGAGTCAGAAAGAGCAGAGAGGAGCAGGATGCGCAATGAAGGGCGTCAAAAAAAAAAGGTGGAGGGGGGTGGATGACAAGGGAAAAAAGGCACGTAAATTGCTGAAAGGCACAGGGATCGGTCTCGATTCGCGAGGCTACCGCAAGGAACCAAGGCAGGACATAAACGAGACGAAAGGCGGGGCTGCACTGCGGAAGGCCGAGTTGATAATTCGTTAGAAGGGGTGGTGGGTTGGGGATAGAAAACCCTTATCAATGGGCGCTCTCGCAAAACCGACGTCAGGGGGGGTCAAAGATCTTCAAAAGAGTAACCGAAAACTTGAAGGCCGAAAGTGGGCGAAAGCGTACCACCGATACGGGGGGCAGCCCGGGACAGCCGGGGGGGGACAAACTGTGTGTGTGCAAGACCATTTTGGATTGGCATTCACCGGTGAGGGGTGGTTAAGCCCAGGGAGCGGGCAGCGGGAGAAAAATGGACCCATAAACGGGGGTGGCTTGGGAGCGCGGGGGCTGGACCATCGCCGCAGAGATCTCGCGTGCGGAAACTTGGGCACAAGAGAAGAACGGTCGCATTTGGAAGACTGCCGGAAAGAAATGGGGACACCACATGGGGGGGGGGAAAGTGGGGTTGGGGGTACAAGCAATTTCCAGCAAAGCAAAGCAAAACTAAAAGCGGAATAACCTTAATGAAAAGGGGGTCCAGAGCCGAAGGGAGAATGCTTGGGAGAACAATCAAGCAAGAGGAAAAAAAATGTAAAAAAAAGAGAACAGCGCAAAATTGCCAAAACGTGAGAAGTGTCTGCAAGGCCAGATTTTAACCGTGGGGTCAGGGCCAAAGACACAACATGTTTGGTGCAACAAGAAAAAAAAAACGACGAGCAAGCGAGACCAAAAAAACATAAAACTCCACCAGAACAGAAGCAGCCAGGCGAAAACACGTCTTAGGGGGAGGTTGCACGCAAAAAAAAAAGAAAGAACGCCAAGACGCAACCCGAAGGCAAAAAACAATAAACCAGGGAAGTGTGGGCGGAAAAAAGGGAGACAGGGGAAGTCCAGGACATCAGGGTCCGGCAAGCGAGGTCCCAAAGGGGGAAAAAAATACTGGCAGAATCGAAACAAAAAAAAAGAATGAACAAAACTTTAAAATGAAGGGTCCTAAACGGAGAAAAGGAAAGCTGTAAGGCCTTACATCAAAAGAGACACGCCGGAACAAAGACTAAAAATTATTAAAATGAACTAAATACTTAATCTTAAAAAAATGTCAAATACCACATTGTCAGGAGAACAGGAAACAAAGCCGCCCACACGCATCCCTCTACATTGATGGAACAAGGACAAAAGAAAAATCCTTCGAAACGAACACCTGAAAGCAATAAAAAGAACGAGACCTGGGGAGTGCAAAAAAAAAACAAAAATGAAAACGGAAACAACAAGGAAAACAAAGACCCCAAGGTGCAAGAGCCTAAAGGAGAAGTCAGAACAGGAATTCCGGGCCGGGAAACTCACCAAGAGTGCCAAGGAAAAAACGGCCGGGAGACGGGGACTTAAACTCAACTTGAGGGGGGGGGGGAACAGGCGACAGAAAAACTCTGCAAATCAACACTGGGAAAAAACAACGAATAGGGTGGGAAAAAAAAACAAAAAACGTCGACAGGGGGAAAAGCGAGGGCAGCGCACGACCGAAAGTAACTACGAGGGGAAAAAACCGATCACCATATTTCCCTTCAAAGGTGCACCGAAATGTAGGCAGACTGGTCCCGGCCTAGGGTTTTCGGGGGGACAGAGATGCCACCAAACTAGAGGGGGGGACAAATGAAAGTTTTGCCGGGGAGTAACCAAGCGAACACAAAAACACGGGACAGAGCAAACGTTCTCGGGGGAATGCAAATGGAACACGCAGATCTACCACAGGAGGAAAAGTTGGGGGGGAGCGGCAGGTACAACGGGGAAAAGGGGGAGAGGCCTGGTTCAGCAGAGACTCCTCACCAAAAACAAAAAGATTTAGGAGGATATATTCGAACAAGAAAGGATCCAAACGAAGGTAAAATACAAAGGCTCAACAACAACTCGGGGGGACGCAAAGTCTGTTGGGGAAGGAGGGGGCAGGGGGTGCGGTGCCTGGTTGCAAACGAACGGTCCGGTGACCAGAATGCAGGGGTAGAACTGTGGGGGGGTATCGAACCGAAAAAAAGGAATTGCAAAACCAGCCGACCCGGTTTGCGAAGAGGAAGGGGCGGAAAAGGGGGACCAATGAAAAAAAGGGTTAAGTAAACTGGAGGTGCCAAAACATCCACGATATAGAGAGGGGAAAGAGGTCACAACTTCCCTTCGGGAAGGCGGTATTTCCAGCAATCAAGGGCAGGTGAAGAGGGTTGTTTCGTCAGGTGGAAGGCGATTCGGAAACCGGGAAACCAGGGTTTGAAGCAAAAAAAAAAAAAACCCCAGGCAAAAAGCATGACTACCACCCCAAAAAAAGAAAAGAAGGAAAAGGTTTCTGTCGGGAAGTGAGGTCGAGTGCAATCCATCGAGAAGGCAACGGGGGGGGAAAAGTTCAAAGGGTCGAAGAGAAAGCGACATGGGGCCAGCCACGGAGCAAAGGGGGGTTTCGTGATTTGTAAAAATGGGGGGGGGGGGGCCAGAGCAAAAAGGGGGCAAACGGCCAAAATTAAAAAAGGGTCTTTGATGACACAGGGTGGAATGGGAAGCTCACTAACGGGAAACCCTGTCATTTGCTGGAGGGAGCTGAAGACCCTTGGCGGGTGGGCGAGGCGGTTGCGAGAAAAGGACAAAGGGGTTGTTAGACGGACGCCGGGAAAGGTCGACGAAGTGCTGTGCAAATACATGGTGCGGACTGGGGGGAACGCGGGGGTCGCAAGACTAAAAGGAAAAATAATAAGGGCGTAATAACACCAGGACCATGAAAACAGTGCTTCGGGACGGACAAATCCTTTGTGTTGGTGGAGAAGGGACCGGCCCAAGGGGGGGGGTTTGTTTACATAGCGACCCGCGCGTGGTACCGATGAAAAAAAGATTCGAAAAGCTGTGTATGGTCTGAAAACAGTGGGAGAACACTCTGAGGGATCACAGGGGGGGACCTTGGGGCTGGCAACAATGGGGCGTGCCTCTTGAAAAAAAAAAGCCAGAAGGGGTGTTAAAAAGGGCCACGGAGAAAAAGCACTTTTGAGGAGAAATGGAACGTGGCCGGGGGTTGGGTTTGTCGGCCGCAACTGACAGCATCTTTTGGGTTTGGGATGGTGGAGAGAAAAAAGGGGGAAAAAATGGCGCAACAAGGCCAAGAAGGGAGAAAGGGGGTGGGGGAATATAGGAAAAAAAGGTAAGTGGGAGAACAGACCTTGGCGGGAATGGGGGGGGTCAAGGAGTAAAAACATCGTCTTAAAAAGGCAAGATGGTAAAAGACAATGAAAACAGGAGGACAAAATATCTACGGCAAAACGGATTTAAGGGAAACGTACAAATTTCAAACAACACCCGCCAAAAGGCCTAAATCCAAGGGTTCATTGATGGTGACCCGGGCCCGGTGTACAATTGCCAAAGCCGAACAGTTCAATGAGGTTTGGGGGAAAGTACATCAAGTTGCCGAAAGAAAAGGGGCTCTAATAAAAAGGGGGACGAGATATTCAAAAACCTACGAGGGGCTCTAAGCGACATCATCAATGTGCTACCTCTAAGGGCTGGAAGAGGGGTGGGGCAAGGAACAGCTCAACCTCTAAAAAACGAATCACCTTCGATGTGGGCACGAAAACTTTAAAAGGGAAGGCCCATGAGAAAATAGTCAACACAGTTCCCAATCGGTTAAAGCCGGGCCTGAACGAAACGACTTTCAGTGAACTAGTAAAAAACCATCTGACCAACAGAAAGGTGCAAATCTATTCAACAGGGGAAAAGGCGCAGTCAAGAGCCCAGCGAGCATAACCCAAAAATTGAGGGGGTTCGAAGAACAACCCACCCGCGGCAATAGGAATAAAACAAAAGCTAAAAATCGGATTATAAAGACGAAAAAAACGCGACACTCGTTCGTTCCTTCAAAGGTGGGGGACGGCCACGTTAGCCATCCGAAATCGAGAATTCACATTGCAAAAGTTCAATCAAAGTGAGGGAAGGGGTCAAAGACAGAAAGGGTTTAGGACAGACGAAAAATGAGGGGGGCGCAACAAGCTGACTCAGGGAGGGGGGAAACGAGAAATCAAACGAGAGGTAACAACGACAGCGTGGTCGACGCGGAAATCACTTGCCCATGTTCTCGGTTTGATCTGATAGACTGTTGCGTCGCCGCCCCGCGTCCGGGGAGAAGGCTGCAATTCCCGCAAAAGAGGTACATGTTCGAGGGGGACGATGCCTTTTGAAGTGGGAAGGCATGGAAAGCTGGGTGCGGAAAGGCGGTCAAGACAAGAAGGTCATGCCAAACCAACCACAATTCGGGGAAATCAAAAGGTACGCAATGGGACAAGGCACCAACAATTGGTAGAACTTTGGGTGGGGGGAAATGGGAAAAAAAACATTGTCCTAAGATCGATCCCAACACCAAAGAAAAAGCTGTGGTGACCGGGAAGTCAGGCTGTTGTTGCGTTTTACTTCAGCGGGGTTCCGGGGGGAAAAGAACAGGTGGGATTAGGCGCCACACCGTAGAAAAAACGAACACGAACGTCAACAACGGTACCAAAATGTAAAGAAGTTTTAACGGGGTCCGAGGGGAACAAATCCCTTGCCATTGGTGAAAAAATCTATGGGTGCAAAAGAAGAAATCATCTAAAAACAACAAAGTAGTAGGAGGAAAATCCTATCTAAAGCAGGACAGGAAGTTTGCCACTTTGCAAAAAAAATTTTCTTCCACAACGGGGATATGGTCACCGACAATCTCGCAAGAGATACATCCAGGAAAATTAAAAAGAACTTAAAAGAACAAACGCCGGAACTCGCAACGACAGCCGTTCCAAGTGGGGGATCAAGAGGCAGAACAGCGCATCCCCCTGTCAGGAAAAGGGGCTATGCGCTAATCAAAGAAGGGGTTTGGGCGGTTTAATGCAACATGAAGTCCTCCCCGATAAAACCAAGACCGAGAAGCAAGCTGGTAAAAACACCTTGAAACAAAATGACACAAGCGACATCTGTTCTATCTACACATGTACTACAGCAAGGCAAAAGACATGCAGGCAGTCGACCCGAACAAATAAAGTCGACGCCCATTCATGGGGGAAAAGAATAGAAGAGCAAGTACCGGGGGAGTCATCGGAGGGGGACGGATACCAACTTGCTCCGTGAAAGTCGCGAAAGAGCCCTCGAGAGTAACTATGCAAAAAACACGCATTCTCCTTGAAGCACCAGGGCGGTTGGGGGATGAAAAAATCCCGTTTTGAAAAAACTTCAGCAGGGTGAAGGAATTAAAAATTTTAACAGCGAAAGATGTCGCGACGGACGGAACCGGGAATCAAAACCTTGCCGGTAATGCAAGAAGCGAAGTCTTGGGAAAGAAAGTCGAATCCGACAAGGACGAGGGTTTTTATCAAATTGGACGTGGGGGTTTTGAAGAAACGGATGTCGGCACGCGAAAAAACACGGGAGAACAACCCATTTGGCAGAGCTGGACACGAGGCACACTCGTCTTCCCCGAGTGGGGGCGATGTAACGGGTTGCGACCAAGGAACGTTCAAGACCGGCCACATGGACTTTGTTTTGGCCCACGACTTTGGGGATTGAAAAAATCCAAGAAGGGAGGGTACTACTGGAAAAACAAGAGCGCGGCCAAAGGTATTGCAAGTCGTTTGGCGGACACTGATGGAAAAACGGAGCAAGAACGGGCCGCGCGAAGAAGAAAGAAAGGTGGGGCGGCGAGGGGAGGACCACCGCAAAAGAAGCACGTTGCAAGGCAACTTTGGATGGGGAAACACTGAGTGGAAAGAAAAAGGGGAAAGGCCAAAGGAGGGGGGGGGGGACGTAGGGACCACTCGGCACCCAACAAAAACAGCCGAAAAAAAGAGAGCCTCCAAGCTGGAGGAACAAAAGGAGTGCCGCAGTGGCATAAGATCAGCTGCGAAGGTACGAGGAGAAGCAGGGGGGAAATTTCTCCAACAAAACGTGGGACTTGCATGCAGAAGGGATATTGAAAACCTGCTCCCACCTTCAACAAAAAAAGGCAAAGAAGCAAAGCCAGACAACACAAAAAGGGGAAAAAACGCCAAAGTCGAAAAAGCTCCAAACTGAAAAACGTCTTGGGGTCGAAGGCAGTGACAGAGCACGAAAAACCAGCCCCCACTCGGCCCAAAGGTCGCCACCAACGAGCAGGGGAGTAAAAGAAAGGGACAGGTCGCGAGAACAGAAAGGCCGGAAGAAATCCCGATGGGGAAAAGTCAAGACAAAAAGGGAAACTACCCCAAAGAAGAAAGTGCCCAGGGACGAACTGATGCGGAAGATGTGCCGCGGCTGAACATCAGCGCATGACGGGAAAAGGGACAACAAACAACAGGGGGGGAAAGGGAAAAACCGAAGGGACGACCGTACCGTAACCCGTGTGTCAAAGACACAAAACGTGTGGTGGCGGCTAAAACGCCAAAAAAAAAGAAAAAGCACTGCAGGCAAGAAGGCAAGGGGAAAGGTCAAAAGAGAGAGAGGCCAAGAAAAAAAGGGGGAAAAGAAACAACGGTAGGAAACTGGAGGACAGAAATGAAGAGGGGGCACCAACACCGGAAAAAAAAGACACCCCGTCAAGAGAAACGTCAGGAACCCAAAAAAGGAAAGGAAAGACCAGATGGATGAAAAATCCGACGGGCCAGGGGGGGAACACGGAAAGGTGATCAGCAAGGGTGTTAGTCGCGGAAACTACCGCGGCGTAAACACTGGGGGGAAAAAAAAAATAGGTGAAAAGAGCAGTACCGCCCAAGAAAGACTGGGGGCCAATCATCAGAAAAAAGGAGGGGAAGAAAGGTGGCGGGAAGTGGAAGAGGGGGGAATCCCATAAGTCCTTAGGGAGCACCGGTTATTTCCAATTTGGGGAATGGACCATAATTTAAAAAAAAAAAGACGCAAGCAAAACCATAGCAAGTGGTGCAAAGGAATAGGGCGAGAAAAAGCGACCAACACCTTGGAAGAGCACGGAACAGGAGCGTTGGGGTTTCAAAGGCCACCCGCAAGAAAAAAGAAACGAAAAAAGCCGTGGTTGCGGCAGGGTACCCTTCAGGGCGGGGAAGCCATGGTTCAAGCCTAGG
>Ga0179591_1280371_pt1 | contig 14209 bp, 11 predicted proteins | sample CZOMad2_1_08_16f_FD_182891 | JGI IMG/M metagenome (GOLD analysis project Ga0179591, IMG submission 182891) | Vadose zone soil fungal communities from Angelo Coast Range Reserve, California, USA - CZOMad2_1_08_16fungal (PacBio error correction) | ecosystem: Environmental > Terrestrial > Soil >...
GGAGGGAGAAAAAGAATCTCTTGAGAAAAAAAAAACAATTATGGAGAACGAGGCTGGAAGATCACGCTCTCCTAGCCAGGGGTCAGTGGCAAAACTGCTCCGTGTGCTCAGAGGGGAGAGGACTCCGAAGAATCTGCTGGCGCCGTGCCGAGATCGTGCTGGCTCGCCTCTTCAGAATTACCCCTCCTCTAGGTTCGGACCTGAAAGGCTGATCTCGACTCCGAAGAAGAGTGATCATTCAGGGAAGGCGATGCGATCCGGGAAGGATAAAGTGAAACACCCCTTTCTTCTACTCGGCAAATCGGACTCCTCGAGGACCAGCGCAAAACTGCGGCCAAAGAGGAGAGGAGGGCTCCAGAAAAAAACTGACGGGGCATCCTCCCTGTTTAAAAAGAGTGGGTCTGGGCTCACTGCTTCAGGGAGTCTGACGTAATACTCTTTGCCGCCCGGTGTATCTATTAGGGCGTCATCCTCCCGGCGCCTCGAGAGGGCACTTGTCCTCCCTAGAGCCGAGAAGAAAAAGGGATCTTTCCCGCTGAAGTAAGTGACGATGAGTCAACTGACGAGGTCTGGAACGCCTCTCCAACTCGAGACGCAGAAAGATGGGACGAGGGAGGCCATCCCTCGTCCAGAAGGGAAGTTCGACGCCGGCTTTACGTGTCATCATCGGACGAGGCGGATGGTCGCATGAGGGAGAAAAAAATTAAACAAGACTTTCACAGGTGCAACCCAGACACGCAGAGGTTACTAGCCCAAACCAGGCCTCGATGGCACTCTGTCCCCGGCGGGGAAGAAAAATCCGGGCGGACGCAGCCCTCCTTTTAGAGCCCGGAAAGGAGATTCGCTGCCGCCGCCCAAACCTCACTGTTAAACAAAGAAGAAAACCCAGAGAAAGCAGTCCCATCGCGCGGCCCGAAGTCCTCGATATAACTCCTGCTGAATAGACACCAAAGAATGAAAAGGGGAGATCCCTTCCCTTTCGGGGACCTCGCGCGGAGGGGGCCGTCTCAATGCTCCGGGCGAGGGGAAATACGCGTAACCTGCAAACTGAAAAGAAATCCTGAAATCGCATCTTCAGCGGGGGAGAGTGGGGCTTACTTAATCAAAATGACAGAACTGGGCTGATCGGTAACTCTCCGTAACCGAAGGAAAAGGGTCTCTTTTCAGGGGCTGCTGAAAAAAAAAAACTTTTACCGGACGAGGACTGGGCCTCAATGTTCATGAGTACGCCGGGGCCTTCGGATAGAGCAAAGAGGAGAGCTGCACTCACCACAGAGGGGATAGTACGGTGCACGATCGAGTAACGAAGCCCGCCGCCCCTCGTTGAACAACGATAAAAGCAAGCCATCCGGTCAGAGCCGCGACTTTCCTTAAACGACCTCGAGGGAAAAAATACCTGATGAGGGGGCTCGCCTCTGTACAGGGGGGGAAGGGGTCTGAAACTCGAAAATAATCGGTTGACAATGACATCCTGGAAGGGCTCGTTAAAGATAAACATCGAGGCTTCTTAAGGGCCGACGGAAACGCATAGGGCGCCCGACAAGGGCGCTCAAGGTGGGAAGAAAGGCCTCATCATTTAAGAGAAACGGAGACACTTCAACAGGGAAAAAAGGGGGTCTGTCCATCCCAAGGGGGGGGGCCCTCTTTGACATATCCTTTTTCGGGTGTCTCTAGAAGAGTGTAACTCACTGTTGTCGCGGGAAAAACGAGATCAGAAGATTATGTCGCTCGGCTCATATTCCACGCCAACCAGGGGCGGTGAGCTTTCCCTTTTGGGAAAGAGGTTTCCCTCACCATGAGAAAAGGGACTATGATGATCTTAGCAAGAATTAACCGCTGGATGTCTTTGGGTAAACGCGGGCCGTGGTGTGCCGAGAAGGACGAAATTACACGTACAGAAGGTTCGTCAAACCCACAACGTCCCTTGACCTCTGCCCGCCCCTTTCTGCGAAGGTCTCTTCGGGCAACCAAGAATAAAAAAAAAACGATAGAGATACGTAGCGGGGGGCCGAATACTGTGCAAAGGAGAAACGGACGAGGCACGGGGGACGTTGGTCGACACGGAAAAGTCGGTCCGTGAAGAGGAGGGAGGGTCATCGGGAAAAATAGGGAGAAGCACTCACGGACAAGCGGTACCGTTCCGGTCGCCGGCAACAAAACGGCTCAGCTCATCACATAGGAACGGGGAAAACAGGGTGGGGAAAGCTCCCATGCACTGCAAAAGAAAGAACGGGGGTGGGGGGGGGAAAAGCCATTGCGAGCTTCATCGCTCCAAAATCGGTATACTGGTCTCCGTAGTAAGGACAGTAGAGACGCCAGCGGAAGGACCGCAGCTCGTCTGGAAGGGCGTCGAGCACCTGTGGAAAGACAGTGGAAGGAAGAAGGTACATGCTGAGGGGCCGGACCCCGAAGAAGCTAGGAAAATCCCTCTGAAGTCGTCGTGAAAGGAGGAAAAAGGAACGAGTTCGTCCATACGAGACGGGGACGTTCCAACGGGGGAGAGAAAGAAAAGGATCAGGTAGTCCGGGGGACTAGTGTCCCCCCGTCAGAACTGTGCGCCCGTACCAGCCGGAAAAATCCCGCAGCGTCGTGCCAAAGAAAGGCGAGAGGGGAAGGAGGGACGAGCCTTCTTCTCCGGAGGAAAGAGAGGTGGGCTGGGACACCAGGGGCGGCATCTATCTTTGCCGCTGGATACAAGGCTGTGGTGAGCGAGACCGCTGGCTAGAGGAAAAAGAAACGGAGGTCTCGAAAAGAAAAAGGGACGTTTGATGGCGCGATCGCGACGTCCCAGGAGGGTACGCCGCCGGGCGGAAACGATACCTTTTGTAGGAAGGGTAAAGACGACCGATCGCCCCGGTACAGGGTCCGGAGGGATAGAAAAACACTCATGCACTCGCCGCTGAAGAGGGGAGTTCAGGATCCAAGGGGGGATAATTCTGGTTTTAGTGCCTAGTCAGGGGGGAAGTCGCCTTCTGAGCGGGGAAACGGGAAAAGTGAGGGGGCTCTGCGAAAGGGGTCTGCGCTGCCCTGGTCCTCGAAGGAGGAATCGACAGCCGCGCTTTCTATCGCGGAGGGGCTTTGCAAGCGGGGAAGGTTTGGCCCAGCTTGGACCTTTTTAAATGGTTGCAGCGACACCAACGCTCTTCGCCGGCTAGGGGGGAGTGAGTCCGGATGCTGGTCCGCAAGAAGAACCGTCAAGAAGGAAACAGGCGGCCTGGAGTTGGGAGCGTATCGTCCTTGCAAAAATCTTTCGTGGGGGGGGCCGCAGGTTTGTTCCCTTCATTCGGGATTGGAGAGGACCATCTCTCTTCACAGGGGGAGGATCGCACCGGCAGACCAGCGGAGGGACACTATGACCTTAAGTACTCGGATTCCAGCAGGGTGCGTCTCGATGTAGATGCCGGGGATTCCGCGCAGGTCTCCTTCAAGGGAAGTCGAAGCAGAAAAGAATGCCTCTTCGGGACACTAAAAAGATCGTTTCGAAAGGATGTCTTACGTCTCTATCTGAGGAAGGCGAGTGCTCTTTATACCGAAGCGTATAACAAAGAAAAGAGGGAACTGGCCATCGAAGAAGATGAAAGACCCTTCTGTATACGTGACACGGCGGAGAACGTCAGTGTGAACCATCCGGATGGGAAGAAGAGAACTCGCAGGAAAAAAAAGTGATTACTCGATGAAATATGCCTAGAGCACATCGATACTTTCCCCTCATAAAGGGGGTGTGCACCTTGTAGGTGCAGGAGAAGGACGAAGATCCATTACCCAGCCTGATCACTAGCGTCATCAGGAGCGTCATTTTCCGAAAAGGAGGAGCCTCCCTCTGCGCTGAAAGAGGAAGGATTCGTCAAAGGGGGGGGGAAGGTCTCTACGACGTAGAGCTCAAAGTTTTTCTCGCTCACGGGGGTTCAGAAAGGGGTCACGTCTAACTTTCTCTGGAAGCGTGAGATCAAGACCCACCTTCTTTCTCCAGAGGGAGAGAGGGAGGAACGTGTTTGGAAGAAAAAAAAAGATGCACTTTACTCCATCTCGAGAAAACAGAAAAGTAGATAGATTGAGGCGTAGCCAAACGGTGAGATGAATCACATCAAGATGAAAGGAAAAAGGGGGAGAAGGATCTCACGCTCGCCGAAGAAGGGAAAACCCAGTTCTAAAGGGAAAAAACTGCTGGCACGTGGGCAGACAAACCCGGTGAATATATGCTACTAAGACCCTGGGGAAGTTCGAAGGAGTAGCTTTCTCTCCGCGTCGCCTGAGGAACGCGGGAGTCCCTCCAGAAGCCCGAATAGACTTCCGCCGTCTCGTGATCAGTCCTGGATCGGCTGATAGAAAGGGAAAAGAGGGCAAAAACCGGGCTGAGGGGGAGGGGGGGATGGGATCTTCGGGGGGAATATACCAGATTAATAACATCGGCCACGGAGGAGGAGGAAGGCGCAAGGAGGGGGAACACTGACGGGTGCAGCCTCCCTTTTAAGATTGCTTCTGGCCTCACACGGCGTCGTCAGGCCATCAGCGGATCTCTTTCCGCCCGGAGAGGGAAGAAACGCTCACGATCGTATCTGCGTCACGGGAAAAAGCGCGAGCCTCACGTCGGCAAATAGGGAATCGACGAATATGCTCTTCGAAACGGTCGTTTACACGAGGGGGGAAGGATTCTGAGAGAAGAGGAAAGCTACCGTCAGACGCTATGGGCCTCCCGAGAGCAGAAGAGAGGGGGAAAAATCCAAGCGATGGACCGAGAGGGAGAAACCGGCTTTACGAGGAGGAACGATCGGGAGGGAATATAGGTTCTCAGATCCAATAAAAAGGGAAAAGGAATGTCCAGGCAGTGAACCCGGCGGTGCAACGCGGACTTTTTGCCAGTGACGCGTACGCAGGGGAAAAACGCCAGCCGCTTATTACGACCCGGCGTAGGGGAAACAACACCCCAACTTGCCGCTATACTCCCCGAGCCCGGGCGGGAGTCGTCTTCCGCAAAAGAAAGCAAAACGGTACGGGTACCAGCTGCCATACCAGAGGCCTACACTACAGGGCCCACGCTCGCCACGCCGCCAAAGAAAGCGCGGCTGAAAGATCCGACACCCGCCGTGAGGAGTCCTGATTTCGCAGCCCTCGCGCGTAAAGGTCCTTTTCCGATAACGCCTGAGGAAAGGGGGAAGCTGACCTCAAAAGAAAAAGATGCAGCGCAGGGAAGGTAGGCCCTGACCGCAGCTCATCTTGCTGAGGCCCGCGTAACGGTATCGACGCCTAAATGGAACCTTCGGTCCGGAACCGTAACCTAAAAAATGTGCCTCCCGTCTGAAGGGCCGCCTCTCAGGGTAACCAGGGGGCCGCTGATCTCCTAAAACACGTCCCGACTCAGAGCCGGGGCCGGCGGATCTAACACGGTCGGGGGAAAAAGCACAAAATCTCGATCGCCCGGGGGAGGTTACCGTTCCTAAAAGAAGCGGTTGAAAAGCCCACGAGATCAAGCCTAACGGCGCATCCGAACGTTGAAAGGAAGACGACATGATCGCTGGCACAGAGCTGCTTGATGGGCTCCGAAACGAACAGGCCTGACGGGGGACGAAAGACACTCGAACTTTCTCTTTGGAAAGGAAGAGGGGGCTCTGTGAAGGAAGACAAGGGGCCCTGTTTCTGGACCGAAGGCGTGATGGCCGAGCTTCAGTCGGTCCTAGGAGAGCAAGGCTCAGCTCAGCATGTACCCAATAAAGTCTGGACACTGCCAGGAGACCCTGTTCGGGACGCCCCAGGTGGCTCGAAACCGAGGGGAAGGGGTTCCTGAAAGCTGGCGCTCTAACTACCTCCGGGAAGCGGACTCGGAGAAAAAAAGGGAGAAGGAGAAGATTCTTCGGAAGAAAAGACCAACCGGTCGTGCGGAGCGGAGGGAATTGCCCTGTTATAGGAGACAACCATTTTTTGTTTTTGAAATGAGCTGAGGGCATGGAGAAAGCTGAGGAGTTGTGTACCGCGCGGCGGGACTATCTGCAAGCAGCCCGCGAGGCCAAGACAATTTTCCGTCCAGAAAACGTTTCCTCTGAAAAGAAGGGCGGCGAAAACGTCGGAAGCCTTCCCGCTACGGCACGGGGGGGGGAAAAGATGAGACCTTAGCGGAAGGTGCAAAGATCAAAAAGGAAAGGAAGGCCGGTAAAAAGGAAAAAGGGAAGTTTCGCTGCCGAAAAAGGCTGTAGGGCGTCTGGCGAATCTTCATCGGTTCGAACACCACGTCCGAGAAAAGAAAGAAAGCTTTTCAAGTGGAATCCAGCAAACAGGCGATAGCATCATAGTTACCGTTGCTCGAGAGGGAGTGCTACCCCTTTGCACTAAACCCCGGACCGGGGGGCTCCTGCACTACCGGGGGGGAGAAGATTCGAAGATGACTTTATATGCTGTTCTCCGGTACGCGAACGGGGGACAGGTCGATCTCCAGCGACTCAGAATCGTGGCGTCTAGCAAACGGGGGAGACAGTTGGGGGAGACTAAGAGAGGGGGGGAAAGGCGGATCTGCGGCCGGAAAGGAGCGCCGCTTCCCGGAGAGGGTGCCTTAGGCAGCCTCCGAGTGTGGTCCAGACCGGAGCTTCGTCCACTGGAGGGAAGATCCTATCAGGGAGGAAAAGGAGGAAAAGGGAGAGTGTAAGAGGGAGAAAAGGAAAATGTGCTGGGAAAGCGCGGAGCCCATCCCGAGAAGGAGATGCGGGAAAGAGGACGTGTACCCTTCGGGAAGACCTGCGCCGGAGCCTTTAAGGGGGGGAGGGGGACACAGAGGGGCTTTATGACGGTTCGATCTTGGTTCACAGAAACAGGCTGTGGTTCGTGCCGCTAGACCGAGGTCGCCCGGAGAGACCGGCAAAGTGTGATGTGCAGGAGATCGAGGAAAGGAAAGGGTCCCCGGTTCGCAAAACCCGTAAGGGCACCGATACCTGGTTTCTTCGTTTACGGCGCAAAAAAGATCTCCCCGGAGGAGTCGGGGTGGAGTATCCTTAAAAACTCAGGCACTAACGCAGTCCACAGGTCAATCCGGCGGCTGCAATAGGGGATGGTCGTTTGAGGATAAGGAAGGGGCGGAGTCATGAGCGGCAGCACCCTTCGCGCGCGGATAATGGCCGGGACTTCGCTGGCCTGTTACTGAAAAAGCCGGCGGGTGTCGTATCGAAAGGTAGAAATCTGGCGAGGGGGGGGGGGACGCTTTCCTCGTGGGGGAGGATTGAGATTGGGGTTTTTGCCGATTGTCCCGGCCCTTTGTTCTAAGGACGTGTCGTCATCTGAACGAAAATCGTTTCTGTATGAAGGAAGGGAGTCCTCCCGGCGGGGTCAACCTTCAAGGGCAAGTGGTCATCTAGGGGGTGGGACTAACATGTCCAAAAGCAGGCGTTCGGCCGCAGGGTTGAACGGCCTGCCTTGTCCATGGGAAAGGGAGTTGAGAGCGAAAGGAGACCATAAAGGCCGATGATCAGTGTCTACCGCTCGGCATCGCGAGGATGCCGCTTCAGGAAACGTACGCGGAGGCAAAAAAAAGAGGAGTAGGGGTGAAGAGAAGCATCTCCTTCCAGCGTGAAATAACGGGGGTCGATAGACGGAAGCATTCGGGACAATCCCTCCTACCAAGATCGTTGAAGGGGCGCTATTGCGAGCGAGGGGGGGCCGTGATGGGACCATCTTGGCTAAAGGCGTAATAGTATCTCGAAAATTGGAGGAGATCAGCCACCTTCGGATACCGGGCGTTCTGAAAAAGGACCATACGAGATCGCCTCAGCGACCGCGTGGCCGCCTTGCTCAAAGAGATGCAGATCTCACCTCGCGGGAACCCGCAGCCCTTGTTGGGGGGGGGGCAGGAAATCGGCAGAGAGAGGCCTTATCACAATAGCGGCGGCGTCGATCAGGCCCGCGGGCAGGGGGAAAAATCATCGAGTCCGCTGAGGCACTACGCTTCTCGCCAGACCAGAGCAAAGAAACCGGCGCCAGCTCTGTCGGAGATTCCAGGTTGGGGAGAGGAGCACAAGTGTGCCACTGAACTGGCGCAAAGAAGGGAGCCACTGGCTCTGCGGCTTGGAGAAAGTGGTGAACTCGAATTCTCTACCGGGGTTGTGCGCCATCGTCGAGGGAAATGCCTGGAACTCCATCTCGAGAAAGGAGTAAAGAGAAGAGAGGGGTCCCAGAACTCGCTCGGGGGTGGGAGACAACACGGTCTCATCGACGAGGAAAGGCGGTTAAAATAAAAACTCACGCGCGCAACAGTGGAGACTTGACCCCAGGGAAAATGCCCCTGCTTGCCTTGGAAAAGAAACAAGGTGAAGATGAAGAGGACCCTGCGCTGGCGCCGGACTCATGCTCGGGCTTTCACAAGGGTCGAGGAGGAGCTCTACTGTTGCGGACCTTCCCGCTCCCTGATCTAGAAAAAGGGCCGCGCCGAGGCCTGGATGAGGCAGGGGGAGTCTGATACACAGGTGCAAGCCCGGGAAAAGGGAGAGGAAAGGGCATCTCGTACTAAAAAGAGAGAAATCGGCCACGGCGGCCACGCACCAAAACGAAATTCAGGGGCACACTACTGTTCTCCTCCCGGTTATAGGCCTACTGTTTCTGAAAGAAAGAGTTCCGGAAATCTTATACCTGAGTCCGCCCGGTGTATCGAAAGGCCCAGAAAATATCACCGCACTTCACACGGAGGAAAGAGAGAGGCGCAAAAACGAGCCTCACGTCTGGGGAGGGAGGGTCCCGCCTGCGGCAGCGAAGGGCGACAACTTACGTTCAACTCTTACTGTAGCGCCGGAAAGTCTCCGGCATCTAAAACCTCCCGAGGAAAGGCCATCCTACAGCGGAAGGAGAACGCCGGCTTTTAAGGACCGATGGCGCAATGAGGCGCAGTATCCAAAGAAAAATTGCCAGGCGTGCCGAAAAGGGAAAAAAGGCTTGCAAAGCTCAAGCAGGGGGGAAAGTGCGCTTACGACAGGGAGAGAACCGGCTTCTTTCCGGGGGAGTAAGGGGGAAATCCTTGACAAGAAGGTTCCATCTAATATCTTTATAGGGGCCCGAAAGTCCAAAAATGTTAGAACTAAATTTGCATTTAGCGTCCATACCCAAGGGGCATCGGACCATCTCGCGTCCACGGAAGAACGACTATAGAAAGCGCGGAGAAGAGAACGACAACAAATCCGGCAGGAAGTACCAAAAGAACGGCCCTCGAATCAAGGCGAAAGGTCCTTGTCCTGATAAAAATAAGTAAAAGGACGCGTCACTCACCGCCCATAGACATCCGCGAAAGGCCCTGGTAGAGGGGACAGCTCACTGATTGGGCGGACAGAATAAACGCCGACGGAAGGAAGGGGGCATCGGTCCGGCAGAAGGAAAAAAAAAAAAAAAGGGGGGGGGGAAGTCCCGTCGGCGGCCCCGGCGACCGTGGAACCTTTGAAAGAAAATCAACACTAAGCCCTGGGCCGGTCGAGACGAAGTCTAGCCAAAGGTACGACAGGAAACGCACCACCGCAGGAGAGGTCGGCACGATCGATGTTACCGTCACAGAGGTCCACCCAAATATCAAGCCAACCGGCTCAGGCCGGCAGGTCCCGTCCTCTCTTTCCGGAGGAAAAAGGAGCGCTGGCACCGACACGGAAGAAAAACGCGGCGACCGGTCAATGGCTTACGGGTCGCGAGGACCTGTCCCGCGGTGGACCCTGATAGGGAGAGGGGTACGACGGCGCACGGTAGACGAAACCGCGGCGGAGGTCCTACGGGGTCCGGTGCTGGGCAACCGACGCGTCGCGCAGGGGTCCACTTCAGCATGTACCATCTAGGAGGGGGAAGGTCTGGCATCCCAGTGCTCGACGAAAACCAGAGGGACAGCCTGTGAGGGGAGTCCGCTCGGGCAAAAGACAGACGTAATACCAGCTATACGAGAGAAGGAGCGTATTTACTTCTACTCAAACCACCCAAAGCCCTTCTGGGCGGAGTCCGTTCCCAGGGAAATGTTTAAGAGGGAAACGTTCCTATGATGGCGAGGGGTGTGGCAGGCGACCACGGGGCTGGGACTTGACACAAGGGTTGGTGAACTCGCTCCGTTGTGTGGGCGACCAAAGGCCGCTAAGGAAGACTTTTCCGTGCCAACCCGGTGAAGGTCTGCCCGTCCTGGAGGCGTACCCGGTGCACGGATGGGGGAGTCCCTGAAAGAAAAAGGATATCAAAAAAAAAAAAGATTAGTAAAAGAGAGAGAGAAAGAAAGCGGGTAAGTTCGAATAGCACAGGGACTTCAGAGCAACTGGACGGGTCTCTCCATCGGAAAGGAAGGACCGTCGTCTTGAAACTGAGGGCCCAACCGAGGAGTGACACCACGTCCGAGAAGGGAAAAAAAAGGACCTCCGCAGGGTCTCTCAAACAACGATCTTCTCATCAGATTAAAATCCATGGTGATTTAAGCTAGGGAAGGGCCACCAACTCTAGAACCTACCTGGGTCTCTGAACGTCTCATCGCTTCAGGCTCCTCGGTAAGAGGGAGCCGCGTACTCTAACCTGAGGGGGTCTATCGAAAAAAAAGGAGGTCACCTTTCCTGTCCATAGGGGGGGCAGGGCACCTGGGGCTGCCAGAAAAGTTCAAGAAGAAGACGTTGTGAGGTAAATTCTTGATCTGCGGCAAAGTGCGCTCCGCGTAAAGAAAAGCGAAAGTTCGCGTGGAAGAACTCCTAGTTCGGTAAGGGCGCAAGTCGCCCACTGGGAGTTTCGTCCAACCTCGTGACAGGGACGAGTGTAAACCCCGCATCCCTGTAAAAAGGAGAGGATCCAATCCCAAGAAGCGCTCATGGCGATCGGGGAGACGGGACTCGTCGGGCTCCGCTGAAAATGGCTGGGAGCTCGGGGCCGGCGTGGGTGAAGACGGGTAACCTCGGGAAGGAGCGATACAAAAGGGAGGCTTGCCGCGAGACCGGCTAGATCCTCAAGTATCGACCGGACGTCGCCGTGGGGGACTTTGGATTGAAGGAGATAGACGGTTCCCAGGGGTTCGCTCGGGAACCCGATACCATTGGGGGGAGGGTTACGGGCGACTGTGGGTCCGGACAGGTATTTAGGGGCTTTTCCGAGGGAGGGCCGTCCTCCACTGGAACCGGGAAGATCTGCTCGGGGGGGAAAAGGCCAACAGGGGTATTCGTCATCGCTGGTCGTTTGATTTCCTTTAGTAAGAGGTATCATTATCGTAAAACGGGACCTTTCGCAGCGCTATGTCGGAAAGCTTTCCCTGTTACTTCCTAGGAATGTCGTCTCGTGACATGAAAAGGTCGGGGGCGGGAGGCGTGTGGGCTCGCAAGGGGGGCCTGCGGGAACTGGGGGTAATGGCCAGGTTGTGTAGAGGGCCGGTACGTGGGGAAGAAGCCCGCTCTTCGATGGATGAGAAGGCAACGGGGGAGGTGTTCTGTTCCGAAGGGGACACTACAAGCCTTCAGAGGTGATTGCGGCCTGGCGGGCGTAAAGCGTCAGGGCAAAAGCTTCGTTTGCGGAACGAAGAAAACCTGCAGCGCCTGCCTGAGAAGGGGGATAAGGCGGGAATTCACTCACCGCTCGAGAGATCGACACGTCACGCCGGGGGTGCTCCGGAGGATTGCCTCCTTGGACTGCCACCGTACGCGTGAGGCGCGTTGCTTCTGAGAGGTCGTAGTTTTCTCCGAGTGTAACCGTAAAGGGGCTGGAACTCTTCGAGGGAGGCGTGACAGCTCCCTCCAAGGGGGGGGAAGCTCGGCGGGAGTGCTCGATCAGGCAGGCGAGTGCTCGTGGAGAAAAGGAAAAGACCCAGGGCTGAAAGAGTAGCTTTCCTATCTGAAGGAAAGAGAACAGGCAGTATCAGCCACCTTCTTGAAGAGGGGAGGAACCCGTCAGGGGGAAAAAAGGGACGCGCGTGCCGCCTTGGCCGATGGTAAGAGGGAGAACGAGATGCCGAGCCACATCGGGAGTCCGTGTGTGCACCGTATCGTCCTGATCGATCGCCTATCCATGACCAAGAAGGGGGGGAGGAGGTAGATCAGGCACAGCTAGTCTTGCCTCCCGCGGCGAGGGAAAGCGGCGCGCCAGCCCGGCAGAGTCTCAAATCACTCGGTCTAGACTACGTCAGAGCTCGATTCAACCGTTGGCTCGCGCACGGCAAAGTGGCCACTGACTGGCAGCAAAGGGAAAAGCGGGGCTATCGGAAGAGAACGAGCACAAGATTCTACCTCGTGATGTTCTCACGAGCGCGAACGGGGGGGGGGGCAGCCCGCGTCGAGTGGCCTGGAAGAGGACCCAAAAGGGGGGAGGAAAGAGAGAGGGGAGTTCCGGCATTCCAACTCGACTCGGGAGGCCACCAACGTCGCTAAGAGAGAGCTGGATTCATGAGACACAAGACTTTACCCGTGCTGACAGTCAGTGCACACGGTGAGCAAGAAAATACTTCGTCGAGAACGCGCTGGGCGCAGGAAGCTGCTCGTGCTTTCCTCTCCAAGAGGAAAGGAGGGACCTCTAAGGGGCACTCTCCTTATCTCGACGCCAAAAGCAGTGATCACTGCTGGAGTAATTACAGGAACCAGGTGACACACAGTTCCTTGCGGGGAACGGTCGATGGAGGCATCTCGGCTACCCTAGTACAGAAAAAAACGAGAGACATACGCGGCTGGTTCACACTGACGGGTGCCGGACCCGTTTCTATCCGACTTTGGGGGCGATCGTCGACGATCTTCCAGCTTATACTCGGGAATGAAGATGCCCATAGTCTCACGAAAAAACGAGAAAGGACCATCTCATCGCGCACAGGGAAGGACCGTCGAAATGGGGGCTGGGGATCTTTCCAGACCGCCGCTAAGGGACGAATGCCATGACCGTTCTGTTACACGCGGGAGGGGACGGCCGGAGGAAGAAGAAAGACCACGCGCTGAGGCAGCCAGAAGGCAGGAAAGAGGCCATCCTCAGAGGACGCGTTTGTCGAGACGCTGACGAGCGGATGGTCGAAGCGCAGATCCCCTACCTAAAAAGAGGGGACGAGGGGAGGCCGCCACGTAATTCTTACCCAATGGCCGACATGCGCGATGACCACTTCTTCCAGCGTGCCGGTGACCACGCAAAAAGGGACGTGTAAAGGACTACCCCGCAAGTGAGTCGCTGCCGGGACGGCCAACTGGGATAACAAATGGCCTGGCCAAGCGGGAGGACCAGCTCCTACAGCACCCCCGCAGGAAAAGACCGGATACAGGCGTCTGTCGTACGACACCGCCGGAGAGGAAGAGTGAAGAAATGAAAGGCCCGTGAGAAGAGTCGCGGGAAGGGGGCCGGGCCGAGGCGAGAAACGGTACGCGACATCAAACCGCCCCGAGAAGAAGGTTGTCTCATGACCGAGCAGCTCAGCGGAGGATGACATATCAGAGCCCCTCGGAAACGAAAAAGGACCCGGGCGAGAGAGGAAGATCACAGGGGGCTCTTTGCCGGGGAACGGCGGCTGCCCCGGAAAACGGGGAAAAACTATAGACTGGAAATTCCCTTCTCCTGGCAAGGGAGACGCCGGGGCCACAGAGGTTCTCGGGCACTCACCCAGCCGCCTTGTCTAAAAAGGACTATAGAGGGAATCACCGCCCGAGGGCCCAGCCCACTATTCAATACTAAGTCTCAGCCTGCGCCCGAAAGTCCCGTCCTCTTTACAAAAGAACTTGTGAAGAGCCCGCGTGATGTGCTTGACAAAAGGACGGGCTCAAGAAGGTTTCAAAAATCTACCTGTCCGCGCGACTCCCTGATCGGGAAAATGACGACAGTCTGTAGGGGACCTAACTAGGCCTACCGTTCACGAAGACTGGCGCCAGACAGGGAGAACCCTCATCTCAGCATTTACTCTACCACTGAAAGACAAAGGTGATGAGAAAGTTCTCGACTCCAGAGTTACAATCCGGGAGGAAGATGTTCGCTGAGGGTGACCTCTTTTTTCGCGGTAGACCAGCTATCCGAGATCAGGGACTCAGATCCAGTTCCACCAACCGGTCCGTGCGGAGCGTTCCTTGGTGAGGGCATGAAGAAGAAAAAGCACCTTTCCTATGATGAGCTGAGGGGGGTGGAATCGAAACACTGAGGGGGTTGGGGGACAGCTCGGCCGTGTCTTCATCGAACCCCGGGAATGCCGCAGCCCGCTAAAGGAACGGTGCCCGTGTCACCCGACAACTTCCGTTGCGGGAAAAGTCCCTGGGGGGGCGAAAAGGTGGGCCTTCGGCACCTTCCGAGG
>Ga0179591_1353529_pt1 | contig 14208 bp, 27 predicted proteins | sample CZOMad2_1_08_16f_FD_182891 | JGI IMG/M metagenome (GOLD analysis project Ga0179591, IMG submission 182891) | Vadose zone soil fungal communities from Angelo Coast Range Reserve, California, USA - CZOMad2_1_08_16fungal (PacBio error correction) | ecosystem: Environmental > Terrestrial > Soil >...
CGCGAAAAGGGGCCAGCGCAGAACAAACGACGGGGGAGCGGGTAAACATTGGGGGTGATTTTGGGGTCAGTCATCAGTGACTAACAAGGGGGAAACGGGCAATGGGATTCATCAATAGCCGCACTCAAAAAAGCCGGATGAATAAAAACGCTCCGGGAATGGGAAAAGGGGGCAAACGAGCAAGGATGGACAAAAAAGTGGCGAGAAGAGGGGGAAATGGCCAAATCCAAAAAAACCTCACAAATAAAAAGGTAAACAATAAAAAAAAAAGATTGCTCGGGGGTGGTGAAAAAAAATCGTCCTTGAAAAAAATGTAACAGGAAGAAAAAAAAAAATGAAAAGCGGTGGGGGGGTCGCACAAGGGAAAAACAGAATCAAATTAGACAAGAAACGGCGAAAAAAAAAGCTTTTGGCAGGTAAGCGAAAACCTTGGGAAAAGTCGCAAAGAAAGAGAAAGTTGGAGGAGGAAAGGAAAGAGGTCAAAGGTGCAGTGACATTACAGCGCAAAGAAAGGGAGTGGGCAGCGGGGTAAGCAAAAAAATTCAGCTGACAAAAGGGGCACCGAAAAGAAACTTTCCACAAGAGAGCATCGCCTAAAAAAAGGGCTGGTCGAGACCAGGAATTAAAGGGGTGGGGGGAAAAAAAAAGGTCGGACGGTTTGCAAAAACAGAAAAAGGCTCGGAGGACTCGTACTCGAGGGGGCTCGGGAAAACGGAATGACCCCAAGGTTGGGAGGAGAAACACGGGCCACCTAAAAAACCCTAGGGTATGTGGAAACGCAAAAACGGGCAACATGACGGAATTTAAAAAATCTAAGCTTGGGTGACAGCACAGTGTCCACAAGCAAACGCACCGATGAGTAAAAAAACCAAAGCACGGGATGTACAAACGTGGGAGAAATTGGGACAGAAGAAAAGAAGGAACAAAGGACACTTAATGAAAACACCAGGCGAACGCTGGGGCGTCCAGAAGCGAGCCAAAAGAGAAAAATGCGAAGAAAAGGACTGGAGGGGTAGCACGGAAAAAAAAAAAGAAACCTCTCGGTGAAAAAGCCCGTATACATGAGGGCAAGGACCAATAAAGGGACAGGGTGGGAAAAAATGGTGCAGACGCTGCAAAAGTGATGGGGTGGTGTCGCGCGGGAGTTAAAGCAACTAGAAGTGCAAATAGTAAAATCAAAGTTGCGGGATCAGGAATTGGAAGAAACCGCCAGAAAGGTTCTAAACTGCCCACGGGCGAAAAGATACGGGGGGGGGGTAAGGGGGGGACCAAAAGGTTTGATGCCGGGAAGAAAGATACAAATGCAAAAAAGGGCAGGCAGGGAAACAAAAAAGGTAGGGAGGTCACACTGCCAATGCGGCAGCGAACAAGACCACGGGTAATGACTAAGAGGGGGGGAATCAGGGCCTGGAACTAGTGGGGGGGGTGGGGGTTGGTGGGTGGGGGGGGTTTCCCTCGGGAGGGGGGAAGAAATGGCGGTGCTTGCGGGGGAAGAAAGGGCATTTGACAGGTAACAGGAGGACAAAAACCGGTGTGGTGAGGGACTTGTACTAGTCAACCAAAACAAGGGGGAGGCGGTGCAACAAAACAGTGAAAAAACAGACAAAACAACACAAACCAACTCGCGAAAGAGGAAAGAGAGTCGGGTAAAACGAAAAGGGGAGGGGGGGGGGAAGGTAAAACATAGACTTAAAAAATGGCAAGTGGTGGTTCAAGGGGTCGACAAAAAAAAACTCGAGGCCCTTTGGGGGGGGAAAAGGGGGGGGGGAAAGAGATGTAACCTTGAAGAAATAGAAAGGAAAAAAGATAAAAACCGGGTGGTCCTAATGGAAGAAAAAAGAAATTAAACACTGAAAAAAGTGAGAGGATAGTATGGTAGAAAAAGAGCTGCGAAAAAAGATACAGGGGGTGGGGTGGACGGCTGTAAAAATCAATGTTGAAATCAAGAACTAGCGAGGTTCGGGGGACAGGAGGTCAAACAGGCTATTGAAGGAAGGAAACAAAGGGACTACAAAAGGGTGGCGATGACACGACCGGGAAGATGGGGCAGAGCGCGATGGGAACTACAACGACTGGGAAGGCAATGGGGGTTAAACGGGAGACAGAAAAAAAAACCAGGAGTTGACAAACAGGAAAAACCGCCACGGAGATGACCTACGAAAAAAAACAAATAACAGATAGGGACTCGAAAAACAAAAAAGCCCAGGGGCTGAAAAGTGCCAACGCAAAATTTTCAACAGCAAAACATCATGGACCATAAACAACGAAACGCTGGTTTGGTTCCGAAATCTGTCAAAAAAAAAAGGGAAAAAAAGGGACGCTACAAAACAGAAATAGAAAAACAAAATTTCGTAAGTTCTGGAACAAGCAGGCCAAGCAAAAAAAAAACCAAATGGCAATCGAACAAGGGTCGAAAAACAGGACGCAGTGCAACGCCAACGATGCATGGTGCAAAAGGTAGTTCCCAAAGAAAGGGAAAAAACTCGGGGGTCACCCCAGAAAAGCGTATAATACTTCGGTGATACGGAGAGGAAGATGGGGGGGGGGGGAGGCACGAAAATCCGCAAACAAAGCACTACGGAAAAAACTGCGGGACTGGAGGGGAGGGTTGTGCTGACCAGGGTGAACAGAAGGGCGACAACAAAAAGTACAGCAGGAAAATAAAAAAAAACAACGCCGGCGACAAAGCGTGAAAAAAACTCAGAACGAAAAAGGGGGGTACAAAAAACGCAAGGGTACGGACTAAACATGCCCAACGATGAAACTCGTAATTGATCTGCGACAAAGAAACCCAAAAAAACAACGTGGGGTAAAGGGAAAGAGGGGATATATCGCACCGTTCGACATTGGCAAAAGGGGGAGTCGATGCAAACGCAAAGTCGGGGGGGAAAAGGGGTAAAAACACGAGCAAGTTGAGGTTTCTAAAAAAGCTGGAGGGGGGGAAACCGGTCCACTGGGTGGGGAACGGAAAGAGAAGAATCTGGAAAAAACCGAAATGTCAAAGGGCAAAAAACTCCAGGGCTAAAGACAGTGTGATCAAAGGGCGGGGGACCGATGTGCTCAAGGCCTCAAAAAGCACGGAGGGCGAAAAGAAAGTCGTAAACTAGGATAAAGTGGGACAAAGGTTGGGCAGGCTTGAAAAGGGCACAGTGGAGGGACACACAAAGGTGCACGAGGGAACGGGTTGTGGGGACTTAAGGAAGTGAAAAAAGATTCCAGCACGCCAGAAACTGAACGGGAGAGAAAAAATTGTGGAAGGGAGTCATGAAAAAAACAAGTGGTCAGGGGGACTGCTGAAAACCAAAATAAGGAACAATCAATGGGTTTCTGCTGGGGGGTGGGGGACTGGAAAAACCACCGAGTTACCTGGGGGGGTGTAGCGACTGGGCGAGCCGCAAGCCCTGCTTGGGGCGCGGAGAAGGAGGGGTCAGATGCGACGGGCGGGGGGTTACCGATCGGCGGGGCTGGGCTAGGCAAAAAAGGCGGAAAGGGCAAAGGGAAAAATAGCAAAAAAAAAACCAACCAGTTGCGCATAAGCCAAGGCAATGTATTTACGTCGTCAAAGAACCGCAGGGGGGATGGCCGTTATATGAAAGGGGAACTATGGCCGCAAAAAAAAACTCGCCAAGGGGAATTGAAAAATGGGCAAAAAAAAAAAACAGGACAAAGCCAAAAAAAAAATTTTAGAGGTCAGTCCACAGTTTCATAAATTCATGGGACATCCATAACAAGTCACGGAAATCGTGTGCAAGGCAGTAAGTGTGCAAAAAAAACAAAAAAAAAACGGGGTGACGAACTGAAAATACAAGTCAGCAAGTGAAGCCGCAAAATGAGGGTGGTAAAAAGGCAACTGAAAGGGGGTAGTGTGACAAGAAAAAAGTGGGGGGGGCGGAAACAATCAAGTTCAACAGCACACTCGCAAGGCCGGGTGGAACAAAACTCCAACAACAAAAACCCACAAAAACCCCCCCCCCCGCCCACACCAAAAACCCAAAACCCCCAAAAACCCCCCCCAACCCCAAAGAAAAAAACACAAAACCCACCAAAAAAAACCCCCCCCCCCCCCCGCCCCACCAAAAAACCGAACCACCTCCCCTCCACAAAACTCCCCAACAAAAAAGAAACCCCAACCCCCACCTAACAAACCCCCAGCCTACAAGACCCCCCAGCCTAAAAAAAACGCCACCCCCCCCCCCGCCCTAAAACCCCCGCAAAAAAAGGCCCCCACAAACAAAATCCCCCACCAATACCCACACCACCAAAACCCCCCCCCCACACACCCCCCAACCCAAAAAAAGAACCCTCAACAACAGAACAAGCCCAAACCCCCCAAACACAAAAAACCCTAACCCCACCCTCACAAAAAACAAACCCACAACCTCCCCCTCAACCGAAACAAGCAAAAACACAGAAAAAAAAACTAAAACTCACCAACAACCACCACTCCCCACCCCACCCCTTCAGACCTGACCAACCCCCCCCCAAACTAAAAAAAAAAAAAAAACCCCCAAGCCAAAACCCAACCCTCCAAAAAAAAAATCCCCCAATACCTCTCCAGACCTCACCAACAAACCGTCAAAAAAAAAATATGTCTGAAGCAATTTGGATGCAAATCATTGCAAGAAACAATAGAGTTTTGGGGGCAAGGTCAAAACTAAGGGAAGGGAAAACGGGGCGTCGAACGACTTGATGGAAAAAAAAACTCTAGAAAAAAAACGCAAAATGGCAGGCCAGTGAAAGAACATAAGTGTCATCCAGGTGGGAAAGGGCAAAAAGGGGGGGGGAAAAAAAAAAAAAAAGACATAAAAATTGGGACCGCGGGGGAAAGCAGGTGGCATGTTGTACGGGAGGGTGGAAAAAAAAAAAAAAAGAAGCCAAACTCAAAGTGGGCAGCCCAAAGATAAGCGAAAAAGGAAAAGAACACGGCAAAAAAACAGCCTTAAGCGGCAAGAATAAAAAAAAAAAACAAAGCGGTGTAGGGGGATACAAGTGGGGAAGGTTGTCAAGGTTCCGCATAACTCACGACAAAAAACACTGGTTCAAGACGAAAAGAAAAAAACGGGAAAATTGTCCCCTGATGACGGGAAAGTAAAAAAACGCATGTATACATGTAAAAAAAAAACAAAAACAACGGGACTGAAGGTTGGTCGTGCTACCGCCCGCATACGCAAAAATTGGGCCCTCCGGAAACAAAAAGCGAAAGGGGGGGGCGAGGGTGCGTGGGGGGCAAAACAAAAGGGAAGGAATGAGAAAGATAAAGGGTTAAATCATAGTGACATAAGGGGGAGAACGGGCCTTGGAAAAAAAAAAAGTGGGAGGACTGGGCAACAATCTCAAAGAGGTCAGAAGACTTATTAAGATGCAAGGGCAAGGCCGTGCCAGACCACTATAGGGGTAAAAAACCAAAATTTTGGGAAAAAATGAGGTCGAAAGGAAGACGACTCCGGCACGCAAACGAGAAATGAAGGGGAGGCGACTCCAAAACACGAATGCATGCGAAAATGAAGGGGGGTTGGGGTAGGAAGTTGGGCCAAAAGCGTGAAGGGACAAAGGTTGGGATGCATAACATTGGGGCGGCAAAAAAAAGAAAAAGACGAATGACTCTGGTAGACATTTCAGTGACAACCGCCGGCAAAACCGACTCCTTGGAGGAGGAAAGAAAGCGGGGGCTACAATTGGAAAACTAAGTGGTTGAGAAAGTTTGGGGAAAAAAAAAAAAAACAATGGAAGAATTTGAGAATTAAAGAAGGGAACGGGGGGGAAAGAGAACAGCGAAGGGCGGGCTGGCACAAAAAGGGCGGATTGTAAAAAAAAAGGCCAAGTCAGTTTGGGTTAACAAGCGGGGATTGTTTTGGGAAGAGGGCAAAAATCACTTTAACCTCTTGACGTAAACATCAAAAAAAAAGGGGTGCAACTCAGTAAAACCGTCCATCGGCACATGTCTTTCAAAAGATGTGCTCTACTAGGAGGAAACTCCAGAACCGAACTGAGAAACGGAAGAAAATTGAGGCGACCACGAGAGACCAGACAACGCGTGGTTCGGGGGGGGGGGGGGGCTTGAGTGCTAACGTGCATATGGAACGTTCATCATCAGAGACAAACAACAACAAGGGAAGAAAAGAAAGAAAATATACTACAGAAGCGAAACAAGTCGCACCTGGTAAGCAAGTTTGTCAGTACGTGAACATGACGGGGTAAGGAAACTTTCTTCCTAGAAAACTACGAATAAGAAAACATGCACGGATGAACGCGGAGCAAAGGATGTGCTGGACAAAGAATAAGGGGAAAAAGGAGGCCAACCTACAAAAGACAAAGGATGGTACCCCTGCAAAAGGGTTGGGCACCGGTTTAAAAAAAAAAAAAAAAATAAATTGGGAAAAAAGAAGAATTAAGTGGGTTTAGGAAAACATAAAAACGCGCTCAATAGGACACGGACACGGGAGTCTCAAAAAGTCAAGTTGGCAGCGTTGACAAACCAGCTGAGTGTGAGAATCAGGCAGAAATGTTCTGGCACGCGAAAAAAAGGAGCCAAGAAAGGTATGCAATAAAAACCAAAAACGGACCTGACGAAAACTGCAAAAAAAAAAGCCATAAAAAAATGGTTCCACGAAGAACCTGAATGAGGTAGGTAAACGGGGGGAGGACAACCGAAAATTAGGTGAAAAGAAGCGAAGCGCTACGGGGTAGGCTAAGTCGGGAAGACAAAAAAAAAACTGGCCTACCCATGTGGAAAAACCGTTACCGATAAAGGGGGACGCAAACGTGGATTGGTTGGCGCTTATAAAATGACAAAAAAAACCAATGTGACTCGCCCCCAAACGAAAAAAGATAAAGAACCCGTGGGGAATATATGGAAAAACGGAAATTTTTCTATTTGAACGGAAACACATACAGACAGGAATTGAAAACTCAAAAACACAAAAGGAAAGAACAAAGGGGTGGGAAAAAACAAAACACGCGCGGCTGGAAGAATGAAATGACTGAGTAGAACAAAAAGAAGTACAGGGGAATCGGTGGCAAAAAAAAAAAAAACCGAAAGTCAACTAGACGCCTCAGAATAAAAAAGGGAAGTCAATGGTTTGCAACGCCAAAGGGGGGGGGAACATGTGGGGGGGGTCGGCGCTGGGGGTTGAAGCACTACTTAATTAGTAAAATAATTTGGGAGGGGTCTTGGTGCCGGATGGGGGGGGAACGACGGCCCGAAAAGAAGGTCCTCTATCCGTCATCAGCGATACGGCATGGTGGGGGGAACAAGTTTGGGAAAAGGGAGGGGAAAAATCTGAGGAAAACAGTGCAAAAAAAACGAAATTCGCAACAAAAAGGGCAAAGGGAGGTTATGGGGGGGGTAGCCGCGATCGGACCATACGGTTGCACCACTTGGGGGAAGAGAAGTAAAAGTGGCATTGACAAATCTGGGGGTTTGCGGGTAAAACGTGAATAAGAAGGAAAAAAAAGTACAAGTCTGAAAGTTAACAAAAAAAAACATGGACAAGGGGGGAAAAACGAATGGGGGTCAACAACTCCTCATTTAATACCAATCCTAGGAGGGCACAAAGGGAGTGGGACTTGGAGCAAACAAATTTTTGGACAAGCGAGGGCATTGACATGAAAATGAGATGTTGAGCGAAAAATATCTGGGGACCGGATAAGAGAAACAAAGGGGGGCAAACGCTTCCGCGCATCAAATAGAAGAATCGGTGAGAGGGGAGGCACCAGGGGTAATTGTAAAAAAGGACTGGTGCTCAAAAAGCTAAAGGGGGGGGGTTGCAAAAACCTGCTTTGGGAAAAAAAAAACGCAATGGGGGGAAAAAAGCCCCAAACTGAACGGGGGGGTTCAGGAAGGGGGGGGGGAAAAAAACCAAGGGCGCAGGTATAAATCGGCTCAATCCAAAAAAAAAAAGGGTTACTGTTATCACGGTGTAATACACAAACAAGGCTTGCACGAGCAGCGAGGGAAAAAAAACGAAGAAGGCCGATCATGTTTGCCCCTACGATTTATCAAAAAACAAAACCTCCAAAGGACACAACGACGCCAACGAAAGGAAATCGACAAGAACGAGAGGCTGCAGGCGCCAAGAGGGGAATCGCAGGAAAAAGGGGACCATAACCAGCGAAACCAGAAATATGGAAAAAAAAACAAGGGGAACAGCGGGTGTTCCGGGACTGGAAGAGGGAAGCGACTCCAATGTCTGGAATAAAGGCACTTCAGTCATAGAATGAAGAAAGTGGAGACATGGTCAAAGACAAAAGATCACCAAAAGTAAATGACAATGCACTGACAAACAAACGCTGAGGAAACTTCCCTCAACAAATGGTGACGGGCAAAAAAAACAAGCAACCAGGCACCAGAAAAAGTAAAAAAGGGACGCTTACAAACAGTAGCGGGAGAATATAGAGTGGATGGATCACCGGGCCAAAAAGCCAGCGGCACAAAACGGGGAACGGAACTGGGGGGGTCAGGAGGGGTCAGTGGAGAAAAAGGGGAAAGGTCAAAAGGCACCGCACATTGAGAAGAGAAGACAACCAAACTCACGAAGGGACTGAGGCAAACAACACGTCGCAACAGAAAAATGACCGTGGGTAGGGGAAGGGCTTAAAAAACACACAAGGGAAACCGAAAGATCGGCGGGAAAGAAAAATATGATCATACATCGAAAAAAAAACGGGGTATCTAAAGAGAGCGGCAACGTTCGAGAAAAAGAAGTGGGAAACAGGAATTGTGCAAGATCAAGGGATAGGCAAAATGGAAAAAAAAAAGCGCGTTGGACATGGGGGGGGGGGTAAAGACTGGACTGGACTGGCAATCAAAATGGGTGTGCGAAAATCATGTAAAAACTCACCAAAGCCGCCTGGCAATGCCACGGGTACTAAAAGGGAAAAAAACAGGGTTGATAAGGGGGACGCTTGTCAATGGCGGGACTCCACAAACTTCTATTAACCGTAACAGAGTGGGGTCTGAATCTGAGAAGGGTGGGGGACCAAGGTGGGCGGCAGGGGCCGTGTGACACAAGTTGCGTCACGCAACGCCGGGTCAAGGGGCGGCAGGGGGGGCAAATTGCAAAAACGAAGACACTGCTGCAAAGAAATTTTGGTCTAGGGGGGATCTGGGTCTGGAAAACTGCAGGATGCGCAAAGGGGGTGTTCGGTCCATCGAAGGAGGATTACACGGAAAAAAAAAAGTAGAAATTGGGGGGTAAAGGGCATAAAAAATGTGATCGTGAGGGGGGAAACCTGAGGGAGCCGCAGAAGAGGCCACGAGCGCAGTGTCGAAGAAAAAAACAACGTTGAAAAGTGATAATGATATGGCGGTGGGTCTGCGAGGTAAGTCTCTCAATATAGGGTATCGCGATCACGGCAAACAAAGAGGCGGGTCGGTGTGGGTAGCAGGAATCACAGAAAACCGGCCCATGGAAAAGGTTGGATATGCAGGGAGCCCATGGAAAAAAAAAGTCACCAAAATAGCAGGAAACAGTTCGGGGGGGTGACAACAATTGCGAGAACCGAAAAAATGGGGTAGAGGGCTCATCCTTGGTTCTGAAAGTTCAGGACTATGCAATTCAAACACAAGACACACCCACAAAAAATGGTATGCGTGAGTGGTGACCCAAAAAACACGGGAGGGACGTGGAAAACTCGGGGGGGGTACGAAAACACACTCAAGAAAAAAGGGGGGATTATTGACAAAAAGGGAAAAAGGGTCGGTAGGAAAAACCCGGGAATCAAAGAAGCTAATAGTGGGGAAACCTGCAACGTGATGTAGGAGGGAGAGGTGTGCTGAAAAATGGCTGGGAAAAGGACTCTACTATGTGGTTGTACGATGCAGAAGCTGAGGAAAAGTTTGAAGGCGAACTTGGGGAAAAAAAAGGGCGAGATAAAAAAACTCAAATGGAGACAAGAAAATGAACATGGAGGTCAAAAGCACAAGTGGTGTGGACGGGACGGAACGAAGGGGGGCACATCAATTAACGTTGAAAAAAGAAGCTCGCTAGGGGAATTTTGAGGGGAGGGGGAAAGATCAAAAAAATCTGGGGTGGGGCAGCCAAAAAGAAATAAACGGAGGGGACGGAAGAAACAGTCGAAAACCGGCAAGTCTAAAAGGATGAAAGACAAACAGGGGAGGTTCATCAAGAGTAGGGGGTGGATTGTCAAAGCACGACCGAAAAAAAGTGACCAAGGCAAAATCAGCACATTAAATGTGTCAAAAATTATGGGCAAAGGGGGGGGCGGCAAGGGGCAAAAACAGGGTGTAGCAGCGCAACCAAGGGGACATTGGTTTGGAAAAAGATAACAAAGAAAGAAACTGATCATTGGAACGAAAAACGGCGAAACGCAAAGTTAACAGTGGGGCGTGCCAAGATAATGAGGAAAGGGAATGAAGAGGGGGTTCAAAGAAATGGAAGTAGAAAACAAATTCAAACACAAAAAAAATGCCAAAAAAACTTTCTCCTAAGGCTCTCAGTTGGGCAACATAAAGAGGATTCAAGAGCAATGCAAATCGGGAAAACTGTCGACAACACTATCGTAAGGGTCAAGTGGACAAAATTAAGGTAAATAAAAAAAACAGGGACAAACTGCAAAAAAGGATCTTTGGGAACGAAAAAAAGAAAAACAGGGGCGGATGGCAAGGGGGGGTTAGGGCGGCAGTGACTAAACGGGACGAGGTGGTAAAAAAAAAACCTTTGCCAGCAAGAAATGTCACGGCACATTGTTTCGCGAAAAACGGGCACTCAAAAGAAGAGGAAAAACGGCCGGTGACAGCTACGGTTGAAAAAGTTGGGAGATACGTTCAAATTGTGACTTTTGGAGGGGAGGTAGGAAGGGGAAAAAATAAAAGAGAATGGAATGCCAAGGGGCATGAAAAATTAAAAAAAAGGGCCCAGACGGGAGGGGGGGACCAGAAAGAAGGGGGGGGGGAGAGGGTACCTCGAAAAAAAACCTCCGGGGAAAAAGGGGCTCCAACTAAACCATGCAGTGGGGAGCAGGCCAAAAAAAAGAATAAAACAGGTTCCAAATGGGTATCCGAAGTATTACAAAGGCGAACAAAAAAATCAAACATGATCAAGGAACCCTGAAATCCTTCTTGGAGAAACAAAAAAAAAAACGTAGCTTTTGCGGCCAGACACATGATGGACGCGTGGGTTCATCCTGCAGACTGACAAAACAAAAAAAGAGGAAAGATGAGAAGGTATGAAAAGCGCGACAATATGCAAAAAAGCACAAAAAGGGGAACAGGAGGGGGATCGGTGGTTCAGTCAAACCAAAGGACATTGCGGCAAGTGTCATAATGGTAGAAATTCAAAAAACTAGCGCATCGGGGGAAAGTACCGGGGGGAAGGAAAAACGGAGATCGGTGCCCGCAAGGATGGGAGGTGAGAAAAGAGGTAAGGATGCCCCCTCAAAAAAGGGTGAAACCAATTGGGGCCCGGTGACACGAAACTGCTGCCCTAAGAATATAAATGGGTGGACTCAAAAATTTCAACCTCAAAAAAAAAAAAAAAAAAAAAAAAAAAAAAAAAAAAAAAAAAAAAAAAAAAAAAAATGAAAAATCCTCATGATCAATCAATAGGGTATAACACGGAAAGGAACTCAAAACTTGTCAGGGGTGGAGCAAGGGACCTGGGGGGGGAACGCCAAAAACAAACAAACTAAAAAAAAGCCTCTAAAAAAATGGAAGAGATCGTCAGAAAGTCAGGCCAAAGTAACATTCGGCGATATGGCATCATCAAAAAAAAGAAAAGCAAAAGACCGTACGACATACAATAAAACTGCACAGTCAAAAAAAAAATGGGGAAAACGGGGAGGGCCAATTAGGTGATACAGGGGTCAGTACGAACGAGCTAATGGCTGAACTCAATAAAAAAAAAGGGGTGGGAGGAGGGGCCACAAAAGGGGGAAAGGCACGTGATCGATTGTCATCTTAAGAACGGCCACTCATCCCAAAAGAATGGAAAGCGCTAAAAACCGAGGAGTAAGAAAGTATGAAATGGAGGGTCCAGTAGCAATTCTACAGGAAGAACATGAAAGGGTCAAAATCAGGTAGGATTGGCAATCATAAACAGGCAAAATGCTTTGAAGAAAACCAACGAAAAACCGCGAACCCGGAAATGGAAACGGCATGTCGCTGGGTTAGCCAAAAAAAAAAAAAGGAACGTCGTGGCGACAGGATACATGGGGGGACCGAAGGGAACGAATGAAGGAAAAAAATGGGGAATGGGGCGCTCTGAAAAAAAAAAATGAGGGGGTGAAAGGTCGGCAAAAGGAGGAAAAAGATTTGCTTAAGTAAAATCCGGGTTTTGGCTGGATGTTATTGGGCAGGAAAAAAAACCGAGGGGCGACTGACCTAAAAAGGTTAAACTACATCATCCACGACTTCAGGGGAAAAAAACGGTGGGGTTGGAAGGAGAACATAAAATCATCAAGAAACAAAATCCAAAGGCAGAGCGGAACTTGCCAAACACGGGTATGGGATGTGGTGCCAAACGTGTAAAAAAATGGGGTCAAAGTTAAAAACAGCCTGGGAGCCAGAAAGGGGGGGGATCAACATGGCCTTTCGCACGCTTTTGGGGGTTGGCAAAGAGAGAGAAGTCGCGGGGGAAACAGATAAAAGGAACTGGATTCAAGTTAACGAGCGAGTTCAACCAAGGGAAGGTAGATAGACAACCAACACATAGGGGGGTATCTGTCCAGCATAGGGCAAGAAAAAAACACCCCTCGAGAAAAATAAATCCGGGGAGCTTGAAAAAAAATAGGGGGGGGTGAGATTTGTGGAGCGCTAAAGGCCATTTTTGACAAAAAATACCGAGGGGGGGGGCTGAACGAAGGGGCGAGTGCAAAATAGCGTAAAAAGCAACTTGGAAAAACTTATTCAAGAGACAAAACGTGCCAGAAACTGGGGGGGAAATACAAAAAATTTCGGCGATAGGGGACTGAGGATCAAAAGGAGTGAAAAAGGGGCGAACAAACAGTCATGGGGGGGGGGTGCCGTCGAAAAAAAGAAAAGTGTGGGGGAAAAACAAAGAACTTAAAGCGGTTTCCGGGAAATGAAAAATGGGATCAAAACAGGGATCGGGGGGAACCAACCATGATTCTGGGGGGGGGACGGGACAAGACCAGAAAAGGCTGGAAAAAAAAACCGAAAAGTACAAAATGTTAACCTGCCGCAACTGTAAAAACCCACACCCAACGCAGATAGTTCCAACCAAAATCTAAACGCAAACGGGGCGAAGGGGCAAGACGAAGTCCTCATAAAAAAACTGCGCACTACGCTGCGGGGGGATCAAATTGAGATCAACAAAACAAATAACCAGAGAGAAAAACAAGGGAGGGAAAAATCCAAGGCACAAAAGAAAACTAGGGACGGGGGGTCCTGGGATAAAAGATTGCTGAAGGGGGGGGACGAATAAGGCCCGCGGCTAGGAAAAAAAAAAAAAACAACAAAGGTGGAAATAGACAAACAAAGTTGAGGGGGACCCAGGGCCAAAGGGCAGCTGGGGCAAAAAAAAACAACGCCGGGTGGCGACAACACAAGGACGCGGGAAACACGACGGGGCAAGGAAAAAAAAAAACACTAGGCAAAAGAACGCAAGAAGCAAACCTTGGGGGACAAACAATCAAAACTGGGGGAAGCTGGCATGTAATGCGAGAGAAGAGGGGGGGAGGCCGAAAAGCAACTTCAACCGCAATCGATAAAAAACAAATTGAAAAGGGAACTGGAGGGTTCGGGCGGGTGGGAAACAGGGGGCATGGGGGTAATATAAAAATCGGAACCAGGGGGCTCAAAATGACGGCACAAGGCAAGAAGACAGACAAAAAAACGACAACTGGAAAACAGGACAAAAAAGAGGGCGCAGTCATATCCATCAGACAAAGACCTACATTTTTGGGGAGTCAGCAAAAAAAAAAAAAACAGAATGGGAAACCAAAACTTGCGAAAAAACAAGGGAATGTAATCGGAGCTGAACAAATACACAAGCAAGGGAGAAAGAAAAAAGAGATAAAAAGGGCGCATAAAAAGTGGGGGTGAAATTGGGAGTGCCGGATGCTACACGCGGGGGTGCAGAAAAATAGGGACGGGGCGTTTGGGCCGTGGGTTTGGAAGAGAGGGACAAAATGGGACTGGGGCCGTCACTGGGGTGCGGCAAAAAAGATAAACTCACCTGACACTGTAAAAAGGCACAAAAGACCATTCACAAAAACAGCATTGGGGGA
>Ga0179591_1353533_pt1 | contig 14208 bp, 17 predicted proteins | sample CZOMad2_1_08_16f_FD_182891 | JGI IMG/M metagenome (GOLD analysis project Ga0179591, IMG submission 182891) | Vadose zone soil fungal communities from Angelo Coast Range Reserve, California, USA - CZOMad2_1_08_16fungal (PacBio error correction) | ecosystem: Environmental > Terrestrial > Soil >...
TAAGAGGTGGAGAGAAAGGTCTTCCAGGGCATAAATCCAAACTGAGGGAAAACATAGATGATTCTTCCTCTACATCCTCACGGAAGACTTTGGGACAGGGGGATTGCAGAAGTGGAGGTGGGGGATCCCGATGGACTTTGGAAGGAAAGAGGGAATCGGAGAGAAAGTGGAGTTCTCCTTCGGAATTGGACACTTTGGTGTCCTCAATCCAGGGGGGGGAATAAACAGAGAGGCCGTGAAAAGCAAATAGAAGGAAGAAGAGGGGGCACTGCAAGTCCGGGTCAATTTGTTGAAATGCGTCAAAAGCACAAAGCCATTGGGCGCTGGGTCAGGGGACATAGTTCGTCTCCCCGTAAGATCTTTAGGGCAAAAACAAAAATCCTTCCTGGAATACTAGGTAGACGCGACACTCGAAAGGAAAGGATCATGAAAGGGATATTGGTAGAAAAGTAATGACAATGTCTAAGGGGAGTAGAATTTCTAAAAAAAGAAAGGATATTCTCTTCAACTAAAAGAAAGGGATGATGTATAATGGATCGTGTATCATGAAAAGGAATGGATTTGTTTAATATAAAATAGGGGGAATGATGAGTCTGCAGGGAGGAAGTAGCGGAGATATAGAGATTTTGGGTGAATACATAGAAGAAGCCTCAATCACTGAGGAGACGTAGAAATGAAGGTGAGAAATCGTTTGTTCATGCTGAGGTAGGAAGAAACATTAGAGGGGGTTCAGGTCAACATCGCACGAAAGCCCAGCCTTAAAAACTCCACATAACGAACGCCCACCGGAGAACTAAACGTGAAGTTTGAAATTTCTCATTCCCATGTCTCCTGGTAACCCTGGGGTAAAAGGGGAGGAACATTATCTATAAGCGGAAAAGAGACGTACAAATAAATAAACGGTATAAACCCCTCAAGAAAAGAGAGTGTTTTAGGAAGCAAAACCTAGAGAGCTGATCGACATGTTCGGTGGGGGGGGGAACAGTCATGGTTAGTAAGGAGGGAAGAAAGGAGAATGGAGATGATATACTAGAAAAGGAAATTTGATTCACTTCAAGAATAAGAATCTGGTGGTAAAGAACTGTTATTCTAATAGAAATAGGTATAGTAAAGTATAAAATAACTTTTTGGAATGGAAAGTGAGGGGTATCTTAAGAACGTAGATCAAGCGACTGTTAACCAAACAGGATCGTATGGCAAGTGGGCTGTTTAAGCCACAGTACACCAAAATGCGGAGGGGGGAGAGCCTCCTGAAGGATGTACTGGAGAAAAAGGGGTTTGAAAGGTGGGGAAAAAAATGTTAGTCTCTGGGTATATAAGATTTTTTTTTATAGCACAGTACCACAAAATCAGAGAAGAAGTTGATTGTATACTCGTGCCCGAAAAACAAGGAAGACAGCTTCCCGTGAGGTTGGAACCGTGGCCGATAGTTACTTCTTTTTGTTTAACTGGTACGACGAAAAAGATAAAACGAAGGATGGATGGAAGAAGGGGTGGAATAGAAAGGAAGAAGACGTCTCCTGTAAAAAAAGTTAAGCTTCATCGGTCTAACCACTCATCAAGTGAAAAAGAAAAACTTGGAGGGTAAATTGATATTTTGAGAAACGGAGAGGAAAGCCATTCGGGTTGTTAAGGGTGTTCTGAGAGGAAAGGAGGGCTTTAGTGGAGATGGAATGGAGAAAGAAAAATTATCTCAAAAGAAGCGAAAAGGGGGGCTCCTCTTAAATATTTAGAAATGAAGAAGTATTTCCTGGAAACACGTGATTAAGATTTGCTAAAGGGGGTTTGTACAAACCGTGATTGATTTGTGGAGGGGAATGAGTTGAATAAAATTTTTATTATGTTAACGCCTGGAGCGGGTTTTGCGCAAAGGAAAGAAATGAGAATTCGTCTCATAGGGGAGCTAAAGGAAAAGCAAGAGGAGATTTTCGTAGGAGGCACAAAGAGACGGGGAAAATAGGAGGGAACTGAGGAATAAAGAGCATCAGGATATAGAGAAAAAAAAAAAAAAAAGAGTTTGTAGTTTTCAAGAAAGAAGAGATATAGTATTGAGGGTCGGGAGAAAAACAGTTACGCACTATTTTGGACATGGAAAGGTGCATCACTGGGGAGAATATACCAAAAGAAGGTGGGAGTCTCTAGTTGAGAAAGGGGGAAGGGGCTCTAGAAGAAATAAAAATGTCCTTTTAATATGAAAAGGGTAAAAGGGCAGTTTCGAGTTGATCGCGTGAGAGATATGAAAGATAAAAGTAAAGAAAAACGATTGAGAAGGATTAAGCAGAGTTGTGACAAATATCGGGGGTTAAAAGAGTACAATTGGAGCCCTCTAAATCACGGATAAAGACTTTGAAAGGAGCAAAAGAAGGCAAGACTTTGTAAAAGAAGGAGAAAAGAGAAAGGAGTCAAGTACGCAAAGGGGGGAAGCCTGAGGGTCTCCCGCAATTCATTTAAAAAAAGGAAAGGCTTCAAACCGAGAGACGAATTAGAGGAATGAGCGTCTTCCCCTAAGAAAAGAGTCAACAAGTTGGAAGGAAAAAGAACGTTGAGAGAGAAAAGAGGGGTAATGATATATAAAAAAAAGAGGGGGAAAAGAGGGATATATAATAGGGAAGAGAGAAAGGGTGGAGGAATAAACGATCGGGAACGGTTTTACCGGGAGGGACCAGTAGGGGAACAACTGTCTGCCTATAATCTGAGAGGTTGAGTAATTTGGAAATGGTTGATCAGGGAGAATACTCATCTTCGATTAGGAAGTGAGAAATGTAGTTGAGGAGTGAAACGAAGGTTAGGGGAGGTGGTCTAATGGAAAAGTGAAGTGGGGAAGACTTGGAACCTTTGAAGAAAATGAGCCAGAGCTACGCTGAGAAGATGTTGATGCAGTGTGTACGATGAGGCAAAGAAGGGTTGTGAGTTACCTCTTCTCTGGAATGGAAAGAGGAAAAAAAAATCAAGCTAAAACGAAAGCAAAGTAAAAGGAAGTGGAATCTTTTTTGGGAATGGTCTGGAGGCGAGAGCACAAATAAATCGAAAAAGTAGAAAAGGCGAGCAAATATGCAGGGGGGGGATTAGCCCTGTGAGGAAAAGGAAAGGGTCCACCATCAGAACTTCGGTTTTAGGACCAAGCCAAACCCGCAGAGAATCGTTCTTCAGGGGAGTGAAAACGAAGATGATAATCGGGAAGGGCGGAAAAAAAGCGGGATTGGACGCAAAGACTATTAGAACTCTTTATTTGGGAAAGAAGCGCTCAGAGAGGGGGGGGGGAAGGGAAATGCGATTAAAGAATGAGAACTAACGCAGTGAGGGAAGAGGGGAGAAAAAATATAAAAGATTGATGAGAAAGAAAAGAATAAGGGAAAAGACTAAGAGACTCAGCAAATGGGAAAAAAGTTTCTTTAAATCGAACAAGGGGGAAAGGAAAAAGATTAGTCTCGGAAGGGAGAAAGATGTCAGAATGGGAAAGGGAGAGGAATGAGAAGGAAGAAAGAAAGAAAGAAAAAACCGCGAGGAGAGAAAAACCAAACAAAAAAAAAAAAAAAAAAAAAAATAATAGAAAGAGAGAAATGACAAGATACCGTTGAAAACCTTGCCCGAGGAGATGAATGAGGGGAAGAAAGACCGAGTGGAAAATGTAAGGCAGAGCTGGCCGGTGATAATTAACGTCACGAGGGGATAACAGAAATGGTGGATGTAGATTTAGGAGATAAAGTAAACATGAACAGAAAACAAATAAGAGAATAAAAATACTCTACAGGGAAAATTAAATGGAAAAACGGTTCATCATGAAAAAGTAGCCAGTATCGGACACTCGATTAAAGAACGTCTACGTATGGTAAAGGTGTTGGTAAGAATAATAAGGTGAGATAAAAAAGAGAGATACTATTACAGAGAAAGGTTCAGTCCAACACAGAAATATTTGGTCGCCAGGAGTTATTATAAACGATGGAACATGTGAGGGGAAATGCGGTAAATAGACCGAAACCCCTGCCAAGGCCTTTCGTAAATACAGTGATTATGTTATAATATAAAAATGATGTCAAAAAAGTAAGGGGATATGAAGATGGGCTTTTGAGTTAAATACACTTATGGAAGAAGAAGTGATTTGGAGGACGCAGGGACACGAAGGTCTGAGTTAATACTTGGAAACTATATGAATAGAAGGGGACGATTTACGAAAGGAAAAATAATTGACCAAAGAAACGGAAAAATTTCGAAGAAATCCCGAGAGTATAATAGGTGGTTTCTAGAAGAATAGGCAGCACAGTAGGAAGGGTGGTGAAAACACGTTGGTGGGTAAGAGTAAGTAGCTGGCTATCAAGGTTTACGATAGCGAAAGAAACGGGGGAAAGGGGAATTAGGGACGAGAAATTTTACACTGCTAACGATCATAAAAGCAGTGGTTAGTTAGCCTGGGGGGAATACTTCGTTGAAGACTGGGTAGGACCGATGTATTGTAGGAAAAAATATAATCCAATTTTATTCCCAAGACAGCATGAAAAACCCCAAGCGTTTTCAACCAAAGGCAGGGTTTCCTGACTCCGCAGGGCGGGGAGGGAGGCGCGAGACAGCACGGCATCTACCCCAGACTGGCCGAGGAAGAGCGGTTGACCTGGACGCCAGCATGACAAACGAAGGAGATCACCCAATCCAGTGCCGAGGACGAGAGAGAGAAATCAGGAAGCGGAAGACGGCGGGTGATGTTTAGCCGAAGTAGAAGGAGAAGCAAACTGAATGAAAGGGGAAGGGGGGACCCCGTAAGGGGAGATATCAAGAATCGCTCGGATTTGGAGGAAGGCTAATGCTCGTAGGGGACGAAGAGTCCAATAGGAGAGTATATAATTGGAAGAGAAAAGAGGGGGCCGACTCAATCTGAAACAGGCGGGTTTGAAGAAATTACCTTCTGAACACAAAGTGAAAAAGGGTGGATTTTGGGAAAAAAAAAAAGATAAGTCTCTTTTCCAGATTCCTTACGCCATATTCTTTGGTAGGAATAAGACTGGGAATGGGAAAGAAACCAAAGTCCGGGCAAGAAGACTTCGGAAAATCCCTTTTATAAAAGATAGATCGTTTAAAAAGGAAAGATGAGATAGAGGAAACGCATGCCAATCAAACTACCACGCCAGTCCCGATGTCAAGGGAAAGTGATCGGGAGACGTCCCCTCATGGTCGATGTTACAGCAAGTGGATTAATGACCAGGCGAGAATTGATCTCACAAAGATAAGAGACTCTAACAGAAAGAAGGTAAAGATATATTGTATGGTAGCCCTATTGACGTGGAAGATAAAAAAGAGCTTGAGGAAATATTCGGAAAGCGTAGAAAGATGCCCGTGTAATAAGGAAGAAGGGGCATTTCATTGAGAGGGGTATAGGGGTCCCAGCCGTTACTTGTGAAAAAAAGATCTATAGGAGCGAAAAAGGGACTTAACAAGTCGGAATTAAGAAATGGGTGTTGGTATCATTTAAAAGTTTGGGAAGCAAGTTAACAGCAAGAGAAAATAGACTTAAGCAGGGGGACCACTTTCCGGGGGCAACTTTTTAAAATGGTACAAGGGAGTACATAAACAGAATGGGTAAAGTCAGGAAAGTACGTTAGGAAAAGTCTCAAAGACGATGGAGAAAAGCGCGGGTAAAAGAAAGCTCTCCTTCATAAAACTCCAGAGAGGGAAATTGATCTTGATCGCACACCGGAAAGGGAAGGGAACACAAGTGTCTCAAAAGGGAGTCTCAAAAAGGGTTGATGAGCGTACCGGGGACGTAGGAAAAGAAAGAATATGCAGATGAAGAGGAGGAGAGGGGTCCTATATACTAAGTTATTTGTGTGAGCTAAGGAGGGGTGTACTGATGTAGTAGCTTGAGAGAAAGTCTGGATAAAACTCTATTGAAGAAGTCAAGTGGGGGTTCTTGGATAGAAGAAGAGAGAAGGGCTTATTCAGTAAAGAGACCTTTGAGACCTAAAAAGGGGGGGTGTTCAGATCAGAAAAGGTGATTGAGTTTTTTTATACATGAACAGGAGGGAAAAAAAGAGAGGAAATCAAGAATTAGGACAAACCCGGCAGAAGAAAAAAAGCTGATTGAATGAGCGGAACCTTGGCGGCACAGGAGATGGTAAGTTATAACGTTTCTTTCGAAGGAAGAGGGTACGAATGGTAAAAGAAAAATTAAAAATCAATTGGTGAACAAAGAGGAGGGAAGGGGAGCAAAACGAATTAGCCTAGAGAGGATTTGGGGACACTTCTTGGAGAAGGGCGTATGATCTAAAGGAGAGGGAGGAGAGTAGAATTGGACCGTTTTTAATGAGGAAGACAAACAGAAAGTTTGGAAGGTCGGAAATACTTATTAAAGAAGAAAGAGGGATCGTTCACACATAAGTTGTGCCACTGGCAGTGGAGGGGTTTATGGCAAGAAGACTGACGGTATGAAAAAATCAGTCCTTAGGGCGGTGAGGTCTATGGTTACCGAAAGGAAAGAAAGTGAAAGCTGTGGAAAAGACAGATGAATCTATGGCAGGAAATTGAGTTCATTAAGTTTTTTACGAAGTTACTTCAGCTTTGTGGAAGGAGTGGTGAGCAGACGAAAGAGTTAAAAAAAACTGAGAAGAAGAAATGTAAGGATGGCGAGTGGAAGAGGAAACAAGGAGAGACGGTTTTCCCGTTTTCAATTAAGGGGAAAGGGGCCGTAGGCAGAGGCGTTGTTGGGGGGTCATGTAAAAAAGGGTTAGATCGAAGAAAATAACAAGAAAAGGCGGGATGGGGGAGAAAAGGAAAGCTCCTTTAAATTTCAAAAGAGGCATCGTACTAATCAAGGAGGGAAAAGAAAAAAAAAAGGGGGGGGTAAAAGGAAAAAAAAAAAAACTGGAAACATAACAACAAAAAAAGGAAATAGAAGTAAAAAAAAGAGGAAAAAAAAAAAAAAGAAAAAACCAAAAACAACTGGAGACAAAACAAAAAGAGGCCCCTGTGCTAACGGTGTGTCAAGGCGAGTTTGGGTGGCGGGCGACATGGAAAGGTTGTTATGATGGTTCTGATCCGCAAATTGCGGCTTTTTGAGCTGGATTTCGCATATCTCATAGAAGACTAAAAATTTGTTTGTAAGAGGGAGAACTGGCCCGAGATAATTTTAGGGAACGACACGGAAGGAAAAGGAGTAAATTTTGGGGAAAAAAAAAGTTTCGATTTTTCTATTCAGGAGGGTTGGGGCCGGGTTAGGGATCGACCTTTCTGGTATGGCTAACGGAGGAAACGACAGGAGGCGAGGAGGGAAGATTACGTCCAATTAAAAAACTAGAACTGAGAGGTTTAGTCGGCGTTGCCATAAAAGCAGTCAAGGATTGTCGCTTCTTCAAGGAGGGGTAGTCCCTTAAAAGACAAGAGGGTAGTTGGGACGAATTCATAGAGGATGCAAGGAGGGTTTAGTGTAGGAAAAAAAGAAAAGTACTCGTCTTTGTGAACGACAGCTGGATGATCTCAAAAAGATATTCGAGGAGAGTTGAGCAGTCTTTGAAAGTTTGGATCGCGACCGTACTAAAAATGATCCAAGGACTGTGAAAGGGGAGTTCGTTGAAGTGAGTTTTATCTATCGAATATTCAAAGGAATCGAGTCCCGGTATGGAGAAAGGTCTTAACACTGCAGGTGGGGGGAAAAAAGATCAAAGCAGGAAAGTGGAGAAAATGTCTGAGTAAACAAAATTGAGGGGAAACAAAGGCACATAAGTAAAAGATATTGTTGCCACATATACACTTCAGAAAGTAGTCAAGTAGCTTGTATTAGCAGGAATCAACTTCATTGAATGAGGAAAGAAAAAAGGGAGACTACTCCTAGAGTTAACAGCAGTTGCGACCAAAAGACGTAAGGGACAACGTCTGATTAAGAAAGACGTGAGAGATAAACGGTTTTCTTCTAATAGACAAAAAAAACAAAAAAGAGGAGGATTAAAAGAAGAAACTGTGAGAGAGAACGGTCTCAACCGGAGAAGGGAAATCAGGGGAAACCGTCTTATGAACAAGAGGGAGGCATGAAGGAGCGAGTGAAGGTCTCACTTAATTGATGCCAGGGAGAACTACGAATCGGATGCGGCTTTCTGAAGACGTGTTCTCATTCCTGGAAAAAAAGGTCGCGTATTTTTTACAGAAGGGGAAACGAGTGAAATTTTGAAGTTGGAAAAAAGGGAATCCATGAGCAGTGAAAAGAATGAAAGATATGGAAAACTGACCGGACGAATTCGGGTTTTGAGGGGAGCGTCTCTCTTTTCCTCTGAGAGCAGCGAACGAAAAAGCCCCGGGCAACATTCATTGGACAGGAAGGGGGGGGGGAGGGTCAGGAGCGTCAACCACGGAGGAAATCCGAACCGGAGAAAGACAGAGCCAATTGTGGGGGTCTCTCATACACATTTCTGTCGGTAGGTCCCCCCCTCGCTAGCGCAGCTAAAATAATAGGGTGGAAACCCCCAGAAGGTATATTAGGGCTTTTAGGAAAAAGAAAAATTTGAACGTCTGGAGGGAGGAAAATACTTTGTCATAGAGACAAGTGCGGAGAACAGAGGGAAATTTTGCACTCCTACGAAAAAAATAAGAGAGTTTTGGGAATTGGGATGAGAGAAAGTAAGAAGGAGCTCGAAATCTCAGTGAGAATCGGGGGGGAGAAAAGAACTATACCAAAAAAATTACGAAGAATAGAAAATCCTCATGTTGGTCAAAACAGTCGTTACGATCATGAATACAGGGGGCAACTCTGTAAAGCCTGGCATTTCTTTCCCCATCAAAAGGGACGAAACAGTCGAGGAAGAGGTAATATATGAACATAAAGATAAAAACGTCAATGGGAGGGCTACTCAACCCATCAGAAAAAGAATGGGAAGGCTAAGCGCAGCAGATCTCCTAAAACAAGTTGAGAAAAAGTGACCGGTAATGAAAGTCTTAAGACCGATGAGCGTGAAATTTAATCTTCAGGTTCTCATTACAAGCAAAGACGCTCCATAAAGCAAGGTGATGGTAAGGGGACTTCACTATAAAGGTAAAAATGAAAACAACAAAGAAAAGGGAGAGGAAGGAACTGAAAAATGGATGGACCGTAGCAGAAAAGGAGAGACTTGGGGCTACTCACGAGAAATTAACATATCTTAGTAGAAGGTTTGTTTAACTGAAATACTATGGAGATAAAAAAAGATAAATGAACAAACAGAAATGGGAAACCTGACAATAGAAGGAAGGAAGAACATCTTAAAGAGGTTATGAAACTTTCAATGTGAGGGAATGGAGTTACCTGACAGAAAATGAAAGAGCAGTCCTTTTCGGAACTACGAGAGGCGTAGAAGATAAAAAAAATAAAATAATTAAGGGATTTAAAAGAAATCGTTCGGTCGTTATTCGACTCCTTACAAAAGGCAAAGCTTTGGGAAGGGACGCATTAAAAAAACAAGGAGGACTTACGACTAACCTTTCCAGATCTCGAAGACCAGAAGAAAAGAAGGGGGAGAAAAAAAACCATGTAGTAAGAGCTATGCTTTGGGGATTCATTCTCGAAAAAAAGATCAGATGGGTGGGAATAAACCGTGGAGTTTAAAATTGGAGGGAGAACAGGAGATGATGAAATTATACTATAAAGAGTAATAAAATAAGGAATGACTTAAGGGAACTGCTAAGGAAATGATAAAGAGAAGAAAAAAGGGGTGTTAGTAGAAGGGGGGAAAACTTCCTGTATGAAAGAGTGAAGTGTATTACCACAATCTAAGAAAATTGTTATGAACCTAAACAAGCTTTCTGAGACAAAGGAGGGGGTAAGGAATCAGGAGGTGTGAGGTGGACAGAGAATTAAACTGAATAAAACACTGCAAAAGGGGTTGAAGGGGGGAAGGGGGGGTAACCCAGAACCACGGGACTCGGCAACTTTATTTCTCGCCTTTACGGCCGCACCGCCGAAAAAGGGTCACAAAAAAATAATTATCACCCACTAAAATTCTTTGAGAATCTATTAGGAGTTAGAATAAAAGAGGTCAGATAATGGACTGGTACGTGGAAGGACGGCACTGATTACGGATAACCCCAGAGATCACATGGAGAGAAATGGTGTACCACTTCAAGTTAAAAGGTGGGGACTAAGAAGATATAAGATAAGATGCCCCTCATTATTGTATTATCGACGAAGGGGAGTTGAAAGACCTTCTGTCTCATTGAGCCGGGAGGGAAAAACGCGAAAGAAAGGTCAAGAATAAAAAACAGGATTGTGGTGGGTAGGTTGACTAAATTGAAGGAAACAGAAAAAAAGTGTTTACCCCGTATTGAAGTGGTGACCAGATACGTCGCTCGTTGACGGATGGAAACGGAATAGCGGTTTATTTTTTCACTTGGATACACAAATTCGTTACATGGAAGACGTGCGACCATCCGTTTCTGATAAGCTATCTCCAAAGTCAAGGCGAGATAGAAGTAACCCTCACTATGGCCAATCCACCTTCACACAATGGTCCACTTGACAGACAATGAGGGGGGAATGGCCGTGCCGTCAGGAGATGGGTCCGTCATCGCGGTTGGTTGATGACCACGGCAGAAGGAAATAGCACCCAACGAGAAGAGAGAAAGCAAAAAACAGCTTCTCGTCCCATCTCTCAGATCGGAGATTTTAGCGAAGGCGTAGCCGGGGCCTCCAATCGCTTGCCGTGAAACATCCAGAGGCGGACGGAGCCTACAATGGCACGAGGGGCCCAGGGGGCAGGTGGAGGGATATGAGAGATCTTAACGCCTTAAAGTTTAACCGGAGATAGTATAGAAAATTTTGCGAATGACTGGAAGGGGGCCCGAGGTTAGGTAACCTTGTCAAACAGCTAAGGCAGGGAAAAAATCGGGAAAACTGAAGAGAGTTCAAACACTAAATAAGTGGTTCAACTTTTTTTGGACTGTCAAGGGAGGGCAAAATCACACGAAGTGGGAGGTTATCCTGGACCTTCTTTAGCTCCCGAGATTTTAGAAAGGACCGTAGGTAAAAAGCTCCGACGATGAGAAGGAAGTACAAAACTGAGAAGGGGGATATGGAAAATGAGAATATGGAATAGCCACCTTGAGAAAGGAAGGGGAAAAACCAGATTTTGCCTTTCTCTCAGGTGGTTCTCATACGTGCCGGGAGGAAAAAAGAAAAGCATATTAAAGAGAGGAGGAAAAGTGCTCCTCATAACTACCGCATGCTTTTAGGAACTGGGTACCTGCGTGTAGGTCTTGCTGGCAGTCAAGTGCTATGCCTTGCCGATGCACGGGTGGAGTATTATCGCAGAAATAACAGAAGAATTCCGGAAAATAACCAAAATTGACTTGAGACGAAACGCGGGGTGGTAATTCTTTAGGGGTGAGAAGGAAAAAGTGATTAGGGTTGTCATACATTTACACTAGACATAATCCAAGAAAATGAAAAGAGGAGGAAAAAGGGAGGGAGACGAACTGTCCAGTTTGCAGGTAGAGTAAGAATAGGGAAAATTAGATTCCTGGATCATTGGTACCTTTTAAATTGTAAACTTTCGGGAGAAGGATCTGATAAATCACTTAATGCATGTAAGAAATTAAAAGCAAAAAAATAAAAGGATATGGACCTTTTCTGAGAAAGAAAAAAGTTGATCACTAGTCATGAGAGACAGGTGTGAAGGGTGTCCAGTATTTGTAGTAAGGAGGAAAATAGGAATTCAGAATGGAGAAAAAGAGAGGAAGAAAATTGATCCCTTTTTTAATGAGGGAGGGCATACCCGTGGGACATACCGTTCATAAAGAAAAAAAGGGATAGCAGATCCAAGAAAAGGTTTGGCAAAAGAATGGAAGGTGTTAGTAGGAGAACTAAAGGGTAATGTATTGAGCAAAACCGTCTTTCAAGGGGGGGCTGGTCTGAGAAAAGTCCAAGAATTTAACATAGGGGAGAAGAGCACAGAGGAATGAAGATAAAAATTAATTAATGGTGGTGGCCATGTGCAAGTAGAGGGGTATAGATGGAGAGGAGGGTTTAGATCCACCTTAGGATCGGGTTGTGGAGAAAAAACCACCTCTACTAATTGGACTGGTCTTTAATAGAGGGGGCAGAGAAAAAAGGCACTGGTGAATGATGAAGGGGTTGAAGGGTGAAAGGGGAAGATAGTAATCTCTGCTGTGGGGGTTAAGTTTTAATGTGGACAATCCAGTAAGAAACAAATTGAATTTATGAGAGAGTGAAAGGAAAGCTCGAAGGGGAGATAAGATTAACTTGGTTCAACTCGGAATAGTATTAGACCACATAGCCATCTGGAAATGGGAAACTAATTTTTAAGGCGAGAAGTTGGTTTATGTTTGATTAGCAGGAAAGGAGTTTTTCTTTTTTTCTGAAGGAGGGGGGACAAAGTGAGATTTTGGGAGATGTGATTTCATAATAGTTAAAATTAATAATCCTTCGGGGGGAGAAAAAGGTAGGAATAGAATCCTAGAAGAAAAGATATTATTACCAAGTGAAAAAGGAAGTCAGAGAGAAAGAAAGGGTTTTATAAAAATGTCGGATGTTTCGAAAGGAGGAGTTGACATTTGTGATGTGGTATAGACTGGAAGATGGTATGCTCCACTATTCATAATGAGAAGTAGATGAAAATGGCCCATTCCACAAACGACTTTCTTAGGAGGAGGGAATAAAAATGATGCCTTACCATAAGAGGAAAAGGTGCGAGTAGGAAAGAGGGGGCCTAAAAGATCAGAGGAAAAAGAGGTTGTCGTTTTGAAGAAACAGAAGAAGATAGGAAATCGCTTTTCTGGAGAAAACATACGCAGAGTATTTTTTGAAAACACATGCAGTTGACAGAAAAAGGGAAGATAAAAAACAAAGCATATTGGAGCGGCCTAGGGACTGGGGAGAGGTCTTTTGGCGACAGAGCCAGAAAACAGAAAAGAAATATTGGGAAAAGGAGGGGGAAAAGGGGATGTGGCACCTTGAGGGTGGTTTCTAAAGATGAAAAGAGAAGAGGAGTAAAACAAAAAGGTAGGGAGAAGTGAGGACAAACGTCTTGTTTAAGATAGAGGTAGAGGTCACGGGCAAGTGATCAAAGTTTTAAAGACGGCGTAAAAATTGACTTCAAAGACTAAAAAAGTACGTACAGAAAGGGGTCCTCATTATCAAAGAGTAAAGGGAGAATGTGAACCGTAGTAGTTCCTTTTCAATCATCTCAAAATTACTGAGACTCACCAAGTAGAATTATAGGAGCAAAAGTTGAGGAAAGAAGTTCAAAAAGAGTAACCGAAATACGTGGGGGAAGGACACAACTATAAAAAGGAAAATGGAGAATACTCTAACACTTATGATTATTAAAAGAGAGGATTCTCCCTCGTAAAAGGAGATGACTACACGATGGGAAATTTGAACGGCAGAGAATGAGAAAAAGACTGGCTGACTGATAAGGAGAGAGAGTGATTACTCAGGGGATTGGGGAAAAGGGAGTTGTAAGGAGGAAAGGACTAAGGCGGCAGGGGGGAGGACTTGAAGAAAAAAACCTTTCTTGTTCTCTTCACGGGGAGACAAGTTCTGGTGACGAAAAAAGGGAAAAAGTTCAATTTTTGTCAGGGGAACCTGGGGGAAGTGAAGTCAGTTGACAGAAGAAGAAAAAATATTTCAAAAACTGGCAGGGGTACGACACTTCAATACGTTTTTGATTGGGAAATGGAAAGAATTAAGACATCGACCCTCAAGAAAGACAAGGGTCGCAAGGAGGGGAGGTGTTAGGTAGGGAGAGCTCCCCCAAAAGATAGAGAAGGATAATATTCGCTATGAGGTGTGGGAGATCCATCCACGTGAAGGAAAGGAAAGGGAGTGAAAACAAAAAGAGGAGAGAACTTCTGTTTAGGAAAAAAGAACCCGCAGATAATAAGAGATTCGGGTAAAATAAACGTACTATTGGAGAACGATATTGAGGGCGAACAATCTTAGGGACCAGAAAAAGAGAAACCTGTCATGTACGATGGAAGTTTGACGAAGAGAATCTTTTGTGGGATGGGAAGTAGCTATTGACACGCATTGCTCAATCTCATTTCGGGTAACAGGCAATACCAGATTGAAAAGTCTATACCCTAGAGAAAGAGGGGAACGACCGGTACTAAAAAATACGAACGGTGTTGAACAACTTTTCGTTTTACGATATGAAGAAGTTGCAAGGTAAAGAAAGAGATTATCTCTATCTCAAATATTTAAAAAATTTTATCATTGAAGGAAGGAATAACTATGAGGAA
>Ga0179591_1393873_pt1 | contig 14205 bp, 17 predicted proteins | sample CZOMad2_1_08_16f_FD_182891 | JGI IMG/M metagenome (GOLD analysis project Ga0179591, IMG submission 182891) | Vadose zone soil fungal communities from Angelo Coast Range Reserve, California, USA - CZOMad2_1_08_16fungal (PacBio error correction) | ecosystem: Environmental > Terrestrial > Soil >...
CGCCTTTCCTCAAAACTGCCGGGGGAAAAAGGGGAGTTAGAAAGGGATCTTTCCCGGCCCCGAACGTATAGTAGAAAAAAAAGTTATCCTCATACAAGGAGGAGGGGGGAGATGAGGAAGAGGAAGAGGCCCTTGTGTATCTGGGCAAAAAGAACGCGCCCATTCTGAGATAAGGGGGAAAAAGACTTCTTAAAAGGAAAGAATAGGGTTCCTCCCATCAACCACGTGCGAGGGAAAAAAAGAGAAACTGGACTGGCAGAGACGCCGCGAAGGATCTACCAACTTACTTTCGGAAAGGGAAAAAAAGTAAGCAAGGAATTTAAAAGGGGAAGAAAGGGCTTACCTCTCTCGCTGAATCAGGAGACATCTTCTCCTTCGCCAGAGAAGGAGGTATAAGGAGCCAATTTCCTGGGACAATGGTTTCTCCCAGAAGAAAAGGGGGGGATGGCTGGGCAAAGGACAGTGTCCTTCTACGCATGGGGCTGGCGAAAGGAGCGCGATTTCTTTCCTGGACAGTTAGGGGAGAGGAAGGAAAAATTGAGGAAAAATGGGAGAGGAAAGAAAAGGCTTGGCTTTCTGTCTGAAAAAGTCCCTCTGAGGTAATATGAGGCTGGGAGAGGGGGGAAAAGAGAAACTCAAGAAGGGCTGAGGTGAATACGGCCGAGCTTCAACCCTCTACTGAAGAGGGGGATCTATTTCTATTACTGTGGGGCAAGGAAAAGGGGACTCGACAAAAAAAAAACGCCTCCTCCCCTTTCTGTTCCGGAAAGGGACTGGTCTTCTCCTAAGAGCGTGGACCCGAGGGGAGGAAAAGGGGGAGGTATGTGCTTCTTTATGCGGTCGAAACCGCGTTGGGAAAAAAAGACGTGGTTTATCCTCATTACGTGCTAGATAAAAGGAATCAAGGGAAGGGAAGGCAAAAAAAAAAAAACTCACAAAACCGAAAGAGGACATAAACCGCGGTCTGCCCTCTATTTCTCCCTGTGAAACAAGGGGAGGGAGGAAAAAATCTTGGAAAGAAGGGAATCCCAAGAAAAAAGGGGACGATTGGGCGTTTCTTCTTCATCTATTCTCGCAGCGAAAAAAGATGGCCGCGTAGGTGATCGCATTCTACGAGGAGACGCAGATAGGCGGACGCCGGAAGAAAAGAAAGAGAACGGAATCGACGCGCCTCGTTTGTCCGGTCCGCAAAGGGCGGCGACTACAATCCAGGACGCGGGTAGAGACAGAAGGAGAAGTCCACTGAGCTTGTCAATTATTGCCCGCTTTCAGGGGGGGAAAGAAGGAGGCGTTCGCAGGACGCGCACAAAAACGAGGGGGGGGGGGGGGAGAGAAGGAGAAAGAGGGGGTTTTCATTCACTCGCAAAGGAAGAACTCTCACGCTCACAACTCCCGAAGAAAGGGGAGAGGCTCAGAAAGCCGGGAAAGAACCAGCGATCCACGTCGGCGGACTGAAAGAGAAAAGGGAAGAAGAGTATTTCCTAAATCGGCGCACGGAGGAATCTTATTCGCCAATGGCGGCTTTCTCCTGACCGAAGGCTCGAAGGGAGAAAAGGGAAGAGAAAGGAAACCGCGTTTCTTTTGTCGTTCGGGAGGAAGGAAGGCGTTGACTCGCCTGTCGTTTGAGAAGGGGGAGAAGCTGAAAGGGTGGGGTGTGTGTGGGGGAAAAAAAAAAACAAACGTAGGAGGCATTCCCATATCTATCTCCCATCTCTTCACAAAAGAAAAGGAACCCAGTCGTCCCCTTCGAAAACTACTCAGGCGAGTAAAGAAAAAACGGGAGCAAACGACCCAGAGGGGAAAGAGAAGGAATCCGTTCATCCTCTCTCTCTTCTCAAGAAGCCGGCCATTGGCGCCGATCTTCACCGACGGGCGCCCGGGACCACCGCCTTTTTTAGGAAGGGAAGAAAGAAGGGGTCAGTAAGCAATTACTCTTCCTTCCTCGCTAAAGTCAGAACGGATGGTCTATAGCCTTCCATCTATAGAGGGATGGAAAAAGGAGCGTAGGAATGCCTCTCCTCGCTCCACTCGAAGGGAAGGGAGGCACGCGTGGAGGCATAATCTCCCATCTCCCAAAAACCAAGTGAAACTAAAGTAGCGCTCGCACAAAGAAGAAAGAAAAAAAGAAAAAAGAGGGCGAATATTACAATCTCCGTGGAATGAAAAAGAGGACTGGGTCGACGCTTCCGGGCGTGTCGGGTCGATGGGGAGTCATGGAAGGGAAAAAGGGGAAAGGGGAGGAGAGAAAGGTATTCCTAAAGAGAAGCCGGCCGTCCGCCCACTCCAGCAAAAATTTCCTCGGAGAGATCAAACGAAAAAAAGACAGGAGGGGGGCTATCCTCACCGTGCGCGCAAAAGAGGAAAAAAAAAGCGACGCGCGGGTACTTGTACTTGACGCAGAAGCAACGTAGGGACATCAAAGGAAAAAGGTTGAACAGGCTAAAAGGAAAAGAAGGGAGAAGAGAGGGCTTTGCCTGCGCCGCGGTGTTGATGAAAAGGGGAACGTCACCGCGTTTGACCGTGGTCGAGAGGTATAGAAGGAATGATCAAAAAAAGGAGGGGGGGGGGGAAGCGAAAAAAAAAAAAGGAAGAAGAAGCATCTCACCTCCACAGTCTGGCATCTCTAGAGGGAAAACAGGGGGCATCCAGCGCGGCTGCGCAGCAGGAAGCGCGCGATTGGGGAGAAGGGAGCTAGAGTCGGGGTTAGGAAGGAGAGGAAGGGGCGAAAAGATCCATCTATCACCTAGCCCATCATACGAGGAAAAAAAAGGAAAAGAAGCCGCAGGCCGATCCTTGGTCGCCGCGGGAGGAGAGATGGGAAAAAAATAAATGATGAGAGCCCTTCGCCGAAAGAAAAAAGAAGAAGAAACTCTACCATGTAGGAAAAAGCCGAACCGGGCCAGGAACGCCTCGAGAGAAAGAGAAAGGCTCCAGAACAAAGAGGGAAAGGACAAAAAGAAAAAAAGACAGAGGAAGGGTTATTCCCGATTCGCCTGTAAAAAGGAAGGGGGGGGGAGACCCATTTGCGTCTGTGGCCAAGTGCGCTTTGCGACGGGGGGGGGAAAGAAGCCCTATAGCTTCTATCCCTGCTAAAAAAAAAAAGCGCTTCCCTCTCGAGCTGGAAGCTTGAGGGACTTACCCAGGGAGACCCGGGAAAATAAAGGGGGGAGAGCCGCCCCATGGGAAAAAGCCAGGCGTTCATCTCCATTGACCTAGACGTAGTTCGAAAAGGGTCCTGGCTTGAACAAAGAAAAAAGGGATAACTTCGTACCTCCATTCCTCGGGAAGGGGGGGGGGAGAGAGCGCAAACTACGGTCACCTTGACCCATAGAAGGGGACTCGAAGAGAAAAAAAAAAGAGGGGAAAGAGAAGAGGACTTTTCCCGTATGCTCATCTTTTCTTATGAAGAAAAAAGAAGTTCGGGGCCTCGAAATATTCCACCGACTCAAAAAGCCCAGATCCACTCCCTTACCTCTCACAAGAAGAGGAAAGGAGACACGCAGTCAGCTCGTGTGCAATCAAGAGCAAGTGTTCTCCGGTTGGGGGGAGGGGGGGTCTTTAAAAAAAGAAGCGTTCCATAAAGAGTATTGGAAATAATTTGACTCGACCGGGGGAAAAGAAGAGGATAATTTTCTTCTGAAAAAAAGAAGGGTCGACCGGTGGAGCAGAAGGAGGCCAAAAAGGAAAAAAGAAAAAGAGAAAAAGAAGAAACAGAACTAACGCAGGGGAAAGTCGAACGGAGGGAAGGATGCGATCTGCAGCGAACGAAGAGGACTCCGCTGTTCGAATCGCGGTATAAGCACCGATCGGCGCACAAAAGGAGGGGGAAAAAAAGGAGGGGAACCATCCGACTCTGAGGTGGGGGAAGGAAGGGTTTTGTGTGTACGCTAACGGAAAGGTGACTCCCACCTGCCGGAAACAGAGTTGTAAAGACCATCTATCTCTCAGAGAAAAGGCGGAAAGAAGACGATTCTCCTGTCTCTATTTGTTGAAAAGAGGGAGGGTCGAACAACTAGCCTTTCACCATCATCCGTTCCAAAAGGTAGTTGAAAGGGACCTTTCTTTGATGGAAGAAAAAAGGGGCTCTCAAAAAACCCCCCGTCCACGGGTCCAAAAGGAGGAAAACCCCCCAACGACTCCCCTCACCGAACACGGCCATAAAAAGAGGAAGAATTCCTTGCGTGAAAAGCGCCTCCTATTCCTTTCTTTAGAGGGGGTCTAACAGGAAGAAAAGAAAAGGAAGGAAGAAGAAGAAAGCCCATTCCCATACCATAAAAGGAAAAACTCGGGACTCGGTTTAGTTTGTTTATGGGTGGACGGCCTTAGGGAATGGGTAAAAATTTCGGAAGCAAGAGGGAAAAAGAAGAATACTTTTTACTATAAATCGAAAGGAAAAAAAAGGAAACGGGATCAGATATTGAAGCGGTCGTGACGGCCGAAAGGCCAAAAAAAAGAACAAGGCTCTTGTCCGGATGGGAGGGAAAAAAAGGGAGGGGGGAAAGAGAGGGACCTCAAAACTTCTGTTTCTACTTGGGGAAAAAAAAAGGGGGGGAGAGCCCGCGTCGGGATTCGGGGGAGCTTCCCCTAACTTCACTAGGAAAGAAATGGAAAAAAAAAAAGTACAATACTATCTTAATTTACCCGGAGGGAAAAAAGGGGAGAGGGCGAGGCCCTGGGTGGATCTGGCTCCAATGTGACCGTCGTTGCGCAAGAAGCGGACCGTTCATCAGAAGGGAACTAGAGAGGAAAAGAGGGAGTCCACCTCCTATGGTGAAGACGACTCCTCCCCGATGTTAACTGGCGAATAGGAGGCTCGACCACTGAAGATGGAGAAAAGGGAAGGGGGATACCTCTTTACTTCCTTCCTTGACGAGGAAAAAGCGGCCGCGCGCGCCTTAATATGGTATCCATCGGAAGGGAGGAAAGAAAGCCTCTCTCTTTCTGAAAAAGAAAGAGCGAATTCTCTTTTTCATTGCCAAATACGCAAAGGGGGGGGGGTTAAAAATAAGGAGGGGGAAAGAGAAAAGGGAAAGGGTTCTGCTACCATTTTCTTTCGCCGAAAAAGAAAAGGAGGGGGAGCGCGAGGCACGTTCCTTCCGTTTCGGCGCGAAAAGTTCAACACATTTGGCAGGGGGGGAGGAGAAAAAAGGCTTTGTTTCTGTCTTAATTTCGATAGGAGAAGACGGCGCGAATCCATCCTCGCCGCCCGCGGGCAAAAAGTGCAGAAGGCCGAGTCATTACAAGAGAAGAGGAAAGGTCCTCTTATCTATTTCTGAGGAAAGATAAGTCACCCTCGCCTAGCTGCAAGAGCTCCCCTCAAAAAACCGAGACACAATCGCGCGCTGAATGAAGGGAGAAGAAAAGAAATCCTCTTCCCTAACCAGGGAAAGGGAAGACGATACTTATATGCCATACCCTGTGGGGAGCTGGCGTTAGGGAACAAGTGGAGGGGGAAGGACAAACCACTCATCTCCCTCTTGGGGAGGAGAAAGGATAAGTCCCCTGGAGGAGATTGCGGGAGATCAAAACTCTGTTAATTCCACAAAAATAAAAGGAAAAAAAGAGAAATCAACACCTCTCTTGCCGCACAAGAAAAAAACCGACAAATATTTCGCAAGGGAAAAGTTGACTGTCCTTGCTCGCGGGGAAGAGGTGGAGGCTTTTCATTCCAAGGATGGAACAAAAGGGGCGTGTTCTTCGGAAGAAGAAACTGCGGCTCGCCCCCGAGGAAGGGGCGCATGAGAGAGGAAAGAAAAGGGGGAGCCTACTATCTTATTTTTCTGAGGGGGAACAGGATAATCTTCATCCGCGACTAAACTCGAGAAGATTTTGGTAAGGAAAGAACCCACCACCATCCTAACAAAGGGGGACGGAAGACAAGCCTGACTCGGTAGAGAAAAAGGCCGGATATTCCACGTATCGGTGGGAAAGTGAAAGAAGGCGGTCTCTCTAATGAAAGAGGGAAGGGGAGAAAAGAGCTCAAGTTCCCAAGGAACGTTTGTGAGAGGGGGGAGGGAAAAGATTGTATTCTCTCTTTTTTGAGGGAGGGGGAGGGCGAGGAGCTTAATTCTACGCAAAAGGAACCTTACCGTAAGGAGAAGAATTGCCATTCTCATCACCATAAAAGGAGAGAAACACCGCGCGATCGCCTAGCGAGGGTGAAGGGATTGTAAACTTCGCGGGAGGAGGGGAGAAGAAAGGAGGGGGGAAGAATCTGCTCACTTTCTCCTTTCGGGAAGGAGAAGGAAGAGGGGAAGGGGGGTGTTCGTACTCCTGAAGGGGGGAGAAAGAAAGGAAGGCTTCCTAAAGCCTCGAAGGAGGAAAGAGGGAAGGTGTTTCGGGGAGGGGGGAAAGGAGGGGGAAAATTCGCCTGTTCTTTTTCAGGGGGGGAGAGGAGCAGAGGGTGATTTTTGTTGGTTTGGGGGGGGGCGCACTGTGGATCAAGAAGAAGAAAAAGGGAAAAAGAGAGATATCCACAGCGCTGCACCAAAAAAAAGAGGACGGAAGCATCATTCACCCGCGTTCCCCTTGAAAACAAAGTCGCATTAAATCACAAGAGAAAGAAAAAAAAAAAAAAAAAAGGTCCTCCTTCGAATGTCTTTTCGGAAGAAGAAGAAGAGAGGGAAAAAAAGGAGCACGGCAGGCGTCCGAAAACCCGTACGAAAGCCAAAGAGAACTGCGCCCTTGCGAATGACAAGGGGGGAAAAGAAGGGGAGAAACGAAGCCTAGTGTCCTTTTTTAGGAAAAAAAACTCGCTAGTCGGAAGAGGAGCGAGACGTCGAACGGATGGGGGAGAGGAAAAAGTATTCTCCACTAACTTCACGTAGGGAAGAGATGAGACTGAGGGCCTTAATCGAGAAAAAGGACGATTTAATTACACCATCCTCTGAGAAAAGAAAGACTCCAATCTCCAACAACCTGCTCACGGGGGGAGTGCGTCTCGGAGGAAGGAGAAAAACTCGTTTCCTTCTCGAGAAAAAAGAAGAATTACCAGCGCCGGAAAAAGAAAGGAGGGAAGGGAGGGGGAATCTACGCTTCTTTGCTGGGGAGGGAAAGGGGAGGGGGGTTGGTCGTCAGGGCGGCAAGGAACGGGAGAGTATCGCACATATGGAGGAGAGAGAAAGGGAAGTCCCTCCACTTCAAAAGAAAGGAGAAAAAGGGGAAGGGAGGAGACGAGTATACTTCGATCACCTCGCCGGCCATCGGAAGCCGGCTCTTCTCGAATGAAATGGAAGGGAAAAGGGAGGAACCCGCGCGCAGCTTTTACTTGGGAAGAGAAAAAGAGTCGGCCATCATCGCGCGCAAAGAAAGTGGAAAGGGCTACATAGAAAAAGAAGGGGGCGCCTCTCGGGAGGGGAAAGGGGGTGAAGGGGGCCTTGAGCCGGCCCCGAAAAGGGGAAACCGCTTTGACCGGAAGGAGAGAGGAAGAGAAAGGGGAGAGAAGTCCTTTACTTATCACCACGAGAAAGGAGCGAAAAAAAATGACACCTGCTTTTTCGACCGCTACAGAAAATAAACGCTTTCATCGAGGGAGAAAAAAGAGGAGTCTTCCCTCACTAGTTTGGGGAAAAGAAAAGGAGAGGATGCTGCAGCACTCCAGCGCGAAAAGGAGGGAGCAGGGGTATCGAGGGGGAGAGAGGTAAAAAAAAAACCCCCCCCCCAAAAAAAAAAAAAAAGAGAGAGGGGGACGTAGGCGCGGGCTAAGTGGAAAAGAGAAAAAAAACGTCACAAAAATCATACTCTCGTCAGGAAGGGGGAAAAGAGGAAAAGGAAAAACGCCAGCATCTATGCTGTTTCTCCTCGGGGAGAGGAAAGAAAAAGAGAGGACAGGGATCCCGTATCGCCCTTCAGAACAAAGACCGAGATTTTTTAGCGGAAAAACAGGAAAAAAAAGAAAATTTCTTTTCTTCATCTTCGAGAAAAAAGAAGGAAACAAGCGCAGAGGAAATTCGAAAGAAGTGCTCGCAAAACGGTCCCTCCGTATGATAGGAGGGGGAGGAAGAGAAAAGAAAGTCTGCTCTGTTCGACCCATTGCTTATTTGGAAAGAAGAAAGAGGGGAGGAAGACCGCCCTAGAGCCGTCGAGCCCAGAAGCCGGGAAAACCATAACGCGGAGGAAAAGAGAGAAGAAGGAATCCCTTATACTTCCTTCCTTCACTGAGGAAAAAGGGGGGGAAAGGCCGCCCAGCTCAGTTTGGAGGGTCGAAGCTTTCATCTCCAGAAGAGGAAGGGGAGGCCCCTCTCTTTGACTTCCTCCCTGGATCAAGGAAAAAAAAAAAGAAAGAAGGAGGACGGGTCGCGCTGCCACGACTGTCACCGGAAGGATCGAGGAAACTATCCCAAGCAGAGGAAAAAGGAGGAGAGAAAGCTCATCTTTGTCTGATCCTGTCCATTGGAAGACGGAAAAAAGGGAAAGAGTCCCGTGCCCGCGCGGGAGAAGCCGCCCGACACACCGTCGAACGGGGAGGGGGAGGGAAGAAGGAAAAGAAAAAGAAAGCAAGAGCACGTTTTTCTCTTTTGTTGTGGAAAAAGAGGGGGGGGGGATGAGGGGCCTTCGCTCCGCTTCCATATCTGAGAAGGGGGGCTATTTTGGAAAGGAAGGGAAGAGGGAGGAAGAACGTCTGATCTAATTGGCGTCTTCCCTACTGGGGAGGGGAAAGGAGAAGGCGTCCACCCATCACCCAACTAAAAAAGAGAACTATGGGGCATTGGAAGGGAGGGAGAAGGGAGGGGGAGGTTCGATCTCCCTCGTTTCGAGGAAGGGGGAAAGCCAGGGAAATCGGCAACCCCGTCGGGAAAAAAGTTAAGACCTACAGGGGAGGGGGAGAGGGGGGGGTTTTCTACTCTAACTTCCTTTTACTACCACGAGAAAAAAGAAAAAGGAGAAAAAAACGGAGGAGGGGAAAATAGGTAGATCGATGCTCAGGACGTCGTGGTCGTACAAGGAAGGGAGAGGAAAGAAAAAAAAGAAAGAAAAGTTCCAAACCGCCTATTCGGGGGGGATGCGAGGCAACTAACGTTTTTTTCAAAACCCAACAGAAAAAAAACTCCCCAAAGAAAAAAAAGACCCCCCCCCCTGACCCGCCAGAAAAAACCCTAAGGAACCCCTCCACCCCGCCGCAAAAAAAAAAAACCCCCCCAAAAGAAGACACCGCTCCAAAAGAAAAAACAAAAGGACCCTCCCAAAGAGAAACCACCCCTCGAAAAGAAGACATCAAAAAAGAAAAGAAAATCCCCCCAAAGAAAGCCCCAGAAGCTCCCAAAGAGGTAATACCCCCAGGCCACCCCCAAAAAAAGGGACGCCCTCCAAGAAACAAAGCCCTTCAGATTTAGCCCAAAAAGGGGAAATCCTCTCGTAGAACACCCATTGACCGCTAAAAGAAAAGCCCTTCAAAAAAAAGGAGATAGAACAAGCCTCACCTAAAAAAAATCCTCCCCCCAAAAGACCCACCCAAAAAAGATCTCCAAGAAAGTCCTATACCTCTATCTAACCTCTTTATTAGAAAGAAAGAAGAGAAGGGAAGAAGAAGATGCCCCATACTTCCTTTCTCTTTAAAATATGTTGGTTGTTTGTACTCCCTTGAGAAGAAAAGGAGGCCATTATTTTAATACTCCCATTAGATAAAAAGAGTAAAAGGGAGATTCCAAATTATAGCCAATATAAAAAGAGAAGGCGATAAGTCACGAAAGAAAAAAAAAAAGGAAAGAGAAAACTAGACAACTTTCTCTTGCTGAAGGAGAGGGAAGGAGGTATCGCTTAATCCAAAACTTCCCTTTGCGACGTGTGAAAAAGACTAAGTCTGAGAGAGGGAAAAGGGGGGATCTTTTCCTGCTGCCCCGACGGAAAAAAAAAAAGTATCAGCACGATGAGCCCTCAGAAAAGAGGGGGGAAGGGAATCTCCGGGAGGAAGGGGGGGAGAGGGAGGGACAATTTTTTTTGGAAAAAAAGAAAAAAAAGGGAGATCGCAGCCGTTCATCATAGGCTCGGCGTCGACGGGGTGGCTCCCAGAAAAATCAAGAAAAGGACCCCTCCAAGAGGGGAAAGAACGTTCTCGAACCCAACGACAAGGAGCTGTTCGGAAAAAAAAAGAACGTTCCTTTGTATAACAGAAGTGAACGGACCATAAGCTTCCGCTCGGCGCCGGGAAGAAGGGGGGCATACGAGGCGCATCAGGGAGAAAGGGGGAGGATACTCCTTCCTCCAAGAAAAAAAAAAAGTCCATACGCAATGTGTGTAGCCACATAAGGTAATCAGATGAAAAAGGGGGGAAAGGATCATCTCTTTTACAGAGCGACGAATTGCTGTGCGCTACGCGAGACGAAATCTATCGCGAGGCGGGAAGGAAAACTCCTCGGGGAAGGCAAACTCCTTTCGTCTACTACAGGAGATATTGGACGATCCCAAAAGGACGAAAACAACTTCTTTTCTTCGGAGGGAAGGGGGAAAGGGACGAGAGGAGATGCTGTCTTGAGCGAAGGCCCCCACAAACGAAAAAATCGGCGACAAAAAAAAAAAAAAAAGGAGGGCGCTTTCCGTTTATCTACGGAAAAAAAAAAAGGAGAGTCGGAAAATGGGTCTCGGTGATCGATGGAGAGAAACACAGCCTACACCCTCGACGAGAGGAAGAAGGAGCTTCCGCAAGAGAAAAAAAAAGCGAAGTCTCTTGAACTTGAGGGGAAACCGATCCTCAAGGAAGGGAAGGAAAAAAAAAAGTCGCCTATCCGGAGGGGGAAGTGGGGTGCTGATGAGTCTTTAGTCGTTCTAAACCGGGGAAGTGGGTTATCTTCCCACCACGAAGAAAAAAAAAAGAAAAAAAAAACAAAACCCCTGTGGGAAGAAAAAGACGTGCTCCGATCAGGAAGACTAAGGGGAAGACCTCACGGCAAAGAGGGGGAAAAAAAGACCTTTTTCTTTTAAAAAGAGAATCAAAAAGCTTCTTCGAAAGCAAAATCCCAGGAAGAAAGAGGAGCCCTGTTCAACTGAAGAGGAAAAGAGATGGAGGGGCCTGACGACGTAAACTAAACGCGCGGGTGCCTCGAAGGGGGTGGGCAGAAAAGAGAAGGAGGGGAAAGCGCCCCGTTTCTGCTCCTCCCCGAAGGAGGAGAAAAGAAGTACACAGGACCTCAGGCGGTGAAGCCCTAGAAAAGGATGAGTGGGTTGTCGGAGGAAAAGTATCATCTTCATAGGAAAGAAAAAAGAAAGTCCATCTACGACTCAGAGTTGGAAAGGAGATCAACACCATAAGAAAGGAGAAAGGGAACATCCCTTACGCTTCTAAAAAAGAATGTGCCGGAGCATCCACGGAGCTTTTAATTAGTGAAAAAAGGAGGACACGGCGTTCTCCTCCGCGAGAAGAAAGGAAAAAGAGAGACAACGACCCGTTTTGTTTTGAGATGGAAAAGAGGCGTGATCCGCGGCGGGGGACACATCGCATTTTCTCTAGGAGGGAGGGGGAAGGAAAAGGAAAGAACAACTTCCTAATACCTTGCAGGGGAAGAAAGAAACAATCCGTTCGACTTCTCGCGCACCAGGAAGCGATGGGAGCCTCGTACTGGCGGGGGGGAAAAAAAGAAAAAAGAAGAAGAAAAACGGAGGTCCGTAAAATAGAGAGAGAAAAAAAAGGGGAGGCGTTCTTTAAGGTTTTTCGGACCGAAAGAAGGATCAAAGAGGCAGGCGTCGAAAAGAAGAGAAAGGAGGGAAAAAGGGGAGTTCTGCGTTTGGTGTCGGTGCCTTGATGGGGGGGAGAAAGGGGGAGTCGCCTGGTCTTTTTCGAAGGTACGCGGGTTATTTTGGTGTGGGGGGGGAAGGGGGAGAGAGGATCAACAACAACAACTTATTATTAGGGAGGAAAGAGCGAAACATCACCAACCAAATCCACCATAGGGGGAATGACGGAGAAAACGAAAACATTCTAGGAAAAGAAGAAAGAGAACTACACCACCTCCTAACGAAAAAAAAAAGAAGTAGGGCTATTTTTCTTACGCCTGCCGCCTTGCATCCGCTAGGGAGGAAAAAAACAAAACCCGAGAAAAAGCCTCCATTGGAGGAAGGGGGATGGAAAAGAAAGGGGAAAAAATTCCTTACTCCTTTTTTATATTAGGAGAAAAAAGAGAGTTTCAGGTCCGTCAAGGACCTGCCGAAGAGTTCGGCTTCTAACGGAGGGGGGAAGGGGGAAAGAAAGGAACTGCAAGTTATTCTTTAGTTTTGCGAGGGAGAAGAAGAAGAAAAAGGAAGGAGTTTGGAAATGAAAAAAAGGGGGTCAGCAAAACCATCTCCAAAAAAAAGGGGAAAAAAAAAAGGGGGGTGGCACTTCTCGAGGAGAGAAAGGGGAAAGACGAATAGTTTCCTCGCGCGCCGAAAGAAGAAGTTGAAGAAGGCACAGTCTTTGGGAGGGGGAGAGAAGGTCTTTTCTCTGCCGAAAGGGAGGGGGGGGGGCGTCCTGCGGCAGAAAGTCGGGGGAACGTAGCGACACGAGGGGGGGAAAGAGAATAATCTGATCCGAAAAAAAAGAAAAAAAAAGACAGATATCTCGGCCTTCAGAACGCTTAGAAATCACTCGCTTCCATCGAGAAAAGGGGGCGGAGAGGGGAGAGGAGGGAGGAAGAAGATGCCTATAACCTCCCACATCTGCGGAAAGGGACGGGGGACAAGAAGAAATTCTTCGCCATCATCAAGAAAAGTCGGGGCCGGTTGAACTGGCGAAATAAGAGGAAAGGGGGGGGAGTCTTCCTCTCGAAGAAGGAAGGGAGGAAATTGATCCTTGCCCGCCCACAGAAAATTACACCGGTGACTCTTGATGTCTATCATTCAAGGGAGGAGAAAAAGGGAAGAAGGAGGATCATCCCCACTCTTCTCTGAGGAAGAAAGTGACACCGCGGTTTAGAAAAAAAACTCAGTATGGCATCTCACAGGGGGGGGGGTCTTCTACCTCGAGGAGATGCCTGCGCTGATCGAAGAGACTCGTCGGTGTGGGCTATCCGGAAAAAAAAAGGAGATTTCAGTCGAGGAAGAAGCGGCGAAAGTGGTCCTGCACCACATCTCGCAATAGGAAACAAACTATACTGTTCGCTCAGGGGAAGGGAGAGAAAAAAAAAGAAAAAAGGGCGCCTCTTTTCTCTATGAATGGTGCAGGAAGGACAGGTGATCCAAGTATCTCCTTCATCCGAACTCCAAGAAAGAAAAAAACGTAATGTATTCGCCTACTGGCCGGGAGGAGAAGGGGAAAAGTGCCAGTAACTCCCTCTCTCTAAGAAAGGAGGAAGAGACAGCACAATTCTTCTCCGAATTATGATGTCATGGGGGAAGGAAAGGTCCCATCCCAAGGAAAAGGAAATAGGTGGGCCTTAACTCATATCTAAGGTTACACCGATATCTTCAGCCCTGAGGCGAAGAGGAACAAAAAAAAAAAGAAGGCTTCCCTTCTCATCTTAATCTTGGGGAGAAGGAGAAGAAGGAGGGGGGAAACGTAGGTCTCCCCCGTCACGGTTAAGTAAGAAAAAGTTGCGATAATTCGCTTTTTCGCGAGAAGGAAAGGGGAAAAATGAGGGGAGGGAATTCTTCTATTATTTGTTCTTGGAAAAAAAAAAAGAAAAGGGAAGAAAAGGAGACTCCTAGCCTCTTCTGCATCGCTTTCGAGAAGTGAAGGTGCGCCCCATATCCATAAAGGGGCAATAGGGGAAAAAGAAGCCGGTCCCTACCCTCGTCGGGGGAAAAGGGGAAAAAGGGGGAAGGTCTAATGAGCGCCTAGGACGGGCGGGGCCGAGAGAGAAAAAATCCTGTGGAAAAGGAGAGAGGAGAAAAAGGAAAAAGAGAAAAGCAGTTTTTTATTAAATCTATCACTCCGGAAAGGGAAAGATACTGGTTCCCGTTCGGGGCTTTTGGAGGGGAAATCGAGAGTGTGTATATTGCGAAGAGGAGGGAAAGAGGTACCCGTCTGATCTAAATTGTGCGTATGAAAAAGGGAAAAAGGGGTTGTGCCTCTTCGAAGCTTCACCCCTCAAAAAAGAAAAAGCAACTTAGGGGTCATTTTCCTGCTGAGGGAGGAAAAAAAAGAGGAAGAAAGATTTCGATCGCGGTACGTCGAACGGGAAAGAGAGCAAACCCAGTGTTTTACTGCGCAATTTCCAAGCAAAAACGAGGTTTGTGTGAACTCTGATGGTGGAGGAGGGGGGAAGGAGGGGGGGAAGGAAGATCACTCCTGAACCC
>Ga0179591_1232154_pt1 | contig 14204 bp, 13 predicted proteins | sample CZOMad2_1_08_16f_FD_182891 | JGI IMG/M metagenome (GOLD analysis project Ga0179591, IMG submission 182891) | Vadose zone soil fungal communities from Angelo Coast Range Reserve, California, USA - CZOMad2_1_08_16fungal (PacBio error correction) | ecosystem: Environmental > Terrestrial > Soil >...
AAAGAACGGCAACAGACGTAGCGCTCGAAGAGGTTCTCGCAGATGACGGATCATACGGGATAAGGTCCGGGACGTCGAAGTCCAGCAGGGAGACTCTTGCGCCGGGTCTAGGCTACGGTGCAGGGGGCTCGAAAAAACATCATGGTACAGGTCGAGCGTACCCAGCCGGTCAGCGCGAATCTAACAGCCTTTCGATAATCAACTCGGGCTGGAAGGAACAGCTAACCGACAAGACCGGGGGGGTCTCAAAGTGAGGCAGTACGAGGCTCCCGTTGACTGGGAAAAAGATGTCGGTAGGAATGTCTAAAAAAAAGAGACCGACGACAAGGAAGGAGGGTTCGAAGACGCAACGACCCGAGCTAACGCAGCATGGAGAGGAGCTAAAAAAACATCCTCTACTTCTGGCGGAACACGCACCTATCTTTCGCAAGAGAGAGCACAAGCCGGGGAGAAAAAGGCCGAGGGAGGAGTGCCTTCAGAAAAATGGTGGGCCGGTCGTGTTCTGAGGAGCGGAAAAAAAGGAGAGGGACGTGAACAAAAATCCACACTAACTGCAAGGATAATCTCCTCCGGGGACTACATACGACGGGAAAAGAAGGGAAAACTGACACGAAAAAAAACGTACCATTGCACACGAAAAAGGGGGGGATGCTAGGCGGCATGTCCAACGCATGCGCCTATCTCCTAGCTGAAAGTGGGGCAAGCCGGAATAGGATCGAAAGATGCAGAGGGCCGAGCAGCCGAGGGGGGGGGGGGGTAAGGGGGGGTAACACTTCACTCTCGAGACGGGGGGGGGGAAGGGGGTAACCAGGCTATAAAAAAATATTTAGAAAGAAGAGAGTGCCTTGAGCGGGGGGGGGGGGGGAAATCTGAATAAGCGCGTGTGTCTTCACTAAAAGGGTCACTGGAAATGGGGGTGGAAAAACTCGGACGAAAAGGGAGTGGAAGGAGGAGGAGGTCGCTCGGCGCAGCAATTCTTAAAACAGGAAAAAGGGGCTGCCAAAGGACTCTCTCAGTCCGCGAGCAGTGTCCCAAAAAGGGTTGGAGGGTGTTCGGTGGTAAACAAAAAAAAGAGAGCGCTAGCTGAATAGGGAAGGTACTTCTCCTGGATGGTCACTAGTAAAAGTCAGAGAAGGATGGACAAGGTCTCCTTCATCGAAAAGAGACAAAAGATCCTGCCACGCTGATGCGCGCCCTGGGTGAGGCACCTTTGAGACAAGACGATAACGCTTGGCCAAGACCTCTTGTTCAGAATAGGCGGATCTTGGGAAAAGGAACAAACCTTCAGACTGGGGGCAAAATGTCCAAAGCGTAGGGAAGGGGAGGCGGACTGGAAGAGGGAGAGAGGGGGGTATACCATCGTCGGATGCTCGCTTTGCAGGAAAAACTTTAAGCCTTTAGGGCGCCGGTGGGAAAAACATCTCGCCGTCAGGCGAGAATATCTCGTCTACAGTTTCGCTTGGTTCTTCGGGACGGGTGGGGAGCGAAGGGATAAGAGGCAGAGTCCCCGCGGCGATCGATATGCGCCTCAGTATACACACTAGACTAAATCATTCGCGGGGAGGAACTGTTGGTTCAACACAAACTCAATTACGTTGAGGGCAGTCCGGAGGGGAGTATCTGGATCGTCAACGGGCTGCACGGTCCTTTGTACTGAATTTCAAGCCGAGGGAACTTCATGGAAAACGAGAGCGAAGGAATCGCCCGAAAAAGCAGCGGCAGAAGGGAGTTAACACTGCGTGCTTCCTGGAAAAAAAAAAAGGGAACAACGACGAGACAATAGTAGATCTGCCAAGGACTAATCCAAACGAAAGAGGAAGGGACGCAAGCGGTCAGACTCGCTGCAGCCTAGGCGCATTGGGTGTAGCAACGAGCGATCCAGAGAGGGGGGTCTGTCATAGGCAGAAGCGGAGAAGGGTCAGCGGCTTCGGAGAAGCACGGAGAAGCACAAGACCCAAGCGTATTTTTAGAACACTCCTCTCGAAAAGGAAGCGAGGCGCTCGCGGCTCGCAGTGTTGGGGAACGGCATATCACTGGGGACGAGGCCGTCGCAGTCCTATCGGACACCGCCGCGATCGTCGACATAATAGCTGATCAACATCCCCAGCGCCGTTATGATGCTGGAAACTAGGGTAGCTTCCAGCAAGCTTCGGAGCGATGAAACGGCTCCTACCACCGCTTATAAGGAGCGCATCCATTGGGATGGGGGGCCTCGACCCAAGGCAATGGGCCGGAGCAATTAACCCACAACCGGGTCGTGGTACGCAGCAGAGAAACCACGAAGAAACGGGGTACCAACAAAGTTACCAAACAGGAAAAAGCTTGCAGTCAAAATAGGAGGAGTGGGGCCGTACGGGGGCTCAGGCAAAGACGAAGCCGGTCGGACAACTGGAGGAAAACGGGAAATCGGCATCAAAAAAGGGAACGGAAGCGTAAAAATAGTTCTCGAAAAGAGTGAAGCGACGAGAGAAAAGGGGACAAGAACCTTCATATGCTGGTCCATTCAAGGGAGAGGGGGGGGACGAATGCAGTGGAAAGTAGAAGGTCAATAGATCCTCTCACAACAAAAAGACGGATTGAAGAAAAGACCTCACTGTCAAAAACGAAATCTCGCTCACGCCATAAGCTTACCGATGTGCCAGCTCAAAAAAACAGCCCCGGGTCTTCCAGGGAGCGACCTCAAAACAAGACGGAAAAAAAAAACTTAGAAAAAAGAGGGCACCACTGCCGGTAAATCGCGCATACGATGCCCGTGTCAAGGTGGGTTGCACCGGGCAGGAGAAGGGCCAGCGAGCCCCAAAAGTAAAAAAAGCGCTGCGGAGAAGACAAGCGAGAGCTTCTTGGTTAGAGGGAATCAGCATCCCCGTGGGTAAAGTGGTCTATGATGGAGGACCCACAAGATAAGAGGAGCAGCTTTGACGCTTCTCACGGAGGTTCCGGGATGCGCAGCCAGCGTAGCAAAGAGGGCGTGGCGGAAGGGGGGGGGGAAGCAGAGAAACTATTACAGGATGGCTCAAACTCGAACCTGATAAAGAGAAACATGCATCAGAAAGGCCATTTTCGGTTAAAGAAGAAGAGGGGATACTAGCGCGCGGGATTTACAGAGGAAAAGACATTTCCTAGGACTCAGGTCCAGACTCGAATCGGGCCTCTACTGACGAAAGCCAAAGTCCGAATCTCAAGAGGGAGATCCTGTGGAAGGAGGGGATTTGGGGAAGACCAAGAATTAGTTCGGGTGGAGAGGGGTCTGTCTCCGACCATTCTCCTTGGTGTCCGAAAAGTAATTAAAGGAAGAAGCTCGCTAGACGCTATGATCAGGGACGCGCCGAACACCTTCAAAACGGCCGTGAGCAGATATTAGACGCGCGGAGAGGGGGAGGTGGAGTAATGCGTCATACGAGATAGGTTCTCGGTCGGGAAACCTGACAAACTCGGGGAAACCTGTTGAAACTCATCAGGGCGATGGTCCGCTAACTCTCTGGGAAGCGGTCACGATCTAAATCTAGGCCGAAAGAAAGGAGGGACTAACGCAGGGGGAAGGGATTAAAAAAAAAAACTAGGGACTCGACATATCAGCTACTACCTGTCCACCAACGATATGCTCAGGGTTGCTAAAAACCCAACCAGTATAACTACATGAGAGGAGTTCATGGGAGGACGTAGGGCAGAGGGGGAAGGAAGACATGAGAGAAATAACCTAGTTGGGGGGAACCTCTAAAGAAGCAAAATAACCACTTCAAAAAAAAAAAAACCTTCCGTAGGAAAACAGATACGAGATTCGGAGGAAGAATGAATAAAGGGGAGGGTCTTAACCTTCAGAGGAACCACCGGGTAAGCGGGTTCATCCCAACTAAGCCGGGAAAGGGAGAAAAAATCTTCCGAAAAAAAGAAGAAAAAACGAATAAAGTAAGGGGAAGACTTACCGAGGAGAAGCGGCAGGGGGGGAAGGGGCGCGAAGCACTGCTGAAACTGGCAACTTTTAGGAGACCTGCTTTTGCAGATCCTAAAGTACTTTCAAAATGTCTAGCATTCAGGATAGTACAGAATAGTGTTGAGAGGGACGGAGAAGCAAAGATAAACCATTTCACTTTCCCGCCGTACCAATGAAGCCGGAACTCGGTCGAAACTTCCAAAAGAAGCGAGGAAGAAGAGAGCGCGGGAACTGGTGGCTTCCCATAAAAAAAAACTCTCCCACGAAAAAACAAGGAACATGGGGGGAAAGGTATCATCTCTGAGCGGAGGGACGGCCGAAAGACGCATCGAATTTCATATCTGGGACGGGCGCACCTCTCACTGCCACAGAGAAGAAGGGGAAACTCTCGGAGCAAGGGAAAGGAAAAACCAAAAAGCAACTTCCGGAAAATGCGGATCAAAAACTCTATATTCAGGAGAAAGAGCAGATTCCAGATAGAAATTAGCCGGTCTATCAAAGGGTCGAAAGGAAAAAATGGAAGGGAAGAAAAGGGGGTGATAACTTCCCAAAAATAAAAGAACAGTCCATAGTTGCTCGGGAGGAAGACTGGGCTTGGGGCAAAAAGCAAACTCTATCTAAAAAAAAACCGCGGTAGGGGGGGAAAAAGCCAAAAAAAAGAAACCAACAACTGTGAGGGCTGCATGACAGTCGGCGTCAATGCGGAGGGGGAAAGGCCAAGTGGAAAAGGGTCTGGGTGAGGGGAGGGAAGATAGAGAACAGGAGGTCCGTTAGGGGGGGGACGCACGCCGTCTCCGCCCTCTCGGATAAAGAACAGATCACTTCAAAAAGGAGAGGGAATACCGCAGGGAAGGGGGGGGAAAGAAAAGGTTTGAGAGAAGCGAGGAAAAAGGATGTCAGTTCTGTGGGAATGAAGAGTTGAAATACCCCTAAGTAGGGAAAGGGCATGGCTGAGCATAAAGCTACGGGGGGAGGGTAGGAGAAAATAATTCCTCAGCGGGTATTCGCGTTGCAATGAAAGAACGCGGAAGAAGGTCATCTGGGAGTCACCTGGTCTCTTCTGCGGGGGAACCAAAGGAGGGGGCACTCCACGGCTGACGGTGAGCTTGTCGACAAACGAGTTGATCTGAGGAAAAGGGCTTGATAGAAAATCTCCAGCTAAAAGCTGCGGGAGAGGAAGCAAGGAGGGAAAAAAACGCGTCACATTTGCAACGGCACTACATGGAAAACAGGAAGCCGCACAACGCGTCCAAATCCACCAGAGACCTGAAAGGGGGGGTGGGTGCGGACCGGAAGCGCGTGAACGTCGAAAGGCAGAAAGAGAAAGAAATCCCGTCCCTTCGAGAAATCACCGACACCGAATCGACGGGGATACGATTGGGACCGTTATTTTCGGTACACAGGGGGATAGCATAAGGGGCACAATGCAAAAGGGGAGAGAAGGCACAAACTATAGGATCAGGCAGAAAATTGAGGGAACCTTAGGAAAGGGCCAGACCTACTCTAAAGTCGAGGGGGCAGAAGCGGAAGGAGAGAGCCCGAGGGGACGGGGGAGCATCGTCCTAGAATAGCGGCGCGCGCCTTGTCGATGGGCAACTCATCTGAGCACTCACAGCACATAAGGGAGCGAAGTGGAAAGGCCCGACCGCGAGTCAAAGGAGAGGAGAGCGACAGGGGTAGCGGTAAAAACAACGTCGTACACAAGCGAAATATGCAATACTCGAGCGAAGTCTCACCGAAGAGGTTCTGAAGAAGGAAAACTTCAGAAAAAACTGAAAAGCACTCGCAGAGGAAAACGTCCGGTGTCGGTAGTGCAGCGAACGCTCCGCTGAGCGGCCAAATCGTTGCCAGCTCAAGAGGAAGCTTGTTTGTAGATGGGGGAAAAAAAAAGGAAAAACGGCAGGTACAACCGACTTCCAGGAAGGGGCCTCTCTTTCAAGGTTAAACAGATCACGGATCGCGAGGGGGGGACAGAAGACCCCGACTGAGCCAGATTATTTTAATGCAAACGGGAAAGAATTCACCAATCCATATCCCGCTGAAAAATAAACGGATAAAAAATCTAACCCCGACGAGAGGAGAGAGATAGCTCAACGCGTCGTGGAGATCGGAGTGCCTGCTTGGGGTTGTGTAGAAAAACGAGGGTCCTCTCAACTGAAACCTTAGGAAATGCTCTAAGGATAGGGGGGGGTCGGCCGGGGCCGTTGGGTTTTCCTATGGAAGTACCGGTGGCGAGGGAATGAAGGAATAAAGAAAAATGCCCAATAAAAACACCGCCTGGAGAGGAGCTGACGCAGATAAAGAATATCACCTGCAGGCGTAACCAGGTCTTGTGCAACAGCGCTCTCACTGAAACTGTATGGAAAAAAAAAAAAAAAAAAAAAAAAAAAAAAAAAAAAAAAAAAAAAAAAAAAAAAAAAAAAAAAAAAAAAAAAAAAAAAAAAAAAAGACAAAAGAAGAAAAAAAAAAAAAAAAAAAAAAAAAAAAAAAAACAAGAGAAGTCAGGGAACGGCACGACGAAACCGAAGACAGAGCGAAAAAGAAAAGGGGGCGCAAGAAGGGGGTGTACGGGTAGTACCAGTTGAGACCACAGGCCGTAAGAGGGGCAGGAATATCTTCGGGCTTAGACAAGCGCAACCGAGGCTATAGTCAGGGCGGAGCGGAGCGCCGGGAAGGTTCATCCCAAAGTCAACCCCGCGTCCGGATCAGCTAAGGGGTCGAGAGAAGTCGTAAAAATAAATTGTCCTCGAATTGAAAGCGCGCGCCGCACAACCCGAGGAAACCGAGGGAGGGGCACGTACTACCGGCACGGTCAAACGAGGCGAACTTAGCGGGCCCCAGGCAAATAGACTGGGTAAGAAAACTCAATGGGGCGCCGTATCCGGGGAGCACACCGAGCGAGGAAGGAGAGGGCGAGCGGCAGGGAGTTTCGAGTAATACTCGCCACCTTAAAAGGACACGGATAATTGGTATTAGTTCGAATCAGGGCGGTTCTCTACCTCGGGGAGGGGGAATATCGGGGGGGGACGTCACTAATAATCAAAGCATCCGCTTAGGGTCAAATCCAAAACGTCTTTGCAGCACGTCGCTTCACCGCCTCGAAAACTCCCTGTAGAGAATCTTAAACAAAAAAAAAAGAGGAGAGGATGGAAAATATAAAGTCACGGTCAGGTTTGGCATTTACTTGCCGTCCGCAGCCGTGAGACCGCCAGAAGGAAGTGCTTACGGAGAGGTGGAGAGCTTGCAGACTTAGAGTTTCACCGTATCACCGCCTGGAAGACGACGGCCTCGAGTCGACCCGAGAAGTGTCATCCACTAGAAGAATCAGTATCAACTCGGTCAAACCTGAACCGATCTCCTCTCAACGAGCTGTAAACAACGCCTCGGCGCGCAGGGGAAGTTAACGATCGAGGCCGAAAGGAGAGTGACTCGTGGCTCAAGACCTGCCGGGAAGTACTACGTGAAGACATGGCAGCAAAGGGTTCAGTGTAAATCGAGGACCCGGGAAGCGGTGGTCTTGAGACGCTGGATTCTCGCAAAACTCAGATAACACCGGACTAAGTTGAGGGGAGATGGGAAACAGTCGAAGCGCGCTAGAACCTTACCATATATCAGGGTTTCTTTGGGAACAAAGCAAACGACGAAAGGGACCCAAGCGTGGCGAAATGGGACTACCGAGAAATCAGGAGACGACACACGTTTTTCAATCTAGGCAAAGGCATACAAAACTTAGTCGACGAGGACGCGGGGTTCAATGACTGGCCAAACCGGGTACGGGGGGAGCGAAGGGGACGGCACCCGAGCTGGACACGGCAATAGAGAGTTGAGATCCGAAAGGCAAAGGAGGAGAATAAGGAAATTGGAGGCGAGGAGTCTCCGAACGCCGGTACGATCATTCAACGGCTCCGGCCGTACCAAAATGAATACATCAAATCCACCTGGCACGACTCGGTCTATAGCAGAAAACAAGCACGGGACGCCGATCGCACGAGAAAGGGAGAGACTCGCCCGCAGACGGGGTCCAGACTCTTGTGTGAAGTCGATGGAAAAAAATTACTCGTCGTGGGGGGGAACGGCGGCCGCCAGCAAAGGAACGAATTCGCGGTCATGTTCGGTGGTCCGGTTAGGGAACGCGCGATAAGGATCCGCGGCAGAAATCGGGGACCTAGAAATGTAAAAATTGGAGGGGCTTCCCGACAAAAATACCACCAGAAGAGAACACAAATTATCGCGACAGAAAAAAAAATTGCACAAAAAAGGAGGAGTACAAAAAAAAAAAAAGAGGGGACGATCGTAAAAGAATAAAAAACGAACCACCGGAAAGGAGGAAAAAAAAAAAAGGCTTGGGAGAAAAACCTGATGCGTGGACGAATAAGTAAAATAGTAGACGCCTAACCGACCCGCGCTGCATCGAGGGAGAGCGATTCTATCCGACCATATACTAAAGCCCGGGTACTAAGAAGTTTACCGGCCAAAACAATACAAAAAAAAAAAAAGAAAGCTAAAAAAAAAAATAAACAAAATAGGCGAGGGGACCTTCTCGAGATTCACCTAGACTGTGTACGTGGACGAGGGAGAAGCTCGCTCAGGTCCACCAGTAAGATAACGAGAGCGTTAAAGATGGCTCACCCGCGACAACAATCTCGGGAGCCGACAGAATAGGAGATACTGTTCTGGACTCTGGGTATGGAACCTGACAAAGAAGAAGAAACTTATCAGCGAGCCGGAAGAGAGGGGACCTTTAGGCCCAGGGATTCCATCGCATCTGTAGAAGGAAGCACAAATCCCCGGCAACTCTCATGACCCTAAAATGGGGGACTCAGATCGGTCGTCGCTGGAGATCGACGGGGCTCAGCTGCCGGTGGGACAGCCGAATGGGAAGGGAGAAGCTGTAGACGCGGGAGCTGTGGTAGAGAGGGGTCCGTCAGGGGTGAATCGAAAAAGGGGACGCGTGGGTAGTCGAGCGGAAAACGACGGACGGAAGGGTAGACGAGTACAGAGAGAGAAAACAAGATCAAAGCTGTACGAGATAAAACTCTTGAACTTGGCCCACAAAAGAAACCGAAGACGAAGGGGATGGCAGAATCGACTGGGGAGCAAGTACGACTAAGTTGACCTCTATTAGGATCGGGCTGCATTAAATTCAAAGCTGCAAAGAACGACGAACGTCTAAATTGCGACGACGCAAAGACAGCGGAGCTCGCAGCCAGTCCTCGGAAACGTCGGGTCCGAGAGATCGGCGGCCACACAAAACACGATTCTATTGAGCACACATTTCGTCCAACCGGGCTCTGTCGTTCGGGAAATTCATCTACTGGTGCCGGAGGACTTTTCTGAGCGTGACGGATTACTGCTTGCTCTTAACACGACCGGCAAAAGGCTCAAAAGGGGGTCGATCTCCGAAAAAAGAACTACGAACGTGAAAGGAAAAGAACCTAAGGCTCGAACGTCGTACAACCCGGGTGGTTTCAAAAAAAAAAAGGAAGGTGGAGGGTCCGAACGAAGGGGTGGGGGACAGAAACAACCACTAAAAGGACACAAAAAAAATCGACGCATATTAATCTCTCAAAAATCCAAAATAATAGAAAGCACAAGCGTATTCACGCAAGAAGGGCCGGGGAAAAGAAGGGGGGGACACTGCACAACACAAGCGGCTCAAGTCGGAAAAAAACTCACAAATGAAATCTGAGAACAGGCACTGCAACAATGGCCGGATACTCTACGGGAGCTGCCGACAAAAAAAAAGCAAGAAAACAAAAAAAAAAAATGACATAAAAAGAACAAAAGGTTAGGCACCGGAAAATAAAGAAAAAAAAGAAAAAACAAACTAGGAGCGAATATCAAATACAAAGGAAGCGTTCGAGCGCAGGCAAAAACGCAGGACAAAAAAAGACAAAAAAAAAAGAAAAAAAGCAAAAATACGCATCTAATCCATAAAATAGGGACAATCGATGGTGAACGGAAAAGGAGGGCGAGTGAGTATGGAATACACACCTGCGATCAAAGCATAGCTATTCGTCGGGAGGACTCAAATGGGCTTCACATCTAAATTTATCGATCCGGGCACTCGGACAAGTGCTCGTCAAATCTAACCAGACGCAACAACAAACATACATAAGGAGGATAAAAGTAAAGAAAAAACAAAAAAAAAAAAAATAGACTCGGCCAATGGTCGTGCAAAAAAAAAAAAGCGATGGAGTCGGAAAGCCCTGAAGAGCATCTACAAAACTTGGCAAACCTACTGTTCCTAAAGGAGAGAGGAACCGGAACAACATTCCTTTAACTCGAGGCGGCCTACGAGCTGCGCGGTCAGAGGATTGCCAAAAAAACAGGCGGCTGCGACATTTATAGACGCCGGAAAACCAAAAAAAGCGGCTAGAGAAAAAAAAAAAGTCAAAACCAGAAAAGCTGTCAGAAGGAAAAGAGGACTCGGTAAAAACATCGCCGAAACGGGAGTGTTCGTAGTGCCGTGGCCCGAAAGTGTGCGCTGGATTTCCAGGGGGACCCGGCGATAATGAAAAATCGACAACGGCCCAAGACGACGAACCACGCACTAATGTAGAAGTGCGCGCATGAACTTTGGTTTGATCCAAAAAAAGGAGCATCAGAGTGGGTGGGGTGGAACAGGGTCCTCCCCGCTCTGAAGAGGGGTCGGCGGAAAAAAAGGTCGTTGTAAAATAACGTGACAAGCAGTTCGCCGCTTATCATTTCGGAAGATACAGCGGTAGGGGACCGCTCCAGACGAAGGCCAGGCAGAGCGGTGTCACAACTGCGGAGTCCGATGGGGTCGAGCGTCTCCACGACAATAGGGGCGCTAGGGAGCACTCGCAACCTGCTCAAAGCGGTAGGGGAAAAAGAAACGACTCCGGGCAACTCAGTGCGCGCGCTGAGAGCGATAATCAGAGCGATAGACAGCGGGAGGCGTTCCTGCAGGGGTCATGCCACAGGCGAAGAGGATCTAAAATAAACCCACCCGAGAGAAAACCACAAGAAACCCAAACACAAGGAAACACCCAAAACCCCCCCCCCCCCAAAACCCTGCCACCGAACCTTAGACGGGACTAGCCACGAATATTTGATCCAAGAAAACCTCCTCGGAGGAACCTAATAGTCGAAGTATATCCTTCTATTCTCTCTATTCGGCTTCGAAGCTGGACTCCTGCCAGAAGACGGGTACGCCTTGGGGGGACGAGAGATACACCGGAGGGACCTCGGAGAGTAAAATAACAATAGTCACAATCTGTCAAGACGGGCAGGGGCTGATGAGGGAGAAGAATACCGCTGTGAGGGATTCGACAGCTAAGAGTATGAATAAAGGGTACTGCATCGCCTCAGCTGGTAAAAACAGGAGGAAGAACAGGACTACGGCGCAAGGAAAATAATCGCAAAGAGCCGCCGAGATCAAGGGGTGTGTTACGCCAAAAAGGAGTCTATGGACACTCGGCTTACCGACGCCGAGCAAGGGTGACCTTCGGCAGCCGAGGGGGCAGGGGAACTGTGGCGCGCGGAAAGGAACTAAAGCCGGTCGCACGGTCAAATGACAAAAAGGACAGGAATGCGTGCCCCGAAAGAGAAGCGTCTTGGGGGGGGCCTGTTGCGTGGCGCGCACGGAATCCAAAAAAACGGGGAGGGGCTGAAGAACCTGCAAGGAAAAAAACAGATGTCTAGCTAGGCGGAAGCACTGGGCCAGTCGAAGGGATCGATTCCAAAAAAAAAACACTTCGGATATATGAAGTAGGCGACTGGCCACGGGAATACTCGCTCCGCCTAAAGAGAGGACAAGGGAGAGGCTAAAAGAACGTAAAAGCCTCCCGTGGCTGGGCCGAGAAAAAACGATATATGGAAAAAGAACGGGGAAACCCTGACAGAGAATGCGATTGCAAATGTGTCCAGTTGCTCCAACTTTCGGGGGATAAAACATACCCAAAACTAGGCTGCGAGGCAAATGCCTTGCTCGCGGAGGGGGTAAAGAATAAGTGGGTACAGCGCAACACTTGTTCGTGGTCGCGTCTGGAACCAGACTGCGAGCGAGGGGCTGTCTTGGGGTAGAGAAGGGGGGGTCAACTAGGAGATCACTCGTACCAGCGGGAAGGGCGGAGTCAGGGTCAGAGCATTGAAACTCAAGCAGCAAGAACGCGAACAGAGAGGGATCAGTCTCAGCAGCAGGCTGGCCCACGGGGCTTGAAAGAAGAACAATGTCGGAGCGCGGCGAAGGTGGTTCAGGGAGCCCCCAACGCGATCCTCAGTCATCCAGCGCAGAAAGGAGCAAGGAGGAGAAAAAAAAGCCGAGGGAAGCGCCTCGCCGCTCCAGGGAGGATTTTCCCATCGATAGTGCGCGCAGGGGCGAGGGAAGGCTAATTACGAAGAGGGCCACAGGGGAAGACAGTAAACAGCCTGCGGCGAGCAATCTCGATGATAAGATGAAGCGAAACCTGGCCTCCCTCAAGTCTACTAAAAGGGCAAAGAGGTCAGTGGTACGAGACTGTCGGCATAGAGGCTCTCTTGGGCTCGTCGGAAAAAGACGCTGTCACAACCACATAACTCAATTGAACAGCAGTCGGACCGAGGACGAGGTATGAAGCGGGTCGGACCAGCGATCAGAGAGCTAGGCCGAAATGAAAACTCGGCGAAACAGGAAAAGGGTAACTAAACAACGTCTACCCGATAATCAGAGACTACCTATCAAAACCAAAGAGGTCAAAAAAAGAAGGGTTGTCGAACCAAGAATCGTGCAAGCTGGGAGAGAGTTTGCAAGTTACTGAAAGCTGGGTTTCGTTCAGAGCGCCTTCACGCGAGGCTTACATGACGAGGGCGACGAAGAGCCAATCCGCCAAAGGCACTTAATTAAAAATCCGAACGAATCGCACGTATACAGTCTGAGGGGACGCCTTAAGAGTGCGAGGAGGTTCTGCCCCGGAGAAGCCGCGTAAGATCAATGGGATCAAAAGCGCGGGAACGCCGATAGAATCCCTAAACGGCCGGCGTCCATACCGGACTCACGGCCAGACGGTGCGACCTTGTCTTGCGGGTCGGTCGACATTTGTTCTTCGTTTCAGGCTCGCGCCTAGGTTCTGCAAATGTGGCATTTTGCCAGCGGTGAGAACCAGCAGTCGGCTTAGAGTCTGTCCGAAAAACAGGCTCGGGGAACGACCCTGTCGGCGCAGGGGCATAGCTGATCGAAGGAATATTTGGTCGCTTGAGAACGAGAAGGGAAGCCTTAAACCCCAACCAGGCCGGGCCGGCAGGGGCACGCCGGCAGTACGCTGGAATCCGTCTAAGAGATGCTGCTTCGCTGGCGAATGGAAATTGTGGTTCTTACCCTCTCCCTCTCAATACCAAACCTTCGGAGGGCCACTATCTTACGGATTTGGCGAATTTTCTCGTACCGTTCACGTGCTCGGCTCGCCGGAGGGGACCGTAGGGGCCTGGGATGGCGCCCTCTTCAGAACTCTCAACGGGCACCAAGCTTCCTGGTCTCTCTGTCTCAGCCGATCGACCCAAGACTCGTTTGTGAGCCAAGACTGCTACTCAAATGCTTGACAGCACACTCGCATCGTAAGCTAACTCCGTTCGACCAGCATGGTCGACTGCCTATAGGCAGTGCCTGAGGCCTGTCACTAGGACCTCCGGTGTCCCTTCAGGGTTCGTCCGGAAGATGATGTTAAAGGTTCAAGTCGGCTGCTCGGCAGTGACAAGCAGAATAGGCGTACGAGAGGCGGAGTCGCGCCAAATTAGAAGAAGCTAATGCGAAACTCGGTGTACTAAACCGGTCACCTCCAGTAAAATCCACCAGCCCAGTGTCGTGAGGGCACCGGTCGGAGGCTTTAAGCAGGGAGAACGTGAGGCACACGAACTTGTCTTGGCGCGGAGGGGAAGCGACCCTGAAAAGGGAAAAAAACTGGTAGTTGACGAGGCACTCCGTAGCTAGCTCCCCCAAGGCAGAATCTCCGGGTGCACGACCGTAAGTGACACCCTGTGCTTGCAGTTGATAGCCGTCCAATCTCAGGGGGTGGACCGGCTGTGCTGCGAAGCGAAGGCCGCAACGATCTGCATGCGTGTCCGCCTAGAAGGAGAGGCGTCCCTAAAACTTCTGTGACTCTACATGTCTGCGCACTAAAATCTTTACAGTCGTCGGGGGCAAAAGAGTAGTCGGGGAGCGGAGTAATGGATCCAGGAAAGGGCAGCGTAGCCTACCGAAATCCAACTTTAAGCTCTCATAGGAAACCTAAATGGTGGGGCACTCCTCGCACGGGCAGTCGTAGTCCCAGGGAGG
>Ga0179591_1258875_pt1 | contig 14204 bp, 15 predicted proteins | sample CZOMad2_1_08_16f_FD_182891 | JGI IMG/M metagenome (GOLD analysis project Ga0179591, IMG submission 182891) | Vadose zone soil fungal communities from Angelo Coast Range Reserve, California, USA - CZOMad2_1_08_16fungal (PacBio error correction) | ecosystem: Environmental > Terrestrial > Soil >...
CTGACAAGCTCAACGAAAGGTCAACGAGACCACCACGACACCGTGCAAGAGATTAAAGTTAGGTATGGGGAGGAGCAGTCTTGAAGAAAGGTGAACCAAGGGTTCAATATAGCACAAAAAAAAAGGTGACGCCAGACCGGAAGTGGTAAACGAACAGGGGCCGAAGCGCAAGGACAGGTGCAGCAAGGAAAAAAGGCCTGTGGAAGAGGGAAGGACCGAACCGAGAGACAGAAGTGGCTCCCTTGGCGAAGCCTATGCACGGGTTGAAGTCAACGGCCATCCCGTGCTCCGTCCACGGTTAAACGAAAAATCAATAACCTAGGCCAGGGTTTCTTGGTCGAGGGAAATAGAGAGGGGAACTCTAACCGTGCAAAGCGGCTCAGGTCGAACCTGGCAAAATCGTAGACCCGAGGACGAGGGACGGCGGTTTCCCTAATGCGAGCAACGGCGAAGGACTACACGGAAACGGTCGGCCGCATCGTGCAGGTGCGCAGGTAGAAAAAATGAGGTAAGATGCAGGCGCTCGGTGGAAACCGGTTGCAAGAAAGAAGAGGCGGCGGATGATGAGCAAGGGTGTAGCAAGGGATGGAAAACAAAAAGGGGAGGCGGCCAAATACCGAGGCCCCAGTGAGTCGCTCGTCGAAGTAAGGGGGGAAGCAGAAAAAATGAGTGAGCAAAGCCGAAGGGGAGACAAATGGACGCCTGGTGGCAGGACACCACACCGGTTGTCTGGAATACAGCAGAATGAGGCCACAGAGCGTGGAGACCCCCGACCCTGCAGGAGAGGGGAGCGTCAGAAGCTTAGTATTCTACTGGCCCTCGTGGAACAGGTAAGGAACAGGGGGAAATCTTAACCTAGATGACTAGACAGCTTGCGTCAAACAACCAGACGAGGGGGGACGCGCGGGGAATAAGGTCACCGAGACCTACGCTTATCACACGAACAGCACTCAGGAGGGCAGGAAAAGGGATCTTTCATGTGCAAGGCTCAATAACGTACCAAGTTTCACTGGTGCTGGGAAAATAGGACATATCGCATCCAGCTAATCGGCGGCGTTGTTCTCAGAAAAGAGGGTACTCACCGAGGACCGGAATTACGGGGTAGGTGATAATCTTCCTAGCCCTCCCCGGGGGAAAGGAAGGGAAAACAAACAGTTGAGGAAATGAACGATCGCGTGCGGAAGCTGCCCGGGCGCCGCGCAGCAACGCTCGGAAAGGTAGTAATGTTCAGAGGCCATCATGAGCGGTGGTGCAGGTCATGGAAGGTGACGGGCCCAGGGGGGGGTACCACGGGTGAGAGGGTCAGGCAACGTCTGAGATAGGTGCTTTCGGTTATTGGCGGTTGGGGGCACAGGGGGACCCTACGAGAAGAAGCTTCATGGAGAAGTCTTTGGGGGCTATTCAAAAATAGGGTTCTACGTCGGGCCCCCCCGGCTTCGGTAGATGGGGACCAAACCACGGAAACGGTTGCTCGCTACAAAAAGAGGCTAACTAACGCTGGTCCTGGCTTGGCCCTGTTTTTCTCACAGGAAGAAAACCATCCTCGAGAAAAAGAGATACAAATGCCCGAACAACAACTAGGCCTTTTGTAGAGAGGACATTCTTCAGCGAGTAAACTGAGCAAAAGCAGAAAGAAAAAGTAAGGAAAAAGGGCAAAGTCGCTTTTGAATGACGGAAACTTCGCAGTGGGGGGGCTCCAATTGCGGTGGAAAGGGATGGATCTTCTAATGGACTATGGCAAACTTCACGACGGTTTGCAGGGGGCGACGCTCCGGCGGGGTCCACAGCGGGGGGCTATCGGCCCAACGACGACAGCGCGCTTCTTAGCGCAGTCTGGGCTGTGAATAGGGGCGTGTCTTAAGAATAAGAGAGCTCAAAAGACTGATTGGAAGACGGGAAGGCAGGGAAAAAAAGAGAAAAGACGAATGGCTGGGGGGAAGGGGAAGCAGAAATCCAGAAATCAATAAGAACAGCAGGTGGAGCGTAGCGGAAGTGAGAAGGGATCGCAGTCGAAGGGTTCACGCAGCCCGATACAGGACTCCGAAGCGGGACCAAGGGAGAATACGTGTGCTTAGTCGGCCTTCCCCCCGGGTTGTTCACACAGCAAAACGTCTCACCGGAGAGGGGAGCAAACCATAGAACCACCAACTGGTACTCTAACTTCTTGGATAAGAAAGGAAGACGGGGACCTGAAAAAGGGGGGGGGTTATCTCGACGAACACGGGCGGAAAAAGGAAAGCCGAACAACCTATAACATTGAGGGGATAATGACGTGCGGGAGCACTCGGGGACTCAGAAAACGCAAAGTGTTATCTCGACGGACCGCCGAACCAAAGGTCAAAAAGAACTCTGATTGGAGAGAAAATGCGGGGGCCGGGGGCTGCAACAGGGCTAAAAAAAAAACACACGTTTTGGGGCAAGCCCAGACGGGGGAGGCTGAAGAGAGACGAAGCGCAATGAACAGTTAATGATCCGGTACTGAAGTGAGCATGACAAGAGAGGTGAACTCTCTGTCGTCTTCAGAGCTGAAGACATCCCTGCTGAAGGCGCAATCTGATGACCAAAACTCGAAAAAACACCCATCGCGCAGAGACGCATCTGGATGTACGCGATTGCGGCTCTGGAAACCGGCACCACGATATCGGGTGACGATAAGGGAAAAAAAGAAGGGCGGCTTTAAGACGCGTAGGAACGGTGCGTAAAGATCTCCTGGATTTAAAAAGAGAAAAGACGACGGAACGGACCACGGAACCGGCTCCACACGCCCGTATCGGGCGGGTCAAAGAGGCACAAGTGGCCACTCACTCGCGGAAATCGGAAAGAGAAAAGGCCCGCGACGTCGAAACTCGTCTGGGGAAGAGCCTGGAACGGCCCGCCGGATCAAAGTCGAAGGGAGGGAATAATGCGAGGTGCAAGAAAGCAAACTCTCGGGCTTTCAGGGAAACTCAGGTGGACTTCGACCCTCGGGCAAGTGGACTATGTCCCTGCCGTGACCCCAACCAACACCCTGCCTGGCAAGCTGAGGAAAAGAGACCCGAATGGGAGCGGTCAGACGGTAGCGGTGAAGGGAACGCCATTTGCAGAAATACTCAAAACCAGGGCGGGATGAAATAACAAAAGTCGAAAGCTGGGCGGTCAATCAATTCAGCCTGGGTGGGGAGAGACGTAAGTCACCTTGGATTGACTAAAGGGCGGTGGAAAGGAGGAATACCCGCCACTGCTACTGTAAAACTTGAAAAAAATCGAACGAAAAAAGGGAGGGTGCCAAAAACAAGCGGCACCTAGGACCTCAACAAGTCAACCTACAGGTGCACACACCAAAAGAAAGGCTGACGGGCGGACCAACGCAAAAGCAAGCAGGATCCAAGGGAGGACAGGCACAAACGCAAGTTCCAGAGCTCAAACGAAGGGGGGGGGATGAGATTACGCCGGAAGAGGAGGGCAGGGAGGGGGTATCAAAAGAAACATAGGAAGGGGGACTGGTGAATCTGAGCTGTCGTACCGTGGGGAGCGGAAGTCAATTACAATCACGGGATCAAGACTAATATCAGGCGCAGGGATGCTACGTTCACAATCGAGGGGAGACGGAGAGGTCAGTGATCCGGGCTGTGGTCGTCTCCGTGAAAAACAAAGGAGACCCAGAAGGATGGGGCACAAAAGAAACCCTTCCGGGTCAGGGGAGCTAGCGATCCTTTAGGATCGCAAAAAGGGCGTCTGGCAGGTTCACGGCGATAAACACAAGGTCATGCGGGTAGGTGGGAAAGAATGTTACAGGAACTCCATCAGAAGGGAGACAGGACAGTTCTCTGAGCGATCACTCAATAACGTGTTGTCGGGGGCGAGGAAAGGCACGTGTCAAGACCACGTGGCACTGAGCGGCGATCAGGAGAGTGACAATAGTGTAGAAAGCCAGGGAGGGAAAGCGTGCCCCAGAGTACGATTTAGGGAAGAAAAAAAGATAAGCAGAACTGCCCTCGACGAGGGAGCAAAAACTGGTAGGAGTGGCGCTTGGGATAAACATTGGGCAAGGCGAAAGGGGAAGCGAATGCAATGAACCGACGTAGAGAGCGTCGGGGGAATGACCAGATGGAAAAGCCCAACGGGACCTCCCAAGGGAAAGTTACAAGCAGACGTAAGTTTGGGTGGGGAAAACAGAATTAAACGTGGAAGAAAAAATAAGGTGAGGATGATCAGGGACCCGGAGGCGCAACTGCGGCGCTCGAAGTTTGGGAGAGTGCCAAAGTCCAGCCAAAACGAAGGTCCGAGGTTGCTCAGACAAGCCTCGCACGTATAGGCTTCGGGTACTGGCCCGCAGAGCGAGGGGAGCGCTACGCCCATGAAATGGGTCATCGAGGACCGGTAGGGGAGGAATTAACGCAGCGTCCAGACTTACCCAAGTCCTGCCACCGGACTGTACGGCAGCGGGGTGGCGGGGCGACATGAGTAACAAAAAGAAGAGACCTTCCCTTCGTTCAGCAAAGGGAAAACAGATCGGGAAAAAAAGGGCAGTTCTGGGGCATAAGGCGTAACAAGACCATTTCCCGTGTAAATAGTCACTTCGTCCATGATAAAAAAGGGGAACGGCGTCAAAAGGAGAAAAAAAGACAATCTAGGTGCAAAGAGTGAATGAGGGAGAGAAGGAAAACGCCTGTAAAGGGCTGGAAAACGTCACCGAAAAAAGCTGGGGGGTCATCAGGAGGAAGGCAACAAAAGAAACGGGAGTAGATATGACGACCTGACGGCGTGCACCGGCTCGGCAAGCTCCTAGAAGAGAACAGGGGTGGACAAAGGCCAATGGACACGAAGTGAGCCGATAAGGCACAGAAGAAACGGGAGTCTTCGCGGACCTCGACTAAAGGGTGGGGGGGGCCTAAAAGTCGTACAGGTTGCTGCTCCACCCAAAGGGCTAGGTCGGTGCTCTTCCGAGTCAAGGAATCCAAGGGCAGGACACGAAAAAAAAAGAAGAAAGACCGCGTCGCGACCAGAGATACGTGATACGCGCGCAGGCCCACCGGCAACGGGGAAACCGGCGGGCGGATAACCGTACGTAATACTCACTCGTATGTGAGAGAGTGGGCGGTGAGGAACGGCAAGGAAGTGACCCGCCTTAGGCAAACAATAAAGACTGCAACACGTAGCCTTTGTGACTACGAACCCGGAGCGTGCAGACCGGGGGGAGCCTACCCTCACTGCGGGGGCCGGGAAGTATAGGGACAGTAGTCTGGACGAACCAGTCGACGGCTTTGAGACTTGAGAGCGCCGAGATCTGATTGGAAGATAGGCTGAGGAGAAAAACCACAAATGCAGACGGCGGAGGAAGTGGGGCTCTCTTGGGATGCCACTGTGGACGCGTAAACGGAGGAAGAAAGTGCGGACCTTAGTCAGGGGACATGCTCCGGCCGCCGCAGCGTGCCTCGCCTCCAACGTGAACGGTGGGAAACGAGCCCAAAAAATAGACGTCGTTCGGGATAACTAAACCCTGAGTCCTTGACGCCCAGTTCGTAGCGGTAAAGGCGTTATCCCTTTTTAGGGAATAACTGGAACAGCTGCCCGGGGGGATAAACGGGATCAGCAGCGAAATATAGATGCAGACGTGGTGCACACTTGTCAGAATTGAGGTGTGAGAATGCTGGGAAGCCGAGATTAGCGACCTTCCACAGTTGCAGCGGACCCCGCACGCCCTGCTAAGGACAAGAAGTCCTTCCGGGTGTACGTAGCCGGTGTCGTGGTAGGCTCTGTGGGCGCTGGCAAGCCTTCCGACAAAACGTTTGGAGGTATAAAGAGAAGGAGTGGGCAGGACCCGAGGCGGTACTTCTGACGACAAACGGGAGCCATAGCGGAAGGAAAGCGCCCGCGCCTCGGATCCGATGGGCTCAGTAAGTTCACATCTCACTCACTCAAAAAAAATACGGCCAGATCAAAAAAGGGAGGAGGTGAATGAATGAGGAAGAAGAAAAAGATGAAAGTCGAGGGAAGAGATGGACATCAACTTTCCGGGACGTCAGGAGACCTGAGAACGAAGTGAAGAAGGAAGTGGGCCAATCGCTCGTAACAGGGAATCGTCGTTCCGATGGCTTCAAATCTATTAACAGCCGCGCGGAACCAAGGGGGCGAAAGACACTGGTACAGGAGGAGGCGAGGGGGATACCCCGACTGACGTAATATTGCCCCGCGACTACCGCAAACGCCGCACTCGAAGGTCAGCAGAGGTTAAGGAACGCAGACTCGATACGTGGTTCTCAGGTGAAAAAAAAGGGAGAGCAAACGTCTGGGTCATTTCGTTAAGAGATATCAAAGGAGCACATAATTGTCGGCAGGCCGGGGACGGGGGGAGAACCCTGGGACCAAGTGATCCGGACAGACCGGAGACACTGGGGGTGCCCTACGGAAACAATCACATAGGGTGGCCAACGGGCAAAGAAAATAAAAGAAAAGGGGGGCGAACGACTGGGGCCTATGGGCGCCCAATCGGTGGTCAAAAGAGACCAACTGCGATCACACGCCACTAAGTGAACCTGCAACGTAGTGTCCCGGGAGGGGGAGGGAAACATAACCAACAACTTCCTCACCTGCCAGAGCCGAAGCATGGGGCAAAGAAGTTTGAGCGGGGGGAGGAGGTCGGCGACGAGAGAGTGTGGCGTACAGAGCTCCCTAGGGGGGCAATAGTAACTCCGCGCGGGGAAGCCATACAAGGAAAGGATCTGATGGAAAAACTCCAAAGGAGCGCATGGGCCCATGGGGCACACGATCGTGGGGCGACGGAGAGCGGGAGTTGCAGCAGAAACAGCAATGGAAGCGACTGACGACTTCTTTCTCTAAAATTTCAACTATCTTGAAATGAGGCCCACAAAACGGGCTGGTCGCCAACGTTCACCTGAGACCGGGGGGTAACAAAGAGGCAGAAGCAAGTCAGCCCTCCCGTCTAACCATAGGTAAAGTTAAACCCAGGGTGAAAAAAAGGGGGAACGGTCCATGCTCCCTTCGAAAGTAGGAGAAACCCATCCCGATCCGAGGTCGGGAAGAGAGCGGACAAGGGGGACCGGTCCTCGCGATCATTGAACTTTGCATCTGAAAAAAAGCTTGAAAGGGTGAACAGACCAATAGGGGGGCGGGCAATAGTGCAACGAGAAGCGATGAACTGGGGAAGGTGAAGCACATTTCTCCTTCCTGCATAGACAGGGGCGGGCAAAAATGACTCGTCTGCGCACCGGCAAGCTGTGAACGTGTAAACCGCTGAAAATGCAAGTAACGCGGATGAGGGAGGCTTCAATCCAAAGCTGAGCTGCCCTAGTAAAAGGATGGGGGAGAAGCTTAGAAGTACAATAAGGTTGGAAGAAATGACAGGGGGGGGGGTGCAATAATGGAAGGGAAAAGAACCGAGAGTTCTAGCTAGGAGGAAAGGGGTTGTCAAATGGACTATAAGACCCAGCGGTCGATGAAGGCACACTGACGAGGGGTATCCCGATTATAATGACAACCGTATGCCTGAGAAAAAAAACGGGCGGGGGAGGAATCACACGCGCGCTGGACGGGGCCAAGGACAATCCTTTCTCAGGTCAACAAGCAACCGACCAACTCGAGCCAAAAACTGCTGACAATGGTAGGAAGGGGGTGTGCCGCACAATCCTAGTCGACCGAAATCATAAAACCGGATTGTCGAAAGCACCAAGAAATGAGAATAAGGCGAACCTCTGGGGCAAAAACAAGGGAAGCGGCAATTTGACTGCAGTGCTTTCTCGTGCTACTGGGATACATCACCACCAGCAACAGCCTCATAAACCCCACGACACGGGCAGAGTCACAATCAAAAGAGGGAAGCGAAGCATGCGAAAAACTGAGGATGGTGTTGGGTCGTAAGACTTACCTGCAATCCTAGGGGGGGAAAAAGATTGATCGAGCATAGAAGGATTCTCACCAGGCGACTCGGATGATGAGGAAAAGAGGCGTGGGGAGCAGGGGGACCCCGTGGAAAAGGGCGAAAGGTCATAGGCGAACAAAAAGAAACTGAAACGAGTTCTGTATGAAGAATTGAATGAAAAAAGGGGTCCGCGATTGCCGGGGGGGGCTCGAGAAGGGGAAAAAGGCAGAGAGAACGTACTAAAGTTCAGCCAGACAGGCTGAGCCGGGGAGTGACATTGCCAGACTCCGGTAGAAGTGATGGGTACACTGGGGGAATGGGCAATGACCGCAAGAGAGGACAAAGTGGAAACTGGTACAAAGTCGGGGAGGAAAGGGACGGAGATACAAGCAGCTTTGGTAGCACAGTAGGAGACATCTGCCGAAGTTTGTTGCGAATCATAAAGGTGTGGGAAGAAACAGGAGGAGTGGGTGAAGGTGAGTTCAACATATCTGACGGCGTACATGAGTGACATCGAGGATGGAGGAGAAGAAACAATGGCGGAAATAACGGCATCGAACATGCCTCTGCTCTTTCCACACTGGGAAGAAAGGAAAAGGACCAGGTGAACCCTTTGAATCGTTCGAAAAGGGGTTAAGTCTGAATGAAGGAAAGAAAAAATCGGCAGCTCGTTGGTTGGGTCAGGGGTGAAAAGCGTATGAGGGGGCTAACATAAGGCCGCCGTTCGAAGGGCACAATGTAGGTCCACGTTAAAAGGTCCATACATCTGTTGCGCTCACAAATCGCGTAGACAAAGATAATGGGTGAGCGCGATCGACGGTGAAAGGACTGACGGAACACTGAAACGAACGGATATGTACGTCCAGTCTAAACAGTATGGGGGAGAAAACCTAGTGTCGCTTCGCTCGAGAATGGGAATGGAAGAGGCAAAAGCATGACAAGCACAAAACGCCGGGGCACCGGGGAGCTGCAAAAAGAAAGCAAACTGGAGCATGTAGTGGGGCATCCGGTAAACGAAAGCTGAAGACCGGGCGTTCCTTGAAAATTTTAACTCAAGGACCGGGCGGATAGAGGGGGGGGGTCGGTCCGCATCACCAGGAGATGTAAGGTCAAACGGTGAACTTGGACCCAGAGGTTGTCAGTGCGTCTTCTCGGGGACCACGAAGAGTGAGGGACCGTCGAACAAACGGCATAGGAAACGGAAAGTGCCGTCTCCACGTCTACAAAGTAGAGAACAGGGGAGGGCAGTCTAATAGGAATGAGGGGGCGTCATTTAAGTGCACTCACACGGTTAGCAGCCGCGGCCGGCTCAGGAGCGAACGAAAAAAAGAGTCTTACCGGAGAAGAGGTCCTCAGAGTGGCTTTTAAAGGCAGACCAGAGACAGAGGCGGAATCGGAGCAGCGCGGGTCTACCGCTCCGAAACAGATCCCCGAAGCAAGGCTAGCCTGGGAGGTCCGGAAAAAGGGAATAAGGGGGCAACACGTGTCACAAATGCCACAACCGGAGCTTCTTTCCGTTGAGGGGGAAGGGAAGGCGAAATCCCATGTCTCCGTGGTGTTCAGCCAGCGACAAAGGAGAAAGTGCTTTCGGTCGTCAAATTCAGAAATCGTAAGACCCAAGACCCTGCTCACTTGCTACAGCCTGCAGATGAAGGTGAAGTAGAACAGATGTCGATGTTACGAAATCCCCGCATTATTCTTGATAGGAGATGGGAAAAGCAAAAACACCGGTTAAGTCGGTTGGACTCACATGGAAAGGGGCAGTAAACCAGGATTGGAAAAGTACAGAAGGACGCCGAAAGCTGATCATGTCGAAAGTCGCCTGTAGCCCGACAACACTGGAATTCAAAAAATAGAAAGGGGGGGAAAGTGCTGAAGCTTTATTGTCGGGCAACCATCGCAAAAACGGTCCCGAAAAGACGTACCGGCCCCCCCTGAAGCCCCCAACGCACAAAGAACCCACTTAATACCGCCCAAACCAAGCGCAGTCTGACATAAAGACATCGGTCTTCTGGCCCAGGGGAAGGGGGCACCAAAAAGGACGTTGCACGAAAAGTCTTCAATGATGGTGTGGGTTCAGTCCACGCCATGGGGCCGGGAGGGCACGGCGAGTCATTAAGGATGGCAACTTCAGAAAGAAACCAAAATTGGCCCGAAGACGGGCGTAAGGAAGGGGAAAACGGAAAAATGGACACGGTCACTAAAGGTGCCTAGCAAAAGGGTAAGTCTCTGAACAAGAATTACCTCAAGGACTCGGCAAAAAAAAGAAACAACAACAAGTGAAGGAAAAAGAACAAATATCGACTGTGCTCACGTACATATCGAAAGAAAATCTCCACCTCTTGGGGGGTAAATTGCTTAACTGCGTTCTTCCGCCCAACAAAGAGAAAGTTCGGCTACACAGGACGCGAAAAAAAACTAGGCACCAAGGTCGCACAGGCAGAGTGACTCCGAACGCCTTGGATTTGGCGCGGGTCTCACGAGCCGGAGCATCGCACTGGAACGATAAAAACAAAAAAGGGGAAGGGGGGCTATAATTATCGGGGGAAAGATCATGTGGAAAACTAACTCCGCAAAGGAAGGAGGAACTCAGCCTCAGATCCGGGGGGGAAGGCTCGTCGGTCGACAGGCATGGACATAGAACCGCCTAATGGGCGGAATCGGGCCCAAAAAAAAAGGGCGGGGTCGCTTAGCCACACGGGCCAGAGATCGAAAACGCCTACCATGGGTACAACTGCGCTGTACAACCCAGGCCTAAACAAGAACGGACATGCGTGCCCAGCTGGCCGTGCAACTACGTTAAAGGTCGCCGAGGGACGAGCAAGACGGGGCGGAAGAAAGAATGGTCCAGAATCAGATACAAAACCTAGCGTCACGTTGAGGTGGGGGAGGAATCCGTGTAGTCGGGAGCCCTCGGGCCGGGAATATAAGAGGACGGCGTGAACCGGCAGAACGTACAGGACGAAGAGCTGTAGGGACTACAGGTTAGACCTCGGGGTCCGTGGGGAGGGGGAAATTCCCCCAGCGGGGGCAACGCGCGGCGGGTCAGGCCATTATCAGTGGCCTTGATGAACGTCTTCGGATGGAGGTAGGGCAAAAAAGGGGAAACACATGCACTGTCACTCTGAGATAAAGAACTAAAGAATGGCAGCCGAGCAACCGGAATCAACCGCAAGCTTCGCGAACGTAGGTCTCATATTGTCGCGAAGCGCCCTGAAACTGAAGTTTCGGGCGATAAAAGGCTTGTATCTTAGGTGACCAAGAGGGGAGGCGAAAACCTGCTCGGGGTACAAGAAACACACTGACGGGACGAATTCGTGAAGACCCCAGAAGTCCAATCGAGAAAAAAAAAACACGAATGGCATAGGGATGAACCAGCTATGCATCGAGAAACCCAGGGCCCTAGCAGCAGGAGGAGGATGCGGAGGAGGCAAAGCACTGAAAAAATCAAATGGAGACGCTCCAAAAATGCGGGGGGGGGAACAAGGAAAAGGTCTAAACTTTTTCCGGTCAGAAGACTCTATAACTAGGGGGAGCAAACAAAAACCGCAGTACGTCTTCGAAAGCGCAAGTGTCAAAAGGCCTGCGACCTGACGTGGAGGGAAAAAGACGAAGCTTGTAGGACGGGGAGCCCGAGCGAAGAAGGAGACAGTAAGGTTGAACATGTTCTCAGGGAAACCTTACGTGCTGAGAAATGCAAAAAAGGTGTAGGGGGTAGTATAAGAGCAAGGGAGGGGACGAAGCAGGGGCAGGAACGTCAATGCCTGCAGTGCGAGGGCGTCCAGCGCCGCGTCACGAGTCGAAAGTAGGAAGGAGCACCATAAGGCGACTGATAGGAACAAAAAGGAAAGGATCAAAGGGATGACATCGATCTGGAACAAAGAGCCCAACAGCTGCCGTGTCTAAGATTGTGCGCAGTGAACAAAGCAGGTCAATAAAAGCACGGAAGGGCCGGGACAAAGACGGAGTCACGAAGCGCAATTGGAACGCAGAGGGAAGGGACTAGGCCAAAATAGAGGGGCGGAAAGACGGATACGACGGAACCATTGCTGAACAAGAAGCTGCGGGTTGTCCATGTATAAGGGGAGGGCAAGAGCAAAAAACAACTCTGCTATCGATAAAGCAAGTTATAGGTCTTCACATCGGGAACATGGCCGAGGGCAAGAAATGACAGGGAATCCAGGTAGGGGAGCGCGGGCGCACCTGGCAAGGTCTATACACAACCGATGATTCTAATCATTTGGAGGGGTCAGCAAGGTGAAGCTAACGGAGCACCAATTTTCAATACGAAGGCCGCGCGGCAACATGGGGGAGGGGGGCGCCTCTTGGATTCAGTAACTTTAGGCCCTGCGCGGGGGTGCGCGGGATGAGTAGTGATGGGAAAGAGGGCAAAAATTGTCCCCACCCGACATCGAAACTGCGGCAACCTCATTACTTTGGGGGCCGGAACTGGGCACGGGGAAGCAATACTCGCTGGGGAAGTGCAGGAATTAGTTGCGCTCGACAGCAGAGACCACCGGGAATTTTCCCAGAGGGATCGAAACAACAACAACTGATACGATGAAGAGGAATCGGGGATAAGAAGTGCCACCTGTTAGTTGCGGGGAAGAAATGCAGACAAGAGGGTACCCCATTAATAGGAGCACAGGGGGAGTAAAACCATCATGGGAAAGAAAGGGCGGAAGGCTTACTTGGTTATGAACAGTGGGGGGGGAGGAAACGACGGAAGGGAATACTTCTCTCCGGGGCTATGACCCGAAAGGCTAGGTTAAGGGGGAACGAGGGACTAGACCTACACAACACCTATACCTTTTTCTGCACTAACGAGCTGGCACTTTAAGCGGAACGGAATCACAAGCCGGAAGGGGGCAGGGGGAATTTCGCCTCCATCTTCTAATTCGCGGGAAGAATAGCGAGGGCCAGTCAGTTGTTGGAGCGGAGAAGAAAGTGCGTAATGCGATGAAAACGGCGTCTATAGGAAGACTTGTAGCGATCAGGCTCCTGCCGCAGAAAAGCCGCAATTCAGAAACGAATAGGAGACGGGCACTGTCCGGTATAACTCCAGTGGTTCTTCAGAAAATCGGAACAGCTTTCGTCTGGTGTGCAGAAAAGAATCGGGATCCGTGCAGGCGCGCTAGGGGGGAAAGATTACCACACAAGGTGAGCGTAAAGTGCATACGTTCGGCTCGGACTGAAGCCGTATAGAGGGGGCGAACAGAAAGCCTCCAGAATGGGAACGAAAAAACTGGAAAGAAGGGAATTGGACGTCCATCTTGTGCATCCACGAAGCAAAGCGAACGGGAGACAAGAGGCAGTGAACCGATATATCAGGGGGAGCAGGATAGGTACGCCAGAGTACAATACGGCTACAGGACTGCTGCCAGGGTAAGAACCGACAACATAGGTTCGGACGGGAGGAAGGACGTGACTCGATCAAGGTGTAACAGAGGAAACACCGTTTTGCGATTCTAACTTAGCACAGGCTAACAAAAAAAGGACAGTGAGTCCAGATGAGGCACGCAGAGGCGAGTCGGTGACTGCGTGGGGGGATAGATAGGACTATCGGGTATCTGGAGACGCGGCCGAGAACGGAACCAAGAGCTCTGGAGGACAGGAAGACGGTACCTTCAGGTGTAAACGACTGCACGGAATGGAAGCCATGGGCGGCTGCTCCGCGGTAAAAAAGGGCGCGTGAGTCGCCGACAGATCGGGATTGAACCGCGAAAGAAAGAGCAACTTGCAGGTTAGGAGGGGAAAAGAAAAAGCGGGGTTTCGGCATGCAGCAGCGTGAAGTAAGTGAGAAAAAAACGTGGAGAGAAAAAGAAGAGTCGGAAGTGGAACTGATGAATGGTGACGCTGAGGGTGCGCAAAAAAAGAAGGTGAGCGGAGGTCCAAGGACGCAGCGGCCAAAAAAAGGACCGGGGATGTGGGGATGCGAAAATGAGGCGCAGTGGGACAAAAAGCGAAGAGGGCTAGGCGCAGGTACCGGAAAGGGGCCCGGACCTGCGCATGTCCCAGACAAAGCATCAGTGGCTCATAACAAAGATCACAGTTGTAGAGGACATTGATGGACGAACTCAAGTCGGACGCGTTCGACGCGCGAATCCGGGGGGGAGTGAGGGGCAAGAAGGACCGACCATAGATTCCAGACGGGGAGGGGGCTGGTGATACACCAAAGGGGAGGGAGGGGCTTCCGAAATGTACGCCGCGAGGTGCAAATCTAAGAAGATAAAGGGTGGGACTCACTGACTACCGAAAACGGCACCGGCGGGAGCAAGACGCGACTACACAGTCGTCTGTACGGGGCAAACTGTAGCGACGTGCAGGTGTGAGGCTGTGAACATTC
>Ga0179591_1320634_pt1 | contig 14204 bp, 10 predicted proteins | sample CZOMad2_1_08_16f_FD_182891 | JGI IMG/M metagenome (GOLD analysis project Ga0179591, IMG submission 182891) | Vadose zone soil fungal communities from Angelo Coast Range Reserve, California, USA - CZOMad2_1_08_16fungal (PacBio error correction) | ecosystem: Environmental > Terrestrial > Soil >...
AAAAAGCAGCACATCGAACATGAGAAGGAGTCAAACGTCTACCACGGGAAAAAAAAGGAAAAGGGGTGGCGAACGCTGGGTCAAAAACGTCTTCCAAGAAGCCGTGGAAGTCTCTCAAAGAATTGGGAAAGGGGGAGGGTCAGGACTAAGGGATCCCTTAGCGGAGGAATGAAAAAAAAAGAGAGCCGAAGGAGAGCGCCGGCTCCGGGAGGAACGTCTCCTGGCAAGAGAAGAATTCGGATTGAAAGATTGCAGGAGAGCAAAGCAAAGGGTACCCTTGAAGAAGTGATTGCCTTCACCTGACGGAAAAGGGGTCCTGATATGAAACTCAGGTTGAACCATCCGGAAAAAATATGGGAAAATTGTAAAGCGAGCAGGGAATTTTCGCCTCCTTAAGCCTTCGCTGAAGGAAGAAAGTTCGTCGTAGTTGAAACAGCGGCGAAAAGACCGAAAGGGAGAGGGGTGAAAAACGATCCGCGGAGCTAGAAACCGCAAAATTGGGTCTCGGGAAGAAAGCCACGTGTCATCTTGGGGACATTTCCACTACCAGAGAAAAAGACTAGAAGGGGGAGAGCAAGGACCACATCTGACTTATGCTGCAAGACGCCGGAACTTGCGGAACGGGGGGGGAAAGAAAAGCAAAAGACTCAGCGGAGGAGTACCCAATCCTGATACCATAAATCAGAGGAAACGTGGAGAAAAAAACGGGGTCGTGGTCCGGAGGGGCAAGAGAGGGTGTTCCAGAAACTTGGAAATGGGAAAAAGGAGCGAGGGAGTGAATTAAATAAATGAAAGCATCTATAAGAAACTTCCAAAAACGGGAAAGGGAATGGGAAGAAAGAGGAAAAAATGTTATCTTAATGTATCTAAGAAATCGTCGGAGCCGAAGAAAGACCCAGTAGGAAAAAAAAGTACATCTTCCTTCCCAGTAGACCTTGGAAAACAGCTTCCAGAAAACGCGTCTAGAGGGGGCCAATGAAGGGGGAAATACATTTCTTCATAAGGACAGCTGAGATCAGGCTGAGTCAAGCTGTCCAAGGAGAGGAGAGCGCGGAAGTCGCTGCCAAGTCAGTCGCTAGGAAGAGGGTTACTAAAACAAAAAATGGAAGCCCGTTAATACAAGAGGGGAGAGCAACTTTCTTACTCAATCTACAGCTCAGCAACAGGAAAAGGTCAGAAAGTAACTAGAAAAATTACCTTGGACGAGGACTCAGATCTGGGGAAAGAAAAATCATGGAGAGGGGGGACCTCTCTAGAAAGGATCTCTGGAAATCATAGTAAAAGTTCTTCTTAGCTATGTGAGGGACGAAAACAAAGAGACTCGGGAGGGAAGAACCGGGACGGGAAGAACGGAGTTCCCGGAAATATGGTCCTAGGAAAGAGGACCTCAAAAGAAAGGTTAGAGCGGGGTCATTCAAGTAACTCAAAGGGTCACGGAATGAGGAAAATGAAAAAGGTTCTTGGGTAATCTATTCTTAATTTATTACAGCTTGAAAAATACAAACTTTTCGGAGGAGTTGGAAGGTCGAAAGAAGTACTGTGCTTGATCCGGAAGGAGGCTGGGGATAGAAGACCCCATATTTCGTGTACATAAATTTTTCAGACGATCAAGGGAATGTAACCTCTACCCAGATTACTAAAGGAGATCCATATGGAGGGAAACGTGCACGAGAGTGTCTGAGGGGATGGGATAAGAGAAATCTTGAGAAAAGAAAGGGGCCTTTAACACAAAGGGCCACTTAAGAAGCAGCCTAGAGTTAATAGAGAAAACTGTCATCAGAAAAAAAAGAGTGCTTCAGAAGAATTGCTGAAACCGAGGATCTAAAAATAAAATACCCTTAAGACGATCAACCTGAATCGCCCGAAAGGGGAAAAGGTCAAAAAACTCGGCGATCTGTGGGGGAGGTAATTGCTAATAACCACGAAAAAAAGTGGGTGTGGATCGAACCACTGAACGAAAAAAAAAAAAAAGAGCAGAGCTTCGCCGGAACCGCACCGGGGAGGGAGTAGCTTGAGGAAGAAGGAATTGTTGGGGGAAAAGTTCACTGCAATAAAAGGAGACGGGAAAGTTTGAAAGAAAGAAAAGAGAAGCTCCATTCTAAACTTCATAAGAAGGGCCAATTATACAGAGGTAGGGGGAAAAAGGGGAAGCTCAAGCCACAGGGGAAAACGCCTCGTCCTTGAGTGCCTCGAAAGCAGGTCGAGAGGGTAACGAAACGTTTCCAAAAATCCACCTGAATCAGCAAAGAGTCGGGGGGTCCCACCGAAGGGGACCCGCCAGATAATTCAGGGAAGCACCATTTTCATGAAGGCTCGAGGGGACGCCAAATTCGAGCCGAGAAATTAAACACGAGGAGGTCCATCAATAGAACGAGGGGGGCAGGGGTTCAAAAGGGGCAACGTCTTAATGCGCTAGCCAGAGCCGCTAGGAGGAGCCGCTCCATAGGGGGGAAAAAAACTCCACTAAGTCTGGGAAAGATCTCTTGGGGGGGGGTCGGTGGAGAGGTTCTCCAGAGTCGACTACAAATCAAAAGACAGCTGCCAACGGGAGGGAAAAAAAAGGACTTCAGAAAACAGCGCGAAAAGGAAATCAAGCACGCCGAGCCTTCAATAGAAAAAAGTTCCGAAGGGGGAGGGGGATTCCACCACTGACTGAGTAGCAAGGGGACTTCCAGGAGAAAACTTTATATTCCATCATAGTCGAGGGATTGCAAGAAAAATAGGAACTCTAAGTATTGAAAACGAAAAAAGTCTTGGACGAATCCTCCAGATGTCGCGGGCCACTTCCACAGAAAGTCTTATTAAAAAGAAAGAAGAAAACGGAAGGAGTCGCGGCTTATAAAAAAAAATGGACGGTGCCACCGGAAGCTTCCTCAAGGTCGAACGGAAGAGGCCGATTGAACGGGAGTACAGTGTCTAAGGAGGGGAAGGCTAGGGGACGAGGATGAGTCGCAACTCTGGTGTCCAAAGGGGGTGGGAACCACAATCCTCAAAGAGAGGACCTGGAGCAGGTCTAAGAAAAGCGGGGGGCAGGCTTTCTGATACAAGCCAAAAAGAATATTGGGGATGCTCGGAAAGGAAAAAAGGGGGTTTTTTGGTCTGAAAACTTGGACAGAACGCGAGGGAAATCAAAGTCAGACGGGGAAGTGCAAGAAAAAGAAAACACAACAACTGAGTAGGAAAAGAGGGGAAAAAAGGACAAATCCCCGGCCGGGAAAAAGAGGAAGCGCTTTTTAATTCAAAGGAAACGAAGATTCAGTGGCCAAAGGAAGGGCCTATAGGTCAGGGGGGGTAGGTAGGCAACGACGAGAACGCTGCGGGAAAGATGGAGGAAGTGGTCTGAAGGTGTCGTAAAAAAGGTTTGCTACGCAGAAAATCGAGAAGCGACGGGCCGCGTGTGGGCCAATGTATTCTCAGCTGGCGACTGAAAAGGGGGGAATGAGATCTGTTGGCGACAACGAGGGGGAAAATCATCTAAGGCAGCTCGCTTTGGGGGACTTCGGGAGGAACTAACGAAGAGAGGGTTGAAGGAAAAGAAGGAAACATCGGTGCGGGGGGGAATCTACCCGAAGACTCCAAGCATGTTTGTGGGGGGGGCAGAAGAGAGGAAAAAGGGTTTGACGTCCTCTGCTGCCAGATTAAAAATTAATACGGGAAGACGGAAACCAGGAGGGTTGGCAATCGTCGATTCAAACGCTCAATAAAGAAGGGAGACTTCGACTGGAAAGAGCGAGGGAAAACGAAGAGGGGGGAGGTCGGGGAGAACGCAGAAGGGGGTCGAAGAAGTTCTGGGGGAGATGGGGGGGGGATCGCCTCCTTCAGACGCTGAGAGAGGAGACTCTCCAACCAGGGGGATAAAGAATTAACCTGGGCATAGGGAAGGGCTCGGGTGAAGACGGCGGGAAGAGGGCGAAAAAGCTTCCGCGTCAGGGTAACTAAGAACGTCTAAGAGTTCCCGCGTGGTAGCCGGAGGAAAAAGGTTGTTCGGGTCCGCTGGGGGACGATATGGGCGCTGAAAAAAGCTTGGGACAGAACTTGTGATATGGGGAACTGAAGGAGGGAGTTGGACCTCGGCGCAGGAACTATCTGAGGTACATTTTAAACGTGCGTCGGAACGACTAGAAAAATATGACCAGGTCGGTGCTACGATATAAGGAGAGGCGTGGGTTGGAGATAAACTTGGAAGGAGATAAGGCCTTTAATCCCTTTGCGGAAGGAAAAGGTCCGCGAGCACTCAGGGGGGAAATTGTTTGGTGGAATTAGAAGGGAAGGAGGGGGTCATTGCTTCGAACTGAGCGACGCGAAACAAATGAAACTCAAAAGTTTGAGACTGCAAAGAAGATCTGGGAGTCTGTGGAAAGAGGGCGTGGAGGGGGGGTCGAGCAAACAAGGGCGGGGATTCTGGGCTTCGAAGATGGCAAATCAGCAGGGAGAAACGGTTGGGGGGTTTAATCTGATCTCGGAAAAAAAAAACCCCGAAAAAAAAAAAATCAAGAGATGTGAAGGGTAGGTTCAGGATTTGGCTTATCAGGGTAGAAAGATGAGCGATTTGCAGGAGGCCGCGTGGGTCGTGAACCCAGGAAACGGGAAAGCGGGTTCAGGGGAGGGTGCCTTTTGAACCGTCGGCGAAAACACAAGAAGGGGGGGTTAAGAGGGGAGAGAGGATTCCTTTTGAGTAAAGGGTCAAGGACACCAGAAGGCTCAACGAAAAAGCGCAGGAAAAACGCTCATGTTCAGACCTCAATAGGACTGGTCAGGAGAAGAAGTAAGCTTTCGACCAAGGGAAAAAGCCCGCGAAGAAAAGGATGATCAAGAAGCGGAGGCGTAATAAAGAGGAAAAGCCGGGGGGGAACGAATTCTAAGTCCTCGTCGACCTCCGAAAAAAGTGCATCGAAATCCGAAGGGCCGCGAAAAAAAGGATTAGAACTTGTACCATATTAAAAAAAGCTCTCAGTAGGAAGAACAGGGAGATGGCTATACGAAGGGGGTGACTGGATCAACCGGGGCCTTGGAAAGTTCATTAGTTAAAAACAGACTAAAACCTAAGGTGTTTCTAAAACCTAAAAATCATAAAATACTTTGAGGCTCGAAAGGGATCGAAGGGGAAACTGAGAAAAGGAGATCGAAGGCAGGGTTGCTCAGTAATCAACTGAAGTAATCCTCGCGAGAGGATTGAAGGCGGGCATAGGACTCCCTTATAGGGGGAGAGGGAACTGAAATAAAGTGCTTCTACGAAGAACGAGTAATCTCTTTGGCCGAGATTCAGGCGTATCTTTCCATAAAGGGGAAGTATTACAGAAAGCAGAATTTTAAGACTGGAGAAGGAATTGTCGAAGAGCATGCTCACTCGGGGGGGGAGAGAAAGGCTGGCATGAATATCTTTATCAAGGGCTTTCATTCTATTAGTTCTCGACTTAAAAGGAAATTTCCGAGATCATGCGCGAAACCGTCGTCTGTCTCATCAAGCCGATTGTAAGATGCGTTAGTGAGGGGGAGTCCGAAAAAGTAGGGGATGTCAAAAAGAAATCTCGCAGGAGGGATCCCTAAGAAGAACCTGAAAAAAAGCATACTATGCGTTGCTAAAAGACGGCGGAAAAGCGAGCCGAGCCTGAGGGGGAAAAGTGTTGAGAGGAGGGAAAGCGACCTCTGTTGGGGGACAGAGGCTCGACAAAGTCGTCAACGTTGTCCGGCGGACTTGTCAAAAAGAATCTGGGGGGGAATAACAAAACTCTCCTAAATACAAGACGCCCTGGGGAAGGACGTAAAAAAAAAGAATTAGAAAATGGAATTTATGAGGATCTATCCTCTATAGAGTCTGGGAAAGGAGGGGGAGGGAAAGGTCCGTTCTGAAGGGAGGCGAGACGAAGGCTACAGAAAATAGTAGCTCGCTTTCAGACAATCACTTACTCCATCGAAAAATTTTTCAGTATGTCGACGGTGGAAGGGAAGGAGGGGACTTGACTCAAGTGCAACCCTCAACGTGAGCGGTTGGGGGGTAGAGTAGAATGTGAAAGTAAATGAAAAGACGTCAAGCTTAAAGGAAGGGAAAGCCTTTCAACCGGACGAAAGGTAATAGGAAAAGAAAAGTAACTAAAAGGGAATTTTCGTATCAGCACCCGCGACGCGTAAGTGTTGTGACGAAAGCCTTGCTCAAAAAGGGAAAAAAAGTAAAAAGAAAGCGAGAAAAACCACGGGAGGGAACGGGTCCGCTTTTAACCCAAGTTCTGTTTCTAAACTACGTGCAAGGGACGGTTTGTGGAAATATGGGGAAAAGGTGGCTCTGTTTAAGGGGAGGGGAAACTCGAGCAAAAAAAAACTGAAAGGGAAGAGATGCTCAAGAAAGGTAAGCAGGCAATTTTTAAACAGAAAAAACCGCCTGAAAAAGGGGAAGAGGACGTCAGTCTAAAGACCCTTAAGGGGATTTGGGACATCGCTGTCCGAACTCCTGAACTCCGCCAGGGAGGAGTTAATTTGGAATTGGGAAAAAAAGGAAAAAAAGAAGTATCGGTTTAAGGCGACCACAATGGAAAGCCCCGCCGAGGGGAGGCGCCTGTCTATTGGGAGCCGTTCACCTGCAACTGCGAATTAAAAGGGGAACGAGTTGCTGTCGCTATTTGAAAAGAAAATTCAGAAAGTGAAACGGAGTCCGAAAAAGACCCGGCCGAAGGGAAAGAGTAGGAGTAAAGGACGAAAGGGAGCTGTCCTTGTGTGTCAATTTTGTCGAGGTAAAGAAAAAAAAAAAACTTGAATTCGAATAGACTCTGACTGCGGTCGTGAACGATCAGGGGCCTATTCAAACCCAGACTAGAAAATCTGAAGTATGAGTTACTCATCTATCGCGGACGATCTAAAAAAAAAGGGGTTCGGAATGTTTCACGGTTGCAAGCGATTCCAACGCCAAAAAAGTCCAAAGATAGAGGCTGTCGTATACCACTGGAACTTAGGTTGATCATTCCGCCGTCAAAAAAGACAAGAAAGGGGGGGGGGGGTGAGGCAAAAAATTCTCCCAAGCCAGGGATATCCGAAGAAGAAAGTTCTCGCCTGAAAGGGGAAGAGAGACAAACGCAGAGAATGGTCATTTTACAAACGCATTAAAGGAAAAAAGCATACAGAAAAACTTTGGTGAAATAAAAAGGGACCCGGGGAAAAAACGCAGGCAAGGGAATTCTGCTGTCTGCGAAAGAAAATAATTTCAGACCGGTATCAAGTCTCGAAAGCTGCGTCCGCGGAGGGTCAGGAAAAAAGAAACGAGGGGAAAGTGCACTTCGCTGGAATACCATCGAAAAACACCGGGAAGGAATCCGTGAAGTCTCGTAGAGAGCATTCAGAGGAAGGAAGAAAAGCGACGAAGAGCGTTCAGGAAGAAGTTAAGATTTAACAAAAAAAAAATCAGTCGAGGAAGTCCCCAGCGACTCCGCTTCAATTCCTAAGTTGAGGGCGAACCCGTTAAATTCGGCTCACGGTAGTTCAAGCGCAAAGAAAGAAAAAAGAAGCAAAAAAAAGGGAAGCGTAGGTCAGTTTGCGGAAGGGGAAAATGGAAAAACCAATAGTATTTAGCGGAGGGACGGGCATAGAGATTCCGAGCAATGTGGAAGATCGAAAGAGTTCTTGGGGGCACCTGGGGAGAAGACTTCCTCCGAAGGGGTAACGAAAAAAAAAGAGTGGCACGATGTAGAGGAATCGCAATGTCCAGTGTGTAGCGCGTTGTTCAAAGCAAAGTGCGAAAAAAGGATACGGTAAGGGACTTCTGGCCCGGAGAAGAGGTGGTGACTGATAAAAAAGGAAGAGAAGCTTAACGTCGGAGACATACTTTCTGAGCTACGAGTTTGAGGAAGGAAGAAAAGGGCGACTAAATGATTGGAGGGCTACAAGACTATCACGGGGAGGGGGATTTGGGAGAGATCTCAATCTGCGGCTTTTGTTCCGAAAAAAGGCCTTGGTTAATCAAAAGTACCACGGACGCCAGAAGGAAAGCAGGAATGTTCTTACACTTCCACTTCTTGAGGAGGTTTTAGAATAGTCATCGGAGAAGTAACACGTCGATCAGGTTCAGGTCGGGGTTGCAAAAAGAAAGAAGAAGACATCATGGTTCTCTGCGCGAATCCTGACAGAAACGATACCCTTCAAAAAGGCTGCTACCGCCGAGAAAGCAAGGACAACAGAAAATCGGGGAGTGGTTGGCTAATCTTAAAAAAGACATCACGATCCCAATACGAGTTCTGGGGGGGATCCACGTAATACTGGGGGAGACGCAGGACGGAAGTCTGGCGACGTTCGTATCAATACGGCAGGGGTGGAAGAGGAGCTCAAGGGGAAAAAAGTAAAACATTGTTAAAAAAGAGGGCGCTCAATCGTGGGGGGGGAAGAAGCGATCGGAGAACAGGACCACGGGGAGATTCGCGCAAACAGGGCCCAAGCCACTCGAAAAGACTCAGTACGAAGCAGCTATAGAAAGTCTGTAAAGGGAGGAGAGAGAGGGAGCGAACTTCCGTTTCAACTGCAGACCAAGAGAAAAAGAAGGGAAGGCTCGGTTCCACGAGGAAGCATATTAAGTCAGTGGTACAGAGTGAAAGGTTCAAAAAGCTAACCATCTCTAAGCAAACAGTCAAAGGGAAAGCTTAGACCAGAGGGGTTCCGTTCTAAGAGATGTTCGAGAAAATCGGGGAACGGAAAAAAGGGCTGCATACTTGAACGCTCCATCAGTGAAAAAGAAAAAGGGAGCATTCTGGTCGAAGTTAATAAAAAAGGGATCGATGGATTTTTGATTGGAAAGGCGAAAAAATCTTTTGCCAAAGAACCTCGGAAGAAAAGCACGTTCTGAATCTTCTAGGGGTCTCACAGCTGAAAAGCGGCAGAGAAAAGAACTACTCGGAAGAAAGTCGAATTTAAACATCTTGAGATTGGCAATCGGGAAAAAGAAACACACCGTCTTTCTCCAGCGCGAGCGACCGACGCCGGATTCCGGTCAATCGCTATGGGGGGGAAGGGGGCAAGGAAACCAGAAAGAGGGGAGGTCAACAAAAAATCTATGAGGGACGTAATGAGGGGGAAACAAAAAGTAGGAGAGGGAGGGCCTGAACAGGGCAGTCTTATTCTAGGACTAAAAAAAGACAGAAAGGCCTTGCTAAGAAAGTTGTAGGAAAAAAAAATGGAAAAAAAAATAAATTGGGAGACGGAAGTCCCTCAGAATTTGACAAACTGCACAAGAGAAAAATCGTCCTGCTCTAGTTGAAGGGACACTAAGGAAAAACGAAAAGAAAACCAAGTCCTGTGGGGGGAGCGTGCCCAGGGAAGACACAAGAAAAGGTGTAGGACGAAAAACCATCGGGCGATGAGTCGGAAAGCCGGGTCCTGGGAGAGGCTAACCAAACAGATATTCCGCAAGTTCTTTCCTAGACCTTCTCCGTGCGTTTTGCGGAAAGGGAAACCACCTGTTAAGCCGGGGTATCGGGCCATAGCAGGAAGAACAAAAAGGGGGTAAAATATATAAAATGATGACCACTCGGTCACCTATCCCGCCCAAAAAGCTTCGAAAAATGAATAACTCGAGAGGGGCGCATTATATCGGAGAAAAAGAAACAAGAGAAAGGACTAGGGAAGAGGGATTTAGAAATCCTGAACGAGATAAGAAGTCGGGGAATCTAAGTTGGAGGGGGGGTTGTGGGGGATTCGGGAAGGGAGCGTGTTCTACTCTATCGAAATGAGAATTCGATCGTCGCCAATTGCAGGTTAACTTTTCAAGGGGCAAAAAGAGTTAGGGCCTCTGGGGGGAATAGGGTTAACTTGAACCAGGCGCAAAAAAAGTACTGAACCGTTTTAGGACGGATGCAGACTAATAGATATGTTAAAAGGAAAATCTATTGGCAGCGCGTGGTTCTAGGGACCGAAGACTTAGGTAGTGGGTGGGGTGGTGTATCCAATAGAATATTTAAAAAGGGGTTTTAAGCTACGGCCCCGAGGCAAAGGGGAATTGTCGCAAGGAATGATCAGCGAAAGAAAAGCCGGGGGGAGCACGAGATAGGATTGCCAAAGAAAGAGAATTAGTTAAAAAAGTCGAAGTAATCTCTAGAGGGATAACAGAGAATCAGGGACGGAAAAAACAGAAGACTATTTTCGGCAAGAACGTCGCTTTGGAGGGGGTGAAAAAAGCACGTCGGCGGAACGCTCCAAAGAAAGGGATAAAGAGGGGCAAAAAATTTCACGACGTTTCGCTGTCACTTGAGGCGCATCTGATAAGAGGGTCTAAGAGCAGGTCCGAGAAAGAAGAACTACGGAAAGGGTATAAGACTTAAAGGGTTTGGAACAATTAATCAGAAGAGATTTCTTGAACATCTGAAGCAACTGTCCGGGTAACAATAAGAGGGAATGAGAATAATTCGGGGGGGGGGTGAACCTCTCAAGAAAAAAGGTAGGGCGTTAAGAGGTCCTCCTAAGAGAAATAAGATCATATTGCCGAACAGGAACACTTATCGAAAGGTCGTGCAGGGAAAGGATTAAAGTATGTGGAGAGGAAGACCCGGCCTTTGAAAGGGGAGGGAAGGGGGAGAAAAATGCATTGCGAGAGCGAGGGGATTCCGTTCCTTCACTGGGCCGTATTGGACGGGAAATGTAGAGAAGAGGGACTCAGAAAAGCTAGATAGAAGATTTTGCGCCGAAAAAGGGGGGGAAAGGGGGGAATCAAAAAAGAAACTCGTACCACGCATATGAGATTCACGCCGGGGGAGGAAGTTTCGTAGAGGAGTACAAAATAGGAAAGGGGATTAGTCATGGTATTTTCTATGAGTCGTAGTCCCAAACACGTCACGGAGGAAGCTGATGAAAAGTTTGGGATATTCAACCGGAGAAGTCGGGGGGAAATTCAGCGAAAGCGACTGGCCTTACGCGAAAAGGGAAGCAAGAAAGTGGGGTTCAACGGGAAAAGGTACTAGGAAGATCCTTGTAACGGGGTAGCTGAAAGGAACCAATCGAGGGACCTTCTAAAAAAGCCTAAGACGAAAAAGGAATTAACATAAAAGAAAATATTCAAAGAGGGGGGGGAGGGGGGGGGGGGGTCAAGGAAAAGTCTTGCCAATAGAGAGTCTAAGAGAGAGGCCTTAGGTAGATCTTCTAGAGGAGAACCATATATCTAAGAGGATATTCCTCTTAAAATCTCTATCACGACAAACTAAGTCCAAAGGAAAAAGAACCTCTTGGGGATCTTGGAAAAATCCTGAACCCGGGAAAACAGAAAGGGGAGGAAGGGAAGAAAGGGGGAACCTAAGTAGTTGAAAATTCCTCCCTCTCTTCATCCAACAGAGAGGAAACTAGACTGGCTTTTTCAAGATACCAAAGATACCGACTAGGTTGAAAAAAGAGAAAATTTAAGGAGGAGTGAATCAACGAAAGGCTCTATCTCTAGCTGGACACCAGGGGGCACCAACTAAAGAAAAGGAAAAAAGAGGGGACTCAAGACCTATGTCCCAACGCCGACATACGCGCGCGGGGGGGGTGCTTCTGAACTACAGGGACATCTCCTATTCAGTGGAGCTAAGACAATGTCGTGCGGGGGTTACTATCCAGGGGAAGAAGTACTGCGGGGAGGGAGAAAAGCTTGAAATCCACTACTCCGTAGAAAAAGACCTGAGAAAAAAAGTACTGAGACTTAATAATCCGGCTATCAGATGCATGAGGGATTCGCCTCTGAGGTTTTTATGAAGGGCGGCAAAAACGGAAAGATGTTTGAACCGGTGGTCCCTCCAGACTCGCGTACACTACAGATGGTCTCGAGGAAAAAGAATTAGCATAAGGAAAATATAGCAGAAGAACGCCGAGGGGGGGAGTCCGTGGGCAAGGGGGGCTGTTCGAGTTACCTGAAAGGGGAAAAGATTGGAGGGTTGACCGGTCCGAAAATCTAAAGGAGTTGGCTACTGTAGGATTAATAATCTACTGGAGGAAAAATACAGTACTATGGGCTAAAAGGGAATAAAAGAAACCTAAAAGAAAAAAGAGAAAACTTTTGATCTGAGGTTCAGGTACTCTCCGAGAGGGGGCGCATCAAAAAGTCAGACCAAAGCAAAGCCTAATCAACTTTGTAATGCGGACGTTACCAAGAAAGGAATCGGGATATCGAACGCGAACCTCATCGCCGACCTACCCGGGCTTTTGAACTTAAACAAAGCGGCGAAGGGTCGCTACCAACGGAGGAGTTGGAGATCATCCTCTGATAGAGTCCTCAGAGCCAGAAGGGAGAATGAAGAGGAAAGTTCAAAAACTGTGGTCTTACTACAGGAACTTGAGCCTTTCGAGCTTTCGTACGAAAAAAAGATTCCAAAAAATAAGGCCGAGGAAATTTGTCAACAATCAGGGGGAAAAGTATCAAGAAAAAATCGGAGGTTCAAGGTAGAAGTGTGTTCCGGAAATCTCTAAGCATCTTCGTAGACTACGTAAGAGGGGCATCAAAAAGTAAAAAAAGAGAACACAATTGGGGAGACGGGTTGACTATTCGGACGCAGGCAATTGTGGTAGGGAAAGAAGACCTCGAAGGGGGGAAAAGCTAGAAAAGAAGGAAAATCATCTGCCCAAAGATAAACTGACTCTCTTCTCAAGTCCAGGCTCTGGAGGGGGGGGGATAAACCCAAAAAGAGAAAGGGGCTGAAAGGGGGGGGGAAAAAAAAAGACGAAGGGTTAGTGGTGGCGCAGGTTAACCTTGCAGGATGAAAATATCTCAAGAATAAAAAAATCGGTCAAGCGCACCGTTGAAGAAACTGAACATATTCGGATCCGTGTCTACCAGAAAAAAAAAAAAAAAGAATTTGAAAAGATCCTGGGGGTTCATGCGGACCGGAGAAGGGGGAGGAATGTCGAAAGGAGGGATTGAAACGCAATTTCAGAGGACGAACGTCAACACCTGAATCGCTTCTAGGTGAATGAATGCCGACCACACAGGAAAGAAGCCAAGAAACAAAGACGGACTCCGACCTTCGAGGCGACTCAGGGGCGCAGGTGAGGACAACCGTTCACATTTAGGAACTTTAAAATAAAAAAGGAAAGAAAGGCGGGGCAAAATGATACCGGAGTATCTTTATCCACTCGTCGGAGGACCAGCGGGGGAAAATAAAGAGGCGAGGGGAAGGTGTTCGTCGACAGAGAGTCACTCTGGATTTCGTCAGCATTAACGACGCCTTCTGGGGAAAAGATCAAGTTTTAAGGGCGATCTCTCAAGAAATAGTGTGCAGATAGAAATGAAAGGTCTTCCATTTGTAGATCAAGAAGGAGGTACATAGCGTTGGAAATTTGGAAAAAAAAGTGCGTTCGGTCAGCCGGAGCACTCGGGAAAAAAGTAGGCTGCTGCAAAGAAGGCAATTGCCTAAGATAGTCTATCGAGGCAAACTCCTCTCTGGGAAAAAGACGAGAAAAAAGAAGTAACAACGGTGGCATGAAAGAGAGGGGCTACGCTTGGCGAGGAAGGGGTCATCAAAAGAAAACCTCTGGGGGGGGGGGACGCCAGGGGACCGGAGAAATTGCGACGTCATAACATGAAAGCTTGAATCGACGTTCGACTCTTGGAGTGAAACAAAAAAAAAAAAAGCAAAAAGCTCGGGCCAAAACGCTGGTGCTGCTGGGGCAAAGGGAGACCTGTCGATAATCGGACATCGCATCTGCGGGACACAGGTCTGAGAAAAAAAAAAGGAGAAGGTCATCTAAGAAATTGAAACAGCAATTTAAACCACCGCCGGCGGGAAGTAGATTCAGAAAAACAAGGAAAAAAGGCCCGCTCAGGCGGAAAATCAGGCATCGCTTTAGTAAACTAGTGAGACTGAAAGGGTAAAAGTTCCGCCTAAAACCAGCTTGCAAGAGGAAAGGTATTAAAAAAAAAGGAATCGGAAGGACCTGTAATATCAGAAAAAGGGGTCAGTGTCATCTAAAAAACCTCCAGAAATGAATCGCAGCTAGGGACTTCTTTGCGGGAAAGAAAAGAAAGAGATAAGAAAGGGGGGGGGAGGTGAAGACGCAGATCTGTCAATAGAGCGGTATCTCACTGGACTTCTGAAAAGGAGGGGTCTTTGAGAACGGGTCGGAAAAATGAAGCTCAAGGGGCTTTAAAGTACGAAAACTTCACTCCAGCCATGTTTGGGGAGGGAGTTTGGAAGGCTCAAAGTGCCTGAATCAAGAGGGAAGTAGCTTGCTGATGCACGATGGTCAAAAAAGGACTTGAAAAGGAGACA
>Ga0179591_1333630_pt1 | contig 14203 bp, 14 predicted proteins | sample CZOMad2_1_08_16f_FD_182891 | JGI IMG/M metagenome (GOLD analysis project Ga0179591, IMG submission 182891) | Vadose zone soil fungal communities from Angelo Coast Range Reserve, California, USA - CZOMad2_1_08_16fungal (PacBio error correction) | ecosystem: Environmental > Terrestrial > Soil >...
ACTCTTGCAAAGGGGAGGATGAATTCTGAACAAGAAATCGGAGGGGGTACTAATATAAGCCGACAATGACAAAGCCTTTCGATAGGAGCAAATCAATTTAGAGGGGAAGAAGGAACACCGTTTGATGGAGCGTTCAGAATTTGACGCCGATCTGGGGGGGGTCCACCTTCCCTTAAAGGAAAGGCTTAATGATGAAACGGGGCGGTGCGTCGGGGAACGACCGGTCCGGAATAGACGCAGGCTCGCTCTGACTTTTAAGACTCAATATTAGGTAATAATTGCTCCTGAGGAACAAAGTTCAGGGGGAGAGACCGGGTATCTTGACGGGTACTGAGGGAAACGCCTAGAAGTAATGCACAAAAGGAGTCCTTAAAGGGGGGAGATTTACAGCAAACGGACCTGATCAACACAAAAGATAAATTGAAAAAAGCGGCCAGAGAGATTTCCATCCTTGAAAGTGATGAGAATACACAGAATTGGGCAGGACCAGCGGAAAGGGAAAAGAAACGTCCAAAATCAATGAAGAATCTGTCATCATCAAAGAGAAAAGGGGGGGGTGGGAAGAGGTTGCGGAGGGGGGTCCCCCCCGGACGGGGGGGGGAGACAACCAGGAAAGGTGGTGGGCCGTTGAGGGTGAAAAAGGGAAAGGGGAGCAAAATGAGGGTCGATATCGGCAGGGAAAATAGGGCACCATGATGCGAGGCAGCAAGACGGGTCTCGGAAAAAGGGAGTGGTGAGGTCTTTTTCTGTACTCACGACGAAATACATACGGTTCTCCCGAAGAAATGAACTTTTATCAAGGGACGGACAAAAGTGGTATGAATCACTTCATAAGGCGGGGCAACCCGGGACTACCGCTTTGGGGGAGTCCGAGCAATTTCTCGGATAGGGGTGTTTCGGGGAGGAAGGGGGGGGATTCGACTTCCTTTAGAGAAGGCGTGCGATAATGGAGCAACACCGGCAATGATTACCCTTCAAACGGGCTAAATCGACACGTCGAGGCCTGCAAGAGTGGAAACTGTCAATTTCTTGCAGAAAAGTGAGAATGCAGTATGTGTAGCTCCTGGGAAGACCCGTGACCCGGCGTGGAATTAATCCAAAAAGGAGGACGTCGCTTTGAAGACCACATGAGTAAGGAAGGCCAGCAACTGAATGGGGACCAAGAGGAGTTGGATTACCCCAAGCTGATTGGAGAAAAAGGGGAAAACAGACCCGTCAACCTTCGTACACTTTAAGAATTCAAAGGAAGGAAACAGACCATCTCTTGGTTGAGAAATAAGGGAGCAAATGGGGGGAAAGGGTAAGGGGGCTCACGCATCTATGGGAAATGGGAAAATGAGACGTTCATTTGGACTGAAAGATTCGGACGAGGCGACCCATGGCTTCCAGGTATACAATAAGAGAAGGGGCTAAGTGAACGAAGGGAACTAAAAAAGTTTTGGGAAAGAAAGAAAAGTGGTAACACCCATCCACTCTTTTAGGGGGAAAAAACTTGCTATAAAAACGTCCGCGCCAACTATCGGCACAGGGAACAAACTGGACTGTAGCAGAAGCCGACATCTGCAACCAGGCGACAAGGGGGGAGGAAAGGGGGAAACCCACTTAAGATAACTGCCCCATCGTGGCGAAAAAGAGGGGTCTAGTAAACTTTAACCGGGGGGGCGGCGTGGGGACGCGAGACATCGGATGCAAGGAAAAAATGCGATTGCAAAGCCAATCTTCCAAAAGGAGAAGGGGGAAGATTGGGAAGAATAACAGCTACCAGGACTTGTCCCAGACCTGAACCTGTCGAGATCCAACCTTCCTGCTCAATGAGCTCGCCAGAAAAACGTCATTCTTGAATCCGGGGAGAGAAAAAAGTAGAAACCGAGGACGGATTCAATAGGGAGAGTCAAGAGGAAAAGAGGTCAACGCCAACCGTAGGGGGGGAGGGGAGAAACTAATAATCTGTTGCAATCGTGAAGAAGGTGCTGGGGAGAGTCGGACACTGAGAAAAATTAACGACCAAAAGAACACTCTTGGTTGCTCCGTTTGGGGAGCAACACGGAGAAGAAGAAAATCGCGCTGTGAAAAAAAAGGGGAAGAAGGAACGAATGGAAGAAGAAGAAAGTCAGGAGGAAAATTAACTTAAAAGGAGGAAGCGCAAGGAATCAAGTGAATATCTGAAAAAAAACAAAGGGGGTCGGCAAAAAAAAAGCAGCTCTGGAGAGAAGACTCTCAAATAAGTCAAGGGAAAAGGCTAAAGAACCCCCCGGCCCTTTCAATTCCACAAGGACGGGGGGAAGCCAAAAAATGGGCATCGAAAATTGCGCTTTCCTGGGGAGACCCGATTGAATCTCACAACACCAACGTTAGTATAAAAGAAGGTATCAGTAAATAAATCAAAGAAAAAGCTATTCCACTGGGAGAAAAAAAAAACACAAAATGGTGGGGGGGGGGGAGGACTTGCCGAGACGTGGGGAGGGGCTCAATTGAACAGGGGGGAAGGATAGAGATTCAGCATCGATCGGCTTGTTTTTTTGGAAGGATCAGGGTGTTAAAGCTCAATCCCGGGGGAAACTTTATTCAGTTAAAGGAATCCATGCCGGTCCACTCCTTCCTACTTTCTCAGGGGCGGAAAAATGAGGTGAATCGACTGAGGGTAAAAGTCGCATTGAGAATCAGATCCGTGGACATCAACCCTCAACAGATTTCAGCTTGGGTCAATAGTAGGGAGAATTTCAGAGGGAAAAAAGGAGAGAAACCCAGCACACACCTACTTTTGAGGAGAGGGCGCTGATGACCATGGGAAAATACCGGCGGGTTGGAGCGAAACCCGGCGAGAAATTTCAAGGGAAAGGGGATAACCAAGAAAGAGGGGGGGAAACGGGGGTCTCGGCTTCCAAAAAGAGGGATGGGGGGTCTGGCGTGCGCAGCGTCGTACAAGATCAGTGGGACATACGGCAATGGAGAAAGAAGGGGAGAAGGGCTGATTATCAGGAGGAAAATACTGGAGAAAAGGAGAAAAGTGGCCTATCGCCGTTGTCAGACAACATCGGCTGCTTATCTTCATCGAGAAGGGCAAAAGCAAAGGGGTCACGGGGGGGAAAGCCGAGAGATTAAGATCCGAGCTGGTCGAAATGGAACCCGAGGAGATATCTTCATCTTTTCAAGAGAGGGAGAACGGAAAGGTGAGGGAAGAGCGTAAGGAAACTGGCTAAAGTAGCAGGTGAACGGGCAAGAGAGTTGGGACAGAAAGGACTTTTGCAGAGAAAATGACATAAAACGCTGTGTGAGGGTGGGGTGTGGATGGAACAAAAAGTAAAAAGTGATAGGAACTGGATGATCACGGCTGCAGGCGGGCTACTCAGGGTAGCCTACTAGAGGGGGAAGGATTAAATGTACGGGAATCATTTGCAAGGGAAATGATCAGGGTACAGGAATGTGAGAGGCGTGCCCAAAAGGGGGGGAAGAGGAAACAATTTGAAGGAGAACCAGTCTAGGGGGGGAAGCAGGGGAACTATCCAGAATACGGGAGGTGACGGCTTTAGAGGAAGTTAGAAAAAACCGGGAGTTAAGACGGGGAATCCTCAAAAAGTTTAACCACAGGCGGAGGACTACAGTCATCATTTGGGGGTACCAACAGCGAAAAAGGGGAACTTGGGATTGTGGGCGACGCCGCAAAAAGTCGAAGGGGGGAAAGCACCGAGCCGTGACCCTGAAATTTTCATACAAGGGGATGAAAAAGAACGCCGGATAACAAGTACCAGGCGCCATGCGCGATTGAGATTTTTATTTGTAAAAAAAAGACTTGACGGGGTTTTAATTACAGAAAAAAACCGGCTCCATCACTTGCCTCCCTGAGAAGAACACAACGCATTCAATCGAAGGGGAAAAGTCCCCCGGGACTCAAGAACCGCACGGCTTCCCTGGACTACCAAGGCGGCCGGGAGAAAAAGTCTCGCATGGTCCGAGAAAAAAACCGAATGGCTTGCTTAAGAGACCATGACAAAGACATAATACAGAACAAGCGATCAATGGAGGAAAAGCGGGAAGAGGCCGGTACCCATACTGAAGGCGTAGATCGGCCACCATGTGGGGTGGGGGCGTCGCACTGGCCAGAAAAGAAGGGAGAGACAACAAGAAGGAAGGGGGCATTGATCTCTCCGTCTCTCTGTCCCCCACAAAAAAAAAAAGATTAACCCTGCTGAATAGAGCGATAAAATGTTGGCTAGTTTTTTCACAAAGATCGGGGTTACCTCAAGGGGAAGGGGGGAAGAAAAACACTCTCGTTAACGACATACATTTGGAAGAACAAGGATGGAAATCTCATGTGGAAGGGCCGGGGGAAACTTTTTTGAGGAAGAACTGGGGGGTTGAGAAATTGCGGGGAAAAGCAGAATCCAAAAATCAGGGATGGATGAAGTGAGCGGGGCGGGGGCAAGGATAAAGGCCCACGAAGTTATGGAACAAAAAAGGAAGAAATGCAGGGCTCACTTCATAACTCAGGGGACAAAAGGAAAAAGTCAGAAGAGAGCCTGCATTTGAAAAGCTAAAAGGGGGTCGAACCAGACTGGCAAGCCATATGTCAACAGAAGACGTCAGCAGTTCAGTTTAGGTTCAGGAGACAATAGAGGGGCCATTCTGCCACGAGGAGAAAGCGCGGTAATGAGGAACACGGGAAGGTAGAGGATTACCTATGGGGGGTAGGTCCGGACGGAAGAGAGGGGAAAAATGTGGGGGGAAGGGGTTCTCAACCAATAACCGGCCAAAAAAGAAGTTGGCACATTGTATCTTAGAAAAACAACAACGGGGAGTAGGCATGAAAAAGAAGGGGGGAGAAATGGGCGCTGAATGGCCTTGTCAAAAAGGAAAACTCGGCTGTTTACTAACTCACTCCGGACTGAACCAAAGAAAGGAGAGCGTACCAGAAAAGATTTCATGCGGAAGGTTACCGTGTTTGCAAAAGTAGGTTGGCAAGGGGGAAAAGAGGGGGGGAGAACTCCTTCCCGGAAAGCTGACGAAGTAAATATATGTCTTACTTCGGTTACACGTTAAGGGATGAAAGGCGTAAGGAAGAGCTATGAGGGCAGCCTCTCAATACTGTGGACTCGAGGAAAAAGAGGTCTGTGATAAGTTGGGAAAGGGACGAGTGGGAAAAAGCCTGGGGGTTAAGTGGGGGGGGGGGGGGGGTGATGCAGGGGGCAGTGTCAAATGTGGGGTGGTGGGTCATTGGGGGGTTTGGGTGTGTTGGGGGTGTGGGGGTGTGTGTTCGGAGCAAAAGACGTCTTCACCAACGCGACATTCAATAAGGGATGAAAATGTCTGGCCAGAACCGGAGCACCGAGAAGACAAACCTCCCCTTGACAAGCAGAATTTAACTGGGAACTGTAGACATAGAAAGCGACTGGGGGGGCCTATCGTCCCAAGACCGGAATTTCAAGGAGAGCGACACTCTGATGCGATTTTCCTCTATGATCACAGGGTGGAAATTGGGAAGGGTGTGGGGAACACATCCTTACGTGAAGAAAAGCCCGAAGGGGTGGGAAACTAGGGGGAAGGGGAAGGGGGAGCAATTCTTTGGTAAGGAGGCAGGCTCCAAGAGTGGGTCAACACGAAATCTCGTCCTCAGTCTGAGGTTTGTAATGACTAATAGCCTGGAACTACCGGTTAGAAGGATGCATAAATCCGGTTGGGGCAAGCTCTTTTTATCGAAAGGGAAGCCCGAAAATGGTCAACGCGAAACCCGGGAGGGATAATGGAACTTGCTAAGTAAGGGGCGACGGTTTCCGATCTTCTCATTTGGGAAAAGGGGGGGAAGGGACCCCATGGTGAACCCGTAAAACAGCTCAAGCGGAAGAATGGCTCGAGAAGGGAAGAGTTTAGTTGGAAATCGGAGGTCGGCAGACCGAAACATTCATTATCAACGAAAAAAACCTCAAAAGGAAGCAGGACCGCCTCTGGAGAACACAAGCCGGGACGGGAATGTGGAAAAGAAAAGTTAGGGAACTGTAACTCCTGGGCCGAAGCTGGGATAACAAGTCTTGGAACTAAAAAGGTGGTCGCAATGGGAGGGAAGCAGGCACTCTCCGAACTTTATCACAGGGGAAGTCCGGTCAACCAGCAGAACAGCCGGTGGGAGATCCATTTCACCATGTTATCTTTGGACCATTATAACAAGCAAGATCCATACCATTTAACGTCGGGCAGGAAAATGAAACCACTTCATCATAGTGGGCCGTACGTATTCGGAAAGAGGTGAAGGCTCGCAAAAGAATCATTAAATGACCCAGGGGCAGTATCAGTAAGATCAAATAAAACGGCGGGTTTCTGTCACCAAAAAAACTTTTTCCAAAAGTACCCATCGTTTGTTAACAATATATAGCAGCAAAAGTCATCTGGACTAAAAATCGGCATACTCTTCCACCTGGACTTTAAAATAGAACGCTCTCCCTACCGCTTACGACATCGTAGAGAGCCGTGCAAGCAGATAATTCTTTCAAAAAAAATCGGCGACTCATATAGGATCTCGGGAGCGACGCGAACTAAACAAATCGTCCGTAAAACGTCCACGCGCAGTTTGATAAGGGCCCACTGCTCGTGCTCAGGCCACTAGAGGAAGAGAGACCAGCAGTGGACTCAAACCCCCCCGCGGTCCCAGACATGGGAAACTGGTCTACGGGAAAACAAGGGCAAGAGGCCTCCGACGCTTAAGTCTAGACAAGAAAACCAAGGAAATGAGTTAAGCCGAAAAGGTCGCCTTCCCACCGCTCCATGGTAGAAACCACTTTTTCAGCGGAAATTCGCCTGGTTTAAAATCAAGCCACCTCTGGTGGTAAACTAAAGGACTTCACAAAACCTCAATTGCAGTAGGGACTTTTTTCTCCCGAGGCGTACACCTGAAACCACTGCGAAAAACTGAACTACTGGTGTTCTCCTTTTTTGCTAACGGAGCCGAGATAATCGAATTTTACAGACTGGGGAAGGATAGCTAACTTAAGAAACTACGGGCAGGGAACCGGTAAGGGGAATGCTTACGGCACACCTGAGAGAGGTGAAGTGATTGGTCGGGGAAAAAAAGGAAAGAAAAAACATAAGTTCTAGATCTCCGCGGTGGAAAAACGCCCAAAACCCACGGGCCAAAGTCGACACAAAGTGTGGGACCGGGAAAGTTGGATCATCTTCTGAGCTCAGTTTATGAAACCAGTAGCTATGATAAAACGGATGGAGGAGAAGGATATTCATCTGAGAGTCCAAGGAGCTCAGAAGGGCCACTTGGCTTGAAAACTGTCCGGACTTGCAAAAAAACTTGGATGTTTCTAATTAACGGGCGCGTGATCGGCTTCATAGTCATCGGAAGGGGTTGGTGTGGGCCAGAAACCCGGCGTGTGAGATAATCACTGCACTTTGAATTCAGGAAAGGAGCATTCATGCATTAAAAAAAAAAACTTTCCTTCCAAGGCATTTCGTCAAAAGCGTTAAGAGACAGGGGTGAGCTATCTTCTCCGGACTCCACGGAGAAAAATAGTTCCATTTGTAAGCTATTAGTGGGAACAGTGTGACGCACCCGGCTACCCCACACATGGGAACTGGGAATAAAACAATTTGCACAAAGGATGGCCAGTCTTTAAAAGACGGTTTTCTCGGAAAGAAAGAGGAATGGTCAAGCACCAAGGGGGAAAAAAACACGCAGCGGGTGTCTAGTGGAGTTTCGGCTTCCGCAGGAAGGAAAAAAAATTGTATTGCGGAGTCATAGGGAGAGAGGCAGCTGCGTGGGTACAAAGCAGTGTCAAGGGCTTGGGAACTCGCCGTGAGCATGTTCAGGAAGAAGCAGATGCGCTCTCGCCGGACACGAAATGGACCTGGAGCAGATGGGCCCTCTCCCATGGGCGGGGGGAATAAAAAGATCTAGTCCAAGACGCGGTGGAACAGTTTATTGCAAAAGATCGAGAACGATCCGATTCTGGTCACAGATGGACCGCAGACTTCATCTCGTTAAACTCGATCAAGAAAGAAGCAAGGGAAATGAGGAGCTGATCTTAAAAAGGCTAATTCCAGAAGGTTCCGGTCAAGTAGAAGTTAACACAGAGGAAGTTGAATACGTCAAGTTTTTTTACCAAACGGTGGGGAAATAGGGGTGGGTGGGGGCCCACGGGAGGTTTAGCAATCAAAAAGGAAACTAGGCGAGGTCAAATGGCACGGCGCTGGGCTGTCGCCTGAGAATGGGTAAGCCGAAGCTTGAAAAAATAATGATCCGGACAAATTTACGAAAGTCATGAATGTAACCTCATCGGAGGAGAGAGGCTGGACCAATTGGAAAGAGGCCGATGGATGGAGAATCCAGAAAGAGGGAGACAGAAGCCGGGACAACTTTAATGACAGTGGAAAGAAAAAAGTACGTCGTCGAAATGAAAAAAGACCATCAGGTGCAGGGGAAAGCACTCGACACTCGGGGGTAAAAGGAAAGTACTAAAGGACAAATTTGGTATTAAACGACGGCCACCTTTGTCTTGTGTTAACGCCGGCTCAAGTTCAGACGGCCCTTGCCCGCACGGGAAGGATTACATACTTGAATACGAGGACCCCAAAGTCACATTCTAGATGGAAACGTTTTGTAAGTGGAAACAAGGGCCGGTGGAAATGATCCGAGAGCGCGAAAAAACTGCCTCAACAAAAAGCAGGGAATCCAAGTCGCTCCAAAAAGAATTGCGAAAATGCAACCCATTTAAGTGAACTCATTTCTTTCCATCTTATAAAAAACAGTGGCTGGAGCAACCTATTCGTCATTAACCTCCCCTAATATAAGAAACGCGATTCCATTACAAGAAGAGGATGTCAAGCGATCCGGTCTTGATTAACTGACTAAAGGACTACTTGGATGCAAATCGGGACTCCGTATATCGCCAAATGCATTGGGTTTGCGGCACAGAAAATCCCTCAAGTACGCTCAACAAATCTTTCTTTCCCCGTTGAGGCGGAACCAAGACCTAGCAATGACCCACCAGGACTAGATCTCGTAGGAAGGAGATGTCGACGGGACTTAACCTTCCGCAGTTAGAACAAGGCTCGTGTTGATCGGACACAGTTTTCCCACGGGGAAATTCTGGACGGGCGGGTCGGAAGTTTGTCCTACGGTGCTGCCGGGCTCATCCATAACCTTTCGACGGGGAGCCGCGTTGGGGGGGAAATTGCTAGGCGGGAGAGAAACCGGCCAAAAAGTGGTTAAAAAAACAACAGACCTCGGCATAAGACTTCTCACTTCAAACATACTATCGGCCTAAAGGCACAAGGCAAGACAAGTGGAAAAACATACTTTCAGCAATGCAGACTGCTGAAGAAAGGGGATAGATTTCAATTCATGCTAAAGAAGGGAAGTTCGGGCACTCCGGCTCAAAGAAGGAGGGAAAAGCTGCTGGGGTTATTCTATAGCCGTTATGGTCATATCTGAGGTAAACCAGGGCATGGGGGGGGTTTCCCCGGCAGGCAATCAATTGGCGCACGGTGAGGACTAAGGAACAAAACCAGAGATGAAAAGAGAGGAATCAGGGAGCAACTGGCGGAGGTCCGACGGGAACCAATGCCCTCATGCTGTGGGTATCGACCCTCCAAATGAACTCCCTCCGGCTCGCATCCATCGACAAGAAGAAGGCTTGCAGAATGGCCCGGGTTTGGAGTATGACATTCACTTATGAACTTATGCGATCCTTTCCAATATGGCTGTATTCGAACGGTTATCCTTCATATAAAACGCGATGAGGAACTGCAGGGATTATGTGGGCGCCGGCGAAAAATCACGACGGGGGAATGGTACCGTGTTCGGGAAACTTAGCTCCCAACGAGAAAATCCCGTTCAAAACATCCCAAAGATTTACCGGAAGGGAGTCTTTAAAGAACCTATCACAGTGCGACCGCAACAGGGCGCAAAGGACACATCCAGATATTTCCACCGTGGGAGAGCCTGGGGGGTTGGGGGGGGGGGGTTTTTGGAGAGATCAAGACTTGTTGCACAAAGTAACTTCAATAAAGGAACTCTACACTCTTGCGCGTCCTGAGAGAATCATCAGGGACTCTTTGTCATTTATGTGGGCCGCAGCCGGAAATCTCGCGAATCTGTGGAGGGCCTTGAGGGATGGGTAACATTGACAAAAATGCGGTGGTATAAGACGCGGATGGGGGCCAATCCAAGGAATTCGTAGGAAAAACCGACCGACTTAACAAAATATTAGGTCTTTCCGGATCCGGCCGGAACGAGTGGTAGTACTTAGAAACGTGTTGCTGGGGGAATCTAAGGGAAACCGTGCTAAAACAACGAAAGGGAATCACACCGGGGATTAGCAGTCCGGAAAGGGTGTGGAGGAACGTTATAGACGTGAAAGGGTGCTCATAGCAAAAGTGAGAGAAGGCATCAAACGCATGTTTTTACAAAAATGGCTCAATCTACTAAGACAACCTGGAAGCTTTTATTGGTCCTTGGAGTATGAGCAGAAAAGTCGAAAGGCAGTATCAACTCCTTCTACGGCCAGGAAAGCCGGCACTGAAGCCACAAGAAAACGGATGAACCGCTGGTAAAGGTCCAGGAAGACTTCCTGGGGCAGCAAATCCTGAGGGGAGGCTCCAGGCCTTTGCACTAGATCGAAGGTGACAGCCGTCAACTCTTCGAAAATAGAAAATAATAAAGGGGACAAAGGCCGGAAACCGCGCCAAAGGGTGATCTAAAGGCTCCGGAGAGTTTCCAAGGGAGAACAAAATCGAGGTCCCTCTGAGTTCATTGAAAAGGAAGAACTAATGATGTCTTACGAGTATCGTAAATAAAAAAATTTCATTAAGGGAAAAGGGGGAAACGGGTTATCAGAAAGGGACAGAAACTTTTCTTACTCAAGGGACACACAAGAGCCAAATGAGGGGGGGGGAAAAACTAGAGGATGCAACCACTCGTCGGTCTTCCAACTATCGGCATACGCGAAAACAGGGACTTGGGAGAGCTCGCATCTCAGCCTCCAAGGATACAAAGTGGGATAGGCAGTTTTTCGCTCTACTGAGAAAAGAATCGGCTCCCAGAAAATGGCGACAAGATCTAGAGGGGTCTAAATCTAATCGGTCACGAAGAAACGTCACCTAGGTAAACTGCCTCGAGAAGAGGGACAGAAAACCAAGACCGGGAAAAATTCACACTGTAGGAATTTCTCAATCCACTCTCTTATCCGTCCGGCAGACGCATCCTCGGGGGGGGGCGCCAGAGGAAAAGCTGTGGGAGACAATCTTGCGAGGGGGAATTATGCTCAAGCGCCGCTAAAGACGCTCCTACTTAAAACAAAGTCATTGCTGGAAAAAAAAAATGGGGTCAAGCGCCGTCATGGGCAAAAAGGTTGCGGAGAGCAATCGCCGGCCTAAAACTCAAAACCCTCTTTGAATCGAGACTGGCCAAAGAAACTGGGGGGGGGGTCGGCAAAAGGTAAAGGGTTGATGGGGTCGCCCTAAGTTTCTACACTTGGCTCCCAATTAGCTACAGAAAGTTGAACTCTGGGGAACAAGTTGGGGGAACCACGATAAATCTCTCTTTTCAAAAAAAATTCACGAGGCCGACATGTAGAAGAATCAACCGTCGGGACAGTAGTTAGGGACCAAAAAGGGAGTGCTCCTTGCGCACAGAATTTCTTTCTTTTATCTGGGAAAACCGAGGCGGCACCCAAAAAAAGCCAAAATCGATGTCTGCAAACGAGCACGAAACCGTTCCTTTTTTCACAGGGGACAACCGACAACGGTCCGGGCAAGTGAAAACTCCCATTCTGGAACACCCAGTGGCCTCGGATCTTATTTGTTCTTGGAATGGGGAGAACTATTAAGCGAGAAGAACACCAACAAAAAGAGGAGGAAAGAGAGGATTACAAGGGTATAAAGGGAAAAATAACAAAGATACCAGCGTCACACAGACTGTTAGTGACTTGAAAAAAACCAAGTAAAGTTTTTGCAAACCGGGGGCGCTGTAACCGGTCCGGACGTGAGGTCCTGCTCATCTGTAGGCTTGGGGGGGGGGTCCTTCAAACGCGGTGTAAAAAAAAACACCGAAGACCCCGCTAAAAATACTGCAAACGGAATGAAAAAAAAGACGGACAGGAGCATGAAAATTCCGGGGAATCCAAAATCCGAAGGCGGCATTCGTCTCCATTCGTCCTGCTAAATTACAGGGGATAGATTGTCAGGCGCCGTGGGGACCCCAGCAAGGAGCAACAGAGTTCCAAGTTAGTTTTCAGAGAGAATGTGGCCAAAAAAGGGGAAAACCTTCAAAGGAGGAAACCACCATAGCTAAGTTAAACCATTTTAGAAAACAAGACTTTAGACCGCGGGTTTGAGAGGGTATTCCATTCTAGCTGCGACCAAGTGTAAAACGTCAGTCTGTACGGACCGGGGGGCTTCTGTCAGGTGGGTAAAAAGGGAAAAAGTAGCGCAGGAGGGCGGAGCGTACGTGAAGTCACAGGGCAAGGTCGTGAAACCTCAGGGAGTCATAAAGAGAGTCCGAATCCGACCCTAAGAGGAGAAGAGGGTGCGAAACGCATAGTTCGGGTCAAAAGGGGTCGCTCGAGGCACAGAACACTCTTTGAAGGGGAGTTAGCATAGATTACGGGGATCAAAGTAACTGGAAAGCACGATGGGATCCTAAAGATCTTCAGATAAAGTAAAGGAGCCTATAAATTCGTAACTGGCAGTCGGAGGGGGCAGCGAGCTGATCTCCAATTCAACAAGGGACGGGATGCCGAGAGGGCCGACTAGACTTCCTTTTTCGGCTATATCCAGTTGTTGAACCTAACACTAGGGGGGTATTTGGGTGTTAAAGGGTGTCGGGGGGGGGGAAAGAACCCTAAGGGTGGCTAGCACTGATTGCAATACCTTCGGACGGGGGCCTGACGGCAAAGGGGGTAGAAATACTATACATATTCCGGCCACTATGAAATTTACGGAGGGGCTTGAAAGGAAACACGCCATCTTTAGAGCGCGCCAAAGGGCATCTCAAACAGAAGAGACCACAGCGCTGAGCGGGAAGTGATTATTAACCTTGAAAGGTCAAGATTATTGGAGGGGTTGTGGCTACCAATACCGTATGAAGCCAGCCGACCAATAGGGAAGGTTCGAAAATCATGATTATCATCCTCATTGTTAGTACACATAGGACGGAAGTCCTGGGCAGTGTTGGACCCCCAATGAGGTCGGGAAAAGGCCGCTGATACACATTATATGAATTGCGAAAGGGGAATGAAGAAATAATCCTGGGAAAGACCATGCGAGCCTTCGTCAAAAATTTGTCCATGTTGTAGGTAACAACTCATGGAGAAGTGCTGAACGGAGCAATAACTTCTCAGCGCAATAAAAAACGCGTCGCTCAAAAAACTCCTTATCAAGAGAGAAAAAATGGCAATAAAAACGCCGTTGCAAGGGAGGATGGGAACGAACGTACTGGCCACAAAACACCAAGGAGGGTAAGGAAAACTTGCGAACTCACGCTTCGGAGGACAGGTCCTAAAAACCCAGGTTAGAGTTCGGCCGAATTGAAAGGGAAAAACCCGTCAAAAACGACGTTCTTCCCTAGCAAACTAAGGGGAGTTCCCATATGTCGGGCAGTAGATCGCCAACGCAGGGTTGGTGAATCCAACTGCCAATCACCGAGGCGAAGAAAACGAAGGAAAGGCTTAAATGCCCTCCAAAAATGGCGCCCCACATAAGCAATTAAAAAATGCTGAGGGACTATCATCCTCGAATAAGCGCGTTCTTAAACTTCAAGTCCTTTGGAGGGGGAGAACAATCAAAATGATAGAAAAACTTTACCGGACCACGCGGAAATAGGGACGTGCAAAGGCGGGATGTTTGGTATAACGTCACTGAGAGGCTGGCAAAATCCAAAGGTGCGGAATAAGTTGGAATGATTGGTTTAGCGAAGTTACGAAGTCGGACTCCCACTGTTTAAAGCACGCTGAGCAAACAGCCGGCGCAGGGACTCTACGATAAGGCCACTAGCGAACCTGCGAAACCTTAGTCTACCTTATTCAATCAAACATATTCGCATCCATCGGACAGCAGTTAAAAGTAAGGGGGGGCACGGTTCATGTCTCCAATATAGTGGGAATTAGAAAAGCGCCGGCTAACCTCGGAGATGGAAAGGGAAAGTCTTCGAGGAGCCCGGATGTTCAGGAAAAAAGGAAGTCGAGCCGTGGAATTTTGAAAACAAGGAAGG
>Ga0179591_1335810_pt1 | contig 14203 bp, 13 predicted proteins | sample CZOMad2_1_08_16f_FD_182891 | JGI IMG/M metagenome (GOLD analysis project Ga0179591, IMG submission 182891) | Vadose zone soil fungal communities from Angelo Coast Range Reserve, California, USA - CZOMad2_1_08_16fungal (PacBio error correction) | ecosystem: Environmental > Terrestrial > Soil >...
ACACGAAGTTCCAGTTTCTGGGTCACGCGCAGGAGCTTTTCCCGAGGCAGGGCCGGGGCGAAAGAAGATCATGCGAGAAAGAAGCAAACAGCAAAAAGCTGCCAAACCCAGTCTCAAAAAAGCGGAGCATCAGACGCAGGAAGGTTTGGGGACCACCAGAAAACCCCCACAGCGGTATGAAAAAAAAAAAAACCAGAAACCTAAAGAAGCCCGACAGCCAAAAGGGAATGACCCTTGTTGAAAAGTGGAGGAAAATCAAAGAAAGCCGAAACGTCCGGAAAGAGAAACACTAAAGTACTAGGGGAAAAAACAAGCAAAAAACGGACGCAGCGAGCAAAAAGTTATCCGAAAGAGGTGAAGAACACTGGGAGAGTAAGCAAACAACCATCAGTGTTGAGCGGGCAGAAGAAAGGAACGCCCCCCTCCAGCGTCAAGATGCAAGCCACTTCCAGAAAAGAAAGAAGCCACACGAGCTAGCAAAAAAGGGACGAAACCGTAAAGAACCTCAAAGAAAGCCCACACAAAAACTGTACTCCACACAGGGAAGGAATTAACCAGGAAACTCATCAAAAAAGAAGGAATGCGTGTAAGGGCAAAAGGGGCATTCAGGGCTGGAGGCAGAACGTGAGAGAAAAGCTATCAAAGGATGCAATCTCCATGAGATCCAAGGGGCTCCGCACGGAGAGTCCAAAGGGAACTTTGAGGAGAGCCTAGGGAAAAGGAACCCCAGAATGGCTCACTCCTCCCGGAAACCAAGGGACCTGTCGAGAGAAAGGGGGGGAGAAGGGAAGGCTAACCCGGGGAGGGGAATAAACACCGAGGAATGCTCACATCAAGACTAAGTTCAAGGAGGAGTGGACACGTCTGGTAGGTGATTCTGGGGAAGGAAAACTATGGGGGAGGGGTAAACAGCGAACACCCGGGTTAAAAGGGCCCCAGGGGTTTATGGGGGTCCATGAAGCAAAAAAACATATGAGAGGGCAGCACACGAAGGAAAGTTCCTTCAAAAGGATTATTACGGAAATTGCCAAAAGGCAACCCGGAGGGGTCTGCTAAGAAATTCTGAGTTGCTGTTAGCTCGGTACCGGTCTAGGCGAAGCCTACAGGAAGACAACAGACAAGACAAACTCCGACGAAGCTCGGAAGTGTCCTCCTAGACCGCATCACTTCCGCACCAGGGGGCAGGGGGTCTCAAAAACGAGGGACAGGGAGCCGGGGGCCCTTCAAATAAAAGAGAAGACGCAATACTCTCAAGGGAAACTCCTAGAAAGAAGAAACGGAGACACTCCTGGAGTTCTGAGGGTACGCTTAAAAAAGAAGAAAAGTGGGCCCTCTTGTGGACCCCTTACTAAGGTTTACCGAAGGCGTGAGACCCTACCTGGGGACTCCTTAAGAATGGGGTAATATTTCGGGGGGGGGTGACGATCCCTTGAATGATTAAAGCTGGGGGCAGGTTATAGGGAAGGGCGCCCTCTCAGGGGTGCTGGCGAAAAAAAAAGGAAGTGTAATGAAGTGACAGAGCTCTGTCGCTGGGGGAAAAAAAGGGTTTAAGTCAGCAAGCTCCGGTGCCTCTTGCCAAACGGCCCTTGGTGGGGGGGGGTCAGTTTGTAGGGGTAGGGGGTAAAACGGGTCGGCACTGAAAAGGCAAAACAACAGCGCGGCAGGGGCAGACAACTCGCCATGGGAGCGCCTGGTCCAGGGGATGACAGTTTTCGGGGGGGTAGGAAGGGGGGGGGAAGAAGTGAACAACTTGTGACCCTGGCCGGGAGCCGTTGTACAATTCCCACAGATATGGGAAGCAGCAGTGTTTAGAAAACCTCCCATTCTGTGGGAAGTAAATTAACGAAGCGGGTGACCCGGCGTTTAGGAAAAAAAGAGGAATGCGGGCCATCACACCAACAAACAAAAACTTAGGAGGAAGATATGGCCCGCATCCTTAGAGGCGCGAACGAGGGTGGACCCCATCGAGGCGAAAAGAGGTAATGTAGAGGGGAAAAAAATCTGGAACACCTCCGAGGAAGGGGAAAAAGTGCCTGGGAAAGAGGGGAACGGCGTCAGATTGGAAAGACAAGGGAAGTTGACTTACGGATACGATCGTGGCTGAAAAAGGGGTGGCTGCAAAAAGAAAGCACCGGTCGACCAGCAAAAAAGAAACATGGACGGGTCCAGTGAACGAAACCGCCTCCATTCCCAAAGAAAGAACATGCCCCCACAGAACCTTCCAGAGGAAAAGCCAAAACCTCCCCGCCGGCAAAACACACCGGCAAAGAAAAAATCTTCTGCAGCCAAAATGCCCTCGGCATCACGCAGGTGAAGAGCAGAAACACATTGGCCACTGCCGAGAACAACTGTGCAAAAAAAATCATTGCAATTGGCCCATGAGAAACAAAAAAGCGACTGGATCAGGGTCCAAGGACACGGTCGATGCGGGGAAATTAACCAGACAAACCGAAAGAAATGCGGGCCAACCCGGCCAATAGCGAAAGAAACCCTTAAGGCGAGAACGGCGGAAAACTGCCGGAGTTCCGGCGTCTCTGGAGATCAGAAGAGAGAGAAGCGGGCAAGCTGCGCCGGGCTGTTAGCGAGAACCTAAAAAATGGGAGAATTAAACGGACAAGATCCCGAAATAAGGTCCATCGAGAAGAAAAAACCGAGTTTGGGTAGGTGTCCGGCGAGACGACCGTTCTTCGACACGGGTATGCGGAGGTTGGCTGCCCCAAGGAGGGGGAAAGTCTGCAAAAGGATCTCAACAAATCGACGATGCCATCGGGGAAAATGTGAAGGGACTTCACAGACCGTCAACCCGCTAAGGGTCATCAAAGTCGCAGGAAACCAAAGGGCCTGTTGGCCCTTCCCGTGGGGAAGGGGGGGGACTGTACCGGGAGAACCCCAGGACTACCTGCTCCCGGGGTGTCTATTCTGCGGGGGTACCGCAGTGGACCCTCAAAAACGGCCCGTGTGGGACACCTTTACTGCAAAAAGCCAAGAAAACCAGGAGATGCGCTTGGGGCATCGGGGAGCCTCCCGAAAGTAAGACAACTCAGACAGTTCAAGTGGACGTGTCGACAACCACGACTTGATGGGTCAGCTAGGAAAAAAACATAAATCAATTTCGTGGGAGGGTACGTTGAAGAAGATACCCGCTTTCTAGGAGATTCAGGGAACCGGAAGCACGCCTACTCAAACCGGGGACCGAATGTGGGAAAAAAAAACAGTAAATGACAATGCCAATCCCCCTCCGCCGGGGGTCGTGATTTCCGGGGTTCAACGAGTAAATCGCAAAGGGAAAAAAGTCTAGATGTGGGGTGGGCGGGGAGGGGGGGGGGAAATTGCGGATCGGAGGCGTCCTTTTCGGGGGCCCAGGTCCCTTCAGGCGGTGAGCTGGGGGAAAAGAAGAGGAACAGGGGGGGGAAGCTGGCAAGGGGATAAAAGGCGGCGCTTATAGTCTTTCCTTGGAAGGGAACAGAAACCCGGGGGTGCAAGGGGATGGGGAAATGCTAGCGGGTCGGCAGAAAAAGGAATCCAGGCAAGACCAGACCCTTGTGAATATCCTTCTGCACACCAGCTAAAGCCATTGGAAAGAGGAACCAAGTGTGTGATTATAGTCACCAGGAGGGTGAGCCTTCACTGGCGCGGAGGCAAAAAGGTACGCCAAAAAAATTGCTTGCTGGGAGGTGGCCCTGTCAGGCGTGGGATTACCAACCGCTTGGGGAGGCTGTTGCCAATCAATCTTCACCACGTAAGAAGCGTCCTGACCAATATACAGCAGTTCGTTTCGCCAAATTAGGGGCCCGCCTGGAATGGCTGGCGGAAAAGAGCTTGAGATGGGACCATCTAACGGAAGAACAGCATGACATCGTCCAAAAAAGACGGAACGTAGGAACTGGAGCCTCAAAATGGAAAAAGGAGAACAACACAAAAGGGAAAAGGATTAAAATAGAAGAGATAGTAAGACACATCACCGGGCATCATCAGTTAAACTCCACTCTGAAAGCTTTAGACGTGAAAGGATCGACCGCGCCAAAAAACAGCGCTGCCAGCCCAAACAGCGGACCGATCACCAGAAAAAGAGAAGCAGCAGGACTAAAAAAGGGAATGCAAACTCAGTGACCTCAAAACCCACCCACAGGAAGGGCTTCTTTACTAAACTTGAACCAGATAAGTACCAGAAAAAAAAACTGTTCAGCCGGGAGAAAAAACATCAGAAAAAAAAAATGCCGCAAAAACGAGCCTGCAGAGGTCATAATCATGAAATCGGCACAGAAAGCCGTCACTGAAATGGAAAAAAAAATCTGAAAGTATCAATCCCCGGGCGGGAGAGGTCCAGATGAGCAACGGACTCCACGGTATTCGGGAAACAAACATCCTGCAAAATCCAGAAATGAGGAAACCCCGCCCATCTTCAAAGTGTGCCAGCCTGTCAAGACAGGACAGCGACAAGGCGACCAAGGAACGACGTGAACCAGACCCCACCCACAGGCGGGGGGGGGTACTGGCGAGACGAAACATGACAGGAAAAAGGGCGGGGGTTGTAAAACAGAGTGGCTGGACATCGTTGGAAGGGGGGAAGAACCTTGGAGAAACTAGGAAGCCGGCTATCAAAAATCACCTGCAATCTCCAAGAAGATCGGGCCGCGAGAAAAACAACTGTTGGGCGGACCCAAAGGAGTAAGCTAAAGAGAAAGGCCCCCCCCCCCGGAAAAGCTCCGCACCCTTCAAAAAACACAGAGTGCACGCACAAAAAAGGAGGACCTCTAAAAAAAAAGACCGTCTTCCGGTAAAGAGACTTCGCACAGCCGCGGAATAGGGTAGCGGAGCCAGAAAAAAGTGCGAACTATGGCCGTGCACTGGGGGGGAAGGGCATAGACAAAAGGGAATCAGTTATGGGCCGTTGGTCCGGGAAAAAGGGAAAACACCAGACAAACAACCGAGGCCACTGGGGGGGGGGGACCTTCACTGTGAGATGACGTCGAGCGGGGAAGCATGCCAGTTGGCAAAGGTAAGCGGATTATCATACGCTCGTGTTAATCTGACCCTGTCGCGGGGGGGAAAAAAACAGCCCACCAAAGATCCTCTCCGGTGGAAGGAAGGGCCATCGCGAAAAAATAGGGACAAGAAGAACAAAAGTCTGGGGCCAAAGACGGGACATGCAGGGGGAAAAAAAAAAGGAGGGACCCACAGGAGCCTATTATCTCTTGAAAAGCAAACGAAAGTAATCGGAGCATCAGACCCCAACAAGCCTCTTAACTTCAGATAAAAAAACCTCATCAGGCTGGTGAACGAGTCCGGGAGAAATGAAGTTGTTTCCTTCCTAAAAGGGACTATCCGGGAGTCATGCGCGCCTGAAAAGGGGCTGGGAGAAACCATTCGTTGCGGGGGGGACTCGGGGGATAAGCATTTTAATGCTTGGAAAAAAGGGGAGCATTTTCGGAGGAAGGGTTTAAGACCCTCAGAGCTGCTGCGTAGCCAAAACCAAGAAGGGAGGGGCGGTCCAGGAAGGAAGCGCTCGGCTTTGCAAAAAGGAGACTGGGTTGGAAGAAAGAAGACAATCAGGGGTCCAGCAAGGGCCTGGTTCAGGGGAAAAAGGGGGATGTTAGGGGTGTGAAGGACCCTGGGCCGAGATGGTCCACAGAGGAGAGCCTTTGCAAAGCCGGGGAAGCGCGCGGTCCGGAAAAGGGGAAGTTTCGACAAAAGAGAAAGGGGGGCCCCCCCGGAAGTTGGAAAACCTGGCGAAGCCGGGGTCGGTCAAACAAAAACGGTTAAAGACAAGGGGGGTAGAACGCCTCGCAAGGGGGGGTCCCCCTTGCGAAAGGGAAAAACCTCCTTCGGCCATCAGAGGTGTCCAAAAGGTAGGAAGACTGGAGAAGGGGGAATCTAAGAGAATCAACAAACAACAAAGTAATGATGAGGAAAAGGCCCGCATCCCCTGGAAAGAGAGAAAGGTACCAAAAGCGTATGGCGGAAGTGCAGGTGGGTTAACACGATTGGAAAGGGAAAACCGGCTGAAAATTCCCGTCCCTATGCTGGATGAAGACAACGTCAGAAAGAACTTTCAGGGAAAAGGAGGGAAAAAAACATCGTTGCGACACTTCACCAATGAAAAGGGAAAACTCGAAGAGAAGCGGGACAACCAGATGACCACGAAAAAAAGGGGCATTTTCACGAAAAAAGCTACAGGCCATCCTCAAAAAAGGGGACCCACAGGAGGAAAAATGAAAAAAGAGTATGGGTACCCAAGAGCAAGCTCAAGAAAGGACTTCGGCCGAAATGACCTCTCAGCCCGCAGGGAGTAGCCACGAGGGAAACGAGTGGTAGAAGGTCCTTACCAAAATAAAAAAATTCCTCCCCATTGAAAGAGGGGAGGAACAAAAAGCTTCCATGAAAAGGACAACCGAAAAATTGGCAAGGAGCGGCCGACGCAGGAGGGGAGAAAGACTACAGGGCAAAAGGACCGACCCACTCTCTACCCCGGAGGCCAGGACCAAAGACTCGGAGAAGGTCGGCGGTTACGAAAGACGTATCCAAGCGTCCGCTGGCGGACGAGCTCGGGGAAAGAGAATGTGTCACTCGCCGAAAGGGTTAAGCACTAACGCTCCCTGAAGAGAAAGATGTTACATCGAGAAAATGAAACTGTCTAAACTGAGGGGGAGGTCCACGAGGGAGCTAACTGCAACGGAGTTGGGGCTGAGAAAAGGAAAAAAAACTCTCCGGAGAAGTTGGGAGAGAGCGCGAAACCCACAAGACGGAAACTTCCGTTAAGAGGAAAAAAAAAAGAGAAACGACTTCTTTCAACCGGGAAAGCAGGCACGCTTCTACGATAGATCACCACAAAAGGCCCATACTGAAAAAGTCCCTGGGGAGGACCTGTCCGGGGCAGAACCATACCATGTGACTTCGCTGGTTCACGCCAGGGGGGAAATAACAAAAAGGCCCCGCCTAGTCACCACTAAGGATCTTGTGCCTGCAAAAAGCAAGCCGCGCGTCGGATGATAGAGACGTGTTGAGGGGAACCCGTGCTCAGGGGGGAAAAGATCAGAAAAAAGGGATCGGTCAAAGAAGCACGGCGAATGTAAAACTAGATGGGGTGCCCTCTTGACCTTGATAATACCAAACTTTTGAAATAAGACGTTCCGGGCGGTTTCGTCAAAAAAATGCCTTGAAGAAGAAGAGATTCATTTACCGGTATAGCAAACAGCTAAAGTACCGACGCACTGAATGGGGAAAAAGGGCCCCCCTTCCCCGGAAATTCGTGAAGGAGGGGGGGGGGGCCTGGTCAGGGGAGAGGGATTAAAAGTGTTTGGGCCGTTAGGGGGACCGGGATCTTAAAAAGGTCGTCCTTGAAGGAAATGCTCGCCTTCGTTTCGCTAAAATAGGGAAAAGAGGGAATTGCAAAAGCTTGCTGGGGTCACAACCGGTAACCCGATCAAAAGGGGGGGGTCCGCAAGAGAAAGAGTATCAAATTCAAAGGGCGACGATCTGGAAAAGAGGCCACTTTAAGCGGAAGGCTTCGAGAGAAACCTGCACGGGTTTTGAGTTAAGAAAGGAGGAAAATGGAGGGATGAACCGAGCACAGCGCTTGTTGTAAAGAAAGGGGCCTTGGAAAAGGGTCCCGAGCCTGGTGAGGGGGGGGGGGGAAAAGGAAGGGGTAATGGTCAAGTTCGTGGGGGGGGGGGGGGAGAAAACGCCCCGGCACTTGTGGGTGTGCTTGCGGGGGAAGGAGGGATACAAAAGGAAACGGAGGGGCTCACTAGAGCTGGTAGGCGCTATCGGGCAAAAAAGGAAGGGCTGTCAAAGCAAGGTGCCCAGCTGTGGTCCCGGGCCGGGGGGGCGGGTAAGGAAGAGGGGGAACCTTTCAGAACAAACGACCGTCCTGCAGGCCGGGGGGAAACTGGAGAATCAAGAAATGCCCGTTGGGGGAAGATCCCAAATCTCAAACAAGAGGAGGAAAAAAGCACAAAGAACCGGGAAGTGATAAGGGAAGACGCACGCTCCAAAAGGGGGGAAGCTTGTCAGGGGCATGCCCAGGCGGTAGGAAAAGAAAAGCGCCAGAAAGGGTGAGGGGCTGGCCTCCACGAAAAAAAAGGGAAAACCTAAGCTAGAAGAAAAGAACCCAATGACTACGTGGGGGAAAAGAATCCCAAGAAACCCTCCACACCAGGAGGCGGGACCGGAACTAAAAAAAATGAAACAGGAACCTAAAAAGATGACCCGACATCGAGGAAATGACCTTTTCAAAGGTGAGGAATTCAGGGAAGTGCCAGAGATAAGAAGGTCAGAAGAGGGGACCTGTTACTGGGGAACTCACACACGAAGGGGGGGAAGAATTAGCAGCGAGCGGAATAATCCCGGGCAGATACAGGAGAATACCGCAGCCAAAAGAAGGAGGGAAACCCTCAGAAAACCGTTTAGTCGGCCAAGAGAGAGAGAAGCAAGAGGACAAAAGTCAGACGTTAAACCCGAAGACCATCAGGAAACACCTAATCTAGGAAAAGGACTCCCAATTACTAAGGGGAAAGAAGAAAGAATAACCACAAGGTTTACAGGCGGGTGGAAGTATCCAAGAAGAAATGACCATTGAACCTAAGGAGAAAACGCTTCTGTTGAAGAAAGAGGGATTTCCGTGAAGCGGGGGGCCTTCTATCAAAGAAAAAAAAACCATCGGAAAAGTCGCGCTCTCCAAAAAAAAACCATACGGAGAAGTGGGATAAAAAAGGAGGTAAGGGAAATGTAAACCGGAAAATCAAAGAGCACTACCGCCGTTCCAAAGGGGTCGCGTTTCGAGAAAAGGGGGAAAAAAAAAAAGCCCCGCGTTTATAGCCAAAACTCCCAGCACGAAAAAAGAAAAAAAGGGACTCGCCACGGGACACGTGCAGGCCAGAGCCCATGGTTTGGAGAAGGGAAAAGGAGTGTAAGGCCAGGGGAGAAGCCCTTGGGGGTTCCCAGGTCCAAAGGGGAAAACAAACAAAAAAAATCATAAAAAAAAAGAGGGAGGAGGAAAGAGACTAGGGCCGGTGTCCGGGCAAACTTGGATTACTTCGGAAAGAAAGGGAAGACTGCCAGTTCCCTCCGGAGGGCAACGGCTATAGAAAGGGAGAACTAGAAAGGAAAAAGGATGGGGAAGTCAACTGTCTCTGGCGTTCAGAAAGGGGAAAAAAAAGACCAACAGACAGAAGGAACCTCCCCTCCGGGTAGACCTAACGGGGGAAAAAAAAAGGGGAGTACACTCCAAGTTACGGGAGGAGAAAAAAAAAGAAATGATGTACCATCAGGGGGGACAGGGGAGCTTTTGGTCCCCCAGTGTCCGGAGAGAAAGCATCTAAGCAAGTGAGACTCCGCGTCATGGGGGAAGAGAGGCCGTCTACGCGTAAGACGCAATACAAAGCGGCGGATCCGAGAGTCGGCCTAAAAAGGGGTAATATCGGTGTTCGTACCTGGCGAAACCCTGAAAAATGGAAAAGGAAGCCAGTCAGTTGAAGAGAGGGGTGCTCCATGGGGAAAAAAAAAGGCTCCTTTTAAGGCAGGAGACAAATTTTAGCAGAAAGGTTGTTGTATACGCAAAAGACCAGGCTAGCCAACCCAGAGAGAGCATTGAGAAGGAAAAGACCATCGGGGCTGCAGGGGGCGATGGGTTGCCGGGGGGACGACCACCGGGCCAACGACCATGTGGCGGTTAGGGCTGGGTGCCTGGGGGGAGGGAAGGGGAGCACGGGGGAAAAAAAAAGGGATCATGGGTCCATCAAAAAGCAGGCCAAGAAGCCCGTGAACGGGGGACCGCGACCAAGGTGACACGAGGGGGAAAGTTCGCCACCTGTTCAGTAAAAGGAAAGACCACGTTTGAAAAAAGGATGGGGGCCAAATCCTGCAGGAAGGGGGGAACGGTCGAGGAAAAAAACCCCCAAGAGCAATTCGTGTGGTCCCAGACGGAAAGGGAAAGGGAAACCTTTTCTCCAGAAAGGAGGGGGGCCACCCGTACGTCCGCGGAATAGAAAGATTGCGGGCCAAGAAACTCAACCAAAACAAACAAAGAGAGAGATGGATTGTAAAAGCCGAATCCGGGGAAAAAAAAGAAGGGGAAGAAATAGTTAAAGGAAGGGGGAAAAACGAGGGAACAGGGGCGATGCGTCCACCCAGGCCGTCAGGGTGTACCAGAATGACAATTTCCACCAGGGAAGTGTGAAGGGGGACGGCGAAAATCGGAAAACAGTTTCAGGAGTAAACCCAGGGGATAGCGTGGAAAAAAAAAGTCACGAGGATAGGAGACTCCTCTGACCAAGGGGAGGAATAGGAAAGTGGGAAAAGAAAAAAGAAACAGCCAGTGTGGGTGCCATCCCTCAAACGACCCCACTTCGGGAAAAAACCGGTCATCATGCTAAGCCCTGGGGGAGTTCCCTTAAAAAGGAACCAGAAGCCGAGCAGGTCTGACGCAAGCCATGAAAAAAGTCTTTTCGTCTGAGACACTGGGGGACCGAGATGCGAACTGGGGGGGGCCCACTCCAAAATTAGCAAATTCCCAATGTAGAAAGGGAGAAAGGAAGCACAAAAAAAAAGGAGCAAAAAGCGGCCACGAGAGAGGAAGCAACTGAACAAGAGGGGTACTCAACTCTAATGCCGGAGGGAGAAAAAAGTCTAAGTACAATCCCTGAATTCAAGCGTTGTCAGCCTAAGAACGGCGGGAAGGAGGGGGAGGGGGCTTGTGAAAGGGGGGGTCTGCGACAAAATCAAACATATCGGCTTGTCTGTTAAAGACTCAAGGCAAAGGGTGCGGGGGGAAAGGAAGTAATGGTCATACTATAACAAGCCTCCGTCTAACTAATAGCGGCAGGAGCCTAGCCAAGTCGGCGAAACTGAAAAGGTGGCGGAAGTACGGCACGTCTCGAAAAATTCGGATCAAACAAGACACAGAAAAGACGCAATAGGCAGCAGGCAGGAAAAAACACTTGGAACATGGGAGAGGCTCGAAAGTCATCAGGAACAGGACGAGGCCCAAACCGGCCTTCCGGGGGAGCCGACCTCCAAGAAATGGTTTGGGGGGAGAAATGTCCTGGTACCGGAAAAAAACAGAAAGCTCACAAGGGTTCTGACCGAAGTGGCACGACACAAAAACCGACCACGAGAAAAGGGGCTCTTGCCCTGCCCGAGAACCCGCGAGAAAGAGGCAAAAGCTCTTGGAAAGCCCTTCAGGGGTGTTTCGGAAAGCCGGGAGAAGAAATCATCAAAAAAATAGCTATGTTGGGGCAACCTCATGAGCAAGGTCTAGTGAAGAATAATCTTTGAGTTTAAGTGAATCTAAATACGGTTAGACCGCACTGTACTTCGGGTTGAAGATCCCTCAGAAGGCTAATAGGAAAGATGAAGTTGACCCGGTGATAAAAAAAAAAGAATGGATAAATCAAGTAATGGAAAGAAGAAGGTTACAATTGTACCCTTGTGTCCCCGCAAGCCTGAATGCAAAGGGTTCCTGGTCCAGGGGGGGAAGGAGGGAGTAACAACCGCCGAAAAAGAAAGGGGGGTTGGGCCTTGGGGGAAAAGTTGCCTGCTTTATAAGAAAGTACGTCTTTTTGGCTGCCTTTCGTGGGGGAGCTGGCAATGCCCGCGTGGAAGGGGAGGCAGCTCTGGAAGACTGGCGGGGGAGGTTCATGGAAAGAAAAACCGTTTTTGCATTAGGTTTTCAAAGATGGCTTCCAAATCGACCAGGGGGGGCGTCCTGCAAAAAACACCCAGGGGGAAGGCTCCGACGAGAAGGCTTGTGTTCTGATAGGGGTTGTGAGTAGGGGGGGAATAAAAACCGCAAGCTCGGCTGCAAAGCAAGAAGGGAGCTCACTGAAAAAGGAAAGGTCCATTCCCTTGGAGGCGTCCTGAGGGAAGGGGAAGGGTACGGAACGTAAAAAACCTACCAAAAAAGAAACCCCGTTCCTGGTTGGGGGGAGGTAATGCCGGGTTTGGCAAGGGGAGGGGGGATCTTCAAAAGAAGGGGCTAAAAGGCTTCTGGAAAAAAAAATCGGGGAAGATGACTTGTACAGGAAGAAGGCCGCTGTCCGGCCCAGAGGGGGGAGGAATTTGATCTGAAAAAGAGAGAAAAGAAATGGAAAAGAGGAATGAGTTAAGACTGGAGCACTGAAGGGGCCCCTTAGGTTGAAAAAAAGATCTCAAACAAACAACAAAAGGAAAGGGGGAAAAGGGGGAGTCACACAACAAAGGAACAGGTGAAGTTTTTCCTCACGGGACTCATTACGCTGAGGCCCTGCCGTAGGGGTGAAGAGAAAATATCAAAAAACTCCCCAGCGGAAAGAGCTTACAAACACTTCAAGCGCCCCTAGCCAGTAAAAGAAAAGAAAAAAAATTACTCCAATTAAGAGGGATCCCTTCATTCACAATTCCCAAAAAGGGGGAACAACTACCGGGAAAAAAAAAAAAAAAAAAAAAAAAAAGGAAAAAAGAAAATAAAAAAAAAAACGAACAAGAACTGGGACCGTGCAACTTACAGAAAGGGAGGGGACCGCCTCATTAAGGGGGGAAAAAGCTGGAAAAGGGTAAAGACGAACGGAGAAAAAAAAAAAGGGGAAAGAACTGCAAGCAGAGAAAAAGTTCTTGCCGATTGGAATCGCTCACCTGTTGGGGGAAGGCCCACTCTAGGAAAAACAGCCTGAGCGGAAGTAGCCCGCAACACCCTCAAAAAAGAGAGGCCAACAAAGTTAGCGGCCCTAATCAAGAAACAGAAGCTACTCAGCAGGGAAAAAAAAGGGGGTGAAGAAACCCGAAAACCAAAAGTCGGGGACTTGCGGGGAAAAAGAGAAAAACGACCTTACCAAAGGAAGAAAAAACCCTTCTTCTTGTAATTGAGAATTGGAATTCAGTGGGAAAGAGAATGAAGACCGGGCTATCCACAGGGGGAACCGCATGACCCATGCTCGTCCAGAAAAAAACAAAAAGGCCACCTTTGGAGGGGGGAAGAACACTAAATGAGGAGAGAAAAAAAGAAGTACCGCCGGGGCTGGCGCACACTTAATTTTCTCCAAAGAAAAAAACCGTTCCCTGGGGGACAAAAAGAAAAAGGTGAAGGCGAGCGAGAAGACTGCCTAACACTAGGAAGGGACGCACATGAAACGCCTATAAAAGGAGCTGCAAAGTACAGGGAACATAGCCACGCGTGGGAAAAAAAAGGTGGCTGGAAGGCCGTTTTACAAAAGATACCCCCCGGTAGGGGAGGAAGGGGGGGAAAGTACAAGGGGGAACCAAAAAAAACCCAGACTAAAGAAGCAGCCTAGTCCCTGGGGGTTGTCCTGCTAGGACCATTGAGAGTTCGAAACTGCCATAAAAGGTACAAACCGGTCGGCGGAGAGGGAAGGAACGATTTGAGAGAAAGTCGCTGTTTTCGGAGACGCGGGGACCGTAGAGGAACCAAGAAAAACAAAAAAAGCCTCCGTTTGGGGAAAAAACTTGCACTCAAAGACCCGTGGGCAAAAAAAAAGCAAAGCGATGGAAAAAGTCAGACAAGGTCTCCCTTAGGAGGAAAAGAGGGGTCCCACTAGGGAGACCGACCCCGCAGAGGTTCGGGGGGAGATCGACGCCAACAAAAAGGGAATCCGGCGGGAAAGCGTAAAAAAAAGAAAACGGAAGAAAAAGCGAAAAGGCGATGAAAGTCAGCCGCCCGGCAAAAGGATGGGGGGGAGGAAAAACTGCGCGGCGCTTGAAGAAAAAAAGCAGGTCGTGGCCGCTGAAGCCAGGTCGGGAGATTGGGGGGACGAAAATCACTTGATCAAGTCTGGCAGGGGGGTGGCCCGGAAAGGAAAGAGGAAAAAACCATTTTGTCCTGGAAAAAAAACTGCGTTGGTCAGGGGATGGGGGGTTTGCAGCTGCCTGGTTCACGCGGTAATGGGAAAAAAAAGGAAAAAAAAGGCTCTTTCCAAAAAGGGGAAGAAGGGGGGCCTGTTCTTTGATTAAGAGGTGGAGGGGGGGGAGGGGAAAAAGGAATGTGAAAAGGCGGGTTCTGAACGCGGTGGACCGTGCGAAAGGGAAAAAAAAAAAAAGATAAGTTAGGAAAGGGGTTAGGTGCCCTTCCGAAGGGACTGGCTGCCATAGGAAGGGGGGGAACGAGAAAAACTGGCGAAGTCTGAAAAGGGTGGGTATAAAAAAACGCCTCGCCATCATGAACCTCGCCCTGCAAACATTCAGGATACGCTGGGGGGAGGCGAACCGAAAAAAG
>Ga0179591_1329768_pt1 | contig 14201 bp, 12 predicted proteins | sample CZOMad2_1_08_16f_FD_182891 | JGI IMG/M metagenome (GOLD analysis project Ga0179591, IMG submission 182891) | Vadose zone soil fungal communities from Angelo Coast Range Reserve, California, USA - CZOMad2_1_08_16fungal (PacBio error correction) | ecosystem: Environmental > Terrestrial > Soil >...
AGGAAAATGCACTGACCACCTTCCCGTGTTTGCTCAAGAAAATCTGGTAAGGAGAACTGGAGGAAACTTCCCGGAGGTATAAAGAGAGGGAAGATGGGTACACGAAGCACGGGGGGGAATTAACGTGCAAATGGACACGATAGTTTCAAAGGGGAAACTAAAAAGGAAAGGATTAGATCATTGGAAGGGCTGAAAAGATGGTGGAACCTCGGTAAAAATTCCTGGATAAAGAGCCTGAGTAGGGTACTCGTGAAAAGAAAACGGTAGTTGGAAATGCCAATGAAAAGGTGTCGCTCAACTTGAAAGTTGGGAACAACACGCATGAGGAGGAGGGGTCCGGGAATCAAGGAACCAGATCAAAGGGTTTGTGCGGGTGCAGCCTTCAGGTTGGGAAGGCGAATCCAAGAACTACACAGAGGCCTGGAAGGGGACGGAGGTGGTGGTAAAGACGATGTGGAGCGAGAAGAAGGGAAGAAGAAATGATTGCACAGTTTTAGATCACAAACCAGGAACCGAACCGCTCGCGCTGGGAGGAGGCGGGGGAGGGGGATTAGAAAGGGAGCGGTCATCTGTCCGGCACTTGTTGGAGTCACAATAGGACAGAGTTAGAGGGTTCTCCCAAGAGGCCGAGAGATTCGGAAGACACAAACACAAAGTTTCCTTAGTGGGCCCCAGAATCAAAAGCCAAAGGCCCATGTCAGGTGAGTAAATGAAAGGAGAAGCTTGAAGTGGATTCACCACACGACAAAGAAAAAGCAGTGGAAAGGTTCACCTAGATGGAGCTTGTGGGGGTGACTGTTCACCGGTTGTTTATTATCCGGACAAGAGGTGGGCAAAGCGGTCATTTCAGGTGGGCGAAGAGAGGGAAAGACTTGCGAAACAAAGCAATAAGGTGACGCGACTGGGCCTGAGCGGGGGGGAGGGCGCTGGGGCTGCGAGGTAAAAGAATTCCACCATTCAATGGCATAAACGAGGAAGAAAGGCGATTTGCCACGTTACGGTTAGGGGAAAAAAGGGAAGTTGTGCCCCAAATTGTCAGGCATCGTTCCGGATGCGAAAAAAAGTAACGGAGAACTGAAAGGCGTGGTCAAGGGGCTGAATAGGTGGAAGGAAGTCCTTAATCCACTGGAGGTAAGAGTAGGGCCGGTGGAATCAATAAGTTTTTTGTTAAAAGGACCTTTCAATCGTAATACCAGTCACGAACACCCCAAGATTCGGCCTGTTCTTCTTGGATTAGTCTCCGGGGGGAGTCAATGAGAAGGGGTATGCAACCTTTCATTGGACGCTGCAAGGAAACCAGCAGAAAAATGGATTCTAGTGGGTAAAATGGGGAAAGACTTAGTTAACCTGGAGAGGGCAAGGGGAAAATTTCTGGGCATGGGGACATGTAATTGATGAAGCAAAAAGGGACCTGAAGCGGGAGGGCACTGGCCAGAAACAGTAAGTGTTGGATGATCAAAGAGAGGCGCGGGTAGTAAGAAGAACAAATCAATCGTCAAGAAACGCGCGCAGTAAAAGAAGATAGGCCCGGAGAGTTTGTGGGGAAAGCCCGATGATAAAGCGGGAAATTGAGCGTACATACGCGGGGAGCCGCAGTCAAAATAGGAAAGATTGGGGGAATGGTAATTAAAACTAAGAGGGACGTAAGGGGGAGGGGGGATGTGTTTTCTGACCCGTCTGCGGAAATAAAGTTTCACCAGGGGGGGGAGAGATGGTCTCGAAATACTGACTTATTCCCTGGGTTGGGACTGTTATGCAATACTGTCAGAAGGGGGGAAATAAAAAGAAGAGAAAAAAGAAGCGAATAAAGTGTAAGAGGCGTCAGTTTAATAGAAAGGGGGAAGAGCGTTTTTATAAGAAAATGTAAGGGATGCAACATATTAAGAATGTTTGGTACTTCAAACTTTTTAAGGAAAGGGAACAAGATGACGGCCACGCTAGGCGAAAGAAAAAGGACACCAAGAAGGGGGGGGAATCTTTACACATATATCTGGCAAAACGCACTGGCTTGGAAGGGAAAGGGATTTTGGAAGAAGAGGCACGGTATTCAAGCTGAAAAGTGACAGGCACGAACTGCTCCCTCAAGGCGCTTCTCAGATACTGGGTATAAATTGAGGAAAGCGAAAGGACGAAGATGAGGGAGGGCTTTAATGGAGGCTTCTAATCACAATTACGGCACTTCCCTCCTCTTAGCAAATCATCAGCACGGAAAAAAGAGAAGAAGGCCGGTTTACGGGGCTTACTAATGGTCTTGTAAGAACACACAAGGCCATAGAAAACAATAAAAAAATTCAATATAAGAGGGGGGATATCGTAAGGGGGGGAGCACTGGATAAGGAAATATCGATATCTAGAATAGGGTTTCTTGAAAGGAAAAAATTTCGCATAATCAGAGGGAAAGGGGGAGAAAAAACATCTCACTAAAACGCAATTCTTGAGGGAGTTGGGGACTACAAATGGTCACCGGTAGGGGGAAAGAGAAAATGGTTAGGGGATGTTTTCCGCAGAAAGAAAGGTTAGGTCAATGGTTCGGGGCTGGAGAAGATGGGCGTAAGTTACAACGTCGTTGATCGGCCAGTTGGTTTGAGCGGGGCATAAGAGGGGAACCTTATTCGGGAAAAGCTATGCGCCGCACCAGCTCAGAAGAAACGGCGTGCCCCATCAGCGGGAAAGCAATATCGAGAGGGCACTTTTTGAAGGAGCGGGATGTCTTCAATTTTGGGGACCAGCAGTAGCCTAGAAGAAAGACTTTGGGGTTCATTGTCAGAGGCTAAATCCTGAATTTGGACATCGAGACAAATCAAAATAGGGTAAAAGATAGATGAGGACACCCGGCTTGAAGGAAGCCACGATGATCAACGGTAAATCAATGAGGGGGATGCTAAAAAAAAGATGTACGCGTAAGGTGAGCCTACCGAGCGAAAAAAATCATCGCGGGAGATTGAAAGTAATTGATGGGAAGCCGACCAAGGGGTGCGGCTGAAAAGCAAGGTATACCGCGGGGACTATCTGGACATACTCGCCACAACCGACGGCACAACGGAAAGCTTGGTTATGGCGGTCAATCTTGGCTCAACGCGAATCTTGCCAGACACTGGTGTGAAGGGGGGAGGAAAAGGTACTCCCGCCATAGAGAAAATCGCTGACCCACGTTCCAAGCGCGGTGGGGGAACATCCTGGGGGAATTGGAGGTGTATGGTGGGAGAGAAGAGATTTCCGTTCGTGCCAAGGTTGATCACGGCAAAGGAGGAGCTGGGGGGGTTCACGGATCTGTAAGGAGGGGGAAGGTTAGTGAAGTCTCCGAGGCACTAAGCAGGAATATGAGGGGGGATGGGCATGGAAGGGGGTAGGGTCGTAAAATAATCAAATTGCCAGCCGCCGGACTAGAGGCGGGGATTGGGGTCTCGACCGAGTCGCTGCGGAGGGGGGGAGAAGGCCGCGGACGCCTTCCCCTTGGCGGAGCGAAATCTAAATGCCAGGGGGAAAGGACGCGCTGCGCTGCGTTAATTCGGCAATATTAAAATTGAGAAGCCTTCTGTGACTTCGAAGCGCTATAGTTTCATGGGCCTTCAGTTAAAATTCCTAAAATTACGAGGAATTCAGTTTCTTGTAGAACGGGGTAGAGCACCGCGTACGGGGTGGCCCCATCTTAGCTGTACCAGCGGGTCCACCGAAGGGTGGCATTGCCCGGGAAAAGGAGTTTCGAAAAGAGGGGAAAAAAGTGTAGCTTCCAAAAAAAGGGGGGGACAAGGAAGTACGACAGAGGCTCAGACACTTAGGTTTGGAGTTAGGCTCCTGCTGCGATCAAAAGATTTAAAACGTGAGGATACCTGACGTCCTCGGGAGAAACAGGGGAAGAGTCGCCCGTCATCTTCTCTTCGGGGATTTAAAAAAAATTGGCAAGGGAGGGTGGGGTCCAATACCAATACCAGGTAAAAGGGGAAGGAGCGGCCCGCTTGTTAGGGGGCAGGCTTAAGGGTAAATCTGTGGAAAACATGGCACAAATGGGGGCTTCACAACACATGCACGCCTTTCCACCCGTCAGTTCCAGGTATCCTTCAGAAACAGAGCAAGGGGGGATAATCTAATGTACTTCTCTAAAAAAGACTGGAGAGAGGGGGCAACACCATCGCTCACTGGGCAAGAGCCTGGACAAAACAGCTGCCAGAGCGTTCAAAAATGAGATTGAGAGTGCCCGAGGAGAAAAACAGTCGACCTGAGCAGGACACACAAAGGAAGGGACGAAAAAGTATCCACGAGTCCCGATGCGGCGCATTAAAAAGGACTTCCTACAGCGAATGCACGACATCCGGAAAGGTGGCAGAGGTCGGGGCCATCTACTAAAGAGCTGGGATCGATGGAGCTCCCGGAAAACCAGCAAGTCACATCCGGGTGTTCAACACAAAAAGAAACCTACATTTCCAGGAGGGTTCCGGTCAAAGAACGAAAAATTATTGTTTTTCTTGAATGGGGGGAATGTAGCATATTGCAGAACCCAAAAAAAAAACTTCCACCTTCCCTAAGTCTTCGTCAAAGTTGATAAGGCGTCAATTCATACCCTCGGAAGAGCATCCTGCTTGCAATGAATGAATTCCTGTCGTCAAGCCGGACCCATCCAAGCAATCCAAGCTAAAATCTCGCAAAAAAAAAAGTAGGAAGGTCATGACCGTGAAAGTTTGGCAACGCCTTGGAACTTAAAGGAGGTGATGAAAAGGCGCGGTCCGCTTTTCATTGTAGGGGGGAAAGAACACTCGCAAACAGAAGGGGGGCTCGTTAACACCAGAGAAGAGGGTAAGGTCCGCTCAATAAAAGACTGGTAATAGCTCCAGGGTCGCACTGAGAGTGTTAAAAAGGAGGGAGAACCCCCTTTGAAGAGAAAAAGGGGATTACGCCTTGTCCCGCTCTCTCGCCAAGGTGAAAGGCCGAGGGCACTACCTCTTGTTCAACATTGAATTCGTCGGACAGGTCGATTTTGTAGACGGTGACATTACTAGGTATCATCATTGGCCCTAAAGACATGGGCGTTCCGCTCTGGGTCCAAACTTGGGGGGGGGAAAGATGTGGGGTGGGGTCCTGATCAATCTAGATCGGGCCTATCTGAGGGGGTAAAAAGCTCAGCAGGGGGGGGGGACCTTTCCTGACGGGCCCGGGACCCAAATTCCTGCAAGAGGGAAATCGAAACCGAGAAAGCTTCATTTTTGCAGGCGAAAAAGTCCAGTAAACTGTGTGGCTTGAAACTTTCGACAGGGGTCACTGGTAGATTACTGCGGCTACCGGCAAACGAAGAGGGCATTAATAAAAATGAAAAGCGGAGTCGAATTCTTGGTGATTATGGGATAGGCATTCACAACGCACAGGGCCAAATCCCAACAATGATCTTGTGTCTCGACTTGACCCGAAAAACGTAAAGAAAATGGTGTGGTGACAAAGCCCAGGGAAAGTGGAAAAAGAAAAACTTCAAATTCTTGTCAAGTCCGCCCCTCCAAACCGGATGAAGAGCGCAAAGACCTGGCAGGGAACGGCGAGAACATTCTTCGAGGGGGCCACAAAAGGCGTTGCGTATCAAGAAAGGTCTCGGGAGCAAAAGCGTGCGGGGACAATGTAATCGCCGAAGAACGTGCATGACCCGAAGGGCCCGTTTACGGTGGCGCGCTTTACACGAGTTACAGATGCGGCAAGGTAAGAGGGGGAGCCGCGAAAGACACGCCGCAAACTTAGAGGGGCCCAGGTCAGGTTTGGGTTGAAGAAAGCATTTCGACCGAGAAGACAACAAAACGGGAAAGGGGATGAGGAAGAGAGAGAAAGAAAGGTGCAGACCAAACTGACCGGTTGGAGCACCCGTAAGGAAGGGTCGGCGTGGAGCGAGGCCCGGTTAGTCCAAGCGTTGAAGGGGCGCGCTGGCAATAAGTTGAAAAGCCCCCGGACGTAAAGGGGAGAGTAATAAGATGTCGATGTAAGGGTGCGAACATGCGGAATGGGAAAAAAAAGGTCACATTATCGCCTACTGGGGAAAAACCGGCTGACATGTAGCCGTGTCAACGGGAGGTGTTGGAAGGCGAGTGACATCCGGTTGGACGGGCCGGCAAGAAAGAAGGGCAGAGCAACTTAACAGTTTGGGGGGTAAAAAAAAAAATTAAGCTGACGGTTCTCGGGGGGGGGACGAGCCCAAGGTGTGTGGCGGGGATAGCGTGCCCGAGCGGAAAGAAATACAGAGAAAGAGGGCATTCGGTTTTTATGGGGGAAGCGCTGTACCGTTCGGAGAGAAGGAAAACCAGAGGGGGGGCCCTAAGTAAAAAAAAACCAGGAAAAGCAGCCGCGAGGGCAATGAAGCGTAGGGGTGGCGTGGGGTGAGCGACAGTGGTGTAAACGGGGAGAGAAAGGCACCTTTGAGGTGAGCGGGGATCAAAGAAGAGAAGACCTCAATCCCTCTGATTCACGGAAAAAAAACCAAAAGCGGTGACATTCAAGGTTGGCAAGAGGCCCAACCAGGAAAACGGACTGGCGCGCAAAGAGGGAGGGAAATCTCAACAGCGGGGTGGAGGGCATTGCCATGGGAAGAAAGGATTAGCCTTATGGGGGGTGGCACGGGAAACAATTGTGGGGAGCATACCTCGGCGTGAGTCAGGGCAGGAAAAGTACAGGTGGTGTCAAGGGGGGGAAATCGAGTGCAAAGTGGCAATTCTATATCCCAAATAGGACGCATGGGACTGACTGGGGTGTTCTTCAGAGGGGCAGGAACTAAAATGCCAAAGGAGGCAAGCTGAGGGGGGGTCAGAAAAGTCGATATAGATTGCAAACACGTACTGAAGGTGAATGAAGTTTGGCCCAAAAGAGGCGTTAGGGAGGGCCTTCGGTCCTGCTTAGCCTGGAAAGGGTCAATTAAGAAGGGCAAGCCATTTAGGCTGGGGGGAGGCTAGCTGAGAATTCTCCCCCTGAGAAATAAGTGGACGCTGTTGCTGATTCGTGGGGGGGGGGGGGAAAATCCTGGAGGAGTCGATTCACTGCACCAAGTCGGACTTTAGTGAGGGGGTTGAAAACCGGTAAGCTGACAGGGGAAATTCAGGGGAAAAAAAAATGTTCAACCCGTGGGATTGCAAAGGATAGGGGGCCGTAAAAAGAAATGAAAGATGAAAATGTGCTGACAGCCGGAAAGCGTATAAATGAACCGGTCAGGGCGTGATGAGCTGGGGTCATAGATTAATTTTATACTGACTGAGGGGAAAAGGATCGATTTACACAAAACTAAAGACCTGCCGTTGTGGGAGTAAAGCATCATTGCTCTGGGGGCGGTCCGCAAGGTCACAACTTAGTCATCTGATCAGGAATTGGGGGTTTTCAGAATAGGGATTTAAAGTAGAGATTGGAGCGCTAGAGCCCGGAAAGGGTTAACGGTCCGGACTCGGAAATTGACTCAATTCGATGGATATGGGGGGGGAGGCCAGGAAAAGGAGTTATAGTCAGTGAAGTTGGGATGATTCCCACACTGGGAATCTGTACTGCACACTTCCCCAAGCAGGGGGGCCGAACAAGACCTCCTACTCACTTTACTTAGGTACCTGGTATTGGTACGTCGAGAAGGCCATTTTTTAAAAACTCCCTCCGTACGCTGACTCAGAGACCGTGAGGGAAAGAGCTTCAAAAATTCATTAGAAGGTGTCGGTTTTATACGAAAGCGGCCTGGAGAAACGCTCCCATGCTGTTAGCAGGGGGGGGAAAATCCTACCTTGGGGTCAGGACATGCAGAAAAAGGATAGAAAAAAGCTGCAGGGCCAATGAACAAAACGGCATTGCAAAAAACTCTTGAACCCAGAGATTGGCAAAAAGATTGGCTGATGGAGTAAGAGGGGGACTGGCGAGGGCTCTGGGTGGTCGGGTCTGACAGGCTTACGGGGGGGAGAATTCGAACTGGGAGAAACATGACAGAGTCTCAAAAAAAAAAGGGGGGAAATATGGGGTGCCATCTACTATAGAATCATCGTCTTGGAAATTTAAGGGATGCGGGCCAAAAAGGGGAAACCAGAAAGATTAGGCCAATGGACTTATATCAAAGACTTTGCTAGTGATAGATGCTGTTATTTAAACACTCAATTCCACGGGCCAAGAAATTGAACCGGGTTCACTTGTATAGAATGTCGAGAGGTAAGTAACTTATAAAAAGAAAGATCGCGATCCGAATCTCTTCTTTAATGGAGAACAATCTATAATAAAGGAATAGGAAGAAAAAGACCACTTGCAGCCATGCAAGAATGTGTTATTGTCAGGCATACCTACCTGTCCCGTAGCTGATTGGAGGACGGAGTGTTAACCGCAGCAGGTGGGTCTGGGGCTTGATTGGAAAAAGGAAGCATATACAAAGAAGGGGGGCGGGGGCTCGAAAAAGTTGGAGGAGAGGGGCAAGAGAATTCCCTGCCCTTCGTACACGGCGGAGACCCTCACAGCAAGTGAAGAAGGCGCAAATATTACTCAAGATTCGCTGCTGTCCTTTTCCATACGGGATTCAATTTGGCACACAGGAGGATCCCTCAGGAAGAAGAAAAAGTACAGTTAAGAGAGCGGCTACAGTCCGGAAATATTTGAATAAGAGCCAACAAGAAAACAACTTATGAAAAATATAGATATTATCCAATACTTCCGGGGTAGGGTGAGGAACAGCTGAGCAAATGGTCAAAAGTCGGGGGGTCACTTCTCTAAGGAAAGCGTAAAATTGAAGAACCGACCACCTTCGGGGAAAAAAAATATCACGAGAGAATTCTTGCCCGAGGGGGCCGCGGGAATGAGGAGTTGGTCATACGGGGCAAGGTAACGCCGGGACGAATAGGGAACTCTCCCGACAAACTTTCTCTACAATAACTGTTTTTGAGGAGCGTCCAACCAAGAAGCTTGCCAGACCTCTTGGGGGAGGAGGAAACATTGAGTCCGCTCGCGACGCCGGGAACGTCCTGGCAAGGGAAAAAGAAGATTGAATTTTGGCGATGGTGTAGAGAGCTTCTTGATCAGCCTTGACCAGGAAAAAGCCGCGGGGGGAAGGGATCTAGAGAGAGAGGCGTTATTATAGTGCGTCCGGGAGATATCTCACGGGAAGGAAAGGGAATTGTTCCGTCAGAAAAAAATGGGGGTGTGGTAGAAGCCCTAATCAAAAGAGGGCACCAGATCTTAAGCGAGAAACGCTGGGACGCAGAATCTAAATTCCTGGAGGGATCCTGCCGGAGGGCTCTTGAAAAGTGGATCACGCATCTCCTTCACAACTTGGAAAAGGGATTCCGCACGGGGTTCTGGAGGGCACCGCGGGAGAGAGAGCAGACGGCCGACATTTCGGAAAAAAATGGCCTCAGTGGAGGAGCACTTGCAACAAGAGCACGAGGGCAGTAAGATGTTCAAACGGGAGGCCAGCCCGTGGGGTGGGCCCACTGCTCGTTGGGTCGAGAGTTGCACCACAAGGAAGTGTGGGAACTGAAATGGCGGGATCAGCTTGGCCCCTCTGCCAAATCAGGCGTACGTAAACATTACTGGAGAGGGGTTCTCTTCAGTCAGAAAGTCGCTCTGAGGAAGAACAACAGAGTGTTAAACTTCTATTAAACAAAGAGATTCAGCACCTGATCGGCCTATAACAGCCGGCTTTTGAGGGTCAAAATTGGGGGGGAAAGGACTTTCACAATACCAAGAAATTGGATAAGTACCTGGGCCTGCGGTGTACTTCGTAAATCTGTTCTGGCAAAAAACATTTCATGAAAAAAAGAGGAAAAAAAGCATGCCTCTTGCCGGAGGAATTCTGACCACTGGGAAAAAGACCTCTGCAAAGGGGTCTTCAGGTCTACTTCTGTGTACACCATCTTCAGCCCCCATTTGAGGAGAACTCATCTGCAACCCACTACAAAGGGACAGCCTGGCAAGGATACAGTCCGATAGGAAGAGCAGTGAGTTGCCCATGCCTTGTGGCCCGCGGAACGAAACCGAAAACGGCCGATCAGCAAAACACGGCAGGAAGCAGAGGGGGGAGTAAATCCAGTTCCAGCTAAGGGCTACCACACTTCTAAGACCTGAAAAAAAGCAGCCACTGACATTCACCGGGCAGGGGAAGACGTTTCCGGGGGGCGGGGGCCGAAGAAAGAAATCTTGCTTATTCGGGGTCCTGTAAGGACTCCGGGAAACCGGGTTTCCAAAATAAAGAAGCATGCTCGAAAAGGTCCGGTCAAACCAAAGAAAGAAGACAGGATGTTTTGTTAGGAAAGTATTCGAGGGAAGTGGAAACAACCCAACAGTCGCTTCACCTGCAACTGTATGAACGGGGCGCCTTCTCAGAGGGAAGCACCCCCTTCACATCCTAAAGGGACCAGGAGGAAAAGGACTTCTTCTCAAAGCAAAGACCCGCTTCCGAAGACGAAGGATAAGCAGGGGAAGTGGCCACTTCGGAAGACACTGGTAACTTTTTCGCACTGGTGAGAGAGGTGTAACTTTTCAAGGGGTGGGGCGTTCTTTACTCGCACACCGCCGAACCGAGCTCAAGAACGGAAAAGGAAAGGGGCTTGGATGAGCCAAAGGGCACTCGAGGGGGCAAATGCAGGGAACCACCTTTTCACAATGATTACGTGCCCTGGAGGGAAGTAGCCGGGAGAGGATCCACCTTTGAAAAAGGCACCATCACGCTATCGGAGGGCATTGCAAATTCGCTTCACTGGACGATGTGGAAAGGCCCTTCAGCGGATCAGAGGAAACACGATTCAAGGGGCCGGGGGGGACTTCTACTTTTCCCACGGTAGGTCAAAGATTGTGGGGGTGGCCGTAATAAGCTCAGGACTGCTTGGATCAGGACTGGGGGCCGCCGAACGTTTTCCGGGAGGGGAGAACTTACCCACTGCCGTCACGACTACATCTCAGCTCTCACAATCAAGCACTTCATTTTTTAATCGGCTATCTGGAAGGCCTGGGGGGAAACGGGAAGAGGAAAGGAGAAGGGGGGCCCATCCTCCTCGGGTTACGCTCAAACACATCTCTTAGAAGCGCTGGAAGTCTTCTTCTGATATTGGGTGAGCTCGTGTCTTCACAAGCGCCGGGCATAAAAAAAGATCGCCGGACTTTCACGCGACCCACTGGAAGGGGGGGGGGGGACACCTGTTTCCAGTTGTGAACGGAGAAACTTTCAAAGGTGCCTTAACCCGGGCCGGGTCGGGGATCAGCCGCACACCCATTCGCCAAGGGGCCAACTTGCCCCCTCATTCCAAAAGAGTTTTCACGCTGGCGTTGGGGTCCGGGGGTGGGGTATCACAAAATGATGTCCAGGGGGGAGGAAAAGAAAAGATAGCATCTTTCCCAATGACTCGCCGATCACTTTCGGACCGACCCTTAACGTTAGGGAGGTGCGGACTTGTCACGTGGCCAGAACTGGAGGAGTGGTCAGGGGCGCCGCTCCACTCCTACTTTATGGAAAGTGGAAACGTCAAAGTTTGGGAAGAGGTCAATCTTCCAGGATGTCAACAACGAAAAGCTTGATGAAGGGATTATTATTAATGGGATGATCGTCCCCCTGAAAGGGGGTTTTGCTCCCGGGCGAGGCGCGCACGCTTCACTTCAAAAAAAAGAAAGAGGGGGGGTAGCCGTTTCAATCTTTACAACAGGAAGGATGTGGGAAGAAGGTGTCACTGATCTGCTATTGGAAAGGGGCAAAGAATACTTGATTTGATAAGTCATTGATACGTTGAAAGGATGGGTGAAAAAGAGATTTCTTATCTCCGGGCAATGCGAAAAGGGGGTCTGTTCCTGTCTCACACCGTTTATTGGGACTCTTCCGGCAAGAATTTCGAATTGCGGCTGGAACAGGTGGGGGAAAAAACCTTCTCTTACTGGATAGGAAGGCCGAGCCAAAGTCAATTTTTTGCGTTGCCTCCTTCTGTTCGGGAGAAAAGAGAGCGACTTCCTGTGAAAGTTACGCTGGGTTTGGGGGGGAGGAAAAGGATCTCGGACTTTCAATAAAAAAAGGAGCAACGGGAGAAGTTTATAAGGCCCAACACATGGACCGTGAGCTCGGCTCAGGCAAAGAGATAAGCTCGGCGGTGGAGGGCTGGAGGTAGAGGGAAGGTTCATGTGGTTTCTTGGGAATGGGAAAAAGTGGGCGTTGAGCGTTGGGTATCCCAAATCATATCACGTCTCTCGTTAAGCACAACAAAGATTGTGGTACCTTAAATTGGGCAACGAAGGCCAAAAAGGAAAAATGATGCGTTGCTGGCAGGGGGCAAGATGAAAAAGGTAAGCTCTCCACCATCGCAAAAGGTAAAATGGCCATGGGGGGTACAAGGCCGTGAGTGTTCCTTTAACCTGGTGTAGAATACTCCGCGTAAAGGGGAAGGGCGGGAAGGAAAAAGTTTCTCTAGTTTACGAAGTGCCCTGAATGAGATATTAAGACGTGGAAGTCCAATGAGCTGTTCGGAAAAGAGGGGAGTAGCGCGAACTTCCCCAAGAACTGAAGTGCAGCAAAGGGGAACAATTCTATTGGTACAAGTTTACTGCAGTGAAGGAAGTGTCAACACGCCAGATCGTAAGCGGAGGGAGGAACGGACTTCTTACGGAATAAGAAGGGAAGGCATTGGATTTATTAAGAGGGTTCGAAGCAATTCGCACACTTCTAAGAATTCTTATAGGTAGAGGGGGGTGTGGGTGGGAATGACTGGGAGACTTCACGCCACACAATATCTGATTTCCTTATTTGGCGGTTGACCGTCGGCCGAGGCAATAAGGTTGGGGCACGTGGGAAAAGATGCTTAGGTCAAGGCCCAGAATAAGAAAAAATTTAAATTCTTCTGAACATAAAAAAAGGGAGACCTGAGCTGAAGGGAAGGGAGGACTGGTCATAACATGAAGGGGGGAAAAAAGACAGAGTCCAATGAGACGTTTTACGACGAGCCTACAACTGGGGGGTTCATTATCAATTAGTGGTCTCCCGCCAACTTAAAAGACAAATCGGATAGGAACGAGATTTAACATAAGGAAGAGATGCCGCGAAGACTGAAAGGGATTTGACCTATTATCCAGAAGGGGTGGGGGATGAGTACAAAACGCCTCGATGAAAGGCGGCAGAGGGCAACAAAAGGGTGCGTGAAGGCAGAGAGTTCCTTGGAGGTTAACACCTTCTGCTGGGCATGACAATGGGGACAGAAAAATCGAAGTACTTAGTACCTGTGAAAGGTAGGATGCAAGACTTCAAGGTGAAGCAAAAAGCAGGAGGGAAAAGTGATTCAGGCCCGCGTCAAGTGCTGAAGAGCTTCAAGGGGAGTTTGCTGTGGAGAGAAGCGACGGGGGGGGAGAAAGGAATAGCAACTACTCTAGATGTTTATCTAAGTCCTGAACCTGTTGGGAAGTAAAACCGAGCCAGTTGGACAGGAAAAAAGTCACCGGGGGGAACTCGAACACAGAGAAGGCAACGACCAGCTGGTTATGACTGGAGAATTTTGCGGAAAAGGAGCGGGACTCTTTTTGCCATGGAGGGAAGGAAGGCAAGGAAAGAACTGCCGCATGCGCTTCACGAGGTGATAGTGAGGAAGGGAGTCACGAAGAATCAGAGCGACAGGTGAAGAGGCTTGCTTAATAACCAAGGTTAAGCGACCGCCTGCAGGATCCAGCAGGAGCACTAGAGCCCAAGCATCGGAGTAAGAGCGGGCTGTACAATGGGGGCTGAGGGAGAGATAACACAAAGGAGGAAGGCCACTAAAAATGAAAGGGAAGGATTGACGTGAGAAATATCTCGCGGAAGAACGGGGATAATTAAAGATAGCGCGTTAGGGAGCGCCGGGGGGCTTAAGGGAAAAGGGGGGGGAGGAAAGCGTCCTGGTAAGCAATCAATCTACACTACAAGGGAGGCAGTCCGTTGGTCCCCGGACGTGTAAAAACCGGTCCGATGGCGGACGGATGGGGGGGTTCTACCGTCCAGAAGGTCTAATCTGCGTGGAAAAATTAAATAGTACAAGGAACGTTGTTGGAAAGAAAAGAAAAAAATGGTGGGAGGGAAGCGGGTGCAATATCGCCCATTCATTGAAATGAAAGGCTATGCATAACCGCACCAGCGGATCTACAATGGCTGATCAAAGAGGGTTCACGAATTTCCACCTTCACCGTGGCCGAAAAACGTGTAATTGAAGGCAATTTTTTACCCACGTCGAGCGCGAAGAAACTCTTTGGTTTTGCTAAGGAGCTGCCGAAGTATTTGAAGAGGC
>Ga0179591_1247848_pt1 | contig 14199 bp, 12 predicted proteins | sample CZOMad2_1_08_16f_FD_182891 | JGI IMG/M metagenome (GOLD analysis project Ga0179591, IMG submission 182891) | Vadose zone soil fungal communities from Angelo Coast Range Reserve, California, USA - CZOMad2_1_08_16fungal (PacBio error correction) | ecosystem: Environmental > Terrestrial > Soil >...
GCCCGTTGAAGATTAAAAAAGACGCCGTGGGAAACCGAACTTGAAGTATCCATCTGTGAAAAAGCAAGGGGCGTTTATCTTCCGGCCCTGCTGAAAAAAGGGGAGGCTTACCCACCCCAAAAAGAACCATAGGAAAAAAAAGCCGGTTGAAGAGGACGAAAAGGGGGAACTTTCTCATCTGGTCACACCACAGGAAAAAGGAGATTCTGGTGTTCGCCTTCAGACGGCTCTTAAAGCTCACGTCGACGTTGAGGGGGGATGTTCACAACACGAAGCAGGGGGGAGGGAAGGGAGAATGTGACATATGACCGAAAAGAAAAAACAGCCGAAATGGGGGAAGACCTGGTAGACCAGGTTCGACGTGGGCGCTCCAGGGGTCGCATAGTCTCGCACCACGAAGGAGGAAGTCAGCAGGAGGGGCAAAATGGAGACCACTCGCTTGAGCCTGGAAGCTACAATGGAAACTACATCTGCCTCGATCGTCGAATTAAAAAGGCTTCACGTGGGACAGGGGGGGAATGAAGGGCCCTATTTCCGGGACGGTCGGGCGGGAATTGGGGGCCGGGACCGGAAAAGTTATTTGGAAAAGGGGGGGAGCGCAGCAGGGAGGGTACGGGTCAAGGGGAAAACAGAAAGGCCGGAGAAAGGGGATGAAAGAAAGCGGGGCAGGGTCGAGTGGAAGCCGTAGAGCTTGTAAACCACAACAACGTTCTGACTGTAGGAACCAGTACTCGACGGAGCATTCGTGACGTGAAAGAACAAATTTTCAGAGAAAGTCCGGAGATAGAAGCAACAGGACAGAGTGGAAAGCGAGGTCGATGGCTGACCCAGAGGAAGAGAAGATCGCGCAGACCCTGGCTGGTGATTCTCTAAAAGGGCCTTCCAACCAGAAGGGGACACGCCAGCATCGGAAAGATCCAAGGGTCCTCGGGGGCAAAACAAAACCAAGAAAGGGAAAAACTGGAATAATGGGACGGTACCTGGGAAGAAAAGAGAAAACATCAGACAACGTCCTCACCTTCCCTCATTGCTCAAGAGACGCGCGGGGCGAGGGGTAGCCAGGGTCCAAACTATGCGGGAAAGATTAAATCCAGCTACCCTTCTATCAATTGTCGGTGAGGAGCACGTGACCGTCAAAACCTTCCGGGATTTACGAAGAAAGATAAAAAGGGGGGGGGGGGACCAAGGATGGACCACGTAGAGTCTGCTATCTCCTGGTGAAGATGAGCATCTGAAGAGACTTTCTGACGAGGGACTATTTGGGGGGGAAGTTTCCAGAATGATAAGAACCCTGACTGTACGACTACGTGGACGAGAGCAAGATAAAAGATGCTGCCGTTGGGGTCAATCTACTTTTTCCAAAGTCACCCTAGCCGGGGGGGAACGGCCAGTCACAAAGAAAAGTAACAAACTCGATCGTTAAAAATCCGGAACAACCGGTTCCACTAGGGACTGTGGGAGGGGCCCCAAAACTGGTGGGTGTTAAGGAGTTGACCACACGGGAGGATATATTGGATCCCTAGAAGCAAGCCCGATACAGGTGGTCAGGCCATCACTCCAAAAATTGCTGGCCTAACTGTTTAAGGTAGGGAGCCTGGTGTTTTAACAGGGCCGACAAGTCCTGAATTTGGGCTGGGGAACCCGGAAATAATAGGAAAAGGGGGAAAATTAGCCAACTAACAACAAACCAAAGGTGAAAAACACGGACCTGCATGCAAATCGGGAGGTAACCCGAATCAGCGATCACTAAGCAGCGTCCGCGGGGGACTTTATGGAAGGTGGGGTCTCGTACGGTAAAGCATGCAAGAGTTCATGAGCGAAAAAAAAGAAAAAAACGAGATGGAGATAAGGAACTAAAAATACGCAGAGATCCCAAAACAGACCACCCCCTGCAATCCGAGGTTACGGATGCGAAATTCTAGAGGCTAGGGAAGGAAAGTAGAATTTCATGAAAGCGGGCAAAGACCTCTGTTTCACAGCCATCTTGGTCATAAGGGGAGCAACAGCAAGCCCTGCGAAAGGTCACAGAGCGCCTCGAAAGGTCCCAAGTTCGGCATAGACTTGGGGGTTTTTCGAGAAAACGCCCCGCTAAAGGGTTATTGGGAGACTGAAGCGGTTGGGTGACCTCACGAACCACAGTTGGGGAGGAATTCCTCTAGGGGAACCCGGATGCCCTTACGGAAAAGGTATCGAGGTGGAGAGTTATAAATTCCAGAGCATTGTCAGGAGAGAGGGCGTGAAGAAAAAAAATGAGGAAAAAAAAAACAGAACCGGACAGACTGTTTTTAGACTGTCGTGAACAGGACCGAGTATACAAAGGTGTTAACTAATCTTATTAAAACTAGACGGACCGTAACACTGCTTAAGAGATAGGCCAAGATTATCGCAAACAGATTATATCGAAACGCGCCTACGTGAGTGCAATCAGGAAAAAGGAAAGAGGGGTCTGAGGAGGGAAGAGCAAGTACGGGGGTACCGGGAACACTTGAAACGGTACTAGCAGTAAAAGGTCAACTCGGAAGGGGAGCCTGGCTTTACACGGGCCCTGAAGAGGGGGTCATCCCTGTAAGAAGTAGGTAATAGTTGCCAGTATCGAGACTGAGGGACAACGGAGGGGATCGTCTTAGGTGGAGGAAACGCGTTTTCAAAAGTAAAATACCCACTCTTAAGGGGGGAAAGGGCGTCCGGGAAATCTGCCTCCGAAGAGACTGGAGAGACTAGGGGATTTTGGAGAGGCGTTCAACGAGGGGAGCCTCAGACCTGTAAAGGACAGGGGGGATATCATGAATGGGGTCCCAATAAAAAGGGGGGAAAGAAGATCACAGAAAAAAGTTGTACCCTTGTTCAGGGGGGAATTACATTGCGGCTGAAAAAGGGGAATGGGAACAGATTCTTAAACCTTATGGTCAACTCCCGATAAAAATGACCGTCAATGAAGGGACGAAGGAACCCACAATATAAGAAAAACTACCCGAAATCTGATCCCGGTGTCGAGAAAACACCGGGCTGGAAGGGTGTTGCACATGACGGGAAGAGCTAAAAAAAAACCCTCGGCCGGAGAGACTGTACGAGGCCTCTATAAACCGAAAACCCGAGTAATCAGAGTCGAAAAAGGGGAGACGAGACACGTGCATCACGTCACGGAGAACGGAGAGAAGAAGGGGTGGACGGGAGAAACGGGGCGGGGCAGGCAAAAATCTCTGTGGTTTCGAGGAAAAGGGGACAGATCCTGTTTAAAAAATAATACAGGAAGGGAAGGCGGGTGAAGGAATCTTGGTAATCAAAAGCATAAACGACGAACCTGGTTTTACAATGTGTTTGTCAAAAGGTACGAATTCAAAATACTCTCAAAGGAAAAACTATTCCAAGAACGGACATAACCTTGCTCATGCGAAACAGAAGAAACTTCTGACGGTTACACGTCATAAAGGTGACCCAGGACCACCTAAGAACTTCAAGGTGGTGACTATGTGCAGAAGAGTACGAGGATTCGATCGCAACCCCCCTTCGAAAAGGGTTGCATTTGGGGAGAGAGGTTAATTACATGATCCACAAGGAAAAGCAGCGGGGTCAGAGGAAGGAAAAAATCGCCAGGCGCTGAGTACTTCTTGTTGGCCGACTGAGAAAGGTCAGGGAGAAGAAAAAAAATGGGGGGAGGAGATATTTCCAGGGTAAGTAGGAGCACACACTCCGTACCCGTGAGAGTAGGGGAAAGCGATGACCAGAACGATGCGTGGAGAAGGGAAGGAGGAAAGAAAAAACAGAGAGGGAAAACCGCAAGCCGTATCAGTTTCGGCTCGAAAACCAAGGTTTAAAGGCCGCGTGAAAGTCAGACACCTCAGAACGTCACTCGTGGAGCCGTGCCACCCATCGGTAAACAGTATACGTGGGGGAAGTGTCGCCGTACTAGTAGGACGGTAAATGGGAAACTTAGGACGTGGAAATGACCTCGTGAGGGGGGAAGGGAAAGGGAAACTGGGAAATCCTGGGAGAACAGGTCTAAAGAGGGAGGGGGGGGAACAGAGGGGACTCAAAAAGGTGACGGATCGAGAGAGGGAAAGAGGCAAAGGAGAAAAAACTCTATCGGGGTGGGAACCTAAAGGCCCAGGAAAAAAGGCCACCCGCTAACTGATCTATCGGATGTTCAGGCATGAGCAATGGGAAGAGGGTCTTTGCCGAAGTGTCGTGCTGGTGGGGATAAGGAGTCCGGTAAAGGTGAGAAAAATTCAGAAGTGTTGGAGGAAAGCCAATAGGTGAATGACCAAGGTATGGACCATCCGGGGGGGGAGGGATCGAAAAGGTATCGCTCTCTGGAGGAACGCAGAGGAGCGGGGGGATTACTTTCGAAGTCAAATGCTGACTAGGGCGAGAAGGAAAAAAAAGACGGACCAAAGAACCTTAGAGTGCCAGTAGGACAAAGGGGGGGGGGGGGAAGTTAAATAACGGCACTGTACCAAGAAGAGAAGGACGCGGGGCACCCGACGTATAGTAAACACCAGGAGGAGGAGAGGGAAGGTGAAGGAGTACTCAATTCAAAAAAAGCGCAGCGAGGTCCGGTCAAGGGAAGGGGGCACAACAGGACAGGTTCAAAAAGGGCTATGTTGGCGGAAAAGGGGGTTTAAAAGAACAGAAAAAGAAAAAAAAGAGGGGGGTCACCAGCTACGGTCTCAGTCAAGAACGCCTATGACATGTAGGGACAACCCGAGAGGGAAAGTCAAATTGACGCCCGGAGAGGCTCTTAGCGAGAACAGTGCAAAGGGTACCGTACCAGAGCGGGACCGCTAATAGAAGGGGTTGGGAAGATGAATCACTAGGCTCTGAGAAAGATCTGCGGGCAAAACTTAATATACTGGGAGAATACTTTCTCGGTATGTTAGGGGGGGAGACGATAAGGAAAACACGGGAAAGTTACAGCTGGTCAAGGACGACGCACGGAGAAAGATGCGAGTAGTCAGTGGGTGTAATCCTTTTCCAGACACTAAATAGCGAAAGAAAAATTTCTGATGGAAAGCTCGGAAAAATAACGAATAATACTTGCACCAGCCTTGCCAGAATCCTTCCGGGGTTTCGGAAAAAGAAAAGGTGTAAGGATGGTACAAACAAAAAAAGGGGGATTCGCTCGCCAAAAAAGCAAGGGGAGCCATGTCGAAAAAGAACCCAGTTGACTGGCAATAACATGGGTCAAAGGGGCAGCGTCCCTGTGTGTCGGCCCGATCACTGACCTAGAAGGTTGTCAAAGGACGCTTATGCAATCCAACGAACTGCAAACAAGCGAAGCTGGCCAAGATTTCTGGGAAAAATTCTCTGGAATGATGAACAATCCTAGGACCGCTCCCTTTACGGGTTTGATCGGGCTGACTAGCAGGAGAGACTTGGACTATCGAATCAACAAAAAACGGATAGTATATAGATAGGACCCGAGAGATAAGGAGAGAGAAGCACACAAATACACCGTCTCCTTTAGGGAAAGGAGGAGGATATGATGCGGACTGGACAGGGCAAGCTTCTCGCAGAACAAACAAAATGGTTCAACCTAGTGTGTATCAAGCAGTGGCGGTGGACTACCGCAGGAAGGGGAAAAAAAACATGCCGAAAGTTCTAGAAGGGACAACACCGGCCGTGCAGAAACTTTCATAAGAAGGGTTTTCTGAAGTCTCACTCTAACGGTCGGGTTCTATCCGAGGCGACGAGGTGGTGGGGGCAAGAATTCCAAGAAAGGCTTGGGAACGACGACGGGGGCGGAAATGCGAGTGCCAAAAACCTTAGGGGACAAGAGCCTACGGGGAATGTAGGGGTCAGAGGGTGGGGGGCCCTGACTGTAGGGGGAGATCGCTGTAAAAGTGGAAAAAAAAAAGACGACAACGACGACGCCGTTGACGCCCAAAAGAATATGAATCGGGAAGGTAAAAAAAGGTGAAGGGGAGTTGGGAAAAGAGAAAGCGAACAATGCCCCGTCAGCAGGAGGGGGGGGAACAAGAATGAAAATAAAGAGCTATCGGTCCTAGGAGTACAAGACGGAAAAAACGGATGATTGGAAAGAAAGGTACCTCAAAGGCCGTTTTAAGGGAACGTTTACTTAAGAAGGGGGAGATCTCAGTGGGGAGGAAGTTGGGAAGGAACACTTCCAGGTAGAGGGGGGGAAAGACCTAAAGGCTGAAGTCTGTGAAATACCTGAGAGGGAAAGGCAGGTACCACGAAGGATCGTTCTTTTTGTTAGGAGGGGGGACGGGACAGCCCAAAAGAGGGTTCCTTGGAAACGGGGGAGGGGGCCTTGGGGCCCTCCCCCGGACCAGGGGATTAGCACGCCTGCATGTGCTTTCTATTCTTTAAGAAAAGGGCACAGGCGCAGAAGAGAAGGGGGGTTCGAAAGTGAGTCAAGATTTTCAACAGGAGGGGAAGCGTAAGAAGCGGGGGAGGGACCTGTTGGATAAAGAGGACGACGGGACCTGATCCCCCAGGTGATTGTCACTCGCTCGAAGAAAAGAATTCAACGTACTGAGTAAAGGGGGAGAATATGGAAGAAGAAGCAAGAACTGCCTGAAAAGTATCTTCCTTTGAGATAAGCCAGATGGGGGTTGAATTAAAGTAAGTTGGACTAGAAGCCAAGGTACCTATTCCATGGACGAGAAACTGTACCTTGATAGGTAGAAAAAAAGCCCCTAGTAAGATTAAGATGTGGTGCCACAGGCAAGGACACGGCCCCTCAACCGGTCAATTGAAATGGTACTATAAGGAATGGGTGTCTGTGTCTGGTTTAGTCGGGAAGTGAGCAGGCATAACCAATCTGAAAGGAGAAAAGTGAAAGGAAAGGGTGAAGGTAAGGGACATATCGAAGGGGGGGGGGGCAAGAGGTTCCTAATGACTACCACTAAGATACCACTGAAAACGGTGCTAAAAGTTCGTGAACGAAAGGACAGGGGGAGCAGGCTAATATAAAGAAGCGACCAAGGAAATCCCGGAAAGAACAACGTCCTCGAGAAATCATCAAACCTTAAAAGTGACCTCGGTCCAAATCACGACGTGCAATGAACCGGACGAGAGTGACTACCGTGGCTGTTCGACAGAGGAGAAAACAAGGCTGCTCGCAGTAAGGAAAGGGACCCATGGGGAGGATGGTAACTGAAAGGGGTGGGCGGCCGGGCCTTCAGAGCAAAAAGGGCCATAGGGACGTTCAGCTGCCTATCACAAGCGAGGAGGGGGGGAGAGGGGGGGATGGGAAGAACGACGGACACCAAAAGATCATGAATCGAAAAAAACAAAGAAGGGGGCGTAGGGGAGAAAGGATGCAAGGGAAGTCTCGCAAGCAATCCTGACCAAAAATCTGAATTGAGTGAGGAAGAAGGGGATGGGACAGCCAGAGGCGTTATACAAAAAAAGTCGCAAGCGCGTACCACCCTCATCCTGCCTTTGGGGGATCTCGACGACTCAAAGGGGGGGAAAGACGCTTGGGGAACGACAGAAAAAGCTGAATTTTTCGTCGAATGAAAAAAAGGTAGGAATAAGGAAGTCGACGTGGTATTATGGAATTCCTCGAGAAGGGGTCGGGGCCCGGGATGCCGAAAAATTACCATAGACTGAGGGTTAACACATGAGGGGAAAAAAAGCTGTCACCAGTTCAAAAATAAGCATGGGGGACAGGAAGAAATCCGGCAAAACGCGTTAGGATCTAGGTCAGTCCTTGACACCCGGCGGGTAATGGGCTCTAACAAGGGAGTTTCGCCGGGAACCCAGATAAAAAAAAAAAAATTAAATCGGAGAGGGTCGAAGAAGCTTCTTTGGAGGAGGGGGGAAAAAGAAACATGTCCTTCTTGCAAGCGTACATTTGGGGGAGAGGGGGGTTGCCTGTCTATAAGGGGAAAGATGGGGAGGGGGTTGTGATCGCAGCTGAGTTAAAAAGGGAAGACCCACAAACCTATCAGAAGTTGCTTATCAAAACGAAAACGGGGGGAGAGGAGAGCGTGGAGGATCGATTCAAAGGTTATGTGATTCTTAAAGAACTCGTTAGAGAGGGGGATGTATTTGACACGGAAACCTTACAGGGCAACCGGGAGGACATCGAGTAAGCAAGAAACCGGTCGCAGGAGTACTATGAAGCGGGTTAACCAGGCCTAGATGAATCGGTGCGCAAGAAAGGGGATGCCAGCCAGTTGCCAGGACTAGTCCTACAATAAGGAAAGAGGGAGAAAGAGGGGGAGCATTTGACAAAAAGAAAAAAAAAAACCAGGTGCAAAGGAAGATTTGGGGGTCGGACACGGGGGTGAACTCTCATAAAACATAGGAAGAAAAAGAAAAAGGTGTCCACTCAGGTGCGCAAATCACTAGAAAAAAAAACCGTTAAATGGTAGGAAAAAAGATTGAACCAGAGTCCTAGCATTCTAAGATTCTAAATAGTCTAAGGGACGCCGGGGGTCCACACCAAGGGAGTACCAATAACATATTGTGGGAAAAGTAGAACTCAGAGGACTGAGCGGAAAGAACCATCGAGAGAAAGGGGAGGTATGCCCTATTGACTAATGTGTGTAAACAAATCAGGGAGCACCCAGTGTAAGAAAAAAAAACAGGGGAATCGCGACATCTTCCTAAACGGAAGGAAGTCTGGGGGTGTAAAACGGCCCCGGGGTGCCAAGCACGGCGTCGCGAACGTCCTTGACAAAAGGGAATAAATAAAATCGATGTCAGGTCGTCCGAAAACGGAAAAAAAGCTGTTTAAAAAGAGCATCAGGGGGAGGCAGCGACCTTTTTTGGGTAAGGATTTTGAGACCAAAACCATTAGAAAGGAATGACCCAAGACTGAAACCGGGGCGGAACTCATAAACCCTTTCTGTCCGGTACGTTCACAGGGGGAATCGGCCGGTGGGGTTTTAAAAAGATAAAGACGAAGGATGGTTCGCCAGTTAACGTCAGGGGGACCAAGCATTAGCTGAGACCCGCGCCTAATTCAAAGCAATGGACAAAAGGAAGGAAGCTACCTAAGAGAAAAACGCCGGCAAGCGGACCAAGAAGGAGTACTTGGGGGGGGTTCGGGTGCAGTCTCTAAAAAAGAAGCGAAAGGGCAGAAGAAACTCTGGGAAAGACTTCCACAAACAAGGAGGTATTAGATTAAAGATATAAGTAAAAAAGGCTCGAGAAAAGGGGCTAGAAGCAAAAAAGAACACAGAAACGAATAAGCCGGTCGGGATATGAGGAAGAGGTTCTGTCTGGCGGGCCTGCCGGAATAGGGCCTTACCGATAAACTGGGGCTCGAAAACCTTGGATATGGGGGCCTAAGTCTTGACTGGCGGTCAAAGAAAGGCCACTTAAGGCGCTTCACGACTAACGTGTGGAAGAACTTCACTTGAAAAAGTTAAAAGAGGGGAATAGCAGGGGAGGACTTGGAACCCGGGGGGTAGAAAAAAATAGTGGGACTGGGGGTATTGCGGGTGGAGGCGGGCCGGGGGGGTGGTGGGGGAAATCACTCCACCACAAGGTGAAGGACACAGAACGGATCGGGGACCAAAATCTGTTCCCGGAGGGAAAAAGGAGAAAAGGTGGGAAACGAGGGATAAACCTTCCCGGAGTTCTAGAGGAGCTTTCATTGTGGCCGTTAGACGGAGGAAAACCAAGAACGTGCACGAGAACTTGGGAGAACTGGGGACGAGCAGGTCTTCGTGTCCGGGGCCGGTTTTCGAGTATCTGAGGAAAAAGACACCTCTCCCAATCGCATAAATCGAGCAAGGATACTGCATAGATGAAGAGGGGGAGAAGTCTATCCGGAATGTGGATTTCATCACGGTCCCCAGAGAGTGCGTGCAGAGGGTACCGCACAACATTGGATGTCAAAACACAGGAAAAACGGGTATAAGCGCCATATCAAGAGCCCAGGGGAGGACACGGGGGAGTTAACGGTCAAGGGGGGGGGGCAGATGTTGGGGCATAAAAGGGACTACTTGTGGATTCTCAAGGAAGCAGTAGAGCAGGCTTTAAAGAGGGACAGGCGTTCGTTATTGGGGCTGACTACTGTGTCAAGTACGCCCCAAAACAAGGCATTTCAAGGAGGGAGGGGTTCCCACCTGACAGAATAAACGGGGATTCGGGACCGCGGCTGGAGGGAGAGATTCTCCGTAAACCGTAAGGGGAACGAAGAAGCTTCTCGATGTATTGTCGAGGGGAAAAGGTGACAGGAGACCTCGGTGTACACGGGTGGACAGTTGTTAAACGGAAAAACCAATGGGGGGGGGGGGGGGAATGAGGACAGAAAACCGGGTAAAGTTAAACGCAAGACAAGCAACTAGAGCCACGAGAGAGAACTGTCCTAAGTAAGAACAGACTATCAAATCTAGGGAATGAACCCCTATGAGATCCAATTGGAATATAAAAAAGCTGATAGGGGGCATTACCGGAAGAGAAGAAGCTATCTAAACCCTTTAAAAGAAAATGGCCACTTTCGGAAACGGTAACCGGCTCGAGACCCCCTCACAATACAGGAGAAGAGCAATCCTTGAATACTAGCCAGCGGCTTGGGAAATTTAACGGACACCGGGACGATCGTGGAGTGAGGAAGAGATTCTGTTTCCGGGCGGCTGCATTTAAGGCTAAACAGACATAGGGAGAAAGGTAAAAAATCAGGGAAATCGAAGAAGAGACAAAGCGGGAAACTATTCTCTGCAGACACTACGGAATAAAACCCTTGGATAAAAAGGGGAGGGGCCAAAGTCGCACGCGAAAATGAGGAAGAAAAGAGAAAGGAAACATCCCTGGAACGTCAAACGGCTACTAGTACGGCGAAAATCATCAAATCGACGTGAACGAGTTAATCATACGTGAAATTAAACTGCAAAAGGCCGACCTACTTGATGGCGTGGGGGGGAAGATTCAAACCGAAGGGAGAACCGAAAAAGCGTTCAGAATCTAACAGAGGCAGGTAGTGGGGCGACGGTGTCATTAACGGAAATCAGAAAAACATCTTTCGGGTACATAGAGGAAGAGAACAACGAGAGGGGTAAGGGCCGGGGTCGAACTTCGAAGGTCAATCGAGCGTCAACCCAACAAGGATGTAAGGGACGAGAGAGAGGATTGCCACTGTGAATTGCTATCACAGAACTCGTAACCACCCAGTCTACTGGGGAGGCTAGTAACCGCCGATTTGGGGGGGGGGGAGCGCCCGGACCAATAAAAAGAGAGACACCCAACGCATCACGGGGGGGGGCCATCCTTGGTGCGAACAGATAATAGAGGTCAAACTAGGTTAAAGATCAAAAGAGCACTCAAAACCGGGGTAGTCAAACCAAACCAGGTTCAAAGGTTCAAGAAATTTGGGATGATGTTATAAGTAAAGAGATCCTGGGTGCTTGTCGTGGGGTGGGTGTCCTTTTCAAAAGGGGGTTGATCGGAGGGGGAAGAAGGAAGTGTAAGGCCCATTGACTACTTTTAGCGACGGGGTGCTATGACCGCAGGGGACACAGAAAATCCGGAGAGCGGGGAATTCGTGAGCCCAAGAGGCGTTTCTTGAAGCCCGAAACAACAACCCCAACCCCTCTGTTTCTAAAACGGACAACACCGTCAACACCCCTTCGAGTGATAGGAATAAGTCAGACTGCACGTGGGTAGCCTTGGGGAGTAAGGGGGGGGAAAGCTTGAAAAACTACCGGACAACAAAAAGGAAGGAAAAGAATTGTGACGGTTTATCAATAGGTCAGGGACAGCGCCATGGGCAGAATTGGAAAGGTGAAGAAACTCATAAATTAAGGCCCAACCTCGAAAACTTTTGGAGGTGGGCGACACCGGATCGGGGGCCTGGGTCAAGAATGCTAGTTGGGAGTGATGATACGTCGGGGGTCTAAGTTGTCTGAAAGGGGAAAGAAGTGGGTACAGAAGTGGACGCATTGTCAACGTTCGACTACTAGGTGAAGAAAAGGCAAAGTTGTACCCGCAACGGATATTAAGAAAAAAAAGGTGGGTGCAGACTAGACACAAAGATGATCGGGCTCAAGAATTCTGGGGATCTAGTTTAATTCCCTCTATGACAAGGCAAAATCACTTGCCATGAAGAACGGGTCTCTGCGGCAGTGGGGTTCCCCGAACACAGGGGAAAAGGAAAGAGTGGCGAAAAAACGCTCCAACTAAAAAAAGAGAGAAAAGGTTGAAACAAGGTGAAATTAACACTGCTCGTTAACGACCGGTAATGGAACCAAAGATGCGGCAACCGAGTACAAACCAAGTCAAAACAAAAGCTCGTGCGGGGCTAGAAGGAAACGTGCCGAAGCATACTTGGAGTGGGCGGACGAAAATTGTGGTAAGGGATGAAGAAAGTTAGAGGGAGGGATCTCTCAAACAACCCAAAACAAACACCCCAACCCCCAAAACCCAAAACACAACACAAAAAAAAAAAACCCACCAACAAACCAAAACACCACCACACACAACCTCGTTCAGGCTAGACTGGAAGGCGAAAGGGAAGTATATGGAGAGGGGGGGACCAGATACGGACACAATTCTAATACTAGGGCAAGAAGAAAATGAAAAGGCTGAAATTCTGTGTGGAACTCCGGTTCCACCGGGAAACGACAGATAGAGAACGGAGACTATCCTCAAAAAAATCGTGTCAGGGAATCAACACCCAGGCCCGAAACCCGGGGAGGGGACAAACCATGTGTTGAATGAGGAGAACAACCAAAATTAGACAGATAGCAAAAAACCTGGAGACTGGTTCATACGAAAAAAAAGGGAGGGAGAAAGCTTGTTCCCGTCACTACGGGTGTGTCGTGAACCAGGGACACGTCCCTGGAAGGGCTTGTGTTCAGACGGAACGGCCCGAAAACCTCAAGAATTGAAGAAAAAACCGCGGCCAGAATCCCAGGTCGTGAAAGGCCCATTCGAGAAAGTGAGGAAATAAGCAAATATCCATAGTCCGCAGCCCGGTTTGAACTTGGTTGAGGGAGCATCGAGGAGAAGGAGGGGAAGAACCACAAAAAACTATTCTTAGGGGAAAAGAAGTGACCAAGCTCTGAAAAGAGGGCCCTCCAAAAGGACACCACTTAAGCCTTATCGGTACTCGAGGTAGATTACTTCTGATGAGGTAAAAAGAAGAAGAAAAAAAAAATTAGCTTACATGGGAAAGGCAGGAAACAGGGAACTTTTTTGATCTCAAAAAACAGGTCATACAGGTCAGATCACCGAAAGGCCTACCGTGATCGCAGCAAGACAACCGACTTCAGAGGAATGACCCAAATGCTGCCAGCCACGTGGTTGAGATACCCCAATCAAAAGGGAAGATCCTAAACGAGGTCAGGAGGGGGGTCAACGAAGTAAACCACAAAGTCTTGTTCGTAAACCGGCCGGCTCGTGAAAAACCGAGGGTTTGAAGAAGGGGACAGAACCTTATCGATTGGGAGGGTGCCTCCAGAGGTTCTAGAGCGCGTGCAGTGGCCAAAAAAGGAGGGACACAAAAACTAAAACTTTCTCCGCGGAGAGGAAAGGGAAGAGTAGGAAAGGGTGGCCGTAATCGTAGGAAAAACACGAAAAAGAGCCGACAAGGAGCGCAAAAAAAAAAATAAGTGAAAAAAAATGCACGAGGACTCAATACTTGAGCACTACGTAGTTCCCATCAGGGACACCTAGGGGACTTCTTCGTCGTGGAAAACAAGCAACAGGACTGTGTTTGACGGTCACGGGGCATTCCAGGGAAGGGGGAGAAAAAAACTCGCCGGTAGCCAGGTGGGCTACGTGCCGGAGAGGGGTTCAACGGGAGGGTAAGGGAAAGGAGTTATACAGGTCGCGTAAACGGAGTTCAACTTTCGAGATTTCTTATGTCTGACACGTTAACTGGTCCAGACTCCAAGCCTGGGCAAGGGCGGGAGGGGGCCCCTGACCCGAAAGGGCTTAAACTCTTCGGGAGGAGGAGGAGTTACCGGGCAAACTGAGAGGACGGGGCAGCCGGACGGTTCGGGCCGGAAGATTTCGTGGTGCAGATAATGGGCCAGGAAAATACCCGGGGACGTTTGGGCAAGTGCCCACCTGTGGGGTGACCTTCGTTGGCCTACGAAAAAAGATGGACGGAACCCAAGCCGGTGAATTGTTGCACGAAGAAGGGCCCAGACGAAGCGCTAGTACTGGAAAGAGAGGGGAAGAAAAGCGGGGGCGCAGGCAAAGATCTAGACACGGGGAGGGGCACAAGCAAACGGGAGGGGAAAGGGGGGGGAAAACGGACTCGCCGGCGGAGAG
>Ga0179591_1437850_pt1 | contig 14199 bp, 17 predicted proteins | sample CZOMad2_1_08_16f_FD_182891 | JGI IMG/M metagenome (GOLD analysis project Ga0179591, IMG submission 182891) | Vadose zone soil fungal communities from Angelo Coast Range Reserve, California, USA - CZOMad2_1_08_16fungal (PacBio error correction) | ecosystem: Environmental > Terrestrial > Soil >...
AACCCCTAGCGCTAACCGAAAAGTGGTCGCCGCTCGACCCCGTTCAAAGGAGAAAAAAATCAGAGGGAAGAAGGGGCGACTTTCTCACCCTCCAGCGAGGGGAGGAGGGGGAAAAGAAAAGGAGCTGCGGCTCGCCGGGAAAAAGCTTGCATCGACTTCTTCTTCAACCGTGATGCGCTCGGAAAGGAAAAGAAAAAGGGGGGGGGTTGCCTTCTTCCTGGGTCAATGGAAAGGGGAGAGGAAGAACAAGCCGATTTGTCGTCGGACGAGCGGGAAAATCGACGGGTCAGGCACGTGTTCGGAAAGGGGAGTTCGTCGAGCGCTTTCTCTACAGGAGAGCGTGGGCTGGTACGGTGAGAGGAGATGAGAAAAGGGTTTCTAGCTGATTTACTAGATGAAGAGAGGGAAAGGGGGGGACCAGCCTCCCTTTCATGACCGTGGCGCAACCGTGCGCGACTCATTTCCGCGTCAGGAAGCTCGTCTGGAAGAAGGGGGAGTGGCGCTCCTTCACCCCGCCCCGACAAGGGAAGTCGAAGTTCCCTCCGACACCGACGGGATCAAGGACCCCAACCCTGTCCTTTTTAAGCTAGAAGGAGACTACGGAATGAGGGGGAAAAGACTTGTTTCCGATCGGGAGAAAAGGGAGAGAGTGCGCCCCGGAGCGAAGGTCGAGCATGGTGCACGACCCTCCGGCGGATCTTTTCGCGAAAGGATAGGAGATTTTATCGATCTACGACGAAGAAGACAACCACCACCATCGATTAGGGGGAAGGGGAAAAAGGGGGCTTAATCGCGGATAAAAGATAAGGGGGACTTCACTTCTCCTAGATCAGAGCACGAAGTTTTCTTAAAGCCTCTGACAAAAAAAAAATCGGGCTCTTCTGCCAAGACCTCCGCCGTACCTAGCACGAGGGGGGAAAGACGAAGAAAAGGGACGCCATCCTCCGTTTGGTTAGCAGGAGTGAGGGAGAAGAGGATATCAGCCGAGCGCGCGGAAGTTGTTGGACGTTGGCCCCAAGGCCGATCTCGAGCAACGGCGGGAGAAAAAACGACTCTAGCTGTCGCCGAGGCCAAAAAACGCCTCGCGACGCAGCCTAGGGAGTCGACGAGGGAAGGGAGACGCTTCTTTTGAGTAAGCTGCTCCCGGAGAAGGAGGGGAGGGTACTTAGCAAGGAGGGGGTGGCGATTTCTTAAGCAGAAAGAGTGGCGGGAAATGGGAATGCAAACCCGCTGACAAGAAAAAGAGAAAGCTATCACCGCTGCGTGAGGCTCAACTCTCCCGACCTCTATCGTCAAGGGGAAAGAGAGACAAAAAAAAAAAGAGAGATAGTTCCTCCTACGCTCGGGGGGAGGAGAAATCTCGCCTTGTACACAGGAGGGAAGAAAAGAACGCGGTATCTGTGGGCAGGGAAAAAAAAGAGCCAAGTTCTCCAGGGGAGCAGCCACCTAGCTGCTCGGGAAGGGAGCAATGAAAAAAAGTCAACTGCGCGACGTCCGGCGACCACCGGGAAGAAAAGGGAAAGAGAGGCGAGTCTACTCGCCACTTGGGCTGCGAGGGGGGCATCGTCTACATGCTCTTAGTCGCAGGTGAAGCTTCTACTGCGGAAGGAAAAAAGAGAAGGGCACCAACGAGATGCAAAACAACTCTCGCTCGGTCTAGGGGGGGGGAAGGGGAACTCACTCATAGCAACACCGCTGAGTCGTCGATAAAAGAAAATCGTTCATCACTCGTGCTCGAGGGAAGAAGGGGGGGAGTGTTCGAAGGGGGGAGTCTAGTTTCCAGACCATTGAGGAGACCGGAGGAAAAAGGGGGATGCCGAACTTCCACAACAGAGGAAGCAGCACGCGGCTCGGGGGACTAGGATGTTTGTTGGTGTAAGCGTCGAGAAAAGGAAAAGGGAAAACTCGACCGTAATGCCCTCGGAAGGAAGAAGAACGAGGGCGTAGAAAGGGAACCACCACGGAGTTCTGCTCCTCGGGAGCAAAGAGAGAGAAAAAAAAAGTCGGTCGTCGTCGCGGAAAATTCATACAGAGGGAAAGGAGGAAAGGGGGGGGGGAACACTCCTTGTTTGGTCCTGGATGGAGGAAGGGGGGTGGAGGCTTTCGTTCTACAGAAACCGTGAGAAAAAGGAGCGCCTCCCTTCTCTTCGAGTGAGGGGAGGGGAAAGATCCGGCGGAGTGCTCACTTTTATTCGAATCGGAGGGAGCAAAAAGAGAAAAAAAAGCTTGGGCCGCCTTTTTCATGAGCGGGGAGAGGGGGGGAAAGGAAGAAGGGGGGTACCTCACTCTACAAAAAGAAGCCCACGCCCATCCCCAAAGATAGACGAGAGGAAAAGGGAAAAAAAAAAAGACTCAGCGTGCATTCCACTGTTATTCCGAAAAAGGAAGAAAGGGGGAAAAGAAAAAGGGGAAAAGAACCCGCTCGTCGACGCCAACTCGGCAGGGGAAGTCCTGACCCTAAGACAAAAACTCAGAGGGGCTCCTCGAGCTCATTTCTCCCGGACGAAGAGTAGGGAAAAAGAAGGACTAGGCGCGGTCGGCCGGTAAAGGCTCCTCTCTCCTAATCTAGGCGGTGATCACAGGAGGGAAAAAAAGGGGCGCGCTCTTCTCACGAGGGGGTCGCGAAAAAAAAAGAGGGAAGTCCTTCTTGCGGTAGCGCTCAGGGGGTAAGCTCTCAACAACCCCAAAGAGGAAAAGAGAGAGAGGAAAAGAAAAGGAGCTACCGGCACGAAAAAAAGGAGGGAGAAAAAAGAGATATCTCTCCTCCACCGGGCACCGTACGACGTGCTCCACGCAAAAAAGATGAGTTCAGAAAAAGGAGGAATCGGGCGTTCTCGCCGAGGAAGGGGACCGCTTTCGACAAGCTGCACGGGGGAAAGGAGCTCGATTATCCGCCGTTTCCCCTCAGGGGGGGTGCCTGGCAGGAAAGGGAACGATCGCTCCATCCTATTTGGAGTAGGAAAGAGAGGGTGGAGGAAGAGGGGCCGCCTGGCGTCAACGGTGTTTCGTAGAAAGCGGAGAGCGCGTTCGCACAACAAAGATCCGAAGAGGAAGTGCTTTTGCTCTGCGATGGGGGAAGGAGGAGGGGGGGGGGAGGAAGATTTACCTCTAACTGAAAGGAGTGTTTTCCTCGATCCAAAGAAGGACCAGAGGGAAAAAAAAAAAAAAAAATGAAAGGGAGAGAGAGGAGGGGACTCACCTTTCGCACGGCCGCCGTCGGAACAGCACTAGAAGGAAAAGGGCACACATCCCTTCCTCACTTTTGGATGAAGGAGAAAAAAATACTTGCTCCTTCGCTCCAAAAGGTATTTTCATCGATACCTCAAATACGGGAGAGGGAAAAAAAAAAAGGGCCTTCCTACCACTTTTTGACGATATGGCGCGCCGCTGAGTTAACGCCTTTCGAAAGACAAAAGTTGTTTGTCGTTGTCTCGCATGGGGAAAGAAGAAAGAGGGGAGGGGGGACTCCCTCTTTTCATAGAATCTACGCACGGTCTCCAGTCTAAACAAAAAAGAGAAGAAGCGGCACGTATTCCTCGTTAGGGAGGGGGGAAAGGGGGGGTCCTTTCGGCATAAAGCGCTCCCTACTTGGTCTGTAAAAAGACGAGCACCCTCTCTCGCATCGGCGAGGGAGGGAGAAGTCCTCCTTATATCTCAGGATGGAAAGGGAATAATGGTATATAGATTAGGGAAGGGGGAGGCCCGACGCCTAGCGTCAAAAAATATCCGCCTGTGTGAAGAGAGGTTCTTCTCCTAACAGAGGAGAGAGGTCAGATGACGCGAGGTGTGGGGCCCTCAGCCGATCTCGATCACCTTCGAGTAGAGAAAAAGATCGCAGAAATTTATCCTATTCACGAATCTGAAAAAAGAAAACCCACGTTGCGAGTCCGACTAGAAGGGAGGGAAGGGGAGGAGGTGATGCACGCTCGCGCGGAGGGAAAGGCTCTTGTACTGGGGCCAGCGGAAAAAAGGGGATGATTTCTTCCAGCTTGAACTGAAGAAGGAAATTTCTATGGGTGGGGAAAGAGATGACCCGCTATAGCGAAAGAGAAAGGGGACACCGACAATGGCGTCTATGGAGATGCTAGGGTCGAGCTTCGGGAATCCTCTCACCAAAACGGAGGTGAGGAGGGGGAGTTTCCTCCAGACGCTTCGAGGGGGAGGGAGACATCTCCTCACGAATTGTCTTTGCAATAAAGTTGCTCTATAGGGGGGGGAAGGAAAGAATCGGGTCAGAGGGGAGAAAACCCATCTCAATGAAAAGCCACGAGTAAAGCTGGCCTACAGCGGGGGGGGGAAAAAAAAAGCTTCTCGCTGGAGAACGCTCAGATCACTTAGAAGGAGAGGCCTTTCCTCAAATAAGAGGAGAATGGACAAGCGAAAGGAGAAAAAGAAAACGTGGGCTGTTCTTATGTCGGTTCAGAGAAGGCTCGATTTCGCCGGTTAAAAAGGAGCTACTCTAATGTTCTCGAGAGAGGGAGAAGAAAGAGAAAACCTCTTCATCAAAAGAGCTCTCTTCTTAGGAGAGCGAGAAAAAAAGAAAGTGTCTGTCCTTTCTCTACGTCGGCGTAGGGGGGGGAGAGAAAGGAGTCCGTCTCTTAAGAAAAAGAATCGCCGAGCTACTGGGGGGGTGGTCGTAAGGGAAAAAAGGCTCTACCTTCTCCGCGATATAGGAGAAGAGGGAAACACATCTCTTTCGCTATTAAGGAGCCTAAAAGATATAGGGGGGGGGGGGGGAAGCGTCGCTAACCGTGAGTCGAGAAAAAGATATCCTCGTTCGCGAGACGCGAGTTCTTCTTCCAAGAACACCGACAAAGGAAAAAGGCGCACGATCGGGAGAGGAAAGGAAAAAAAGTGGTCGTCCTTCTCCGCGTGACCCGGAGATCGGGTCTCGATGACACACCCGGGGGGGTCCTTGAGGGGGAGGAGAATTATTTTTCGTCTGTCGTCAGGAGAAGAAAAAAAAAAAGGGGGGGAAAGGAGCGCCTCCATTGCTCTGCTAGGAAGAACGATCTTCCTTCGCCGACTTCAAAGCACTGTGAGAGAAAAAAAAAAAGAGGTCATTAACTTTATCTGGGAAGAAGGGAAGAGGGGGGGGAACACACTCCTAGGAATTCGAGTTACGAGGGGCGAAAAGAATGCCCGCCATCGCCGCGCCCACCCCTCCAAAAGAGAGCTCTAGGAAAAAAGAAGAAACTCGCCTAACTCAGCTGTGCAGCAAACGGGGGAAGGGAAAGAGAGGGCTCGACTTCGCTGCCGGCACGAACCCCGAGAGAGAGGCTTTGAGCGCATCAGTGCACTCGGAAAGGAAAAGAAATACAGGAAAAAAAAAAAAGGACCGCGAGGGGACCGTCTTTTCTCCGCGAGAGCAGGGAAGGAAAAAGAGAGAAGGCCGTTGTTTCGACCGCCGGAGAAGCGGACTGCCCCATCGAGCTCTCGCTCGAAGCATGGCGCATGGCGGGGAAGAAAAAAAGGAGGAGGTGGCGCGCGCTGATCACGAGGGGTCGCGCGCCGAAAAAAGAAAGAGAAGAGGACGGTATCTCTCTGGGTCGCCTTCCGTAGGAAAGAGAAAGAAGAGAGCATAACTACTAAGGCGACCACTGCGCGACCGCGACGACGGAGAGGGAGAGCGACCCCTCGTTATCAGCGCGCGGGGAAAAAGAAGAAAAAGGTTTCACCGACGACGTGCGCAAGAAAGGGCGAATCTCATTGGCATCCGGAGGGCGGCGCGAAGAAAAGGAGAGACACGCGCACTACTTCGTCTTCCTGGTTCCGAACTGGCAAGGAAAAAAAGGGGGAAAGAGGGGGAAGGGGTGCCTGTCCTTCCGGTCCCATGGAAAGAGAAAAAAAAAGTCCCCCGAGTGGCGTCGGAATCGGGAGGGCCGGCAGAGGAAAACGGCGCCAACGTTTTCGGACAACAAGGGGAAAGGGGACGAGCCTCGTGCGCGACACCAAGAAGGGGGAGTGGGCGCGTCTATGGGTAGGGAGGCCGGGGAGGAGAGTCCGGCCGCGGCGTGTGCCGCGGAGCAGCGAAAAAAGGGGAAGCTCCCGTCATGACCGGTGGCGCCCGTGCGCAACAGTTCGTCGAAAAAAAAATCACTTAAAAGGAGGGGGAGCCTGTCCCACACTCCAAGAGGAAGCCCTCCTACACCTACGGGGTCTGAAGCCGAAGAAAAGAAGTGGTTTCATCGAGACCCTCTGCTCGAAGGGGGAAGGGGAGCCTAAGGAGGCAGATCGGTCGCATCTGAAGGTGCTCCCCGGGGAGAAAAAAGGGGGGTGTCGGTTTCTCTCATGGAAAAAAGACGAGCTTCTTATCTGGTCGCGACCGAGGGGGAAGGGGGATAGATCTCGCACGGTCGCTCACTAAAACCACAAAGAGAAAAGAAGGGAAAAAAGAAACTAGCCGGTGCTTATCGCGGAAAGGAGGGGAAAGAGGCAACGGAACACAATCTTCTCCGAGAAGTCTCTTGAAAGGGGGGACAATCTACGCCACTCCATCTAGCAGAAAAGAGGTCACGCCGAAAAAGCCGTCCGAGAAGCACTCTGGGGGAGGGGAAAAAGAATCCTACGCGATCAGAACATCCTCCTGTTGGGAGAGAGTCTCCTCGCAAGAGGAAGGAAGCTATACATTTTTGGGGGATATAGGAAAATCGAGAAACTTCCTAGTAAGCATAAGCGCGAAAGGAAGAGAAGTAGCCTCTTCCACCGTGGAATAGGAAATCAAAAAAAGGACCCACTTTGCGAGGAGGGATTGCCATCTCCTCGTAATTGAGTCAAGGAGAGAAAGAGAAGAGGGACGCTTCACGGTAAAAAGGTGAAAAGAAAAAAAAGAGAGCTCTTTTTGCGAAAAGCTTTAACTGCTTGGGCCACTAGGGGGCTATTGGTTGGGAAAAGGGGACTCAAAGAACAAGAGCGAAAAAAAAGAAGCCTCTTATGAACAAATAGCACAAATAAGGGAAAAAAACCAATTCTTTCTTCTCAACGGAAAAAGGAGAGAAGAAAAAAAAAGGACGCCCGACCGGCTGTATTAACTAAATCTGAAAACACAACTGAGGAGGAGGGAAGGCAAAACATCCAAAAAAAGAGCTCTATTCTGGAGAATGAGAAAAAGAAAGGGAAAGGCCTCACTCCATCTTTGAAGGGACTAGACTCAGGTGCTGTGGGGGAAAAAAAAAAAAAAACCCACAAACCAAACACCCCCAGGGGAAAGTCCACGCAGTTCAAGAACCTCGAAGTCTTAAAAGACAGAAAAGACAAACATACATACCAAAAAAAAAGAGCCGGCGTATCCTTTTCCTCAAAAGAGGGAAAAGAGAAAGAGAGCGACTCGCCCACGGAGGGGGGATCCATCGGTGGCCTCGTTACATGGGCGCGCAGGGGGGAGCAAGAAAAAAATACTTCTTCAAAAATAAGAAGGGGCTCGATATCGGAAAAAAAGAGCCAACACCCTCTTATCAGCACGCGCGAAGGAGGAAGGAAGAAACCCGACTCACGCATATCCACACCCATGAGGAAAGGGGGGGAGAGGAGGAAGGAGGAGACCACGCTTTCTCTAGGGAGAGTACTTCGTCTTCCTTTACAAGAAGATGATCTCGGGGGTTACGATTTTCCATAACCCTTCGGGAGGAAGGAAGCCTCGAAAGAGGGAGTGCGAACTGCGAGGAACGCTTCGTGAGAGGGAAAAAAAAAAAAAGTTCTCTCCACCTACTTCTAGATGGGGGGGGGGGGGGGGGGGGAAAGAAGGCGTATATCTATAAAGGGAAGCTACCAATCCTATCCAGGAGAGTGGGAGGAAAATGCGCTACACCGACACCAAAACGGGAAATTTTCTCATCTAATAAATTTCCCGATCGGCAACCACGGAGAAAGGGCCCGTCTGCCTCGGAGAAAAGAGAAAAAAAAAAACAAAAACTAAAAAAGAAAAAAAAAAAAGAAAAAAAAAAAAAAAAAAAGAACTCAGATACACGCAGGGAAGGGGAAAGGGGGGTGCTCGCACAAAAAGGAAGAAGATAAGTCTTCTTTCGTCTACTGAAAAAAAAAAGGAAAAAAAAAAACAATTTCAAGGGATAAAGAAGGATCTCCTCCAGGCTGAGGGAAGAAGAAAAAGACTATCTTCCGGCGCGTGATGGGGAGCGACATCTTCCGACACCGGGGGAAGGGACGCCCCTGTGGTCTTACCTGCACACGCCGGAGGGGAATCAGCTCTACCCCACGGAAGGGAGAAAAAGTGCCTCGGAAAAAGAAGAAAACTATCTCGCTCTCGGAGATCGAAGCCTCTCCGAAATCAAGTGCAGGCCAAGGGGGGGCCGGCTTCGACGTCCGATGAAGGAAAAAGCTCTTCCTACTCCAACTAGGAAAGCGTCCCATCACCAGAGGCGCCAAAAAAGATGTTAACGAGGGGACTATCCACCTTACTACTAATTGAGTGCAGGGACCTGCCTAGTACGAGGAAAAACTGCCTCTATAAAAGATAGCCTACGGGAAGAGGAAAAATATGCGCATGTCTTTTATCACGTCACGTGAGTGACAACCTTCGTCGGTCAGGGGGTGTTCTCTCGAAGGGGAGAAAAGAAGCGGGGCAAGATAGACACATAAAAAAAAGTCTCTTCCTTCCTTCGGAAAAGAAGCGCTAGAAAAAAAAAGGGGGAAAGACGCTCTCAAAACACAACAACAACTTAAATATAGGATGAACAAAGAAAGGAAGAGAAGAGAAAAAGAGGGAACCTCCTACGTCCTATAATGACGCTCGACCCCTAGTGTCAAATCTCGAAAAAAGGAGAAACGCCCTTTGTCACCGACGACGTGAGGAAAATATTATGTCTAGCTCGAGAAGAAAGTCTCTGGCGGCAAGAGCTAGGGGGAAAAGGGGATCACGACTTCGTAAAAAGCCGACATTCGTCAGGCACCGGGGAAAAAGGGCGAGGGTGTGCCTGGAGGGAAGACTGCTTTGCAAAAAAAGAGGAGGGGGTTGCTTCGGACTAGAGTGTGGGGGGAGGGGGAAGTCATAGGAAAAAAAAAAAAAAAAATTTCTACTCAACAGGGAGGAAAAAGCTTTCGCGCCACCCCGAAGAAAATCGTGGGGCTGGGGATTGGAGGCGATGGAGGGAGAAAGTTGTCGAGCTGAGGGGGAGGAAGAGGCCCTATCACTCCTGACAAGCTCAGTTCAGGGGTGGCTTCCTCGGAAGGAAACGTTCCGCACGCAGGGAAAAGCCGTGCAACACACTCGCAGAGAAAGGGCTCAGCACACATCACCGTTATGCGTCGAGCGCAAAAGGACACCTCCGGGCGCCCTTAGGGACCGTGCCTCGCAAGGGGAAAACTTCTTTTGTAAGAGGGGTTCGGCTCACGGGAGATTGTTCCGCGAGCATCCTGTCCGAGCAAGTTTCCTCTGCGGGCGAATCCGAAGGACGCCCTCGGTATCACCTCAGGGGGTCGTGTGGAAGGAACGACGCCCTCTCTGAGGGAGGGGGAACGCTACCTACTGCATCTAGGGAGCTATGCGCCCGGTCGAGGAGAAGAAATCCATCGATCTTTGGCTCTGCACGAAGAAGAGGAGGGGAGGGGGGACCTTTCTTCATCGGGAGCTTCGACTTTCCAACGTCAGTTCCTTAACCTCGAAAAAAGAAGAAGAAAAAAAAACGCCGCCTGCAGTACGCGCCTTACCTCGGCAAAGGGAAGGAAGGGGGAAAGCGTCCTACGCCATCCTCCTGGTTTGCGATGGGAAAAGACTGAATCATCCTATCTCAGTGACTATGAGGAGGGGGTTGGTGCCCTCTCCTATCTCGAAGAAAAGAGAAGGGGAGAAAAAAAGCCCACCTTCGACTCGAGCATTAAAAGGGGATCTAACGCGAAGAAAAAGGGCGAGGAGAAAAAGTTAAGCTTTTGAAAGTTGAGGAACTTCATCGCCTCGAAGTCCGCGTCGAGGGGAAGGGGAAAAAAAAGGACATCCTCTAGCGAGGGGGGGGGGGATTTCTTCCAGCTTTGAAAGGAAGGTCGATGGTTTTTCGACTTAGAACCCGAGGGAAACAGAAAAAAGACAAAAAAAAGATGCACCTGCCTGGGAGGGGGAGAGAAGAAAAAGGCTTGAACCTACCTCTATCTTCTTTGGACATCGAAAAGATCACAACAACAAGGAGGGGAAAACTCCATACGCTAGAGTTCTGGCTCATATAACACAAGGGGGAAACCTCAGCAGTCGTTTGCTAGGGGACTACTCTTGTCAGTGCAGTTAGGCAAAAAAAAGAAGAACAGTCAAGCTGGCCGACTCGCCACAGAGAAGAAGGAGGGAGGAAAAGACCCTCTTCCACTAGCGCCGACAAAAAGGATGTCCAACTAAGCTAGAAAAGCGGCAACGTTGGGAGGGAAAAGCCTCTGTCTACATTCTTCGAGTAGAGAAAAAGGATCTTCTACTGAAGGGGGGGAAAAGGGGAGATCCAACACCTCTTCGAAGGGACTAGCGATTCGCTAACGCAAGAAGGGGCGTCGATACGTCCGCCGTCGGGGAAAACACGCGTGCGAGAGGGTAAAAAAGAGGGGGCCGCGCGCCGATTCGCTCGATGGGTGATGGGGTAAGGGGAAGAAGTGGGGACTACCCGTCGCGCGAGAAAACGGCACCACCGCTTCGTCGCTCAGCACGAGAGGGAGCCACCTACTCGATTATGGTGGGGGGGGGGGGAGGAAAGGGGGCTTATTCGATCAAAAAAATCGTCTCTACTAGCTAACGAAGCCTAGATGGAAAGAACCATTCTTAAACAACAAAAGGGAAGAACTGGCGCACGGATAAGAAGGAAACACGTTTTCTTCCAAGGAGGACCTTCATCCCGTAGGAGGAGGGGGGAGAGAGAAAGCGGGTGGTCCCTGTATTTCTTCTCTCATGAGCAAGGAGGGAGGGGGAGGGGGGGAAAAGGAAAAACAGGAAGGAGTTATTTTTGCCAGGAGCGACAAGACTTTCCCCGACTAAGGATCTACTGCGTGAAAGAACATCTCGCGGCTCCACCGGGAAGGAACGGGAGAAAGGGGGAAGGATCTTATCGAGGCACACTCCGATGAAAAAGACTCGACCACCGGCCGCATGATCCAAAGAAAAACTCCAAAAAAAAAAGAAAGAGAAGAGGGGGGTGTTCGCTCACCGCTCTGCCGAACAAAGGGAGGGTGGAAGAAAACGTTTCCTCCTGCGGCGACGGAGGGGGCCGACGCCAACTCTCTGGATCAAAACTCGTCCCAGGAAAATCGCCCTGGGACCTGCGGGGAGAAAGAGGAGGGGAAAAGAAAGAACTAGTCGTTGCAGCGTGGAAAGCGGAGCGCCGCCTCGACTTCAAACAAGCGAAGGATCTAGAAAAAAAGGGGGCGGTGATCACGTCCGTCGGGAAACCGGAGGAACAGAGAGGGAAAGAACGATTTGTTCGCGCGCCGAAAAAGGAGTAGCGGCTCGTGTCGCCTTCGTGATTAAAAACAACAACGGGGGGAAAAACGACGCTAACCGCACGGGAAGAAAAAGGAAGGAAAAAAAAAGACGTTATCAGCGCGCGCCACCGCAAACCGACGACGTCTCACAGGGGGCTGCGAAGGAAGGAAAAAGTCGCGGCGGTCGCGCTCAATCGGAAAAAGAAAGGAAAAAGTCGTCGTCCGTGGTAAAGGAAACGCGGTCCCTCTTACGAGGTAGGTAGTCCAGAAAAAAGGGGAACCTATCGCTCCAAGCCGGGGGGGGGGAGGAGGGAGGGGGGGAAGGGAAGAGACTTCGCCGCGCGGAAAAACTGGTCCTTCCCTCTTAGTTATAAGATGGAGAAAACCAATAAGAGAAACAGGAGGGGGGGGGGGGGGGGCTTGTCGGGGCGCGGCCGTGTCGACTGAGTACCAAGGGGCCTCGATCATCTCAGGACAAGAGGAAGAAAGGCCATTACCGTTGGATTCTCACGAAAGAAATGGCGACTCAAACCTCATTCTGCGCCCGGAAAGAAGAAGAAAAGAATAAGAGTCCTTTTTCTCTCCTGTCACATCCCCCTTGAACCCCCCAAAAAAAAGAAGGTTTGTTATTCCGGAAAGAGAAAGCCGACAACCTACTTGCTCCTGAAAAAGACCCCAACCCTTTCTTTTTCAAGCGGACCTCAGGAAGAAGGGAGGGAAGGGAAAAAAAAAGCCTTCCTCCCAAGGGGGTGAAGGGGGGGGGTGAGAAAATCTTGCTCCCGGGAGAGGTGTCGCTCATTTTTCACAACCCAAGGGAGGAGGAGAGGGGAGGAAGATGATCGATCTACTCCTTTCTGCGAAGAAAAAACCACCATCCTCGAGTAGGGGAGGAGGTGCTGATCTCTCACTGGAAAAAAGTTGGGAAGGTAGCATCGGAAAAAGGAGAAGGTCCTCTCTGGAAAAGAGAGGGGGAGGGAGGAAAGGACCCATCTAGCGCATCGGCGCTGGCGGAAACTCCGCCTCCTTACCGAGTTAACCAAGAGAGTTCCCGACGCCTACTCGAGAGAAGGGAGGAAGAAGGGGGTGCTCTGCGGTGAGTTCGGGAAGGAGCTTGCGATGACTGGGTTGAGCTCGGTGGTGGAAAAGGGGGGAGACACCTTCTATTCGCATTATAATCTGCGCAAAAAAAAAAGGGGAGTCACGTGGCTCTGCACCGCAGAAAGACGACTCGCCTTTATCTTGGCCATCTCCGAGAGTTTAAGAGAAGAGTCGCGAAGGGGAAAAGGAAGGACGTGAGCCACGAGCAATCCGAGAGAGCAGGAGAAGATGGAAAATGCTTTTCCTGGAACTTGGCGATGGGGGGGAAACGCTTATTCCATGAACATAAAAGCCGGAAAAAGAGGGGCGTATTGATATGCGAAACGAAGAGAGAAGGGAGGGGAGGATCTCAAAAACCAAAAAAGACTCCATACTCTCTATTTAGGGGTCAGAATCGCAGGGGGAAGGGAAAAAAGCTGTGCTCTATCTGGCGAGGGAAGAAGAGGGGGAGAAAAAAAACATAAGAAAATTTCCATGCCACGCAGTTCAAGCTGGAAGAAAGGGATCTCTGGCTCACGTACCTCGCCTGGACACTTCGCAAGAAGGCGGTCCGTTCAAAGGGAGAAAAGAGAGTCGACTCGCCACTTTTTCTCGGAGAAAAGAAAGGGAGAAAAGGGAGCGAGTCCTCCTTTGGCGCTCTTCTACTGCAAAAGACCAACGAGATCCACAACCCAGATCGCACGAAAAAGAAAGCTATCTATCTCCGAAAGAAAAGAAAGAAAAAAAACGCGCATGTCTTCCGGCGATCGAAGGGCCAGCCACGCGTGAGGTCCTGGAAGGGGCGGCGTGCCTCAGCGACCGGAGGCAAGAGAGGTCTTTCGCGTACCGTCGCCCGCGATCTAGAAAAACAAAAACGATTATGTTCTCGAATCGAAGACGGAGTTGAGATCCAAAGAAAAAAAAGGGGGGGTGTCGATCTTCTCTACCGTGAGGAAAGAAAGAGGAAAAAGAAAAATCGGGAGTCTCCCCTCTCCCCGCCGAACAACATTCTCTACACCGGACAGGGAGGGGAGAAAAAAAAAGGGATCTGGCGCGCCCTATCGGCAAAAAAGGGGAGGAAAGGAAAAAGCAATAAAGGGAGAGTCGTTTTCTCGTATGAACACGACGCGGGGGACCCGTATTTTTCTTAACGGTCGGAATCACCACGGGAGAGTGACAGGTGCTCCTCCAGTCTCTGCGAGGGGAAAGAGGAAAGAGGAAGGGGAACTCTTGCGCACTGTAGGAAAAGGACACCTTTCATTAACTGAACGGGGCCCCTTTTGAGGGGGAGGGAAAGAAAACGCCGGTAAGTCTATTTAATCAAGATCGAAAAAAGGGAAGAGGAAGGAGACAAGAAAAACGCCCCTCCCCACATCGCGCTCTCGGAAGGCTCTGCCTAACTCAGTGCAGGGGGTGAGTCGAAAAAGGAAAGCGATGCCTCCACGAACACCCGCTCGGAAAAAAGGGAATGAAGAAGAGGGGGGGGCACTCGTCCATGCCCTGAAGAGTGCTCCTCGATCTCATTTCTTACCCATACGAGAAGAGGGGGGATCGTGGGGTGGAAAAGGAGGCTCCTTCTCGCCGAAGAAAAAATGAAAGGAAAGGAGAGGGAGAAAGCATCTCTCATTTCTGTGAGCACTTCGGGGAGGTGTCTCTCTCTTATCACGGATTCTAGGGAGAAAATCAAAAAAGAGGAGCGCTCTTGTCCCTGCCTTCTAT
>Ga0179591_1227875_pt1 | contig 14196 bp, 11 predicted proteins | sample CZOMad2_1_08_16f_FD_182891 | JGI IMG/M metagenome (GOLD analysis project Ga0179591, IMG submission 182891) | Vadose zone soil fungal communities from Angelo Coast Range Reserve, California, USA - CZOMad2_1_08_16fungal (PacBio error correction) | ecosystem: Environmental > Terrestrial > Soil >...
TTGAAAAGGCTTGCGAACCGAGAAAATGCCCTTCGGACTAAGAAAGGGCGACTCCTGAGCGAAACTTGAGCAAACGATCGAGAAAAAAAAGACACACTGACCGCCCTGGGGATGGACTCCAGGAGGCTGGCCGGTCCATACACATAAAAAGAAAGAAAACTAGAGCCAGAAACGAGATCATAGGGAAATGGAAAGACCTGAAACGAAGGAAACAGGGGGCATTGCGTCATATCGCCCTCGTCAGCTCTGCTAGGTGGAGGACGAACAAAAGGCGCTTGTCAATCGGACAGGGAAACCGCAGACTCGCCCCGGCATCCCGGCTTGACAGGGGAAGACTTAAAAAAGCCTTAAAGGAAGAAGTGAACAGGGAAGAAAAAAAATCTAACATCTAAGGGTGGGGCCAGACATCAAAAGGGAAGGAAACGAGCGCGACGCCAGAACAGATGCAAAAAAAACCCTTGGATGGGAAGGATGCCAGAAGAAGGGGGGATAAACACCTAAGGACATGACCCGGGGGAAGCAGCACCGATAATGATCGAACCGCACAAGAAGGACTCCCTGAGATTTCAAATTACTCCCGAAAGGGGAGCTATAGATGGGCTTCGGAAGAAAAAAAGGCAAAGAATAAGAAAAGCGTACAGAACGGCAAAAACGCCCGGAAAACCAAAGCGAGAGATGTTCTCACTGGCAGCAGGGTAACCTCGGGGGAATTACCGGAAAAAAACCGAACAAAGCCTCACGAAAAACCCCCAACAGAAGAAGAAAATGGACGAGCTCGGCACCGCGGCCACCGGCTCGAGATCGTCAACCGGTCTCGATAATCAAAAAACTGCGACGGGGACGGGCAGCCAGAAAAAAGAAAAGGGTCAAAACGCAGCAGAAAATGAAATTTACTGGGGGAAGAAAAGAGGGTTGGAAATGAGTGGACGAGGGAAACCATCGAGAAAAGTAACGGCAAGCGCGGGCCAAAAGGGAAGAGGCCGCGAAAAAGACCGAGAAAAAAAAAAAAAAGGCAAAGACCGGTCAGTTCTTCAAAAAACTCCGATTGACTGGGGAAAGCTGGGAAGGCTATCGGCAGGAACCCACCGTGGGGGATTGGAAATGGTCCACACATGGATACTTAGAGGGACGGTTACTCCTTCGAAAAAAAAAAAACGGGAGGGAGAAAAAAGAGAGAAAAGATACGTAGCCTGGGACCAAGTCAACCGGACGGACCACGGGGGGGGCGGCACGGACAGAGCAAGGGAAGGGAAAGAAGGGACAAAGAATCGGCCGTCCACGAGCAGGGGCTGCAACCGAAGCTCAGGGGTCGATAGGACAGAAGCCGGCCGTAATGAAAGTTCTCCCACAAAGCCTGAACCTTCCGCTCCCTCGGCAGCTGGGGTTCCCCAAAACGAGACTCCCCACTGAATCAGGGGGGGATGAACCAGTGGAAAGGCAGGCCCATTCATGGTTTGTATAATCGGGGGGCGTACATGAACGGGGGGGTTGGGAGAATGGGGTGATCTCGTAGGAGGGGAACAACCCTAATTCTACAGATCTCTAATCGGTACGCCCTCGGTGACATATAAGGGGTAAAGGTCCTGCCCAAGCGTCCTGGGCGGGAGGCGGAAGGCCGTGGGGGTCGTGGGTCAGTACTTCGACGGAGGTTGTGTGGTTGGGGGAAATCTGGACGGGCCCCGTGGCGCAGCTTAGAAGCGCATTTACTTTAGAAACGCAAAGTCTGTACGCCGGAGGGGCCGAAGACGTCCTGCGGGAAACGATTCAAACAGTAGGTCAATTTCAGGGTCCGTGTCTTGACGTGAGGGTGACCGAATTAAAGTAAACGGAAAGTGTTGGGTTGTGCCAATCCCAGTAATTTGTTGATGTTTAGGACCGTCCTCCAAGGCGGGTATGCGTGTCCCCAAAAAACTGTGAAGCGGCCGGGGGAATACCGTGTAAGTCCCGGCCATACGGGAGAATAAAAAATGTCAGATTGTGCGCCCAAGCGGACGATTGGGGTGTGGCCAAAAAAATTTAAGAATCGGGTCTGAGTAACATCCCCAGCAAACCCCCAGGTTGATGGTATGAGCAAGTAAGCAGAGTGGACAGAGGGGATACACCAAAAAAATGTCGGATCACAAAGGTCCAGGAAACCCTACGATTCATATTTCGCTGGGGGGTCTCGCCAGGAGAAAAGAGGTAAAACGAACCAGAGGCCGGCGAGAAGGCTCCGGCGTTTGTGCAGTGACAGCAGACGAATGGGGGGGCCCAGAGAAGGGTTGTTAAAAAAAATGTCAAATATAAGCCCAGAACGAGAGTGCCAGCTTGCAATTGTGCGACACGGTTGCCCAGTTATGAGTGAAAGAAGGGGGTCGATGGATCGTATCGGGGGTGAAGGGCTGGAGGGGCTAAGTGGGAGGGAGGCATGGTGCCCGTCAGACGGGGACAGCGGACACAGGACGTCAACCATTTGGTCCAGTTTCGTTATTCTCACCACCCCGGGAGACCCCCCCCCAACTGTCTAAGGAGTGAAACCGTGAAAGCGCGCCAAGGACGAAAAGGTTAGCCAGAGCAAGGAAGGGGAGGTTTGACTCTTGGTCCGACGAATAAAGAACACCGTAACCTCAGAACGCAGGGATTTATGCAAGCAAAAAAAGGAAATCCGCGCACAGCATTAGACGAGCAAAATGGGGGGAGGGGGAGCGCCGGGACCAAGAATCTTACTTGTAAAGATAGAATCTTACCCGGGTCGCGGGAGAAGTGCTTGAAGGGTAGTAATCCCTCCCGGGGGGAATCGAAAAAAACGTGATGTAGAAGTCCCCTTATACCCCCGCCGTGACAAAAAAAAAAAGGAAGTCGTGTTGTGACAGACCAGGGCGGGAGGGGACGTTGACCAAGGAAACTGATGGTTCATTTTGGATGGAAAAAACGTCGGAAAGAAAACATCTCCAACACCAAGGGAAAAACCTTAGGAAGATCAACATTTCAAGTCCTGGTTGGCAAAGTTTTAAAAATGAATCCGGGGGAAACATGGCCCTCTATGAAGCGAATGTTTCCTGCAGCCAAAATAAGTACGGTCCAGGAAGGGGTGCTCCCGAATAAAGTAGTGGCGGCGGCACGTTTTGGAAGGGGGGAGAGGTTGAGAATGTTCGAGGAAAAGCCGTAACGAAGTTGCAAAGGTCTCAAAGCGACTCAGGGACACCCAAAAATGCTCGCAGAATCGCAGCACGAAGAAAAACGGCGGGCGGGGAGGGGTGAAGGGAAATCCACTAGAATCAGCATGACCCAGGAACAAGTATTGTCGACCATTGAGGCAAGAGTTCCTTGGGTCTTTTAGGGAAACTGGAAGGGGCCGAGGAATCGACCAATTCACAACCAAAAGGGACAAATATCCAAAGTCTGGGGGGGGGGAAAAAAAACACCATCTGACATGGGCGCCTGAACAAGGAAACAAAGGTCCAGGATATAAATTTCCAAAGGTCTGGAAACCGCCCAAGATCCCCTAAAGGCACACGGAGACGGGCAAAGTGGAAAAGGCCGGCTAAAGAAACTAACCCCGGGAGTTTCCCCCTCGGACAAACATACACGGGGGCCGCGGAACATCTCCAAGTGTGAAAGAAGGGAGGGCACCGGGGCAAGTAACGATGAACGGGGGTGTCTTCGGTGGGAGACGTACCCCATGGGTGGGTGGGCGTCAAAACAGGGGGGTGTGACTCGCTGAAAATGGGGGGGGTCCGAGAACGAGACGCGGCCCTCGGAGACGGCCCCCGGGGGGCATAAAAAAAAAAGGGTCACAGCCGCAACCCAGGCGAAGCAAGAAGGGCAGACTGAGGTTTTAAAACGACAAGAAATGGGGGAAAGAAACCCACCACACCCACGGTGGTGGCTGGCGGGGGGGGAAAAATACCCCTCAGCGGCCGAAAGAACGGCGAAGCAGTTGGCTGTTGAAGGATCGTAAAATAGGTTCACCCAGGAAGGGTTTCTACAAAACGCAACCAAGCTTAAAAAAAGCAGCTTCAAGGGTTACAGCTAGGTGTATGTCCATGAGGACAGGGGGGGGACTGTCTATCTTGGCCCAATCTTAACACCACTTGCAAAAAAAACGTCAACACGGAGACAATCCAAGCCAGGCGTCGCAACCCGCCACGAAGAAAAAAACAAACACCAAAAAGGGATTAGGGGGGTAGAAAAAGTATGGGGCCAAAAAAAAAAACAAATTATAATAGGAACACGGAACCAAAAAAAAGTCTGTACTATGAGGGAGTATCAAACTGACAAAGGCAAGCTTTCTCCGACGAGACTGGGTCGGATGAAAAAAAAAAGAACCTTACCAAGGAATGTGTCAGTTGACAAGGACTAAGGGGGGGGGCGGGGGGACAGAGGAGACTTTTGGCCGAAAAATCTTACCCGGAAAATAAAACCAAAACCATCCAAGTTCCTAAAAGAAGTATAAGGGAAAAGTTGAACCTCGAAAACAAACAGGAAACAACACAAAGAAGCAACGTGGGGTCCAGACAGGCAGGGAAAGGGGAAGGACGGCCAAACATTAACCACCCACACTGAAAGAAAAAAAAAAAGATGGTAGGAAGGGGCGACTGAAAGCGGGGGATGACAATACCCCCCAGACCGGAAATACGAACAACAAAAAAAAAAACACCCCAAGCCAACAGGGAGGGAGAAAAGAAAAAGGAGTGTTACGGCCAAGTCAAAAAACCTCTAAGTATAAATATTTACACAAAAAAACGCGTAAGGTGGGCGCACCGTCAATCAAGAAAAGAGGACAAGTTTTCCAGGGGGTACGGCGCGGACCGGTAGCCCCACGCGGTTAGGGCAAGGGGGGAAGAATCCCCCCAGGGTCGAAGCAAGCGGCCGAAGACCAATACGTCCACCATAAAAGGAGACACAAAAAGCAAAAGGGCACCCCCCTGGGATGGAGGGGGGTTGAAGATATAGAAAGGGAAGGGGGAGTAGTTGGGCAGAAAGACGCAGGGGGTAAGTGAAAAAACCAAAAGGCATCGCAATGACAAAGAACTGGGCACTAAAGAAAAATAAAACATTAACCAGTGATTGGGTGTAAAAAAGGTTCAAAGGGACCCAAACCTAAAAAGCAAGGATGGGAGGTGCTTTTTGATAAAGCAAAAAGGGGGGCGATTCAAGCTGTGGGAACCGAATAAAAAAAAGGGGGAGGGGCCGAAAGAGCACCCAAAACCTGGAAATCCACGCAGAAAAGCTATAAAACAGAACGGGTGTCGAAAGTGACTATAAATCTTCACTAACGGCTCAGAAGATGGGGGACCGGACGACTGGGGACAGAACAAAAAGGGTGGGGTAGGGCACCACATCGCAACTAAGTTTCACAGGAGCGACCGATGGGGGCAAAAAAAAAGGCCACCCTCGGGGGAGGACAAAAACGGGGGAGGCACATGCGGGTAACTCAAAACGGGTTTTCGACAAGTATCCCTAGGAAAAAAAAAGCGGGGTTTTTCAAAAGAAGTCTGGAATGGCAATTTCTAACCAACAGATAAAGAAAGGGTACTTCCATCAGAGTATCCTGGCATACGGGTGCCTGACAAGCAAACCCCCCAGGAGAAACCACAAGAGGGTTCAAAACTCTCTAAGCAGTCACCCCGGCCGTCGCCGCAGGAGCACAGAGCGGACAACAAGCCAACTGACAAGAGGGGTCGCGGGGCAAATAGTTGAGAGATATCTCAGCAGAAGGGCCCCCCCAAGAGGGAGCAAAAGTCATTTTGGGGAAGGGGAGAGCCTTAAACAGTGGGGACGCAGTTCCTAAAACTCAAGAAGATAGATCGAGGGGAATGAATACAACGGTGGGGCTTCGTATGACCCTTCCAGGAAATCTTGGGGAGCCATTTCTCTTTCTTCTGTCTCTAGACGTCCAGTGAAAGCGGGGATCCGCCGTGGGGGTCGAAAGTAGAGTATCCCCTAAGAAAAAGTTAGGGGGAGTCGACTCACACCTGAGCCCGACGGTTTGTAAAGGGGAAAACAAGCGAGCGGCATGGCCAGCACATGCTCGGGGGTTCTCAGGGACGGGCCTTAAAATGGATTCTGGCGGATTAACTCCGAGAATTGAGGATTGGGTTGCGGTGGGTGCTGAAGGGGGAAAAAAGGCCCAGAGGGGGAAAATAATAGGGCATGTTGTTCCCTTCCTCGAAATGGGGGGCCGCAGTATTGGGTAAGCAGGCCAGCCTATGTTCATAACAACCTTACCTAGCAACGCAGGACCAAGCTTCCTATCGAGGAGGGGAGCAAGCCTCAAGTAGGGGACAGGTCTCGGACGGAAAGGGCATCACGTTCGATGCAGTGTGTCATCAAGACGCCCTAACTTGGGGGAAATTAAAATACAATAAGTACGAAGTAATGTCGTCTGTGCAGCCAGTGCTGACGGTGGATCATGTGCTAAAGGAAGAAGGGTGCAAGGGGTTTAGTACGCGGTCAGGTTTCAATGGGTCCATTTTTGTCGGCAGCCCTAGAAAGGGGAGCCTACGGCCTCTTGAGAAGAAGTCCGTGCGAACATGCCTGAGTATAAGGGGGGAAAAAGAACAACGAGAGAGCGGGCACAACTGGAACCGCCCTGAGGGAACCCTGCGTTTTGAAAAAGCGGTGATTTTTATGGGCTACGCCCCAAAACAAGAAAAAGCTCAACGACGAAGAAAGCAGTCGAATATGGACGAATACAAGGGGGTAGTTCGGTCTTGATGCGACCATTGGGGCTCATGACGAACAACAGGCGCGGACAATCATTAGGTGATGCCAGACGGTGCGCCGGAAACCCGTTGACAGGCTCTGGCAGCTCCACTATAGAGGGGAGGTACCGCACACAAAGAGGGTAGAAAGTAAGGACAGGGATCAAGGAAACGTGAAAGGGTACCCCATAGAGGAACCCGGAACTCAAAAGACAACGCGTCTGTTCCAAGGGAGTATCGCGGGCAAAGGGACGACGTTAGAACAATCGGGGGGGGGACCAGTTTAATCCCTAAGGATGGACACTGCTTGGTTCCCGGAAAAAAGGTCCCCACAAGTGATAAACTATCCGAGGGAACCTAACCCTACAAGACTCAAGGCTGTCGACGCCGGGCAGAGCAAACCCACACACTCACACCGGCGGTACACTACCTGGAGTGAAAAAACTTTTGGCAAGAACCTCGACACACAAAACAAAGAGCAGCGAAGCTGAGTCGGAGACCAAATGGCAAAAGACGCAAAACACACCGCCGAGAAACCTTGCCAAGTGACAAGAAACAAACAGGAATCAAAGCGGGGCCCTCTACCAAGAAAGGCGCTGAGCCCGTTCCCCAGAGACGAGATCGTGAAAAGGGTCTCCCACCAGCAAAAAGGTTTTCCAAGGGCCAAGACAAATATATAAAAAAAAAATAACTCTGGGGTTTGACAACCAAGGGGTTTCCACAAGATTTAAAAAAAATAGCCCAAAGCAAACGAGGCAAAGAGGTTACCTCCGTACAGAGCGAAGAGCGGACATGGGCGCGGGACTATGGACATGAGGATGGGTTGCCCTCGGGGTAAAATTTTACAGTGCCGCCCAAACTACGTGTCAAGCATAGGTGGTGATTGTGGCCCACACATGTCGAAGGGGGTAGGGGGAAATCATCTGAGACAAAAAACATAAGTAATAATTAAGTTGAGGAAAAGGAAGAGATGAATCCCTTCAAAAAGGGAGCCCTGGGTGTGCCAGAAAAAAACAATGGTGAGCCCATTGGGGAGGGGGAACGGCCGAGCATGACATTAATATTCGCGGTCCCTGCCGTCCATCGGGTCAGGGAAGCTGGATGAGAAACGGCAAAACGAGTAATAAAAACCAAAAAATTTCCGGGGTGAAAACGGATGTTTTCAAGTGAGGGGGACTTCCTAATATCTCCTGAGAACTCCTGGAACCACAGAGTGATCATGACCATGTCCAGGCAGGAAAAATCACTAGGGGAAAAGTGGGTAAGGAGAAAGTACAACGGACTGAAGTTTAAATCAAAGATCGGGACGATGGTCGAGAAGCGGGGGGAACTAAGCAAAGGCGTCCCTGGGCTCCGGAATATTAACCTGCACACCCCCTGGTATGGAGGGGGGGGGGGGTCGTTCCAAAAAAATGTGATTTGATCCGGACTGGAGTGTTGAAAAAAACAAGCCTCAAAAATACAACCCTCCTGAAGGGCGCGGGCTAAGAAATTTGGAAGGTCTGGAAAAAGACGGTCCAGACTGAATCTCGGGACCTCGAAGGGGCACATACTCAAACATGTAGGTTGAATTCGTCAACAGTAATAGCGATAAGACCGTGGCGCCATTAGGTTTTCCCACAAAAACACCTCCACAACAAACAAAAACGGCGGCGTGATGCCGTCCCACTCTGCAAGATCTCGAAAAAGGGGAGAACAAAAAACAGGAGTAACGGGCCACAAACTTACCATGCACAAAGAACACACAACAACCAGAGGGTACCAGAAAGGGCCCGCGGGGGCGGGTCCTAACTTTCCAGGTCAAAATGGCCACCAAAAATCAGGGTGGGGGTCAAGATTTGACAAATGGAAGTAACCCTTCCTCCAAGGACAGCGGCGAAGATGCCGAGACCGAACGGGGCCAGGACGCAGAACTGGGTGGGCGGCCCCCGTCAGAAAGAATTCCTGGTTTTCATGAGCCCGGGCAGAATCCAGCTAAGGGAAACCATGGATAAACGGGGGTAACCTCGCACCACATGGGGTGTAAGGAAATCAGATCGGGCGAGGGATGGATACGCATTCCCATGGTTTGTTATGAGATCAAAACCCGTCGGCGCAGAAGAGTAGGCATGTCGGTGAGGGCACGCCTCAGTTCTGGGGGGTACAAAAGCTCTCTCCGCTCTGCTGGGAACCCCACGGGGCTCGGCCCCCAAAAGGTTGTTTTTGGGGGGGGGGGGGTACGGTGTGGGGGTAATGGAAGGTTCCCAACAAGAAACCGTCCCCGGGAAGGGGATCGCCCGAGACCCGGGGCAGTTGGCTCGGTCGCATGACAGAGATGAAAAGACAACAACCACCTCCCAAGACCAGCAAGGCAAGGCCACAACACACCCTGGCACAACAGGCGCCCCAATCGGCCCGACACAGCCGCAAGAAGCCAACAAGGCGACGTGGACTTCATCCAGCAAATGACCCGTGTTGGGTAAAATAAAATCACGCGAAGCCGCAGCTTGCACCTGTAACGACACCACAACCCGGAACCAACCGAGCCAACGCGAAACGGCGTAAAAAAGGAAAATTATGACAGAAATAATTTGTGTACATTAATTTGTCGATTATTGCAACGGGACCAAACGGGACACAAAGAACGGGACGGATGGGAGGCCATCAAAACAGGTGGAAATGGAACCTGGGACGCGGGGGGCAAGCGACACCTCACGAGGGGGGTGGCCCAAAGACCAGAGGCAAGAGGGAAACTGCAAAACATGCAATTCGGGGGGCACACTCGGAACTGCTGTAGAACATTGACCAAACTCTATTGCTCGATGTTCCTTGAAAGAAGGATCGGTAGCCGAACGACACCAGGATCTCGGGGGGATGCAGGCTGAGGGTTGGGCAAAAAAACCAAACGGGGGGGGATACAAAAGGGGGGGCGGTTGGGGGGGGGAAAAAGGGTCAACCACACACTCATGGGTGTGGGTGATGACAAAGAATAAAGAATTGAAAGGGTTGCTATGTGTGAAAAGGCTCGGGCGGGACACCTGCTAATTCAAACGTGAAATTCACGGAAGACTCGCGCGAGGGATATAGGCGAGACTGCTTCTCGAATGGCAGAAACGTAGCAATATGGAGGGACTGTGTAAAGTTTGTAGGGCGAGGATGAATAACGCATAGTTATTATAGCGGTGGTGGGGGTGACAAACTGTTTAGGGGCCGAGGGGGGTAGCCTTGTTAAAAAAAAAACCGCCTATTCCTGCGCTGTGGCGAACGCGCTAAAAGGGCAGGGGGGGGGAGGGTACGTAGGCCCGAGCAACTTTAACTGATTGCGATCGGGGGGGACAGTCTTCGAGGGGGCCAGGGGCCTGTGGCACCGGGGTGGACAGAAGTCGGTATACTTTGGGCAGGGGGAGTCCTACAAGGTAACATCGTTTGGTAGTGGATCGGGGGCTGGAATTTGAAAAGGGAGACACACATAATATAAATATGCCGAACGGTTACGTGTCTGGCGGGTGAGCCTAATTAAATGGCAAAGCCAGGTATGAGAAGGGGCTAGCGTCGTGACAACGATTGAAGCGCTTCACCAGTTCAAAGGTCGAGCACGCCGCCAGGAGCGGAAAAAAACGGAAGACTTGGAGGGACGTTTTCCAAAGGTAAGACTGCGGGGAAAGGAAGCCACCACCCGCAGCAGACGGGAACGACATCCTCGAGCCGTTGACCGGTAAAGTTACGGCGGGGGAACCGGTGGGGTCTCAACCTTGAGAGATTCTTCCAATCCAGGGGAATCAATTAGTGGCAAGTGGGGGGGGTGAACGGTGTCGATACGGGACTTGCCGTTCGTCTCGAACGCAGGTGCCGGTCATTATACTATTATGAAATTGTAGGGAGGACCAGGGCTAAACACCCCACAACCCCCAACCCACCCCGGACGACATGATCGAATAGGGGGGGTACGCCAAGGGTGTGAGCCAGACGTAGGTATCGTAAGAAAAGGGGTCCCACTCTTGAGGGAGCTTGACGATGCGGGAGTAGAATCAACCGGGAGAAAAAAGTCGACGATCCGGGAAAAATCTGGACCGCACTCTTTGGAACCTTTCCCAATGGGGAGCGCACGAAAGTGGTAATAATGGAGCAGTGGGCGAGCACCGAATACCAATGGAAGGCCGCCAGGGGAAACGCCACTTCAGAAGGAGGGTTAGGGAAATGGGGTGGCCAGACCAAAGAGCAAAGCGCCTTGGTGGGGACATCGTGTAGTTGAGAAAAAGGACCAGTAACTGGGGGGTGGGTTTCGGACAGAAAGCGGTGTGGAATGGGTTATAATCCCTGGTCTGCGGGGAGACATGCCTGAAAGGAATAACGACACAAGAAGCAACAAACTGTAGAGTAGGAAGAGATGATTGATGTCTTGAACAATGAGCCACCGGGTGTAAAGAAAGGATGTAGGACCCTCGAATGAGTGTTGGGACTCCCCGTCAAGAGGGGGGTTTCCAACTTGTGTAGAAAAAAAAAGGAGGGGTGTACGCTTTTGGGGTTCAACGCTGGCATTATCCAACGGATCTGGGTGCAAAGGTGTACCGGAAGTAAGACGGAGGGGAAGTTCTTATAAAAAAAAAGAACAACGGATGAGACCAACGGGACACGACTGATGCCATATGAGAAGAAAGGTGACAGGTGAATAGGGGTGCTGGGTCTAAATCACGCCATTATCGGGAGGACGTCTGCGCGGTGATATCCATCTGAACAAGGGACATGGCGGTCGAAGTCTACGGGGGACAAGGTCCTGGTTGTGTTTTGGTGTTAGAAAGTGCATGTGGAAGACGGGAATCCAAACTCCCTTGGTAGGGGGGGGGTTCGGGTGGCGGGTGAAGGACGGAAAAACCGTCTATTCAAAATCGCAGAGTGTTTGTGGGGGGGGTTGTTGTCGGGAGCAAAAGTGCAATACGTCTACAGGGGGTCATCAATCCACATGACATGAGTTTGTACAGTGTCGCGACCCTAATCCACGAATAGAGGGGGAGGAAAAGGTAATGGGGGTTGAATGTTGGGTGGTCGGAGATTCAGTCCAAGCAGCCACCCGGTCTGTTGATTGTAGGACGCGGACGCTGGGGGTTACTCTCCCAAAAGGTAATGTGCGAATAAAGCTGCCGGATAACGGAAGTGGGCGTCATTGTGGGAGGACCTCGGGAACGTTGTTCCCCACCTAGACTGCCACCAGGAGCGACAATAAACGCCAATGCTGGCGAAGCTCCACGACACGCCCCCCCTGTTGTCCTCGTTCGAGGTGATTGAACGGAGGGGTTGAGCTCAAAGATTACAGGACGAGGAATCCGATGAACGTCGGAGAGGGGAGTTCTGGGGCGCCCCAATGCCTTTAACCAACCAAGAGTATGCTAGCCCACAACCAGCTCGTCCGTCAAAAGCCAGCGGACGGGTCATCACAAGCGTGAGCTGTTTAGGAAGCCACCACCTTCTCCCAAACGAAACGGTGACGAAGTGGGTGAAGGTGGCTCTTCGCCCTAAGGAAAAAAGGGAGCGCAAACAAGAGGACAACTCCACCGGGGCGGAGTTGTGAACACTCGGCAAACACTAGGGCCCAACCACAAAACGAGCACCAGTTTCATACAACGGTGAAGCATCACTCCGGCACCAAGTCCTACAAGACAGGGCAACTAAAATGGGATCACTTAGAGGGAGAAAGGAAGGCTGGAGGCTAGCGACGGACTTCAGGGGGGGAGGTAACGATCCCCGCCACAGGGGCGGGCCGAGTCTGACGACAACATACCCCCCCCCCTCCAGTGCAACAGCACGCGGTGGAATGAATAACTGTGAGTAAAGGCAAAAGGATCTGTTGCATCAGAAAAATAAAAAGAACACCAAATAACACCTTATCTCCACGGGCTGACTCAATGAGGGGGCTATAAGAGATGAAATTATTGCAAAGGGGGGGTGGTGTGGCTAGAAATGGACGATTTTCTGTTTGGCATGGGCGCCGGAACCAAGTCGGCGACTTAAAGTAAACAGTGGGCGAGCCTTAGCATCGAAGTTAAAACATAGTTATACGGAGAAAAGACCGCATGAGTTCACTTCAACGCCACTGACGGCGCGCAACCCCGCAAGAAAAAAGGGCAATCGTGCTCCAGAGGCAAATGGGCACGTGGGGAGCATTCAAAAAAGGGGGGAATTGGAGAGACAATCAGCCGCAAAGGACGGCAATTGCGGGACAGGATGAACGGTAGTAAAGAGCCCAGGGGGCCGAAAAAGTTGCATACAAATTTACATTACCTCCCGCGTCCTGCCTGGGGAAGCCCGCTGTCGGGGGGGGAAATCTGGACGCGGCGACCGAGAAACAAAGGCCCCCTCGGGCTCGGGCTAATGACCGTCAGTGATCGGTGGAGTAAAACGCTATAAGACTTCCACGAACCGAACGGAGAGGAAACACTGCTCCGGGGGTGGCAGGAAAAAAGAAAGCGGGGCCGACACGTGCAAAAGTAAGCCACAAAAAAGACATCCAGCCGACTATACGGTACACCAAAGACCCATCCAGGGGATGAACAGACTCGAGTCAGCTCAAATTGAAGGGGGGCACTAAAGAAAGAAACCATTCGCTGGCACTGAGGGAAAGGGGCCGCCGAACCGCGGGTAAAAACAGGCTCCGCATCTTTCCCAAGGCAATTTCAATCCCGAGTAAAGTGCGACAAGGCCTTAGAAGAGTGAAATAAAAAGAAAAATACGGAGACCCGCGGCGGCGTTGATCATGATTCTTGGAAATGTGTATCTAATGGGGTCGCGGTGACAAACACGACAAGCCCCTGTGTGGCCGACCGGGAAAGATTTAATGCGCAGGGGGGGCCGGCAATTACCGAAGGGAGAAATGCCCGCTGTCACACCCTACCTGAACCAGCCAAATAAAACTCGGCGGGAGAGGTCCTGTGACCTAACGAGTGGAAAGCACTCCAGGACGCCCTCTGGCACGAAAGGGGCCTCTACACGGCAACTGCCGCAAATACACGACCAAGAACGCTCACAGCTAAACTGTACATCAACCCCCGGACGGCTTTGGTGCACGCCAAGGGTGGGAGGCGAAGCGCAACACGAAGACCGTGGACCTTGACCAACGACAAAAGGGTTCTCTGAGGTAGAAAGAGAACCATGGGAACTAGGAAAAGACTTATGGAGTTCTCTGAGATATCGTCCCCGTAAAAAAAGGAAGATACAGTTTGGAGAAACAAACAGAGTCCCCCGGCCAAAAACACCTCAGGGCATCCAACAATCTACTCAGCACCGGCAAGCTTTCTGGCAACAGGGGGGCGCAAATCCTAGGGCAGAGGGGTTTCTCGGAGCAACTCGGAGGAGAACGACGGGGCAAAATTGGCACCTGAGACACAGCAGCTTCTCAGAAGACAGAGGCAGACAAGGGGGGAAGGGAGGTTCGGCACTACGGACATGGTTGGGACACCTCAAGGTGTGGAATCATAAAGCACCGAAAAAAGGGCAAAACAAGAAAGGGGAGAGGGGGCACAAATGGGCGTGATTCGGT
>Ga0179591_1259146_pt1 | contig 14196 bp, 23 predicted proteins | sample CZOMad2_1_08_16f_FD_182891 | JGI IMG/M metagenome (GOLD analysis project Ga0179591, IMG submission 182891) | Vadose zone soil fungal communities from Angelo Coast Range Reserve, California, USA - CZOMad2_1_08_16fungal (PacBio error correction) | ecosystem: Environmental > Terrestrial > Soil >...
TCCACGGATCAACTTGGAAAAAAGAAAGAATAGGTGGGAGACGGGGTGAATTAAACGAGTATAATTTGGAAGAAAGAGGGGGAAAAGATAAGAACTTAAACACCCAAAAGGGGGGAAGAATTACCGGGGGTTTAAGAGTAGGAGAGATCCTCCAATCCTCAATGGGGGAAGGGGAATCAAAGGAGCAATCAGGATTAGGGACAATACCAAACGGGAGGAGTCACTAGTAGTTCCCAGTCGTTGGACGCTGAACAAGCGGCAAAAGACAGCAAGTGCTGTTCCCCAACTGACGATGGGGGTGCCAATTGAAAAGCGGGCAATCTGGTGGGGGAGGAAGGGTGGGGAAACCATCTTAATATCGAAACTGAGCAGGTGAAAATACAGCGCGGGAAAAAAGAACACCAAAGTAAGAACGCAGCCATTTGCGCCACACAGAGCAGCAAGAAAAACGGCAGTTGGCAGGCTGGAGGGGGGTGGCCAGTCAAGAGAACACCAGGCCCTAATTCAGGCTTTTGAGGCAGCACAGACGCGAAAACCACGAACGGGAAAAAGCGGGGGCAAGGTGGCTTCAAACTAGTAAAAAAAAAAGTCCAGACTGAAAGGAAAGGGGTCCGGGTCTCAGCCTTCCAACACTCCAGGGAGGACCCAGCCGCGTGAAAATATCGGACAAAAAAAACGGGAAGAGGGAGAAGAAAGAACGAGGTCGTTACTTTCGTAAAAAAAACCGGTGGTGGACAGCCATCAAAAACGCCACTTATATTAAAAGATGGCGGTGTGAATCAAAGAAACAACCAAGCACGGGAGGTTCGCAAAGTTGATCAGTCCATTGTTGCGGGAGGAAAAAAGGCTCCTAAATGCAGCCGATATACAAGAGGGAAGAGGACGACCATAGCAGAAGGGAAAACAAAAAAGATTTTGAACAGGGAAACAATTCTCTTCCATCATAACACAAAGAGGAGCTGCCGTACAGGTCAAAGTTCCCAATAAAGGATTGAAAAACGAGAGGTTGGGGGGGACGAAGGGAAGGACACCCACAGGAATGACATGACGAAATGACCCTGGAGAGCTGCACTCCTTTTGCCAAGTTGCTCGACGGCGCAATTACAACCATAAAAGGAGGCGAGAAGATGTCATAGACCATTCCGCCAAGGGGGCCCAAAGGGGAAAATGTTTTAAAGGGAGATAAGAGTCGCGCATCCCACTAGTCGAGGTCAGGATGCCTCTGCCCCAGACGTGTTCTGTAGTTGTGATGGGGGAAACGCTCACGCCAAAGGAGGTCCATGTTGCCTCTTATTCCACTCTCACAAAAAAGGCCGGTGCAGATCCACCAACAAGGGGGGAAACAAATATAGCTCAAGGGTTCAGGGTCAATGAAAGGGCTAGAGTGCTCCCAGCGCAGCGACGATGAGCGCACAATTCTTCAAAAGAATATACTGAGGAGAAAGGCCTGCTTCAATGATCCTCAAGATAGGAAAAAAAGGGAAGGTTCCTTTCCGCCGACTAAGAGACTCTTGCAGATTCACACTAGCAATTAAGAGAGAGGAAAACCAAAAAAAACGAACTTACGCGGGTGTGAGCGTCGACAGGTGATGCTTGAGTGGAGCCAACGGATATTTCGAGGACTCTTGCGGATTGAGGACTGAAAGTGAAGAATAGGAAGCCATCACCCGAGAAAAAAAATCCAATTGAATGGAAAAAAGAAGGGATGCAAAGTCAAAAAAAAAGGGAAACAGGAAAAAAGGGAAAAAAACTGGGGCGTTACTTTGTTAAGCTGCGGGGGTTCGTTTGGTTTTTGTGGTCGCATTGATATGATGCGACAAAGCATCGACGCAAGGGGATCGGGGGTGGGGGGAAAAAGGGGGTCCACTCTATTAATTATCAATACAAAGGAAAAAAGCTGGTGAAGAGGGTGAAATCAAATTCAAAAAGCAACACGCCAGAAGACGGAAAAAACAAAACTTGGTTTGAGGAAGATCACCAGGCCTGTCGTAGCCTGCACAAGAGGCAGCGAAAGGAGCCTAACACGCATTTGGTAAAAAAGGGGGGGGACTTAACTTGTGATATCCATGATTTTTTTGGAGTGGGGGGGGGAAAAGGGGACTAAAAACCGCGGAAACAAAGATCTCCTCTAATAAACCGAAACGAAATCAAGGGGCTAGTACGGAAAAAAAAACGCGCGCACGTCACGATTGAAGGGGTGCCCGCGCATAGAAAAAAAAACCGGCTTTTCCGTTTCCGGACGGCAGAAACGGCACGGAAAAAGACAAGTCCCGAGAACTGGAAAGGGAAGTCGGTGTCCGGTATCCGTGAAAAAGGCAAGTGTGCAGCAGAGGCAAAATGACTCTTTATTCTTCAACCGTACAAGATTAAATTAGGAGGGGGAAAAAGCGGGCAATTATTTGGGGATGAAAGTGGGAGGAAAATGCAGGTCCCACGGGGTTGGACAACGAATAAACCTTTAGGTAGGTGGTTGAAGGGATTATAGTCGAAAAAAAAATGAATTGGCGGAAACCTTGGCTGCCACAAAAGAAGAGAAGGGGCATCAAATACAAACAAACCTGTCCAGGTTCCAAGTTAAATCCTCGGGTGGGTCCGCCAAACGTCCATCGAGAAGGGGAAGATCTTCGGAAGGTAGGGATGGCGTGAAAAACATGAGCCGTTGCGATTTTCATTATACCTGAGAGGCGGGGGATCCGGGGGTCTGTCTCCGGGGTCTGGGAATCAACCAACATGAGAGGGATTAGAGAGAGACACAAGACCCGTCCGAACCCAAGATACCAAAAAGACAAGAAGATCACGAGTATCTACCACCAACCGATCAGAAGAAAGGAAACGAGCCAAACCATGCGAAAGCTACGGGAAAAGGTCCTTACATTTTCGATAAGGGCTGATAATGCCGCGGGGGGGCGTTTTCCTGGCGATGAAGCGCCCGGCAAAAGGCTGGGGGCCTTGGCCACTGCGCGCCGCTTCAAAAGCACAAAGAACGAAGGGGGAAAGGGAGGTGGGCACAAAAATGACGCCTCGAGAAGGATCAATCTTGTAAACTCAAAGAATCCAAGGGATCTGCCCGCGACGAAAAGAAGGGACGTGACGAAATTGTCGGTCAAAGAGAAAAAAAGTATACCGGGCACGAGGACACGCCTCCCTACTAACGAAGTAGTGGCGTTTAGACACCCTAAAGGGAAAAGGGGGGGAAGGGGAATCTATTGATGCGCACAAAGGAATCGAAGTGGAAGGATCCGTGTTTCAGTCCTATTGTGGACGCTTCATTACAAGGAAGGTCTGAGGCGTTGGAGGTCGTGAGGGAAGAGGAAACTGGTTACAACAAAAAAGCAACGACAAATCAAAAAAAGGACCCAATAAGGGTTTCAAGGAGAGAGGGGGGTCGCGCACTCCTGCGTGATGGGGCATAAAAAGGGGGAGGGACACGGGTGGGCCTCCGAAAATGTGGTGGGGGGGGGGAGGAGGGGAGAGGTTTGGGGGCTTGTATTTTTAGATTTGCACCCTGTGACACAAGAGGGTTGTACGGACTGATGGGGAAGGAAGAAGCGCCGTGGAACCGGCCCCAAAAGCAAAACTCACTAGCCGCGTCGTAGCTATAGGAGGAAAGAAAAGAATAGGAGGCAAGAGCCCTAAGAGGCAAACACGCTCACTCAAAATTTTGTTAAAGTTTGGGGAGAAACTAGTATTCCCGGAAACAAGGTGAAACGGATGCTTTCTGGATTCGGCTGCGTTGAAAAAGGGAGGGGGGAAATGAAGGAAAAGACCATATCTAACCTAGCCAGCGAAAATAATCACCGACTAATCGCAAAACTGAGGTGAGGGAGGCTGGCTGCCATCCGTGAGTTGCAGTCGGGGAAGCGGAAGGGAGGTCGAGGAGCTGGGAGAAACATGGTGTAAAGACCGTTCAATGGGAGAAATCTCTGTGCGAGGGGACTGGGAGGAATGCCTATGTTGAAGAAGTGGCGCAAGAAGAGAGAGGTGTCGTCCACGCGAAAAGGGCAGGGATCATCCGGTAGCGAAATTACACTTTGTGTTGGGGAAGGGAAAGAAACGGTCAGGGGGCGGTAGACTTCCCATCACGAAAATGGAAAAAAAAAGGGAAAGGGGGGTGACGATAGGAGAAAAAAATCCACCGCAGGAGATTTTCTCGCACAAGAGCGGCACCTCCGATGGAGAAAGGGTGCGATTGAGGGAGACTATTCTGGAGAAGTGCAAGAACAGGGGGGAGATTGGGTCAAAATTTACATCGTCTCCGAAGACGCAGGAAAGGACAGACGGCCGAAAAGAGAGGGAGGGGAGCCAGCGGAAATCTTTTTGTTGGGGAACAGATTTAACCTGAGGAACTCATAGGCTCTTATTTGTTTCATAAAAACCCGCGGGCTGGGACGCTCCGGGGGGGGGGGTTTGAAGGGAAAAGAACGGGGAGAAGGGAAAGGAATTTTTGGGAGGGGGGAGGACGCGATTGGTCCTGTTTTTTCACAAGATTTGGGGGGAGTGCGCCGGGGAAATTCCAGCTTGGAGGTGGGAGGAGAAACGGAAAGGGGGGGAGGGGGACTGGTAGCGGCAGTTTCCTGGTACCCGAACCAACTACCTGGAAGGAAGAAAACCGGCGGCGTCCAGATTCATTGAAAGGTGCTGGACAAAACGACCTAAATAAACTAGAGGTGGGAGGTTAAGGGGAGGAAAAGGGGGGGGGTAAAGGTTCGACTTCCTAACGCGGCGACTCGTTCATAAATTTATCACACCGGGGTTTGGGGCAGGGACTGTGGTGCAGGAGTCAAACTGCTGATACTCCACGTCGCGGGGCAGGGGAGTGGGAGGAAGGCACACCGACCGAAAGTGACTGCGGAAGCATTGTAACGAGGGTGAAAAAAACAATGCCTCGTAGCATTGATTTTGTGCGGGCGAAGGGGAAAACGCATCCAAAAGGGGGGGAGTTAGGACTATGGCTTGCTATGGGGAAACCAAACAAACAGCCTACAGGAAGTGGGGGGGGAAGGGGGTGGCGGTTTTGAGCCTGGGCGCTTAAAACGGGAGATTCGCGGGCTGAGCACAAAAAGAACGGTGCCTTGGATCGGTGGTGGGTCAAAGGAGCGAGGACAATTCAAGGCGAGAAGGTTAGAAGAAGAGGGTTTGAAGGGTCACACAGGGGGACTTACACAACATTGGTGGGGCAAAAAAAGTCACGGGGAGTTGGGCAATTCCCATCTGTCAAAATGGGACTTCGGTGGAATCAGCAGGGGGGAGGCTTGAAGACGGGTTCACCTCGGTTTAAGGAACTTGTGGACAAAACGGAGGGGTACTTCAGTCTAATCGGACTGGCCGTACAAGGATTGGGTGGAAAGGGGGGGACGACTGTGGGCTGGTTATCCGGGAGGGATAAGCCTAAAGAAAGAGTTACTCAGTGATTCCTCTCTTGGGACCGGGTGGGGGGAGGTCGAGGGGGGAGAGGAGGGAAGAAGGGAATGAACGAGGGTATAGCTTCGATTATTTGCAGAAGGAAGGTGCTGGAGAGATGTAGAGAGATCTCAACCACCAAGAGGAGGAAAAGAAAGATGAAACGAGAGATCAAGCAAAGGAAATGTTTGGAGAAAAGGGGAGCCTATTTATCAAAGAGGGAATGCCGTAGGGAAACAGCGCCAAAACGGGCGCAAAGGACACAACAGTCCAGCGAGGAATGGCTTCGTAGGATGGAAAACCACTACAAGAAGAACCTTGAATCATGAATCACAGACTGAGCAAAATGGGGGTACCCAAGACGAGGGTCAAATTAAATTAGATCACCCCCTTCAAAAGGAAATTTGGAAAGCGTCAAGGCGGTGACATATTAAGGCTAGACCAACAACAGCAGAAAAAATGGCGGACAATTTGACCAACATAAGTGGAAAAACTGGGGAAAAAAAACACTTCCTAGGAGGGGGTGTGTGGACGGCTGTTTACAATTTTTCAACGACAAAGACGGACGCAGTGGCGTCATCCAAGGAAAGGGTAAAAAAAAAGTAACAGTAGGGGGGCTCATCATTTCTCCAAAGTCAAGGGAAAAAGCAGGAAAAAAAACACGGCAAACAAATGAAGGGGTGTGAAAGAAAGAATGACAGAATCGCTAGTATATAAATCTTGGGGGGATGAGGGGAGGTTTCCCGGGGAAGAACCAACACACAATCGCTCGAAGTTGCGGGAAAGTGACAATTCCAGACTGAAAAATTCAAGGAGGAAGGTAAGAACAAACATACCACGACCAGGGCCCACAGGAAAGAAAGATGGGAAGGAAAGATAAAAAAAATTCAACGGATACAATAGAAAAAAGAGCGAGAAAAAGGAGAAAACCAAAGGGTGGTCAAAACACCATTCAAAACGCACAACGCTTAGTTAAGAAGGTGGGGGTCCTGAATCCATCAGTGGCCATGTTAAAAAAAACACTGGCAGGGCTCTCCAGATGTGCGTGAGGGTGGGTGGACTGGGCGGGGGCCAAAACTTGTGCAAGGAGAAAGAAAAAAGCATTTACAAATCGAAACGCAATAAACCCAGGATCACGAACGGAACAGGCAACCTTAAAAAAGAGGTTTCCAAGAGGGGGAAAAGTGCCCAATTAATTAGGAAGAACAAAATAAACCACTTTCTGAACTATGAAAGATCAGGGTAGAATTGTCCCAATGAGGAAAGAAGGGTCCCTGCTTTTCTAAGCGAGGGAGAAAATCAATCCAGGGATGAAGCGGTAAACTAACTCAAAAGAAAAGAAGTTTTAAGAAGGGGAGACAGAAAGCGAAGGGGAGAAAAAAGGGGGGAACTTCTTAGATGTACCTTCTCTACATTGTGTCACCAAGAAATGCAGAAAATTGTGCTCTCCCCCTTATTACTGGGTCGACGAAGAGAAGAAGGATACGCATCAAATCTAAACGGAGAAAGAGGGAAGTGCAGATTATGGAGAGAAGACACTGTGTCTTTTCTTTGGGGGGCTTTGCAAAAAAAGACGCCAATGAATCTGGAAAGTTGCCCTAGGAAGGGGGTAAAAAGGACAAGACCGTGCACGGGGGACTATCGAAAAAGTTAAGTTTTCTCCCTTCTAAGTCCCAGGCCCGTTCTCGAGGGAAAAACGACCTCTATCGGAGGAAAGGAAATCAAAGAAGAGATGAAGGAAAAACAGCCGCTCACCGTATTTCCAAGGTCACGGGTACGAGTTATTTAGAAGGGGGAGGCCGAACGGTAGATCTCGAAAGCAGGAACAAAGAGGAAGGAGCGAGAGCCCGCCCAGGAACAACGGAGAGGGCGCTTCGAAAGGGGATGACGTTTTTCTTTCCTTAGACGTATGGGGCTAGTGGATTTATTAAATCCATTTGGTAACATGATAAGGAAAAGGAGACGGTTCCAATTTGGCAGGGAGAAGAGGGAGTTAAAAAAGTATGTCCAAGGGAACATCCGAGCAAACACTTAGGGGGGGACGGAATGAGATTGATGCAGGTTTGTCAGAAGATATGACGGGGTGGACTACAGACGACAGAATCAAAGGAGTTGGGTTAAAGGGAACAAGAGAAAGGAGTATCCTCCCGTACACCCTCAAAAAAGCGAGGGGTTGAAAATCAAAAAATTCAACGAACCCCCAAACACCGATAACTAAGACAAAATCCAAACCTTTTTTTGCGTGTTCACGGGGAAAAAACGGACGGGTATGCGGAAAGAAAAACGCTGCAACCACGAACGAGCGCAGGGGTTGGAAAAAATTAGTTGTAGAACTCGGTCTGGGGGTGTTGGGGGGGGCGGGGGGTGTTTAAACAGTTGGGAAAAAAAAGCAAAGACCGCTTCCAAAAACAACGGCAAGCCGGAAAAAAAATGAAGCATTACATTAGCGAAGAAAAAAAGGGGAGCAAAAGGACCCTTTTGGCGAGAATAAAAAGGGACCACCGGGGGCGGGGCGGAAGTCCACACAGGAGGCGTGCACTTCCTTCTGAAGGGGCATCGGGCCGTGAATTGGACAAAATTGGAGTTAAAAAGAAGACAGGATTCGCCTGCTGCCCGAGGATGGAGGCTGCTTGAGGATTGCTTCGATGGTGAGAAAGGCGTCACTTTTTGAACGCCTCATAACAAAGTGCTGAGGGTAGGGGGTTCGAGGGAGGGGATGTGCGCTCTATATGTATTGGTAAAAACAGGAAAGGTTGGCCGGCTTACGGGGATTACAAAAGAAAATCCGACACGCCTTTTGACTACATAAAGGAGGTGGTTCAGAAGGGGAAGGGGAAAAAGATTGAAAACAATTCATCCGCCTCACCGTCAAGGAGCGAAAGGGGGATTCAGGGAGTAGGCAAAGACGAGTGAAGAGGAAAAAGGGGCGGAGATGATCCTGTGTTATGGGGGGAAAGAAGGGGGGGCGGGAATCTCAAAACAAAGGGGGAAAAGAAGAAATTCCGCCACCCCGTCCCGACCGAGATCACAGCATAACGCCAGACTTCACGAGTATCGGACTCTGCCGCACTGGGGACGAAGCAAGAAAAAAGGTCGAGATCTTCCTTTACGGAGTGACGGAAAAATTCGGGAGGGGAGAAGGAAGGAAAGTTTTCGGTGGGATCCTTCTGCGTATACTTCCGAAAGAAACTGGGGAAGGTGGGAGATCGACTCCAAAAAGGAACAAACTAACATGTCCGGGTAGGACAAAGGGACGCCGCGATCACGTAGCATCTACTCCTCGGAAAGAATCGACCATCCGCAGTGGAAAAAGGGGAAGGGCCAGACTTCTCAAGGCGAACTAAGAAAAACGGAATGTGCCGTCACAATTACCGTCCATGACGTCTCCCCAAGAGGGGAAATCAGGAGGAGGGCATTGAGCCACATCAAAAAAAGAATACAGGTCCTTTTTACGGCAGATTCAGAAAAAAACAACTTTTACAATCTAACATTTCTCTAATGGGGGGAGGGGCGATGAAAGGGACGAAGGGGAGTTCCCGGAATTACCTTAAGGAAGCTAAACAGGCGAGTGGAAGTAAAGGTGAGAAGGGTACACCAAGCACAGGAATAAAAAGAGAAATCCAAAAAGAAAAGGGGGAAAAAACAACGAATGGGAATGGAGAGGCTTCCGGGAGCCTCTTGAGGGAAGGACATACAGACAAAAAAGGAGTAAATACCAAAAAAGGGTTGGGGGGGTTATTTCCATGGGGGGGGGAGTGGGAATTTTGAGAGGTCACCCTTGGAAAAAAAAAGGACTTGAAGGGGGGGGAAAAGAATCCTATACCATGTTAAAAACGGTCCAAAAAAAAAAGAAAGACTGTCGCGGAATTGATATCTTCTGGGCAGAACATAGGGGACGGAAAAAATTCCCATAAAGAGGTTAAAACTCCAAAGGTGGTGCGGAGGATGAGGGAAAAGGGGGGTTAAAACGAGAAATGCATTCCTCATGAAGGGTTAACCGGGGAGTCATGGAGGAACCAAGCTTGAAAACTGGATTAAGAAAATAAGCAGGGAAGAATGATCTAATCGCTCCTTTCGGGGGGGACTAAAAAGAAATAAACGTAATCTGGAAATAAGTGGGAAAGTGAACGGCTGCAGGAAAGCCGGGACATTCGTTGGGGGGGAATCTGCCTTCAAAGAGGGAATAAGGAGAGGACTGAGAAATTGGTCACACCCCAAAAGAATTCAGGGAGGAACGTTTTCATCTGCTGGCTCAAGAAAGGAATTGACGACCAAGTCAGCGCAATCATATGAGAAACGTCGAGAAAGGTCATGGAAGGAGAAAATCGTAAAAGAGGGTCAAACCACGGGTTGGGAGATGGAACGGAAGCTTTGAGAAAGAATCTACCCGTGGAAAAGTGTCATGGCTTCTCTCAGTCAAAATTCACACAGGAAGGAAATGTGAGGCGGAAAGAAAGAGGCATAAAACGATTGAAGACCCTTTTCGAGTTATCACCGGAAGGGAGATTATAGGAGGATACACCTTCCAAGTGGCTTAAGACCATTTGGGCGGCAAACGGTTCTCATGGACAGAGAAATACCCTTTTCAGGGGGGGGAAATGCTACTTACCTAATACAGAGAGGAGGAAAAAAGATAAAAAAAAACTTCTTTTGGAGTTTCGGAGCAAAGGCCTTTCGTAAAAAGAACAGGATAGGGAGTGGAGCGCGTCAAAACAAGAAAAAAAAAAAAAGAAACCAAAAAAAAAAAAAAAAAAAAAAAGGGGGGGGGGGGGGGGGGGGGACCAAAACTGCCGTCGGTCTTGCAAAAGAAGCAGGGGGACATGGAAGGAGAAGAAGATAAGTGAGCCGCAGGGGGGGTTTTTTCTTTCTTGACGCAAATTGGTTACCTGGGGGACTTCTTAGGAGTGTGATTTATGCGCCATTTTTCGCGTCTTCAACTAGGAAGGAGGGGGTGCGAATTCACGGCTGGGGTACGGGGTTTCCATGACCGGCACATCAACGACACAGAAGAACGACTCTGGCAAAAAACTGCAACTTTAACTCACTTGGGGGAGGGGGAGGACACAAAGCCATCAAAGGGATAGAGCAGTGTGCTTTTTTCAGATGACACAAAAACGGTGAGTCAGAAGTCCGAGCGCTTTCTATGGAAGTGACCGGAAGGGTTGTTGGATGGGGCGCTGGTTTCAGCGGTTCACTCGTATTTTGGGCTAAGGAGCAAACTGGGTAGAGGGAAGGAGGGGTCACAACTACTAATTGTACTGGGCAGAAAGCGTGGGGGAGGCTTTTGAAGCAGTGAGACGTGGTGGTCTAATGGTAAAACCTCAAACTAATTAGTACTGAGGGGGATGGGGTCGCATGAGGAATGGGAAAAAAAAAACCCAAACCAATGCTTTTCCTTTTCTGGGGTGTGGGTAAAAAAGCTCAGCATTGCACTGGCGCAACCTGCAAGGGGTGAAGGGATGGGGAGGACGTGTTTGTCGCAAGTGAATGAAAAGTAAAAACTGCGGCAGGAAGGGGGGAGAAGAAATCGTTGAACCAAGTAGTGCCAACCACGGGAACGGAAGGGGGGCAACCGCTTTTCACAAGGTTGGCAACTGGGGTGGGAAAGCCCATCGTTCAACTTAGGAGGGTGTAATCACTTTGAGAGGGGCCGCAAGGGCAGGGGGGAAGAGTGCAAACTTTCGACTAGGGAATTAAAAAAGGGGAAGGGCGAGGATTGGAGCATCTTTAACTGGTGCAAGTTCGACCGTGCAGAGGGGATTTGCGTGATCCCAGCGAAAAGCCGTTAAAAAAAAAACGGGAAGGAAGGAGGAGGACTGTGTGGGAAAAGCGGTATGTCACGCTTAGGGGAGAAAGAAAAAAAGAGGTTACGGCTCCCGTCTTCCCGATTGGAAGCCGGGAGAAAGAGGGGAGATATCTGAGCAAAAACGGGGGATGAAAAAAAGAAGGGGGGAGACTAAAGCTAGAAGAAAAGGGGAGGAAGAAGAACGGGTAAGTGTGACTAAGGTGAGACCTCGGATTTAGAAAGAAACAGAAGACTACGTACAAACAAAGCGGAATTGGTGACCGGTTTAACGTCGTTCATTTAGTAGAAAAGCCAAAAAGTTTCGTGGGAGAGAGGACAAGCCAAACGGAGGAGCCAAAACGGAACTCAGGCGTGCAGTGGAAAAAAAAACGAGGAGGAGGGACCCCTTCTATTTTAAACAGGGATGCCGGCAGAGGACAGCCAGGAAAGGAGGTACCCCTCACGGTAGCTGAAAACGGAATGGGCTGAAAAAAAGTTGGAACAAAAGAAGGGAAAACCGGGGAAAAAAAAAAATTCATACAAGGGGGGAAAGGGGCTGTAAAGACCTAGATTACAAAGAAGGGAAAGGATCATGGGTCATCAGCTGGCAAAACAACTAATCAACAAAAAAAAGGCACCAAGGAATGTGCGTCCCAACCAACTCCGGGGGAGCAGTAGAAAAAGCCGGTGGACAAATCAGTTTAATGGGTTTTTTACAGTCAATAATTCAACAGACAGAAGAGAAATTTTATTCAGCGGTAGTACAGGAGAGCCAGGGGAACAAAGAAAAAAGAATATCGAAGGGAGCAAACGCGGTCTTCCGAATTCGCACTTAATTAAAGAGAATTCTGAAGCAAGAAAAATCCCTCCACAAAAGGGCGAAAATCCCAAAACGAGTACAGGGAAAAAAGGACGGGAAACTGTATATAAAAAGGAAAGGGAGGTCTGTCTGAGGGCAAAAAAACCTGGGTGGGGTCCAGAAAGAAAAAAAAAAGGTTTCATAAATATTAGTTGACCATTGGCAAAGGGCAAGCCAAATGGACGCAGAACACATTTCGTCATATGGCAACATTTATGGGGCTGGAGGGCAAGGGTCTAAGAAACAAGAAGTAAGGAGAAAAAAAAAAGCGGCAGCGGACAGCGGGGCGAAGAAAAACTCAACCAAAGAAAATTTGCCGACGGGAAAAAGGACAATGAAATTGCGGCCAGATCCCCCCCACACAAGGAGCTAAAGCAAAGAAAGGACAAGGATTCCATTTTCCTCAATGCGAGGACAAAAGGAGGGAAACGGAGAACCAAAGCCAACACTAAAGTAGGAAAGGGATAGGTACAGGGCTAAAGAAAATCAACGCAAGTTTGGTTGTAAGGAAGGGGGAGAAATAAGCGCATGTCAGATCCTTCTTCTCTGCAAAGTTCGGAGAAAAAAAAAAAAATGATGACATCGCCATTTAAGGCTGGTCGCGCAATGAAACGTCGCGCAAGGGATAAATCGTCAACAGGTCGTCATATGCCGCTGAGGGGGGCCGCCGCAAAGGGAAGGGACCTGTGTGTCCTGGAGCCGAGCGAAAAATACAGAAGCCTATGAGGCCTTAACCCGTAAAGTGCAAGAAATGAGCCACCAAACTGGGAATTGGGCAAAGGAGAAAGGAGCAGGGGACTGAAAGTTCAGCTGTGCGCAAAGAAAGCGAAGGATTATCGAGGCTTCCAAGGTCGAACTGGTCCAAGAAAAAGCTGCACGAATGGCCATCAATGACGTGGCAAAAAAGAGACTTCCTGGAAAAGAAACGGGAGGGGAAGAGAGGAAAGATTCCAAGGATGAACTTCACGTATTCCTGGGCAGCACGAAACTCCAAAAAACGTCAGCTTGGGCTGGGAGAGGCATTTTAGAGCGAGGCCGGGGAAAGGGATGGAGAGGACGAGTCGGTCAGTACAGGGGGAAGGGCCAAAGCAATGTATCATCAACGGCCGCCTTGGAAAAAATGGATTCAGAGGAATGATCACAAAGGGAAAAAAAAACCCCGGAACAGCACCAACAACGGCAAAATTAGAGGGTGAATACGATCTTGGGGGGAAAGTTTGGTTGGCAGGAAAAGGCATGTGTGCACTCCCTAGCTCCAGGAAAACGAGGTATTCAGGGAGTTTTTGGTGACGGTGACCACGGACTAGGGAGAAAAGTAAAATTAAAACGTGTGGAAAACTGTAAAAGAGAAAAAAGGAAAACAAAAAACGACATCTACAACTCAAAAAAAAAACCTTTGTGTGGGCAGGGCCTCCTGGCGCCGGCAGCATCACGCGACAACGAAGTGACGACATCGCTACCTTTTTAAACCTGAAGGGGGGGGACTGAGCGGGAGGGTTTGAGGTTATGGGTGTTAAAAAGGGGGGCGCTGCCGCACACTCCCACAAACTCGGACACTAATGAAGGAAGGACAAACGGAGCTCAATTCAGCAAAAAAACGGCTCGAAAATTCAATCATGTCAAAAGGGTAAGCGATCGCCCGCGTAAATTTAACGGACTATGGGAAAACGAAGGAAAAGAAGGAAAACGGTGTGAGTGTCTTCTTCTATTGGTGCAAGGAAACGGTTTGGGGGGGCAGATCCAGGAAGTGGGAACAGCAGTGGGGGAAAGGAAGTAGGGGTAAGGGTTGTCCGGCAAATTTAAGTGGGCGGATGGAGGGATTGCGGAGTTAAAAGATTAGTTTTAATAATGCGAGAACATGGGCAGCCGAATAAAATCAAAACCATGGTATCTGAGGGATGTGGATGGGGGGGGGGGCTTGCCTGCGAGATGAAGTTTTTCCCGAAGGGGGGAAGGGGAACGTATTAAGCACAGGAAGGACGAGCCCTTCCTTTGAGTCCAGAAAACGATGGGGGGGGAAAGAGCTAAACGATTTCAGGAGGGAGTAGAAAAAACGGGCGCAAGTGGGGCTCTGGGTCCCATCGTCTTAATAGTGCAAGAAAATGAAACTGCATCGGGAGGAGGGGAGAAGGGGTTCGGATCGGGTCTGTAG
>Ga0179591_1276896_pt1 | contig 14196 bp, 15 predicted proteins | sample CZOMad2_1_08_16f_FD_182891 | JGI IMG/M metagenome (GOLD analysis project Ga0179591, IMG submission 182891) | Vadose zone soil fungal communities from Angelo Coast Range Reserve, California, USA - CZOMad2_1_08_16fungal (PacBio error correction) | ecosystem: Environmental > Terrestrial > Soil >...
TTGGCTCTGGCATACAAGGGGAGGCATTCATCACTTTGTCGCACGACGACAGAACAAAAAGCTTTTAAGGTCACGCAACGTATAGAGTCATCTTGTTAAAGAAACGCTGCGGCGCCAAAAAAAAGCTAAGCAGAGCGACACATGTCTGAAGCGGCGTCATTAGATTACTTCACCCCAGGCATAGCTGGGTTTACCGAAAGAAACACTCTCCTAAAAAAAGCGCCTAAGGAAGGGGCCAACGTCGACACCAAAAAATTTATCAAAATCTACTAAGAACTCTATGGGAAACTAGTGACGAGATAAAGGAGGAGTCGCCTTAATTCCGACAAGAAGGACGGTTCTCATCCAGAGGGAGGAAACAGTCACGTCAACAACACAAACGGATTTTATTAAAATATAGGTCAGGGGGGAAGGGCCGTTAATGAGAAAGGGGAGTGGGGACGAAACTCCGAAAGGCCCTCGTAGAACTGTCTCCAGCATCCAAAAAAGAGGATGGTAATGTGCTCGGGGGGGGGAGATAACGTCTGGGGGTCCGTAGGAAGAGGCGGATGGGTGGGAAACCCGAATGAGGAAGTACTCTGCCCTCGATGAAGAAGGAGAAGCCCTGGGGAGCTTCCAGTCATGGGGGAGATTGTAGTAACCGGAATCAGGGAGATTTTATAGTCGCGCGTAAAGAGGTACGTGGAAAGATCCGGGCATGGTGCGAGTCTGACACCTTGATTAAGCGGGACCTGCCTCGGATGGTCCTTCAAGTAGGACGCGATGAGCGTTCTCCGCACTGGAGAGAGAGGGTAGTATACCGGTAAGAAACAACAGGCAACCAAAAAGCCTTACCTGCTGCCGGGGGCCCTTTTGAATGACACCTCGGAATCTAGTATTTGGGGGGGGGAGTCAGAGCCAGCAAGGGTTTTAATGCTTAGAAGCGTCCGGGAGAAAGGGAGGACAGCAACCCAAGCAACCTTTACAAAAACTGAGGAGGAGAAAGACGGAGGAAAAAGAACATGGGTGAGCCTTACTGAGCTATCAAGGGGACAGGGTCATCCGAAAACTATCAGACCGGAACTCTTTATGAAGGACGAGCCTAACCCTTTCCCAAAAGACTAACATTCGCAGAGAAAGGTTTTCGGGGGGAATGAATACGGACAGCATCTTTGGGTTGAATGACTTAAAAGCGGAGGTTGTAAATTTGTGGAGGGGAGGCACGTCACAACTTGTCCGAATGGGGGGGGGAAACTAGCTCATCCTGGGAGGTCAGACAAAGAGGAGGAGAAATAAAGGGGGGAGTCTAATAAAGAGGACCGAGTCAATGGTACTCCAAAAATACCCTTAAGGGAAGTGCTCAATCAGGCGTTTAGACTGACGGATCCGTTCTGAGAGACGAAAAAAAACAATGGGATCTTCACCAACCTTGGCGTCGAACAGTGTTACGATTGGGAGAATGAAAAAACCTACCCGCAACTTCTCTTGCAAAAACCATGGGGAATCTTGAAAATTACGTAGGGAAAACTTCAGCTTAGGGGGGGTGGGAGGGGGTCTTGTGTGTCACGACGAGTAAACGTTGCAGGAAAAGGCCTGTCACGAGAAAAAGTCAATGCGAGTCCTTTCCAAGGGTACTTTCCAAGAGACCTTTTCCTAGACGTCAGAGATGGCCCTAGTGAGCCCGTCCTGGTCCTGCAAGAAGACAAAGAGCGCTCCAAAGCAATAAAATATAGTAGGGGAACTAACGCGAAAGAGTCTACAAACACCAATTCCCGAAATTTAAGTTCGGAAAAAACACAAATACCTCCCCTCATAAAAAAAATTTTCTTAAAGTGGGGGGCAGGGGAGAAGAAAGTACAAAGGAGCTTCGCCTGGAACAGAAACCTTTTCAGCTCAAAAATCACTCTTATGCAGAGAGGGGGTCTACGGAGGGAAACAAAAAAAATTAGGGGACTTGGTTTTACCTTCGAGGTCTGAACTAGACCCAGGCTGACAAGGTCGGTCGAAGAGGCGTCTTTTCTTCGAAAGAGCGGAATCTTACAAAAAAACCCCTAAAGACATGGGAGCCCAGTATCCTGAAACTGAGGTTCTGGGGCTCGTATATTCCACTGGGAGATACCTAAGAGAGAAGCGAACCGGAATGCAAAATGCAAAAAACGGGCGGAAGTTAGCATGCGTGGCAAAAAAACTTCCGGGAGGGCTTTCCCAAGCAAGGGATCGACGGGCGTTCCATGAAGCTGTGGGGGGGAAAACGTAGGACCTTACTCGAAACAGTGTACAACCGTGTTGGGTAACCTCGTATCTGGGTGAAGACGATTCCCTCTACGTCCTCAACTCAGGAGCACGGAACGGTCCTCTTTTGTTAAGCGGGGTAAAGAGGAAAAACCCCTGCAGTGTCAGGAAGGATTAGGAGCGGGTAGAGTTCTTAGGAACAGCTCTTCCAGAAGAAGGGATGACTGGGAAAAAAGAGGGGCTCAAGACTCTCTTTCCGAGGAAAGAAAGACCCGGTCGAACAGGGAGTTAGTCTTAACAGAAGAGTACTAGGTTCTAGGAGGCCTTGGAGGGGATTCAAAGAGCCAAAACAGCTTTGCCCTGCTGGAAGATTCGGTGCAGACACTAGGGACACTGGTTAAGGGTACCTGAAAGGGGTAGACTACTGAGACAATCACTTCTCCTATCTTCGAACATAAGGGAAAATAAAAGGGTGTATCCTGTAACACAGTTCTTCTTCACGCCCACGTACAAAGATAACCAGGGGCTCCGCTCAACCACAGGCAGGGGGGGAGTCTCGGGCGGGAAAGCAGGGGGGGGTCTAACTAGAAAACTGGAACTTGGAACCACGGAAGGGGCGGTCCACGCATGTATTAATCACAGAAAGTCCTTCTACATGGTCACCATCCTTCTAGACTGCAGAGATGAAAGAAGCTATCCGGTAGAAAAAGCCAGTTACGGGTGCATCTAGAGTCCAACTAATCATCCGTACGTTCAAAACTCATAAAGTTGACCAGGAGAAAAAAAGTCCTGGAGTTCCAAAGTCCAAAGCAACTACTTCAAAACAGTCATGGCTTAGAGGGTGAGTTCCTCTCCTTGGAAATCAGCAGTATCCACTTCTCAATTTATAATGATTCGGGGGTGTATGGGGGGGGCATTGGGAACTGGGCGTTTCAGTAGTCCTGGGAAACCGGGGGAGTGTCAACGATCTTCCACAGAAATGGGGGGAAGAGGGAAGCGGTGGGTACTGGAAAGGGGTGGTTCCACGGAAAGGTGATTCAACCTTGCGGGGGGTTCCTAAATCGAAAACACCGAGAAAACCCGTAAAAAAGTATTGGAGACCAAGAGAGTGGTCTCACCTTTTATAACCCTCCGGTATTGACATAGGTTCGGGCGTCGACAGTGTGTTTTGGTCCTACAAGGTCTCTGCCTCCGCACCTTATGTTTCCGGGGGTCCCTCCTGTCACCCGTGGAAAGGATCGAAGCAATCGAAAAAGACCAAGGTCGCAGCCCCTTGGACAAACTTTCTTCCCTTATCCTCATTAACTTGGGTACGTATCCTTCACGACGTGACTACCTCGGCGAGGAGGAACCAAAACCCCGGCAAATAGCAGAGACGAACGCCCTCCACCCAGTCGAGAAAAACGCAGATAAGGGTTCTTTTGCTCCTGGGGTCACCGGAAATAAACGGCAACTTCCTTTTTCAACAGTTGGGGTTCTTCTTTGGGTGGGGGCGCCAGAGCCCGATCACCAGGCCCCCCTGGCGGCGTGTCGTGACCTCAGTTTGGCTGGTTACCGTCTTCCTTATCAGCTTCTGGTGGCTCCTTTCACGTGAGGAAGAGGGTGAAGATCATCTGATGCTCACAGAGGGCCCCCGATGATTCTTACGCTCGAGGGAAAAACCTCAAAGTGCTACCGGCCTCCATCAGAATTGTTAGCTCTACGCGCGCTGCTACAAAAAAAATTGCTCAAAGGGCGAGTAACGTGGTAACCGCTGTCCCTTGCTTTACACCTGAGAACAAAACTGCAACCTTAGGGGCGGGAGTCGCTTATTGACCAGTGTGGAAAAAGGGCAAAAAAGTATCCTTTAGGATCTTGGCTGATGAAGACACCACTGAAACGGCTGAGGGGTGCAACTTCGCACCCTTTATCAGCATAGGACCGGGAGCAAGGCTAAAAATGTCAGAAAGGGAAGACCGGCAGACCAGTCGTTTGACAAAACTTACCGGGGGATCTGGGGGATGAAGAAGACTCATCTGGGCTTAAAAAGGAGTTTGGGCATGGAAGATCGTCTTCTCTGATATCTTGAAAATGGGAGCTCTTGAGAAACGAAAGGCCGGGGGCACCGGGTTTCTGATGGAAATGAAGGAGGGGAACCTCCATCGGCACGTTAAGGGTTGTCTGTTTGGGGAGCAGGAAGGGGGGGAACACCCGAAAGGTGATCAAAAAGGAATAACCGGGGAAAAGGTCGCGTAAACCGCGGAAACACTTAAACTAACCGCCCAAAAAAAGGGAGTGGTCCGAGAACACTCCAGAACTTTGCAAGGACCAGCGCACTGGAGGAAAAAAACAAGAGGACCAGAGGGGACAATAACTCCCAATCGGGAGACAAGGGCAACCCTTAGAACCTAGAAGTGTGGGGGCGAGAAACCGAACATAGATTTCCGGCAGGGACGCTTGACTTATGGAGTTTCCCGGACGTAAAGGGTCTCACCGGAGTCTCGGGTTTTAAAGAAGGGGGGGGGCTCATCTCAGAATGGGCGATGCGCCGGTCAGACAATGATAAGAGGCTCGCTAAGCGCTGGTTGGCGGAAAGAGCCCGTCAGGGAAGGAACCGAGTTAAAACAGGGGGAACCGGCCCTTTCTTCGTGGGAGAAAAAGCTTTCAGAGAAGCAGCCCAGAAAAGGACCGCTAAAACCGATCGAGGAGGAAGGGAGGGGTCAGGGGAGGCCTAGGTTACATGGCGACCTGGATTTGCTGAAAGGGGACTGGGTCTAACAAGGGCTACATGGCGAAGGAAGGGGGAACCTGACTCTCGGGGAAAGCGTGCACGAAAAATGTGACCGGAAAGGGCAACCGGGTGGAAAGAGGTTGGCAATAACCTGAAAGCGTCGAGGAAAGAGGAAGCTGCTTGCAAGCATCCAAGCCACTTAGAGCCGGACCTCTAATCACCTTGGAGAGGCCATAGGGAAGTTAAGAAGAAGGCGATGGAGAGGAAGACAGCCTGGCTACTCAAAAGTCCTACTTCAAGATGAGGGGACTAAGGAGGCCAACCGCGTGTCAAACGTGAGGAAGAGATGTCTGGAGGAAGAAGAGGCCTTCGCATCTCCCGCTAGGGAAAAAAAAGCGGCTTAGTAAAGAGGGGGAGGAGGTCGCGTACGAAAGAGAAAAGAACCGCCAAAGTTACATATGAAAAGGCCACCCGCGAGGGACAATGGATGCGGAAAAAATTTGGGGGGGCAGAGGAGGAACACAGTAAGCGGAATGCGGGGCCTCCTTGGTCTTCCATATACCTGGCCAGGCCGTAACTATGGAAGGGAAAATTGACATCTTGGACGTTCGATACAGTATCCAGAAGAGAAAGGTTCTCTAGCTTTAGTGCTGGGGACGGCAACACGCTGGACGGCCGACGCGGGGGAAAACCCGGGCGGAAAGAAATGGAGCAAACCCTCTTTGGTCCCGAAGGAAAAAGGCCTACTTCTCCAACACTTCCTCCTTGAAGGAGAGTGGGGGGGTGGGTCGAAAAGAATCTTGAGAATCCAGCCGCTACCTAGTTATGCTCAGAAGTTTCTGGAAGGCGTGAGACGCTTTACATCCAACCCATGAGCCAATGAAAGGGGGGGAGAGGGGCGGTCGTCTTGGATTAAAAAGTCAATGTCGTGGAAAAAGGGGTGGGGGGAAATGGATCATGTCAGGGTCGAGGGGGGGATGGGAAGGTTGATGCTATACGGATCTGCAAGAGGGGGGAGGTCTGAAAAAAAGACACGGGCTGTACTAGAACCAACAACGCTTAAAAATGGACGGAGCGGAGGAAAAAAAACGATGAAAGAAACTTAGCGAGAATTGACGGACCGAAATCCAGGCCTTGGGGAAAAAAAAGAAATGTTGCAAGAGAAAGAGAAAGAGCTTCAACCACTAGGCTCACCGAACCAACTGCACTAAACGGAGGGGGGGGAAAATGAAGTCCCGAAGTTCCATAGGTCTCTTCACTGATGTGGACCAAAAAGGATGGTGCTGAAAGAGGACGAGGGACTGCAAAAAGGGGAGGGCCCGTTTTTTTCCTAGCCGCATGAAAGGGGGGGGTCCCAAGGCATAAGAATAAGAGGAAGAGAAAAGTTAAGACAAAAAGACGCCAGGGGTCGGGACAAACTCCTTCGAAGGAAGGGCTCCGTTTTCAAGGATGGGACCCCAGAAGACGGACCAACAAGCTATACCTAAAAATGTTGATTCACAAAACTTTAAGGGGGGTGACACATAGGAAACGGGGAACCTGGCCTCCAAAAGAAGGGGGTTGGGATTCGTGGTTAAACCTGCCAGGGGGGCGGCTATTTTAAGCCTCGGGAAGAACGGACCTGGGAAGGGGGCTCTTAAATTGGTCTGCGACACACGTACGCTGGTCTAAACGGGAGGAACAAGGATCTCGAAGGGGGGGACCTCGTGGAAGAATCCAGGTTAGGGGGGCAAAGGAGAATCCAGGGGAGGAATCGTCCAGAGTCGAGAACTTGCAACTCATGGTTGCTGTACACCAAATGGCAGAACAGGAGGGGGAGAACCGATCTGAAGGAAAGGAAGAGGAGGGGGTTCCGGGCAATTTTTGTAAAACCGAGCGAATCCAGCTACAGAGCCAGGGCGGTCCAGTTGAAGACTCGACGTCAGAAAAGAGAGGGAATCGCGCGGCCAATATACCAGGCAGAAAGAAAGGATCGTGTTTCAAGAGCGCCCAGTTTGGTAGCACAAACTGAGGGGAGAAAATCAAGGGACGATCCGGAAGAAGATGTATGCCTTTTGAAAAGTCATTCTGAGGCCTGAAAGACAAAAGGGCGGTGAAAGGGGAAAGAGTACGGTCACGCTGCTGCGGGGAGAATTCCCGGAAAAATACAAGCCTCCTACTCTCCGGGAGCCTCTTCGAAAAAAAAGAGGAGACTACTAATATCCTTGAAGAAAAAAAAGGGCTAGGAAAGCCTGAGAAGACGGACGAAGGAGACCGGTTTTCTCCAATCCATGTCGGAGAAGGAGGAATCTCGAAGAAAACAACACTAGGAGAGATAGTTACCTTTGTTCGTAGAGGGGAAAACGTCTGGATGAGCAATCATGGAGTGCAGAGGAACGTGGACGGCGGACCCGACTTAGAAGGCGTGCCAACAGATGCTGCAGGAGGGGGGCTCGGGACGGATGAAGGGACGATTTTACGCGTGGGTTGAGATGGGAAAACGCATCAGAAAAAAGGGGGCCCTTAACTCAGAGGAAAAGAAAAAGTGCTAAAAAAAAGAGCGCAGGGCCGGTGGATAAGGGAGACTGACGTCTCACAAAAATCAAGAGAAAAAGGGGAAGGGGCGTCTAGGGGCTTTGAGGGGGTAAAGGGAAAAAGGGGAGAACCAGGAAAAGTTCTGGACCTTACCCGGATCAAGAAAAAGTCTTCGGTGCTTGGCGATGGTCTTCGTAGAAAAAACGATGGAACGGGGGGAAATTCGCGACCTAAAGGAGAGGGGCGGTATCGATCCCGGGGGACGTTCGGGAATGTAAACCGTGCCACCGGACCTGCCGGGGAAAAGGGGGCCTGGGTTAAGACAAGAGGGCGCCGCTTCAAAGCAGGGGGGGCAAAAACCATCAAAAGGGGAAATCTGACTCTCTAGATAGCTTGCGAGGAGGGAAGGGGGCTGGACCCGAAGATCAAAACACGGAGCTAGAAGAATCTACGATGGTAGGCCTACCTAATCCTCGATGGGAAGCATTTTCCATCCAGCACCGGAAAAAACCCCAGTGGATCGAGGCCCTGGAAAAATCGGACATCAAGGATCTCTAGGGGGGGGGGGGAACGAATCCCAGGGGTCTTGTGGGGGAAGACGGGGGTAAAGGGGACAGGAGTTCCCGTGTTTTTCTAGGGGAAAAAAAGACCGTTCACGGGGGGGTGGAAAGGAAGAGACTGTTGGAGGGGGAGGGGACGTCGAACGACGTTCTTAAGAAAAGGAAAACGCCGCATAAGGAGGCAGTGAGGGAGGACCGGCCCGGCCTGGAAAAAATGTCAATGGCAAAAGGAATGAAAAAGGTCCCTGCAGGAGGGAGGAAAGAAACCCCCAACTTGAGGGAAGGATGCCCCCCCCTTGCCACTGGCCCCAGGGGGAAAGAATCGGAAGCCAGTCCAATCACCGAAGGGATGTGGGGGGCGGGACGCACCATCCGGACAAAGATGGAACTAAAAACAGTAGACTTCAGGGCGCCCCGGGAGTTTCGCCGGGGCGGGGGGGGGTAGCAGAGGGGGCCTAAGAAAAAGGGGGAATACCCAAGCCAGGGAGGTTTGCCTGTTCCCAAAAGGGGCGAAGAGGGTACGGCATAGGAGGCCTTCAAGAGTAGGAGCGCCCCTGGGGGGGGAAGGTACAGCCCTTCCACTTCCTAGGGAGTCCCAAAAACTCTTGCAGATCTCACAAAAGCACCACCCTTAAGAAAGTAAATCCTGAGACCGGAGGGGGAACCCCTTCAGAATTGACGGTCGTTAAGTTTGCCCGAAAAAAAGACCCCCAAGAAAAACAGGTGGGGCTCGGGGAGGGACGTTATGAATCCAAAAGAGAGTGCCCACTCCAAAAGGAGGCGAAAAAAGACAGCGGTCGTGCAAGCATCTAAAAACTCCAAGAGGGGGAGGGAACCCACAAACTTGAGCCTTTTGGATCCGGAGCTGACCGGGGGGGGGAATATTGGAAAAAAAGCGTGGTCGGACGACAGAACGCGTGGCTTCCATTTGGGAGGGCGAAAACCAGGCGGGAAAAACAAACAAGCCAGAGAAAGGGGGAGTTGGATTTTGATCGCAAATCAAATCGAAAAAAGCGCGTAACTGGGGTCTGACATCATCAGGGAAACTTGCCGGTGAAGGGTTTCCGCGGGAAAGGGAGAGGGTAATAATGGGAAAGCAACAGGGCCTAGAATGGGGGGACATCCTAATGGAAAGGCGGGGGAGATACACCGCGTTCCGCCAGAAAGTCTCGAGAGAAAAATACTCCTCCTTCATCTGGAAAGCAAGGAGGAAGAGAGACTAGATGGGAAAAAATACTTCCAAAGGCCTAAGAAAAAGTGACCGTCAATCTTTGTGATCTGGGGAGTGTCTGCGCAAAAGTAGAATGATTAGGAGGTGGAGGAAGTGCTTTTATCCACGTAGCTTAGGAAAGAGAAGCGTCAGAAAAGCATGAGGGTTCTCCTAAAAAAAGACGGGATCAGTATGGAAATCGTCAAAGAGTACTGGGGGGGGCTGCTTGAAAGGCCGATAAGAGTCTTCCTTGGGACTCAAACCCCGGAGAAACAACAGGGGACCGACCAACGGTAAGAAACTACGGATAGTGGAAGCTTCTCACAATACAAGTCAGGCCGTGGCCTTTGGGGGGGAAGTAAGGATGGGGGAAAGGGGAGCTCTTGTTCTGTCTCCGTACGCTGACGTGGGAAAGTGAGAACCACTTCCAACTGGAGAGAGTCTCAGTGAAAAAGACTAAACTAATATAAACTTGAATTCTTCGGACCGAAAGACAAGTCTGACTTCTGATCAATTTCGGAAAGAAGTTTTCTTCGGGGAAGTCTGGCATTAATTAAGGAACCGATAAAAAGGCTCCACCCCGTTTCCGGGGCTTTCCTGGCACGTCCAGGTCTATGACCGCCCGGTGGAGGGTGACCGTCTCAGCGGCCAGAAGGGGGGCATCTGGGCTAAACGAGTTACCCCGGGCCAACAAGGTCGAATAGAGACGGCATCGAAAAAAAAACTAAGAGGGTTGCAAGAAGAAATCTCCCAGAGGACCTTCCTCTGGGAACAAGTAAAAAACTTAAAGAGAGTTCCCAAAGAAACGAGCATATTTGAGTGGAAGGGGAAGGTGTGCTAACATCTCAAGGGGGAGAAGCGTGCTTTTTTGGAGCTTAGGGGGGGGCGGGTTCCAATAAGGGAGTCTGAATGGGGGAACTGGTGGTCCAGACTACCCGCTGCCCATTGTTTGGAGGGCTCTAGAAAGCGTCTGATGACTTTGAATTGGGAAACTCACTGGAGAGAGGTGATGCAATTTCTTGTTCAAACTCTGGGTGCCGCTCTAAACCAGAGGGGGGTCCGGAAAGAGCTCGTAGCGCATCGCAAAAAAAGATGTACCGGGGGGGAACGCTTTAGCCGCTAGCAAGAAGGGGGGTGGCGGGTAGAGAGAAGAAGGAGGAGATTGAAAAAGGGACGAAACGGTGGAAGGGGGGAGGAAACATCCGGCCGGATCAGAAAAGCACCGGTTTGCTCCTTGTCCAAGAGGAAGGAGGATCGCTACTCTTAAGTCGAGGCCCGTCAAGGGGGAGACCTTCGGAGACCGGGAAGGGGGGTCCCAGCTAAAAAAGGACTGTAATACCCAGAAAAGCGTATACATCTCCCGAGTTGAGGGGGGGGGAAACGGGACCCCCATCGAAGTGTCACGCCGTTGGGGGGGGGAGAAAGAGCTTCGGCAGCAAGGGAAAGGACACCCAGGTCAAAAATCAGAGGGGGACCGCCCTTTCCGTTTGGGGGGGGAAAAGGACTTCGAGCTCCACTAGGGGACATGCTCCTTTCCCGCGCGAAAAGGGAGAGAAGCATCTCTCAGGAGAAAAAAGAAAAGGGGATGAAACGGGAGAGAAAAGTCTCCTCATCCCCAGGGGTGGAGCTAAAAACAAACCGGGCGTTAAGACGAGCCGTGTTTACTAAAAAGTGCTTTAAATGGGGAGGGAAAAGGGCCAGTCGTAAAGGGCTGGCTTTGGATCAGAGGTTACATGCGACAAAGAACATGGCAAAGGACACTGGGGGACCGAGCAGGGGGGGCGACTTTGGGGTGGAAATTCGGGTAGGACGAGGGGCACGGTCGTCCGTGAAGGGAAGAACCTCGGGGATCCCGAAAAGTCGGACAACCTGGACACGTAAAAGGGAGGGTCTGGAAGACTTGGCGCTAGAACTGTACAACTGGTAGGTGACCAGGAAAAGCAAAAGCTCAAAGTTAGTGGCTCTCTCCGCGGAACGATGGAAAGGCTCACCGAGTAGAGCAGGAAGATCCGGAGGGTCATAAACGGCAAAGGGTTCAAGGGGTGGACTCGGATGGGGGCCAAATGTGATCACAGACAAGGATAGACCATGACCGTGGCCAAGTCAATCGAAAACTGAGGTCATTCACAGAGGATTGGTATTGGGACTATCTTAAAATCCCACTGGAGGAAATACAAAGACAACTAGCCTTAAAAAAAAAATACGACAAAAAAACTACATTGGAGTCTCCTGGAGACAAATCGCCCAAATCCGTCCAGAGACCACACTTCGGCCGGAAGCGAGGAAGGGAATAATTGCTGAACGGGTGGACCGAGGAAGGAAGGATCAGCCCCCGGAAAGCGGGGGGGGACACCAGGATGGGGGGGAGCATGGGGAGCTAGCGGGGTGGCGCTTAACTTAGAGTTTGCAGGCCGCGTAGGGGGAGAGAAAGGAACGGCGTCCTTACTAGGGCCGGACAGGAGGTTGAGATAACCGGTGGACAAAAGGCCTTTTAGCACGGGAGAGGGTGATCGAGTTGGATCAGCCCTTCCTCCCAGACAAAGCCAGCGGAAGCCCCGAGGGAATTTTTCTTTCCATCAAGGGGAAATAGAGACCTGTGGATAATGGAGAGTATGGAGAGCATAAGGACATAGCCTTCTCTCGCAAGAAGAAGGGGGTGTCCCCAGACGTGTCCTAAACTGGGGTAGAAGAGTTAAGACAATGGGGCCTTTAGGTTTGTTGTTTTGAGGGTCCGGTTTCCAAGTCCCAATTCGCGGGGGGGGTCGCGAATTGGGGGATCGTTAAGAAGACTGTTGCTCTAGGGCTGCTCGGTTAGTGACCGTGAACCAGTTCCCCGAGACCGCATCGCCGTCTGAAAGCGCAGGGGGGGAAGGTGGCAGTGGAAGAAAGGGATCAATCAGAGGGATGCTCTGTAACTCGAGGTGCCTAATAGGACCGTAAAGCCTACGTCAATTAAAAGGTTTACACCCGAGGAAGGCCATACTCTCAAAAAAGGTGGAGGACCCAGGAATAAAATGGGACGAGCGCATTCTTTGAGTAAGCCTATACTAAAAAAGGAGAACGGTCCCTTCGTATATGTGAGGGAGGGGACTGGAAAGGCCGTTGACAAGACATGTCCGAATCAGAGGTGCGTGGACGGGATTACCAACTGGGTTGAAGAAATAGGGACATCTCGTCACCATGCCCAGGTGGGAGGCTAAAAAACGCTGTCTCATGGAATTACTGCAGGAGGATGAAAAAGGACAAGAGAATCCTTTCAGAAAAAAAAGGTGAATAAGCGGGGTGGTGGTAACGAGACTTGCGCCTCAAGGGGGAGCGGGGACATAGACTGGGAAAGATAATGTCACGGGGGGGGGCAGCCGACTAAAAGCAAGTAGCATAGTGTGTGTGGGAAAGAAAAACGAATCGGGGGAGGGGAAAAGCGGCAGGCTTGGTGAGGAAGTCAGGGGGATGGAAGACTTAGACATAGCTGTAGGACACTAAAGTTTCAAAATGGTTGGGATGTTCGGGTGAGGCGGGGCACAGGAACGGCAAGGGTAAAGGGGGTTCATCAAAGGGAGGGAGAGCGATGTGAAAGACCTATCTGTTTATACTGGATCTCGTAGGACACTCTGGGGACTTGGAGGGAAATTCAGGGGGGGGGAAGTTAGATGAAAAAGCGGGGCTTATTGGTTTTAAGGGTGGGGGAGGGGGGGGGGGGGGTTTTTTTGTGTGGGGGGTAGAAAAAGGTGTTGGGATAATATTCAACTTTGGAATTGGGGGGGAAGAGGAAGACAGGGCTCAATGTCCAAAGACTACAGGGATGCTCCAACAAAGGGGGGACATGTTCCATAAAGACCTCAGGGGGGGAGAAAAAAACCTGCGAAAAGCCCAACTTCACTCCTAGGGGGCATTTTTCGGATGAAAATTGGCAAAGGTGGGAAGGTCTTTTGCCCCCTCAGGAGGGGGGAACTGCTCTGAAGCTGTCAAACCCTTTACTGGGCCAGGGGGGCATATCGTTTGAGTAAGCATGAAAAGACCTGGAACTCAGAGGAAGGAGAAACAACGAAGAAATCCAGGATTCTTTGGGACTGGAAGCTGGCTTCCTTAAAGGTGGTTGAGTCCACCTTCTCGAAGAAAGACCAGAGAAACGCTCACAGGCTGGAGATGGCTTCAAAAAAAGGGAAGGGGGTATGTCCTGGAAGAAGACAAAAAGCGGAACTACTCGATGGAAGTCAACAAAAGGGCGAAAGGAGGGGATTCTTTGATAAGGAAATAGAAAGGGCCTCGCCGTTATTGGTGACATGCACCGGGGAAAACCTCAGGGGGGGGACGGGTACCTGAGCCGTTGCTGGCAAACTGCATAGAGAGGACTGCCCGGCTAGGCGACCATAAAGATATCTCTGCCTGTCCCACTTGGAAGAAATCCGAACCTGAATTCGAAGCCCCTGATCCCTCATCTAGCAAGCGAGGAGAAGCTAAGGAAAAGGGGCGCTCAAACAGGGGGAACATCCCCAAGCTTTCAAATAGTTTGCCCCAACCGGAAGGACGAGAAAACGTTCAGTAGGGGAAGTTGTCATTAGGAACGGAAAAGATCGAACAAGAACGTTAGCAGGGAGGGTCCAAAAAGAAAAGAAACCGGCGGTCACGAATAGACGAAGACAATCCTCAAGCAAACCCCAAAAAGGGAGGAAAAACCTCGTCAAAAATCTCAGCACTTGAAAAGGGGGTGTAGGAAACCAATCAGGAAAACAGAAGGGGGACGAAAACGATCAACGGCAAGCTAAAACTAAGTCTTGAACGGAAAAGGACTCCTGGACTAAAATTTCTATGGAAAGGACATCCAGGAAAGGAGAGGTGTCCCCCAAAAAATCTCAGACACCCCGCCTAAGAGAGAATAGGTGTGTGGGAAAGCGACCGACATCAGCCCGCGGAGGACCTCAAAAAAGAGACGGCGACGGCACGAGACAAAGGGGGGCTCCCCCTGGGGGAAGAAAGAAACACCAAGGTGA
>Ga0179591_1271122_pt1 | contig 14193 bp, 14 predicted proteins | sample CZOMad2_1_08_16f_FD_182891 | JGI IMG/M metagenome (GOLD analysis project Ga0179591, IMG submission 182891) | Vadose zone soil fungal communities from Angelo Coast Range Reserve, California, USA - CZOMad2_1_08_16fungal (PacBio error correction) | ecosystem: Environmental > Terrestrial > Soil >...
TACTTGAGGTGAGAGTGTCACGTATAAGGGAAATGGTGGGAGGAGCCACGCTGTCTCAGGGGGTCTCCGTGCCAGTACTCGGGGTGGGAAAGGCAGAATGGTATGGGTGACGAGGAACGTTCGTACACCGTCTGTGTGAGGGGAGAGTTTAAGAAGGTATATGCGTTTCCAAAGTGATTGGACACGAGGAGGGGGAGCGAGGGGTGTTATGGGGTCCGGGACATACACCTTTGGGGGAAAATTCTGCTCAGGGAAGGTCCGGCCGGCGTCATGTAGGGTGTTGACTGACGCAGTACTCTGGATAGCGATCCTGCGGTTCATTTTACAGTTGGCTACTCTTCATAGGGTGAGCAGCCTTAAGGCCCGTCGTTTGCCTGAGGAGAGGAGCCTGGAGTTAATGTTGGAGGTTAGTGTTGGGGTACGTGGAGAGGTTCTGTGGCTCAGGGCCAAAGGGGGTTTCGAATGTAAGAAAAAACGGAAGGGCAGGAACTGTGGATTTAGGGAGAAGGGTGCTTGAGGAGGGAAAAAAGACTATTGGTCCTTGGCTTTTCCGAGTCTCTGGAATCGTGTCGGGGGCCTTGGTGAGTCAAATCTAAGGTAGTTGGGGGGTCGAGCTACAGGGGGAAAAGCTTTGCATGGCACGAGGGGTTTCAATCGGGGACTGATTGTCTACGGGTGAGGAACAGCTTTCGGACTGGAGGTCCGGGGGGGGAGGAGAAAAAGACGAGGGGTATACCAAAGGAGCAAGGGGAAAACAAAAATCTGAGTCCGCCTTCTGAGGAAGTTGAGAAAGCCTGTTTCAGTTGATCTGATTACAGAGCTGCTCATGGACTGTTCGGGTTGAAAGGGGGAAGTGGTGCAAGACCCTAAAAGAGTCAAAGTCACGGGAAAATACGTGGTGAAAGTTGGTCCAAGAGGCTCAATCGGGGAAAAAAATAATTCATGGAATGGCAATTCTGCGGAAATGGGCTGCAAGGGAGCCGGTAGCTCAAGAGGGTAGTATCCAGTTTGCCGAAGGTACTCAAATAAAGAAAAAAATTGGGAGGAAGTTTTTGCTAAAAGAAAAATGAGAGAGGGGGGTCCAAGACTAAACCATGAACACGAAGGGTATTTCAAGTTCGGGGGAAAATACCTTACAAAATGAACAGCTCAGTCTAAGGGGGCGTCCTTTCAATGGCATTTTTAGGAGGGGTGTTAGAAAGAGCTCGTTGGGAGGAGGGGGGTAAGGGGTGAAGATATGAACGGGGACCATTAAGGGTGAAGAAGGGGTTTGATTAGGGGAAAAAGTAATCCGGAGGTCCGTTCGGAGGGTCGTCAGGGTCTAGTGACGAAGAGCCGGCGCAGAGGATACATGACTCGGGTGATCCATTTTAATGCAACAGGGGAACACAATGCGCAAATGGGTATAAAATAGCAGCTCGCGTTGGGGATGCCACCAAGTGCGATTTTGGTTCAGTCACGGGGGGAGATCGCGTAACCAGAGGACTTTCTAAAGGCGGGGTCTACGGTTGAAGCTTCATCTGGAAAAAGAGAAAAAACATCCGTTAGCAGAAAAAGCAATTCAACTTGATGCTTTTCTATTGGTCCAGTCAGTTGGGAGCCGTTGACAGGGTGGTGAGGCTGGAAGCCGGGACCGAAAGGTTTTCGCTAACGTTAGCGAGAAAATCGACGCTTAAGATTTTCATAGGGTGAATACATGAATCGAGGGAGAGAATCACACAACCATAAAAAAAATAGGACGCCTGCGCATACCATTAGGAAGATCTGATATCGACTTTTTGGGAAGGGGGACATGTTCCGGGGCTTCCTGCTAATAAATGAAAGGCTGGACACCCCCATCTGCAAAAAAAAAAAATAAATAACCATAATCTTTAGAACCGGTGAAGGAGACATCCGAAGGGGATCGAAGGAAAGACGATTCTAATTTAAAGAGGAAAGTCCAGCCATTGAAATACTATTCGACACGAGGGGACTGAATTCCATACTCTCTTCAACTGACGATTTGGGAAGTTATGCCAAAGAATCTCCCGGAAAACGAACACAGTGTACTTGTCGAGGAGTAGACTTTTTGCCACAGGGAGAAAAAACGCGATGGATTTCCAACTTTGGACTGGACGAAATCAAAGGGAAAGGAACTCGATAGATATTTGGTGTGGTTTTAGGAAAAAAGAATCTTCCCGGTGAGCTTCCCTCAGTATGGACGAGGCACGGAGGCATTGACCTGGACAATCGGTTGTTGTGTACAGCGAAAAGAACGATATTCTGCAAGAAAAACTCTCGAAAAAAGGAGGAAAATGAAAAAGAGAGGAGTGGGTCTTGAGAAGATCCCAAGATTTGAACAACCTAGTGATCAAGTTTAGTCGAGGGGGAAGTCGCCCTGTACCCACCTGTTCGGATACATGAAGCTCAGCGAAAACTAAAGAAAAATAGATAGAGGTCCTGGGTATCAAGGATTCATCGAAGGACAACGGGAAACCAAGAAAAAGGCGTCGCTTTGAAAAAAAAAAAGTCCGAAGACGACGAAAAGAAAAATTCGGAGCGGGAGCGTATAGGGGCAAAAAGAGGAAGTTCACTCGATACTTACCGAGCTGGGGGTAAAGCGGTAGGGAGGGCTGCAGAAGAAGTTCGCAAGGCCTTCAATGTCAAATAAAGAAACGGGGGGATTCTTCGTGATCGTACCGGTGTCTATGTGCATCATAGGGGAAGCTCGACAATTCGGAGGAAGCACGGACAGGTGGCTACCCACCGCGGAATGAAGCAACTAGGAGGAAAGGCGAAGGCGACGATAGTGGGGGCCTGTGGTTTGTTGGTAGGAAGCCTTATCTCAGCCTCAACAAAAAACATCGCACAGAAAGGAAGGGCGTAGGGATTTATATCCAGGCGGGAACGTTCAGGCAAATCTGAGTTCGGGGGGGGACCGACCAAATGCTGGGTTCAACGCAAAAGGGCTGTGATATAGACTCTAAGGGACCCTCCCTTTGAACGGGGGGATGAGACTCCCATTGGGTGCGCTGGGAGGTGAAGTGGCAAATATAAGGGGATGAGAGAGATACTCCTTTCAATCACTAACGTTTCAATTGGTCTCATACCCCAACGATGAAAACCCCAAGGTAGCTCTTTGGGATAAAACGCGAGGACGGGTCAACTACAGCCTTTTGAGCATTTTATAGGCCTGGAAGAGGGAGCATTCAACCCCGGGGGATCAAGAGGAGTATTCAGCATAACGGATAGAGAGATTCGACCCACTGGAGGAAGAAGAGAGAAATAATTTGAACCGCGGGGGACGTGGCAACCCGTATACGGATGGGATCATCAGATCGAAAAAAAAAAGAGAAAAGGAAACAAAAAAAACGTTTCAATAAGTGTATCAACAACTTCTCCAGAACAAAGAAATGAGAAGGGAAAGACAAAGAGAAGAGCTTCTGATAAAGTGTTAGGGAATTAGTCAAAGGACGAAACATTCTTGCGCATCGGAGTAGGGATTTGGGGGAGTAAAAACCAACCTCGACTAGGGGAAGGATTTTTGGCCGAAAAAAGACCAGTCAGAACTAGGACGGAAATGGGAGGAACCGGGCGACAAATTGTTCATAAGCCCTACAGAAGGAGCAAGTATTAGAGAAACCCTCTGAGGAAACAAATGCATGATTGTGTCATTCTTCTAGGGAGACTCGCTGGACAGAAGTTGACAGTGACAAATAGTACAGGGGGTCCGGGGATAACGGGGGAAAGGACCGAAGACGAATGAAGGCAGATGGAGACATTAACTCCGTTCTCGAAACTGCATTTAGACGAGAGAGGCGCTGTAGGGGGGCCCTGGTAAATTGTTTTGGGCGACTAAAGCATATCAATCAAAGTCGATCTCACAACGAACCGGAATAAAAGGGAGGCCATAGCGAACGCGATGAACACAAGGGGAAACGGCAATCAGCAAAGGGGCTGCGCCCCAAGCATCAGAATGCTCGGCCCGCGAACGTTCAGACGCAGCTATTAAAAAAACCAAATGAAAAATAGGAAAGAAAAACTGAGACCACAGAAACATCGAAATATGAGACTGACGGCTACCCGATCCATTCAGGGGACACCCCTGAGTGAGTCTCCAAACAAAACACTTAAAACCCAATCAACATCCAGAAAAGAAAAGGGAATCGGAATAAAAAAAGGAGGAGAAAAAGCGGAATCATTCAAGGGGATCACAAACTGCCGCATCGGAAATGTCTGAAACGCATGGAGATCTAGAAGGTCTTAGAAGAAAGGCGACAAGCGGTCGAAAAAAGAAATGGCCAATAATCAAGACTCGTTATGTAAACCCTTTCCCGAAAAAAATCCAAAGACTCCTCCTGATAGGCGCCGAGTTACGGAAACTCTCAAAGGTGAGGAAACCATTCTTGCATCCGCGGAAGGGAAAAGACGGGGGTACGACTCATTAAGCGCAAAACTTCCCATATCATCCGCTGTCCACGCGGCACAGGAAACAACCGAGAGACTGGTGGATCGTACCAGAAAAAGTGATTGGAACATAGGAGAAAAAAACATCGGGGGAAAGACAAGGACTATCTTAATCTCTCTCCTCAAAAAAAAAAGGAAACGTAGAGTATATTAAGCTCTGTGGAATGTGAGGGCAGGGGAGCGGAGTCGATTTTTCAAGAAGGTGGTAATGAAAAGAGAGGGTTGGGTTTGCCTTTTCAGACAGCATTGAAACGGATGCATATGGGAATGGTTGACCGAATCCTGCTTCAACCGGAAGCGGGGAATCTTATTTCAAATGGGGAAGAAAGGGTGAGGAAGGAGAATATTTCTGACTCATGAGGATGTGGGAAGTGTTTGGGGGAACTCTGGGAAAAAAGAAAGCGGGGGATTATGAGAAACATTTGACGGGCCAGACTAAGCGGGGCAAACCGGGCGCGGACGGGGGAAGGCCCGGATCGAGTCCTTCGAATGTCAGGGGCACTAAGGCAGGGGACGGGGGAAAGAAAAAGATGGCTTACAGGGGGTTGAAAGACTACTCTCGTCCGGCTTTAGGAATGACAAAAGGGTCAGCGGGTGGGGGGGGGGGATGGGAGAGCGTTGTCTGGTGGCGCAGCGCGACATAAGGGTGGGCATGGCTCTGTGGGGACCGGCATCAAATGTGGGCTGGAAAATTTGCGGATATCCGAGGGGGGACGGGGGGGGGGGGAGGGTCGCTGGGGTGCCCTTTTCGGGGGGATAATGGAGCCGGCCTAGGGGTTTGGGCTTCGGTTTAAAAAAGATTGGGCCGCTGGACGGGGCTGAAAGGGTGGTCTCGATGGGGGGTGATTCCGCGGGGACGCTGTGAGGGGTGGAGACCGCTGGATGGGGTGGATGGACTATTAGGTAAAAACAGGCTTAACAGGAAACCTACAGCGAAGGGGAGCGTCGTCCTCAGGAAAGCAGGCAGGTTGAAAGGGGGCGGTCATGGATAGGAGAAGAAAGAAGACTGGAGGTTCACAGGAAGGGTGCAAAAGAAAAGGAACAGGGGTATAAGTCTTATTCGGTCGGTGGAAATCAAAAAGCGAGCTCACTCAAAGAAGAAGGAAGAATTAAGGAAAAAAAAGGGGGGGGTGTTTCCAGTGCGCGCTACGAGGTATCTTCCGGCGCGGAGTCAGCATAGGGATAGGACCAGGGTGAGAAGGAAGAAAACCGAAAGATGGTTAAGGGGAGTTTTGCGCAGTCAATCTCCGGATTAGGCGATATGGTGTACGCAATCCCCAGAAAAAAAGGAGGCAACTCAAGGTGGAAGTGGAGGAGGGTACTAAGAGAAAGACAAACTTGTAGCCTAACGCGTCGCCAGGGGTGTCGTGAATCGGGGGAGGGTAATTTTTTGGAGAAAGGGAAAGAGGGGGTGTAAGTTTCAAAAGCGAATTCTCAAGGATCAACATTAAGTGGGAATAAGGAGTCTGGACTACGGGGGAGGTATCGGCAAGGAAGGCGTAAAGGGAGAGCACTAATACTGTGAAAGGGGTAAGTCATGCTGAAGACATTCGGGGAGCACTGTTGTTAATGCGGAAGCTAACCAAACGGGGAGAGAAAAAAACACAAACTAGAAAAAGGAGGGGCCGTCATGAGTAGTGGATGTAGGGGGGACCCAGCTCAAATGGGGGAAATTTCCTGTGGGGGGAGAGGATGACGAAAGTCAGAAACGTTCGTTGAATGAAAGGAGGAAAATCTATGTCCTAAATGCTGAAACGGAGAATCTCAAAAAAAGGGGAAGGAGGTAAACTTCAACGAGATTCCGACTATGCTGTCTAAGAAAACCAGGGGGTCCTTTGGGGAAAAAAAAAAAAAGCAGGGTTGGGCGGTTTACAGCAGACCAGACAGAGTTGGCGACTTTCTAGACCCTCGGGGAGAGAAAAATGCTTTAAGAGAGTTTTGGGGATAGGGGGGGGAAGTGAGTTTGGCATCGTTCCGGGGTCTAAACACCAGGGAAAAATTAGTAAGAAGACGCAGGGGTAAAGTTGAATGATGACGAAAAGCTTGGGGGTTCGCGGGGAATGGGTCTTGAGTCAGTTAAAATACGAGGCGAAGAGGGGGTCCACCAGAGGAGGTCGGCCTTTGAGGGAAGCGAAAAAATCGGCTCGGGAAGGGAGGACGACCTTGAAGCTAATTTACGGGAAGGAGCTTCATCCAGGGGGGGAAAAGAACGACTTGGCAACAGCTAAAGTACGTAAGGGGATCTAGCAAGGGAACGAGGTTGGGAAGGACAAGAAATCTTCTCGAGAAAGAGCCAAAGAGTACTGAAGATATTTGAGAAAAGTGGTGACACCCGACTCATGTGTCATGGCCAAGATGCATCAAAGGAAAAAGAAGAGAGAGAGATAGGGGTGGGTGAAAAACAAAGCTGAGGCAGCAACCAAGGGGACGGGCCCTCAAAGCCTAACCCGGTTTGGGACGAGAAAAGGAAAACATTCTCTGAAAGAAGAATAAGGTGGGGTGGACGCGCGCTGTGTGGAGGAAGGAAAGGAAAACGAATCTCCAAAAGAAGAGGAAGGAAAAGGTCGTTTTGTAGGGGAGAAGAGAAAAACAGCGGCGATAAACACAGGGAGGAGGAAGGTACGAAAGGTTGGGACGCCCGAAGAGACGGGGAGAGGAACGTATAACATTTGGAAGTCGCAAAAGAGGAAACTCGACCAATAGAGAGAGAGCAACTTGGATCCGTGAAGGCATGGAGAAGTCAAGGGTGTTTGTAATCCACAAGGGAAGATGTGGCAAAAGGGCCGGGGAAGGCAGGGGCTGGATTGTCTCGGGAAGGGAGGGGGGGGGGAAGGAAAAAATCTTAAATTCGTTGCCTCGCGAGGAATGACTGAAAGGAGGGGGAGGAAAGGAGAGTGTCAAGACGAAGAAGGGGTCTTCACAGGGGAACGTACGTCTTTCGCAGGAGGAAAGGAGGGGGGGAGGGACCATTTCTCATAAGACGTTCTGAACGGGATAAGAAGAGGGGGACGATGGAGCATTAGGGCGGCAGACGGGGGGGAGGTCGGCGAAAAAAAAGGCGGGCATAAGAGAAACTAGTATCTCCTCTCAGAAGGAACGAGATTTTGATGTTTGTGGGGAGGGGGGCATACCGGGAGAGGAGAGGGAGAAGTCAACACAGTCCTCAAGAAACGATATGAAGCGTCGGGGGGGTGATATCACCAAAGAAGGTAACGGGAGAGGGGAAAAAAAATAGGAGGGTTGGTGAAAAAGGAGAAAAAAGGAGGGTGTAAACTCGAAACGGGTGAAAGACTTCGAACTACTCGAAAAATACCCAAGGGCCGGGGGGAAGGAGGCGGAACCATGTGTTATGCGCGAAAAATTCTTTTAAAGAGGATGAAGACCAGTAATTGGGGAAATTTCACGAAAATTGAGAGCTGGGTCGGATAGACCCAACAAGGCAACAAAAATTTATGGGGGTTGACAACGCGAGGAAGGAGGACGGGTTGCGCGGGGCAGAACCCGGTAAGAGGTCCAGCATTCACCGATCAAAGAGGAGGAAGGCATCCTACGAGAAGAAGACGAAAGGACGATAAGAAAAGGAGAGAATATAAATTTTCCCCAGGAAGTTCCAAAAAAAATATTCCACCCAGGAAAGGGGAAAGAAGAGAACATATCAGCTAAAAAAAGGCTTTTCGGATTCTCACAACTTAAACAAGAGCCCACAGCGGAGAGGGGGGATTCTGCGAAAAAGGGCGGGGGGGAGTAAATAAAGGAACTACCTTAAAGGGGAGTGGAAGAGGTTTAGGTCCAGTGAGTAAAACATCTCAGGAAAGGACCTTTCTGTGAGGGGGGAAAAAAAAGAAGAAGAAAAATAATGCAACGTTTGAAGGAAAGGAAAAAGGGGTGCCTAGAGAGATGCCTGCCGAAGGCTCCCCTCCGGAAGGGAAGAAGGGAAAAACCAGGCAATGAGTGATTCGTTGATTCAGGAAAGGAGGGACCAGGATACACCATTAGAATTAATAAAGGTGGCCGTGGAGCAACGGAAGGAAAAAAGAAAAGAATGAGTACTAAAGGAAGCCGGGAATCTCAAACGGGACTTAGCAGCGAATAGATTCAGCTTGGGGTAGGGGCCCTTTTTGAAGGGACATGGGGGTTGGGTATAAAGACGACATCGCAAGAAACTCGTAAAGAAAAAAAACACTCACAGCGAGCGGAATCAACCCGTACATCTCAACCGCGATAAAAACAGAGTTAAGCGGAGCTCAAGGGGATCGAGCGACCCAACCTCGGGAATGGCTCCCAAGGCCTAGAAAGGTAAAATCTAACCACAAATTACCCAGGTGGGGGGTTGAGGTAAATCCATACTTTCAAACGACAAGCCAAATGCACAAGCGTAAAAAAGTATACAATTCAGGCCAGAAAGGTGTCTCTGCTCAAAAAGAAAAAGAACCAGTAAAAAAAATAAAAGCCAAACCCTTGCATCGAAGAATAAAGGAGGGAGAGAGGACATTAAAAAAGCTTGAAGTACGACATCTTTGGACAAGAAAACGCGATTAGAAAGGAACGGAAACAGAGCATTATCTTCGCACTCATGCCTTCTTCCGGGGGACCGGCGACAGCGCTCTGAAGAAAAAGAAAGGCAGGAGAATCACCCAGGGATGGATGTCCAGTGCCAGAAAAAAATCAATCCTCCAGAAGGAGGAGCGATCGTTAATGCAAACTCCTACGGGGGGAAGGGGAAAGATCTAAATCAAAACACAGTTTACGTGAGAGCACCACTTCCCCATAGAATCCGATGCCAAGAGCAAGGAAACAGAAACAACCGCCGAGAGAAGCTGGGTGAGAACAGTACCCAAGTGGGTCATGTGGAACCTATTACAGGGAATAGATACGAACGATGGGGAAAGAGAAGAACAACACCCAACTGAGGAGGAGAAAGAAAGAGAAAAGGAGGCCTAGGTGAGGGGGGAGATTTAAAACGATGCTGAAGGAGGTCAAAAAAGAAAAAATTGTGGAAGGACTCAACAAGCGGGGATTTTTTTCAGCCAAAAGATTGGGGGGGACAAAGGGTATGCATATTGTGGAAGTGGGGAAAGAAGAGGGACCTACGGAGTGCCGGGGATGTCCAGAAGAGACAACTGGGGGGAGTTCCCTAGGATTACCGGGGGCGGCGAAGGCGGTATTGGATTTTTTGAGGGGAAAAGGGGGGGGGGGTAGACCCAGGGGTCGCGGTGACTTTTCAGGTCCGGGAGCGCTCTGTCTGGGGAGAGACAGTTGAGGAGATCGGATGCCTGCGAGGGCAGGGGTTTGCGATGCGCAGAGTGTGACAAAAATGGTTACGGGGACCGTTTTCAAAAAAGCGTAGGCTCTTGGCATAAGGGGTCTGATGACCGGAGATGTGCGGGAGGGACGGTGATCGTTCTGGGGGGGGGAGAAGAGGGAAACCATTAATGGGGGGTCGCATGTCTCTGGAAGGGAGGAGAAGGGGCTCCTGGGCTGGGGGAAAAAAATGTTTTCTAAGTTTGAGGGAGGGGAAGACTATGGGGATGGGAATGGTAGGCACCTTAAAGAGGGGGGGCTTTGGACTGGAAAGGGTGGGAGCGAGAAAAGGATCTTCCGAGGGGAAATGGTGAGGAGAGAGGGCGCTGATGGAGACCAGTTATGTCAAAAAGGCGGGCGTAGGAGAAGTTTTGATCCGAAAAAGGTGGTTGGGATATGCGATAGGTGACCCAACAAGAGGGGGAAAAAGGCAAACCTAAAAGGAGGAGCGAAACGTCCCTCCTGCGGGGGGTTTGAGGGGAAGAAAGGAGGAATTTCTATATAAATAGGGCCTAACGCGACTGTCAGTTTCCAGTGCCCCTTTTCCTAAAAGGGACCCGGGGCCGTCCTGGAAGGAAAAGAACGAGTTCGGGTCCTGTAAAAAAGAGAATCAGGAAGAAGTCAGGAAGGGGGGGTTGCAACTGGCTCCAGGGGGGGGGAGTTGGGCCTAGAGAAGGATAAGGCCTGGGATATTACATTTGAGGGCACAGGTACTAAAAAGGGGGACAAGGAAGGTTTCTGTAAGGAGTTTGAGGGAAGACAGATTAGGAGAGATGGGGGGTTTTCAAATAACAGGGACAAAAAGATGCAACGCATATGGGGGAAATTCTGTAAGACCGGAAACGACAAAGCTAGGCGACGCGGGTCGGTCCTTTGCCAAAGGGGGGTGCTGGGGGTTGCCTATTGGACCCAGGGGTGAAGAGGTTCTCTGTGGGAAAAAAAGAAGGAGTTTCGTTGGGAGTTCTGTACTTTCAAAGGGATGTTTAAACATTAAGGGGGGCGAACTTAGGATGACAGCGGGTGCGGGAGGGAGGATAGAAGGGACATGGGAAGACGAGTCAGAGGGGGAAGGACCGTTGTGAATTAAAAAAAAGAGTGACAAATGCTCGAATCCACAGGAGGAAAAAATGTAGACAGGAATGCAGGACGTCCTCTGTGGTTTAAAAAAGCCCCCAATTTCAGGGGGGCAGTCCGTTTGGGGTAGAGACGACCCTTGGAAAATTCGAACAGTTTCTGGAAGGGAGGAGATATCGGGGGCATATCTCTGGGACAGACCAGTTAAGACAAAAAAAAGGAGGAGCCTTCACAACAAAGCCTCGGGAGCTAATCTTAACGTATGAGAAGGGAACCCATTTGAAAAAAGAAAACGACCTCAAGATTTGGGGAAAGAACCGTTACTAAGGGGGGACTATACGAAGAGGGAAGCGATCGTGTCGGGTATGTGGGTTAAGGCGGGAAAGCGCAGAGGGGGGATTCTTATTAAAAAAAAAAAAAGGAAAAATATCGGCGGCCGGCGAGGGGGAGAGAAGGCAAGTAAGGACGTTACGGAGGTACTTGGGGGGTTACGAAGGGGGTATGATGTCTTCAAAGCCCGCGGAGCATGTCACACCTTTGAATTGGCCGCGGCACCAAAGGGAAGAGAAATTATCTATCCTAGGGAGAATTTCGAAGCAGGAGTCTAATGCGAATGCTTCGAGAAGTTGGAAAAAGGGGGGCCGACAGGACGGGGGCTTTCGTAGGGGAATCGAGCGGCAAGAAAAGGACGATTTTGGGGAGGTCCGAGTGTCAGAACGAAGAAAACCGCTCCGCAGTGTAACTGGGGAAAGGTGGGCGGCACTTTTGGAACAAGGGCGCATATGTGAATGTAAAAAAAAGTTGGACTTGCGGAGAAGGAAAATGATCCAGGGGGAAGAGATCTATATAGGGGGGGGAGGAGGTAGACTCTGATCTCCCAGGGATTACTAACGGGGGAAAAACACCTGGGGGAGAATGTACTAGGCGAAGAAAATTTAGAAATTAACAAAGCACCCTCAGGTTTTGGGGGGTGGGCAAGCGCGCGGTTGAAGAATAGGAGCAAGAAACGACTGATCTACAACAAAAAAAACCCAACCTGAGGGGAAAAAAAGAGAGGGGTCGGAACAGAGCTAACTTGGGCCAAAAGAACGGAGGCTGACAATGCGAAATTTCGCAAGCGTCCTCTAAAAAAAAAGGTGAGAGAACGTAGGTGGTAAAAGATGGACGATCAGCACAAAAAAAGAATAGAAGAGAGTCTGTTTCTCCTTTGGGGACGGAGAGGGAAGCAGTTGTGGAACTCAATGCGGCAGCAGTTGGCAAAAGACGAAATAAGAGAAAAAAGAAATGCGGGGGGAAGGGGGCCGGGAAAGAGGTAAACTTCAAACAAGAAAAGGTGCGCTCTTTCCATTACGGAGGCGAGGGAAAAAAGTCGCATTCATGGCGAAGAAGTGGTCAATTCGACTGACTGGGGACTTCCTTCGCGTGAAGGGAAGGGAATGAAAAGACAGGTAGCACTGACGCGTTAAAGGCACGCACTCTGTTTTCTTAATGAAAAAATTGCAAATGGCAAAATCCCATGTAACCAAAAGGGGACGAATAGGCCTAAAAGGAATAGTATCTCTGAAAAATCTACGATGGGGGGGAGGTTTGTGGGGGGAATCGATAGTGGAAACCGGCAAAGGTCCCACCAACCACATCCTCAAAAAGGAAAGAGCGATTCAAAGAGTTAGAGGAAGCCAAATCGATCGGGTTGTGAAAGAGAAGGACAAAGGCGTTTTTCAAATGCAAGAGACCCGTTAAGACTTAGACCGACCGAGGAAGAAACGCCCTTTGGAATTGCGCAAAAGTTTTAGGAGGGGGCTTAAAGTCTGTTCCAGATAGGTTAAATATATCGAGAAGGAATTTAGCAAGGGAAAGGAAATGTTGCTAAAAAGGGAAGGAGCCCTAAAACTAGGGAAAATTTAGCCTTGGGGGGGGAGGACGAAAATTCGACGGGAGACGAAGGGTCTCATTGGATCAGCAACTGGAACAACCAAAATCAAAAAGGGGGAAAATTCTGTAGGCACATATCGGCAGCAGGGAACCCCTCAAGGGACTTAAGAAGTAGAGCCCTATCGAACCCGTTAAAGTGGGGAAAAAAATCGTAGGAAAATAATTGTAGGCACGTAAAAGAGGAAAAAAGGACAAGATAAAACGGGTGAAAAAAAACTTACAAATAGGGGGGGAATACGGCCAAAGCGAGAGCTTCTGCTAAGTTTGGCAAGATAGGAGTGACAATGAACCGTCGGCGTGCAGTTGAAGGTCAGGGGGGGAAGTGCGTACAACACCGCTATTCCGGAGGGGGAAATGCCGAAAAGCACTTACAGCTAGAAAAAAAGGGAAGGTGGAACCGTAACACTGTCAGAAGATTCCAGACGAAAATCGAAGGAAAGCCGGCGGAGTAGGCAGAAAACAACCATGAGGGGGAATTTATATGGAGAGTGAGATCTTGGGACACAGTCTGCAAAGGGAGGGTAAGGGGGAATCAAAGATAAGAATGATTTTTCATTGAGAAAGGGAGTGTGAAAACTACCTTCTGTGAGGGAGGTCAATACGGAAGGGGAGACGCACTCTCTCAAAACTGCCTTCAACAGAAGAGCTATCGATAATAGGAAAATTTTGATAAAAATGGGGACAGATTGTGTCTCCCCTACGCGGGAAGAGGGGGCAAAAAAACCATCGATCCAAAAAAAACGAAGCCGAACGCGGAAGGAAGAAGGAAATCATCGCAAACGCGAGAGCACCATAGGCCCGCTTCAAGGTCAAAAGGAATCTCGCCCACCTAGAGAAGAACCAAGAAAGGACATGTCAGCGCAGATAACATCAAAAAAAAAGGAAAACCATATGATCAGCCTCAATTCAGGAAAAAAAGAAAGAAAGAATTCCTCGCGTCGCCCGAGCAAAAAACAACAAAAGAGAAAAAAGAACCAGAAACAGAACAATTCACAACCCTCAAAAGAAACAAGATCCCTCATAAAAGAAAAGAAGAAAGAAAGAAAGTCAGGAAAAAACGCGCAAAGCGAAAACACGCATCTCGCAGGTCACACTCCTGAATTAGAGATCTCCGCGCCGAGGGAAGAATAAGGCTAAAGCGAGGAAAGAAAGAATGCAAAACAAAGAAAAAAGGGGATCCACAGTGAAGCAAGCCAATCCTAAAACCGGGATCCTATCTAGGAGGGGGGGGGGGTAAATCGGTAATACTAAAAAAAAATCAAATGATGAATCCATTCTGGGGAGGCCCTTCCCCCCACGGAGGGGGGACGACAGGATGAAAAGAACACTCCCATCTGCATAACGCTGGACCAAAGAGGAAACAGAACCGTAAACACTCCTCCGAGGGAAAGCAAGGAAAACAATGTAGACCGCTCCTCATGGAAGAGATCACCCTCGCAG
>Ga0179591_1312130_pt1 | contig 14192 bp, 8 predicted proteins | sample CZOMad2_1_08_16f_FD_182891 | JGI IMG/M metagenome (GOLD analysis project Ga0179591, IMG submission 182891) | Vadose zone soil fungal communities from Angelo Coast Range Reserve, California, USA - CZOMad2_1_08_16fungal (PacBio error correction) | ecosystem: Environmental > Terrestrial > Soil >...
ATTTCGAAAGAGGAAAAGGGGGAACAAACGCCACTGCGTACGCGTTGCGGCACCCCCTTTTCTAAAAACGGGGCCTGTCTCGAGAAAAGCGGAGCTTCTCTGACCTAGAGGGGGAACGTCGCTGCGTTGAATTAAGAGAGCCTCGTTCGCCTTAGTGAGGAAGGCTGGGAAATGGACGAAACAATACGCTGTGCAGGCTGCGCAGACCAGAATTGTGGTCCGAATCTGATGAAGGGAGACGCTGTTCACGGGAGGGATCGACGGAACGCACAGGGAAAGACCGACTGAGGAGCGGGGCGCCGTTTCCAACGATGAGTGGCTGTGAACACGAGTAAAAGAACACATCCGAAAAGAGACCGGGGTCCCTTACTGATCAGTGGGAAAAAAACCTCAAATAACGGTCACGCAAAAATCAGGAAAAGCATGCAGGATGCAGCTGGTTAAAAAAGGAATCAGACGAGAGCTGGAACGGCTGCGAAGCACACGATGCGGGAAAAAGGGGGGGATGGGCGAAAAGTCAGAATGACTCCGGTCCGAACGTAATGGGGAAGAAAAAAGGGCTTCCGCGACTCTCGGTGGCCGGCCGGCACCAGATAACGGAGGGAAGAAAACCAACCCAGGGAAGAATTCACGCGTAATCATGGCCGCGGCTGCTGGCAAAACCTTAAATGCGATTTCCCAAGAAAAGAGGGGAGGTAGGAAATCCGCTCGGCAACCGGAGTATGGTCCAAGCAAAGAGTGTTCGCGAGAAAAGGAAAGACCGGTCGGTTGGTCCCCCCACAAGGCGGCATGAGATCGTCAGAAGATCTTAGGGGGAAAGTCTGATGGTAGCGGGAAGACTGGGGAGTTTGCTCCGGGGCGCATGAGGTCATCCATGGAAATAACTCTACGGGGGCAAAAAGGGAACCTTGAGCGCCCGCAGCCAAGTGAAGAGGTAAGACAGTCACATGGTGTGTCAATGCGCGGGGGAAAAAACCCGTTGAGTGGGGACAAGGGGACGATAAAACGACAGGCCCGCCTATAGGAGGCGCCCTAAAGAGGGGTCGGCGTCACTTGCATGTGACAGGATGTAGCAGGGGGACGGTACTGGGTAGACGATCCTTATATGTCGGGGAAGAGTATTTCTAGGAACCAGGAAAAAAGGGGGATCCCGGTTCGCAGAGTAAAGACAAGCAAGAAAAGAAGCTGAGCATGGAGGAACTAAAGGAGTTTTGAGGGACGTCTTGTTGGGGGGAAAGCCTGCATCGTCGCTGACCAGCCACTGGAGTGGGCAGGGGTGTTGAAAGAGAATCAGCGGCGGACTAAATTTCTGGGGCCTCGGCCCGAGGAAAGAATAACACACATGAGAACGAGGCAGGCCTATCCTGTATAGTTGGGCAAAGGGCCGGTTGAACGCGGTAGATCAACGTCGAAGCGTCAAACAAAAAAAACCGGTGGACGGCTACGCCCCGACGACACGGTGGAAGGAACGGGGTCTCTTGGGACCGCTGGGGGGTTTACTCTCCGATCGGGAAAAAAATTCATGTGCGAAAACGGTGGGAAATTGGATCACGGAATTCCTAAAGACACGGTCTACCAGAAAAATGGAAAAAACCAGCTATCACCGCAAGCTCACAAAAAGGGCCCAACAAGGGATGCTGTAGGGGGCACGATGTATTAGAACTACATAATGAATGGGAAGAGGGAGGAGGAAGCTCACCACCTAGAGGAGGATTCCGAGAAAAACTGTTCATCCTCCCGAACGGGGGGGAGGGGGGGTCCACCGAACCTCTGAAGACAAGTATTACTACTAAGGAACGAAAAGGAGACTGCGCTCAACGCTGCCGGGAGACCTCTCCCTCAGGATGAGGGGATCCCTCCGCCTAATCAGGAGCAACGAACCACAAGTAGTATTACCTGATGAGGGTCTTAGTCCATTACAGGCAAGTTTAAGGAGAGAAGTTTTCAAGCCGGGATTTCCGATTAAGGATTACGTTGTAAATCTCGGACATCTCACGCGGACGGCCGAGACTTTCCGTTAGAAGCAAAGGGGAGAGAGGAATGTCCGCGCTGCCTAAGGAGATGTCTATCTCCTCTGAGAATAGGGCGAGGCTTTAAAAGAAATGGGGGTCAGCTCCGATGAGGGAAATTCATATTGGGACTGAAACCCTCCTGAGACAGACCTAGCCATATAGAAGTAACCTCAAGTAAGATAAACTATAGAAGCTCCTCCGCCGGAGCAGGGCGAAAATCACCAGAAGGGAGAGGAGAGATGAGATGCTGCCTACAGCTCTTCTTCACGGGAGGTTTGGTCGTCGTCCTTTCTTTGCATCTAGAGAAAAAAAAACAACTTGTAGAGAAGAATAGAGGTCAAAGAAGAACGCACCCGCACCGGTTTTAGCTGGCAATTGGTACAGGCAGACGAGTAAGGAAGGACGCACATACTCCTGGGAGCTGTACTGGGCAGAAAAAAAAACTCAACGGAGTCGCCGCTATTCTAATTCCTTCAAGAGAGAGGGGAGAGATGGCTGGACGAGGGCGGCAACTTAGAAGGATCAATGATACAGAGCTGACAAGAAGGTCAGGAAAGGGGTCTTGTGCTAGACGCCTATGGACGAGGGATCGACGAATTGCTGATCCAGAGACGCAGCCGCGGTCGCGTAAGATCACGGAAAGGAGGGGATGCCGCGTATCTTTCGCGGGAGAAGTAACCGTAATCTACGGTCTCATCTTTCAACCGGAAAAGTAAAGTTGGCAGTAACTAAGGGCTTCTCAATCTGAAGAGAGTCGTCTTCTATACCGAAATGTTCGTGTCTATGGCGGGGTGAAGACCTCCTCGAACTCAAGGGAAAAAGGAGGACAAGAAAAGAGAAAAAAGTCAGCGATTTTAAGCGAGAAGTAGGGCACTTTTCGAGAAGTCGATTACAGCACTTCGCTTTTCGGGGAACTTTAAAGTAATGAAATTGAGACTTCGGGGGGGTAAAAAGGGAAGGAAGAGGACTCATCCGCTGTGGTGAAGAGTAATCCTAAGAGGAAAGACAAGGCGTGGATTGTGTTAAGAAGACAATCAAAGCACTAACGGGTGAGAAAAGGTGTCTCGAGGTTGAGAGGGTAGGTTGACGTCCAGTATGAAAAACTTTGACGCACGAGGCAAGAACCTCTTCTGGAAGAATAAGAACAATGACTTACAGCGTTTCTCAAGGGAGCTTAACCAACCACCGATAAGGCAAGACAGGAAAAATGATCTTCACGCCTGGGAGGGTCAGTGCGGGAAGGACGGGAAACGTATGGTGCGAAGGAAAAAAGTTAGAAGTTGCTGGCGCTCAAAAAATTGCAAAAGGCAGGAGAGGGAATGCCAAAAGATTGCAAAAAGGCCCTATTGGTAGAGAAAAGCTTGGAACCATTAATTCTTCAAGACGATGCGAAAAGAGAGGGGCTGAACACCAGGCAGGAAAATTAAAGTGGCGGTCAGATGAGGACGTCACAAAAGACGGCCCAACAAGGCCCGAGGAAAAAAAAACATTCTCATTGCGAGAAAATTTATGCTCTTCTAAGGAAAAAGTGGGGGAGATCAGAGAGAACGGGGACCATCTTGGGGCTCAATAAGGATCTCCCTATCTCCATCCTCCTTTGCGAGAGCCAGCCAGTTCACATGGCCTTAGGGAAGGAAGGGAAAAAGTAGATTGCTCAAGGATATATACCATGCGGGTAGTTTTAAAACGAAGACTTTTTACCGACAAGGGTTGTCTACTCTATTTCAAAGAGGAGATCGTGAAGTTGCGGGCGAGGGAAGAGGCACGAAGGGGGACCCGTATCGTGAGGTCCATATCAAAGGCCAACGCTAAAAAGGGCTTAGCGACCATCTCAATAGAAGGGGGCAGATACCCAATCTGCCATCCGCAGTGTGACAGCGACCAAAACCCGGTTTGTATCATCCGACGACGCGTGCTTACCACTCCTTTCTATCGGGGGGGGAAGAAAAGACGTCCACCGCGGTCTTCTGTAATCAGTCCTTGGAACATGAGAAAGGAGCCCGTCCACTGGGACTGGACAGTGACGAGGTTAAGTAGTACAAGAAGTCTCGCAGAGAGGGAACCACCGTAACAGAAAGAAAGGTACCAGGTGATCGCTCACCTTCCGCGCGGAAACGGAAAAAGAAAGCTCGGCATCTGTTCGCTCCGCGCATCAAAAAGAGCAGCGCGGACCGGGGGTTCCGGGAGGCGAGCTTGTCGCCCTAGTCGGAGAAGAAGCAGAGGTTGACACAGGATCATCCTGCATAGGTAATAAGGGAAGAAAAACCTGATTTGCGGTGGTCGCGTACCACAGAAAAAGGAAAGGACAAGGGGCTTGGGGAGGGCGATCAAAGATTATAAAACGTCCGTGGACCGGGGACGAGGAAAAAGACAGGTCGTTTGAAACAGTCTAAAAGGGGACATACGATTTCGACCGAAAAGAAGAAAAGCGGATCAATAGGGGGCGGAACCACATGCAAAGGGAGTGTAGCATGCAAAAAAAGTGTAGAAAAGCCGCCCCGAGTTGGTTAACACTACAAAAGGCGGCGTATCACGATCACTCAGTCCGGAAAGGCCCACAGGTTCAGCACTAAACATCGGGAGGAGGGAAACGACCGGGTCTAAAAATCTTTTACAGGGGAAAAGAGGGGGAGTCGTGGAGACAGGTAACCACTGAAACTAGTTCAAGATCTCTCAACAACACAAAGGGATATAATAGGGCGAAAGTTAAGGTTCCAAAAGGAAGAAAAAACTGTTGCTTGTCAGAATCATGGGGAGAAGGGGGGGGGGGAAAGGGGACTCTACCGCGAAAAGAAGGTAAAACGGAAACTGGGGATGCCCGGCTGGGGCTTTTGATAAATCCTGTTCGCTCTTCGCCAAAAAGACTCAGTTCGTGGGAAAAACGTGACGGCAGCGCTTGCGCCACTCTTTAGCACCGGGAATTTTGTTCCTTTATGAATGGCAGGGACTACCACTGGGAGTAAAAATCGAAAAAAGGAAACGCGACTGTTTTCACCACGAGATAACGCTCACTTTTGAAAGAGTGTCGGTTTCTCCGAGGGAGAAACATCTAAAAATGAACCGTGGCAAAGACGCCAAGAGATTAGAACGACAAAAAAAAACGAAGTTACAACATCATGGATGCCTGTGGGAAACATCCATCTGATATAAGTGGAAACCAGGAAGGAAGTATGCGCACACGATGCGAAGGTGAAAGGGGTATGCAACACCCATGGCAGGAAGTTACCGTAAGAATCACGGGGAGGGTCTGCGCATGCGTGTCACAACCGCGACTTCTCTGTGAAGGAGGAAGACTTGTATCATGGAAAGAAAAACCGGCAAGTACGTCCCTCAAAATCAGTGCTGGCTGGCAAGATTATCCGATCCCAGCCAAAGCAAGTAGATTTCCGACATCCTCTCGGTCAAAGAGACATGGTAAAAGCAGGACTCAAAAGGCCCCGTTCGGTTGAAACCAACCCACGGCGTGGGGGGTGTGTCAATATCGCAACGGGGAAGATGCGACTTCTGTTTGTCAAGGAAGAAAAAGGGCTTTCGCGTTGCAGAAAGGGTCACGGGCATTTTACCGAACCGCCTAACGTATAAAAAAAAAGGGTGCCCCTGTTTTCGGCGAAGGAGTATGAATTGAATAGACTAATGACCCCACGAGGGGGAGAGAGGATAGACCAACAAAAAGGGGGCTTTAGACCGGTGTGAGTAACACCGACGTCCTTGGGCCCTAGAGGCCCTATGTCCCGCAGTCAACAAGTCTAGGTTTCGAGGGGAAATCCCTGGCCCGTCTTTGTGACGACAGACAGTCGGAGAGGAGGATTCGAGAAGTCTACGGAGGGTCAATAGGGCGAGGCAAGGGGAGCTTGATCTCCAACGCTCAAAAGGAATCATACCAAAGATCCACTAAGGAAATTGCAAGTATCGGAAAAAAAGGAAAGTTTGGATGGCGGGGGGGGGAAAAAGGAAAATCGTCGCTGGAAAAGACATCTGGGGGGCCGGCATGGTTTTGCAATCTAGTGGGAACTACTGCTTCTGAGATCCTGGGGACCGAGGACTTAGCCGACGGACCAAAAAAAAAGAAAAAAGTCCGATCCTGGGAAAACCCGGCAAAAAAATATTTGATCAACGGCCGTCTCACAAGGAAACCCGTGCCGGGACGGAGGAAAAAAAGGGAAAGCGTGCCTGTCTCCTGAGGGAAAGGGAGGGGTGTAACGCAAAGCGGATCCCTGAAAAAGAGTGAGGGACTTACGGCGGCAAAAGGTGGGGAGACGCCCTCTTTCGTTCCCGGGGCTGGAAAGAGAACTGTGCCATTAGGCAAAAAGAGAGAAAAAAGGAGTATACTTGATGCAGAAAAAAAAAACTCTGCGGGGTGCGCGGTGATTGACCAAACCTGAAAAAGATGAAGGGGCGTGCCTCGAGGGGGGGGGTGGAGCTCACAAGAGAAGTCTTCATCTGCCTTCAAACTGGATCAACATTAAGGACTTTTTTCAAAAAAGGAGGGAAAAACCGTACAGACACGCTTCGACACTTGCAAGAAAGAGGGTGGAACCACAAATTCCGGAAAAGGCTCCTCTACTTGATTTCGAGTAGGGACTAAGAAAAAGATAACCTGTAAACGACGAGGGGGAGAAGAGGCCGCGCCGACAGATTAATGCGACTAAAGTACCGCGTTAGGGAAGGGCAATCCGGACGGTCCCGCTCTAAAAAAAAGGATTTTACTTATCTAAAGGATAGATAGCTGCCATAAATAACTATCAGGAAGAGGAGGGAAACGACCCAAAGAGGCTGCGTAGGGGAAGGTTCGGACGAGGCCAAGAATAGCGAGACAATGGCCAAAAAAGCTTTATTTGGTCGCAGATCCAGGAATTCCCTGAAGGGGGAGAAACTCGTCCTGAGACAAGCCAAGCTTCACCCTCTCGCATGAGTCTCAGCTCAAGAAGAGAAAGACCTCAAGTGAGCTAAAGAAGACCAGAAAGAGATAGCCGGTAGGAGTTCGCCTTAGCTTGCCAGCGTGAGGAAGGACGCTCGGCTGCCACCTAAAGCAAGGGGGGCGGGCGTCTCTTTATGATTTTAACAAGAGTCAGCAACAACAAACGGAGGAGGAGGGGGGGATATATATTGGAACGACAGAGAGCCCTATTTATCTCGGTGGCAGCCGAGAATGGAACACATGAAAGAGGAAGGACTCCCCTACGACGCTCCGGGAATTTTCAAAAGAGGAAGCTGATTAAGCCGCTAATTCATCATGAATAACCATGAGGAGATATTTTCTAGCTGTAATCAGGGAGGGCAAAACCTCGCAATTCACAATGCAGCAAAGAGGAACCATAAGTTCAGAATTCGTCCACGCACGTTGGGACATTCTCTACGAAGGGCAATCCAGTCACTCCTCGAAAAAAACGTGAAAAGGGAGCCTTCCTTAGTCTTCAGGGCGACCATTCCGGATAAGTCACCTTCATCTATAATCTACAGGGGGGAAGAGACTTGCCCGGCACCTCAAGGAGGAACTGCGCTCGCAGGCGAGGTAGACCGTCATCTAGAGGAAACGGAAATACTACTTCCTTCTTGTGACGGGGGAGGATATCTCGGATATCCCCCCCCCCTTCTAACCTTCAGGAAGAGGAAGGTGCGCCTAAAAGCGAGAGGTAAGAGACGTCGGCAAGAATGTCTAGGAAGAAAGAAGCGACTTTCTTTCAGTCTTCGGTGGAAAAAAAGTTAAAAGAAATGAAACCTGAAAAAAAGGGGCGGTGGAGGGTTCAAGGGGAAGATGACGGACATCGTCGGGGTGGGGTTAGCTGAAAAAGAAAAGACGCACCAAATGACGATTAATGGGGTAACCAGCAAAGCGTAAAGAAAGGGTTGTTCATCAAGAATAGTTGGGAAGGTAAAAAGAACTCGATGGGAAAGGGTCTGACTTCTCAACGTTCTGTCACTTTAAATAGGCGAGAAAAGAAAGAGTGCTGGCCCCGTAGTCGCACAACTGAAGAGTGTTCTAAGGGCGGAAGAAAACAGAGGGACTCATCGAGCACACCTGTTAATCGCAAAAAAAATCGGTGCGTTAACTCCGTACCCTGGGACTCGGAGTTGACCCATACTCAGGGAGCAAAAAAGGGGGGGAAAAACGCCAGGATCGTGAACATTCCCTGGGGTCACGTGGGCAAAAAGCTGAACCTATTTCGGAGCCGCCGTAGCGAAAGCTAAAAAAACCGGAAAAGGGAAAAAAAGTAGACAGAGACTATTACTTTTCAGAAAAAAAAAACTTCAAACTCTGAAGGGTCCCGAACGAAACTCAGCTTGCTAGGGTTGTGGCTCGAGAAGGGTTCTCACAAAAAAGTTGGGAGAAAAGCTGCTTCCCTTGTAAGAGAACATTTTGTCCCCAAGAAGAAGCAGGATCTGAAAAAAACAATCAAAAGCTGGAACAAACCGCGCAGTCCCGTCTGAAAAAAACTTAACAAACCTAGAAAAAAAAAATCATAGTTAATTCGGAGGAAAAGGGGGAATGGCCCCAATGTTCACCGAAAAAAGGTTTGTCACTAAAGGCCACAGCAAAGGTCGTGGATATCACTTTTAGCGGTGCCAGGAAAATTAAGATCGGTTTCCCAACGTAGAGGGGGGGAGGGGGTAGGATCAACATGCAAAAAACTGAGAAAACGTGCCCTCAACCCAAGCACGAGAGGAATCCGCGATCTGTTCCGCAATGTTGGGAACCACCGGGGTCAATGCACAAAGATCCTGCTTTTCTGGCATGAGAAAGAGGAAAGGGAAAAAGGGGGTAGCAGTATGTGGAACAGACGCAAAAAAACAGAGGGAGCGGGAATCGCGGGCGCAGCGAAAAGACACCTTGACCGGGCTTTAACGGGTATCCAAAGATGATCCATCTGCAAAGGAAAAAAGGGGAGACGGAGTGACCGCATGATCAGGTGCCAGGGAAGGAGGTCCTCTCGCACGGGGAGTCAAAGACACCAGATGATCAACGCTAATATCGGTACCGAGGCAAGACTTGTCTAAACAGCGCTCATCAGAGAAAAATGCGCAATTTTTCAACAGACATCCTGAAGAGGGAAAAAGAAGGGAGTTTTGAAAAGGATTTGCGTTTGTCCGACCCAGCTGAAGGGGAAAGGGGACGCCACAGTTTGTGCGCGATCGAGAGAAGTCTAAGCCACGTCATCGGTGCAAAAGGAGGCAGTCTCTCCTGTCGTAAAAGGGGTCGACTAAGAAACGACGCGAACCATAGGGGGGGGTGCGATCAAAGATCGTCTTACCCAAGAAGAATAAGGGGCTCATCAATGCACACGCGTCCAAGATGTCGGAACATCCAAGACCGATGCGCTCGTAAAGAGCGTATCACGAAAAGGCGCACAAAAAGCATTTCATCACACATCGCTGGGGCGAGGAAGTCAAAAAAGGACGCTGACCTCAACATTTCTCTTTCTCCGAAAAGACTGACCGAGGCGCATCTCCTCACCACACAAGGGAGGTAAGAGAGAGAACTCCGTCAGTGGTTACACCAGGCGCCAAGAACGCAGGGCTTGACGACCTGCCTTTCGTACAGGGCAAACGTCGCTACCACCATCGTCGTGAGAAGGCTGGTCCGGCTTGCACGTTGATCTTGACGAAGAGGGGGAAGGGAAGGGGTGAACGCCCGCCTGCGAGACTACCGGAATGTGGGAAAGAGGGGAGAAAGACCCTTCCTGGGGTCCAGAATCCAGGGGGGGATAAACCCTCTTTTTGCGTTCGAACACCTCCTCTACCTGTTGGGAAAAAGAAGGGGGGATCCTCGCGTGTGCAAAAGGGGAGTTCAATGACAAGGGAAGTGGCGAACATCGCAAAAATCCCAGGCTTGGAGAAAAGAAGGGAGCGACCACCGGAGGAGTGTCACGAGAAAAGGAAGGTACTACATCAAGCGATGCGCTGGTTGAAAACGTTTTTCTCAGCCATCACTCTGGAAGAGGAAAGAGAGAGGCAGAAAGAGGTGAAAAAAGTCATAGGTTTATCAGAAACCGAACACGCCGGAGAAGGGGGGCGAAAATGATTTTCCACCCGAGTACTTCTCGGGGGGGAAGAGAGATTACCGCTGTAGAAGAAAAAGGAACATGCCGGAAAATCTCAGTGGGGGCCGCGGCGCTGGCGCAGAGAAGCCTTCTCCCCGCTCTCCCGCCGGAAAGGGGTATTAAAAAGAAGATCGTAAAAGGGCGAATGGGTAGAAAGAGGAGGGTGGGCGAGACCAGCCCAGGGACCGGTGGAGGGGGTCCAAAAAAACGGTCTTCATGCAGATCGCCCGTCTGCACTTTCTTATTTAGCGGAGATCCGTCGCAGTTTCTCCACTGGGAATAGGGATCACCGCTAAGAGCTTGCAGAGCGGGGACAAAGGCGCTGCACCTCTATCCAATTGATCTCTCTACCTGCCGCACCTGTGAAGGAAAGACGCGGAACTTGCTGTCGGTGAGGGGATTACAGCCGATCCGCCCGGTCCAATAAAGGGACGACCAACATCGGGGTCAAGGGGGGCCTGCCGATTTTCAATCAGAAAAAAGGGCGAAGTAAAAAATATCAGGCGGGAAAAGACACCAATGACCGCTGACGAACGTGGAAAAAGAAGAGGGATCATACAACAAAAAAGCAAGCTAAGGACAGGAGAGGGACCAAAGTCGATTTTGAAATCGGGTGAATACCCTTCAATCTAGCTGACCGCCAGGTCACGGGAAGAGGGGGGGGGGGAAAAACTACAAAAGGCGGCGACGATTCGTGCTCCTGAACCTGAAAAAAGTCCCTACTTGACCACAGCAGCGAGAAAATCCCTATATGTAACCAGGGGGAATTTGAGAAAAGCAAGGTATTGTATCAACTTCCCGGCGAAAGAAAACCGCGTGAGTAAACGACGACACGGCAGGCCATGAAACGTTGGGGGAAGTTCGTATCCCGGGCGGTTTGGTCTCTATCGGGGGAGAACACTCCGCACGGCAGTAGGGAGGAAAAAAAAAATGCGGAAATCTTTGTGCCGCCTAGTTTCAAGGTTCCGCACGTGCTGACAGACTGGAAAGGCCACCCTGGCAAAGCTCCACCATGAAAAGGATGCCCACTCATTTTTCCGTAGGGGAATTTGCGGTCGGGTGAAACCGTAAAGCAGATTCCCTGTCCTCTGATAGGGGCAAACCACAAAAACTCATGCTTCATTCGGTCCGCAAAAGGGGAAGAACCGAAAAAATGAGTACTTGAAAGGGGGAAACACCCCGACAGTCTTTAACGACACGTGAAAAGTGAAAAGAATTTATTCACCCTCGGAGGGCGCGACTTGAAGTTCTATAATTGGGTATCAAAGCACTCTCAGCTCTGGACAACCGACAGGACTAAGTCGCGGGATATAACAGGGGGAGAAGCGACCGTACATCTTCACTAGGCCTCGGTTAAAGGGGGGGCAGGACTGGGTTACTTGCGACCCAGGGGAAATCCGCCTTCGGGGGGTAAAGGAGGGAAAGCTCCCCGTCGCGGCCTAAGATACTACTGCCGCTCGGGGGGGGAGACCCGCGAGGAATTGCGGCTGCCGGGGTAGGAAATCGTGTCAAAACTAATTCCTCGCATCGGAGATCCTCCCAATTCCCTGTTATTTTCATCGATTATGCTCAGTGCGAGGGTTGATCCCTAAGGAAGAGACAACCAGGAACTATGACCGAGGAAGGTCGACGTCAGCTCCTAATAGAGCCTAAAAGGATCGCGCTTTCACTTGCTTTCTTATTGCAAGAGGGAGGAGCGTTCCATTCAAGTGCCCGAAGGGGAGTGCCCGAGATCAGAAAGGGGACAAGGTTGTACTTACTTGGACAGAAAAATCAAGCTCGAAAACAACACTTAGTGAGGGTGAAAAGTATATTTAAAAAGACTACGAAAGACCTGAAAGTTGGCAGCCGAGCTGGCAGGCAAAATGCAAGGAGACAGACGAGGCAGGCCTACGACCGAGGAGAGGTGAACCACGCCACGCAAAAAGGATAGGACGGTAGCATGACGCCCTTGTCGACGATAGGTAAGAGTTCCCGGAGGGGCGCCTCGAATAACAAGCTCATCATGCACAGAAAAGGTACAGGCGCTGTCAAAGCTCCGTTGACGAGGAAGACGACATTGAGAGCACATGCAGCGCCGGAGAGGTAAAGAAATTCTGCCGGCTAGAAGGAAGGTTAGGCTTGTCAGCCAATATAAGGGAAGAGGTAGAAAGTACGTAATCGGAAATTCTAAAATGAAGGAACGCATAGCAGCCGGACGGCGCTGACTGTCGGAGCAGAAGGAAGATCTCCCGACCTAAAGCGTTAGGGGGAAATCAGGAAGCGATCAAGATCGAACTTCAAGTCAGGCGCCGGTCGCCTACTAGGAATAAACTCCTCGTGAAGGGGAAAGGGGGGACCTTCGTCAAAACACGACTGTTCATTTCGGGGAATTAAGTCCTCATGTTCCTGTCAAAGGGAAAAAAGGGTGTAGACCGGCCGATGCGCATCGTCGGGGAGAGTGCCAACAAAAGGAAAAGCCAGTAATCGAGAGTGGTAAACGACACAGCTGCACGACGCCCGAAAAGGGGGGACATGGGGGGGGGGGTCAACGGGAAAGAGGGGAGGGGAGAGCACAGTATGAGAAAAACGGACTGAAAGAAAGAGGAGGAGCAACCGCGTCAGGCCTATGAAACAAGTCAGCGGGGAGAAGGGCGTTAACAGCATTTTACTCAGCGAGCACACCGATTGAGGGCTACCCCCGGGAAACAGGGGAGGTTGAAGAAGGGGAAGGACCATACTTGCAAGAAAAAGGGGCCAACGGATAAATGAACGGAAGCAAAGCTTCCTGGCCTGTGGGCACTTATTCGTTAATTAGAACGGGGTTCTTGCCCGTAATTCTCCAGGAAGTGGCGCGATGCGGAAAAACAGGGACACCGGTAACGTGGGGGGAGGAAATATCACTATGACGGTATTCAACACTACTGACCTCAAAGGAGTCATAAGACCATGCTCCAGCTTGAAGAGAGGGGGGGTTAACGCTCGACGTCAGACGGGGGAGGAGCAGAAGACGAGGTGGTTGAAGGACAGGAATTTTATCCGAAAATGCAAGGACTGCCGGCTAAAATCCTGAAGGAAAGGGAGTCACTCCGGCAAAGCAAGTCTGACGGAAACTAAGGCTCGAAAAAACATCGGATATGGACAAAAAAAACTCTGCGGGTTACTCCGAAGTAAGAAAGGGGTCGGGACTCGAGAGGGGAAGCCCCTCGTGAAGGTCGGCTCATAGTTCGCAGAGGAAAGGTCAAGGGTGCTACCCCTTATCTTTTAAGAAGGAGAAAACGACGGCCGCCAAAAGAAAGCACTAAGCAGACCTCCCGGTAAAATTCAGAAGAATTTGGCAACACGCCAAAGTCGCCAAGAGGGGTACGGGGAAAAATCTCTTGTACAGGAAAAAAATGACGCCGTTACCGGGGCGGGGGGTGGAAACACGGGTCCTCCCCGCGGTCGGCTGGGGGGAATCTGGGATAGTAGCTGAGACGGGGAACACTGTGTCAGGACCGGACTTAAGGAATTTGGGTAAATCGTCATGATCACTCTGCCAAGGGACCCCGAGAGAAAGTGGTGGGGGGGGACCTCATGGAGGAGTCACCGTTCGCGTACGCTGTAAAGAAGATGTAAGGGGCAGGCTCCTGGCGCACTCACCCCGCATGGAAACGACTCATCAGGGAGCGCGGCGATCGGGAGGAAAAGAGCTGTCAATATGGCGATCGTGGAAAAAAAAAGAAGAGGCTGTAATGCACGTTGCGTTACACGGGGGCCGGTGTAGCCGAAACCCAAGAACAGAATCAATTAACGAAAAAAGGGACCTAGAGATGGATGGAGAAAAGATAACAGGGATCCAGAAGAGGGAACTCAGCTCGCTGACTCATACTTTTGGGGAAAAGAAGGAGCTACGGCGAATGGAAAAAAAACAAATCTAAAAAAGTTAAACCTGCGGATCAGAGTCGTAAAAGCAGGGGGCGAAAACCATTGAAACATCAAAATTTCACTTGTCGTCCAAGGAAAAATAGTTTAGTCGGGAGCCTACCTAAACGAGAGCCGGGAGGACAAGCACGAGAAGCACGCCGGCCTCCAATAACACACGACGATCGATTTTCCGCTCGGCGTCTATGCAAAACCTCAACAACTTCCAGTGCCCTGGGGTGAAAAAAACACGAAAGGG
>Ga0179591_1322842_pt1 | contig 14189 bp, 13 predicted proteins | sample CZOMad2_1_08_16f_FD_182891 | JGI IMG/M metagenome (GOLD analysis project Ga0179591, IMG submission 182891) | Vadose zone soil fungal communities from Angelo Coast Range Reserve, California, USA - CZOMad2_1_08_16fungal (PacBio error correction) | ecosystem: Environmental > Terrestrial > Soil >...
ACCGATCTGCGATAAATGATTCAGCCTTTGCATTAAAGCGGTCATGACGCAGAAAAAAAAGAAAGAAGCAACAGAGCAAACGATACCGCCAGGAAAGCGTGAAGCTACACTCTAACAAAGCAAAAAAGCTCCCATCAAAAGAAACGAAGAAATTCGATGCAACCAATCCAGAAAGTGCGCCGAAAGCCAGCATCCAGGAAACCCGCCTGACCAAGGATGGTCAGGGGTCAAAGAGATCGTTTAATGCGGAGGACCGACCAAATCAAAAAAAAGTCAACTGCAAGCTGAATCCGAAACCTTCCTCTCAGGCGGCGGGGAGGGGGACCTAATTCTTCGGAGGGGTCCTAAACAAACTCGGATTTTCCGAAGGAAAAATACGAATATAGAGCAATTGACCCACAAAAGCTTTGCTAGGTAGGGTACCGCAACTATGTCACTTTGCCCTACGGATAGGTGGGGGGGGGCAAAACTTCCTTGGGAAAAAGGAGAAGGGGGAACGAAGAGGGGGAAGGGGCTGAAGCACTTAATTGACTCTCCAAACCATGCTGAACCAGATACTGCAACTTACGAGCTGGCTGATCGAGTGTCACGTCTTCAAACCCACCGACTGGGGAGGGGCAAAGGCCCGCCAAGAAACAATACGAAAACCGCCATGTGTCTTTGGCACAGAAATCACCCATGAAGGGTTCCTGGTCAGCTGCGTGGGGGAGGGTTGGGCCGGCACCCTCGAAAAAGAGCGCATCTTTTCCAGGGAGGGAAGATGGAGAGCAAAACAGAAATCGGCGAAGCCCTGCGCGCTTCTGGCAAGGTGATTGGGGCGACCGGCAACAGCAAAGACCCTTGGCGTCCCAGTTCCCCGTCTGAGCGATGAAGAGTGCAACCTGTCCGGAGGCGGTGTTTTCCTGACGAAGTGAAGAAGGGTGACCCAAATTTGCTTTCAGGTGAAAGAGGGGTGGGTTCGAAGGGGGAGTAACACCGTATAAAAAAGAAACGAGGGGAGTGCGGAGCCTTCTATTTGGGGGGGAGATTTTGGGAGCGCGGGTGGAAATCAAGGAGTGGAGACTGCAGGATCCGTGTTCGGGGTGGGGGAGCGGCGCAACGAAGATTTGAATGCCCAAATCCATCAACTCCTCAGGAATAGGCGCCGGAAAAATTTGTATCGGCAGGAAGTCCCTTAAACAGAATCCATTAACAAGGAGGTTCAGCAGCAGCAATATGAGAGAAAAAAAACCGCTTGAACAGAAAAAAAAACCAAAAGCACACAGCAAAACGAGTTTAACTGGAGCGGCTAAATTCTTCAAAGTATTTCCTCCCCACTGTGGTCGTTTTTTTGAGGTCAGGAACCGTCGGGTCCCGGGGGACAGCGCACTTCCTGGTCCGCCCGGAATGTTCTTGGGCATAGAGAGGGGCAGGATGTGGAACGCCCCCGCACGCTGGGCACAGGCGCCGGGGCCTCGGAGAAAGGAGAGACCGGCAGGCACGGATCGGCGGAGCAGCAGACGGGAAGAGGGCCGCCCGGAGCAGTGATCTTCCGGAAGAGAGAGGAGGAAGAGAGAAGTAGCAAGACAAAAGACAATGGAGCCTGGACTCTCGAGGGGAATGTCAGGAGGTCCTGCCTCCGAGGAGCTTAAACATAGCGAATCCAAATCAACCGGCACATAGGCAGTCATCTCTCACGAGAGGAGGCCTGCTACTGATGCTATTTTGTCGAACTGGGCTTCGCCAACACGTCTCTTATTCCGGGAGCCTCATAGTGGGGGCACCTAAAAAGAAGGGCAATTGTGAGAAACGGACCACGTTGGTCCGAATCCCGCGAGGGCACACTAAAAACCAGGCTAACCACACCGGTCTCTTGGGGTCTCCTATGGCTGATCTAGGGACAAAAGGAGGGCCGCGCGCAAAAGTCAAGGAATATCCGGCAGGGCTCAGCTCGGGATTCGCGTGAACAGAGGGGGCCCCTGGAACAGGGGTAAGAGCAATAAGGAACATCCATTCAGAATTGGGGGGCGAAGAGGTTGAGAAGCCGGCACCATGCAACGCCGTTCGAGTAGAAAGGGAGATCTCCAGAGGGTCGGGGAGAGAAAACAGCGCAGCACGGGCCAAGACGTCATAAAAAAAAAAGCAAAGTCGTCAAAGTGTTGGGGGGGCCTGGATTGACACATTTGAGAAAAGTGTCGCCACCTTGGAGAAGACGCGACTGTCCGGAATCTTGGAAAGGGGACCGAAAGGGCCAAGCCACATCAATTGCTTTCGACCCGTTCAAAACTTCGCCAACGGCATGTGAGGAGGGAGGAGATCAAAAGTCGTGCTCGACCAAATGCGGCAGGCCGGGTGAGGGGAAAAACGCTAGACTACGTCATGACGCCGCTGATAGAGCGCCTCATGACATGAAAAAGGGGCGAAAATAGAAAACAGGAGACACGCGAAGAAAAATAAAAGGTTAGCCTGGGGGGAACATTGGCTAACTTAAGACATAACAAATGGCGCCCTAAAAAAAGGGAAGTGGAGAACGTCACTTCTCAAGAAGCCATTGCCGGTTCTCCATAATACGAACGAGAGAGGGCCAATTCCCGGTTTCTCTGTGGTGAAGGAAAAAAAAACGAACCAATGCCAAGGGAACCTCGTCCACCCCCACCCAAAAAAACTGTGCGGGGGAGACTGAAAACCAAAGAAAACGGATGAGGCTGACGAAGAGGTACTTGACTACCTGAATAAAGGAAAAGGCAGGTTCTTAGGGAAATTCACCAAAAAGGAGGCCAACGCGGACATCGCTATTCAGAGAGGTTGCGCAAAGCAAAGAGGCAATTGCTGGCCTGGACCTCCGTTTTGCGATCACCAGATGAGGGGCGGTCTTGGGAGAAGTTGGCGTCGACGAATGTAGTAAAATTTGGAACTCCCCGTTAACGGGGTAAAGTAATTCGGCAAGAGGTCAAACCCCATTTAACAAGGGGGGAATCGGTAGAACGCAGAAGGATCACGGAAGAACGGATCCTCAAGGCCCAATAGTTCATGGCGCCCACTGCGGGCTTCTGCGAAGCGCCGCACGGCGTTCAGGCAGGAAGGGGGAATCAACAGAAGTACCGAACAACGATTTGAAGTACAAAAATGGGCAAAACAGTTGCAAGGTCATGTAGAAAGAGACCAATTGGGGAGAGGCAAAGGTCTCACAAGGATCAATAAACAAAAAGTGTCGCAGGAGCGAATCGAGGAGGGGAGGGCGCGTCCTTGAAGGAAGCATATCGACAAGAACCATCTGGCTAGCATCAAGAGAACTCTTTACAACAACTGAGAAGGGCCGTATCTCACCACAGGTTCTTCATCCCCCTCAGGGGGGTCATGGGGAGGAACTCGCCTCTTAGAAGAGATGATAAGAACCTTCTGTTGAAATCCAGTATCAACATGTCCTAGAGAGCGATCGCTCGACGCCGGATATACTCTTGATCCGATACGGAGAGAGGAACTATTGAAAAAACTATACGTAAAAGAAAAAGGTGAAAGACCTGAACTACCTACGTCGTCGAAAGGTTCTTGCAGGGCTGAGAAAGTCGGCCGAAAATTGAACAAATGCAGATAGAGTGTTCAAACAGAAAAAATGATCTACTGCAAAAAGGGTCTATTGCGGGACTGTCGAATCCCATTATCTCAAAGAGACGGACCGGGGGAGTAGCAAAAGAATCCATCGAAGGGATCTGGGGGTCTTTGTCCGTGATCATGGGAGCGCTTGAGGGCGACGATATCTATAGGATCACGAGATGAGACATTAATAAAAAAAAAAATCGCAATCGCCCTGATACTCTTACTTAGAGACTACGTCACAAGCAATTCGCTAAGGGACCGGATCAGGTTCAAAAACATGTCCCGGATTCTCTCAGAATTCTGGATGGCGTCCTACGCCCACCTTTACGGGAAGAGATCCGGGGAAAGAAGGCTACCTATTAAGGGCGTCCTTCAAAGCTGCTTTGGAGGAGTCAGTAACTAGAATGAGAATCAATTCAAAAAAAGTTCAATGAACACGATCCTTTCAGGAAGGGGGATAATCACGGCTCAAAAAAAAAAAGTTGACTCTCACCGGAGGAATCATGACGAAATTGGCTCGAAGAAAGTGAGAAATCTGGGGGCTGAAAAACTTGGTAGTTTCGGTTTGACTAGAAAAAAAGAGAAACAATCCGAACTCATTTTATTGGCGAGGTAAGCTGTCCAAGTAAGTTCTGGGTTCCCAAGGGCGACCAGGGAAAGTCCTAACTCTTAGTGATCCGACTAGTTAAGCCATAGTGGAAAAATACTAAAAAGAAAGCCGCAGCTCAAAAAAAAAATTCAACAAAAGACCAATCCCGCCATTAGAGAGAGGAGGTGCTGCGAAAAACCTGTCGCCCCTGCGGGAAGAGGAGAGAGAAGCGACACGGGGGCCGAGCAGCAAAGAGGGGGGGAAAATTGACCAGAAAGCCGGGGGGGTCGCCTTCACTATAGAGGTCCAAGGCTGGAAAAAAGGACGACGTAAGCGTAAAAGCGACGGGAAGGACGCCGTTGTCAATGGCTTTGAAAATGGGAAAGAAAAAAACCGTCCAGAAAGAAAAAAACAATTTCTCTCAAGGGGGAAAGGAGCTCTTAGCCGGAGTGAAGGATCGGAGTCTCTTCGTAGGAATGGGGAAGGGAAAAGGGGCCGAGAAAAGCCACGACACTGCAACCCGATCGGGCTATCTGACTTGCCACCGACCATTGCGTTGGGTGAGGTCGAATCCGTCGGAGGCGAACAGAGAAAAAAGCGTCTTTTTTACGTAGGCGAAGGAAGAATGATCAGTACAAGCAACTTAAAAGGAAGCGCGAGGCCAGGCTGGAAAAAAGCAGGAGGTCCTATTGGGAAGAAGGAAAGTTTCTGAGTTTCCCCTATTGCACCACAGACCCGCACCAAGTAAGGCCATGGACGCCCACAGAGCCGCGATCATACGTTAAAGTAATGAACCCTTAGTTACCCCATCGCCAGAGGGTAGTTTCAATTTGTAATTCTCTTGCAGGGGCATTTGCTGGAGGAGGAAACATCCAGAGTGTGGGGAAGAAGGAGTACTAAAGAACAAATAAGAAGACAACATAGCCCTGGGGAGCTATCCTGCTGAAGAGCGTACTTAGAGTCTGGGGGGGTTGACGCTCGATTCAAGCGAGGCCCTATGTCTCATTCGGAAATGGCCGAAACAAGAAGGAGGGGAGAAAACTGCTGGGAATCGAGTCTGCTGGGAACCACATTAAAGGAGGAATAGGTAGCAAGCGGCATCGGATCTTGTGGGGAGATTGGATTGCGGTAGGGGAGGCGCGGGTGGATCTGAGCAGGGAAGGGGAACCTGGCCAGCGCTCTTGAAAAGAAGACAATATGCTTCTCACGGCGGGAACGGAGTAAGGAAAACGGAATACCTTGTTCGCTGTTCTGGGTTACTCAGATCCACCACAAAAGGAGGATATGGAAAGGAGAAAAAAAGCATAAATGTAGGGGAAAGAAGGGAAGTAAGCCGGGTATTCATGAAGATTTCAAGGTCCCAAGAACCATAAGGCACAGCCTATTCGGGAACTGGTCACCAAGGAGGGAAGAGAAATCTAAGAACAAGCAAGAGAGCCAAGCCCTAAAACTCGGAGATAGAGCAGGGAAGCCGAGCATCAGGTGTTCTACCTAAAAAAAAAAGCAGCCAGACAGCATCACCTCCTTCTCACAAGAATTATTTATTGGAGACTCAGGAGAAAAATATTTCTATATATGAGACACAACAATACAGAGCAATCGGAAAAAGAGGGAAAACCTGTGAATCTCGGAGGCGTTTGCCGTCTTGTCTTGACTCTTGAGTCAAGACGACTCAACCACGAGTGAATGGGAAGAAGTGCGGTACCTGAAAGAATAGTAGGTACAATAAAAAGAAAAGGACGAGTGATTGAACAGGCAGGGCTTCACCTCAGAGGGCACTTATCCTTATCTGGGGGTTTTGTCCTTGGGGAGAAAAAGGGGAGTCATAGTTTGAGAATAGGGGAACAGTCTGGTAAGTAAAAACTTGGCCTGGACTCCAACAGGCCTTCTGGACCAACCGAATTTGCACCGCGGGAGGGAAAATGCGTCCTTGATCAGGAACGGCGCCGAATTGTAACCACACCAGCGTGTGACTGGAAAACAAATTTAAAAAACGGGACTGATTCGACCAAAAAAACCGGGGATTGCACGAAGAGCCCACAGATCCTTGTTTCCGGGGGACCATGTTTGGGATGGTGCTTCAGGGCAAAGTCCCAATGAATTCAGCAGAGGAGGGAGCGTCACACCTGCGAAAAGGTCTTAAGAGCTAAGAGGGAGGGGAAGACCCTGCAGCTGGGAGGTTGGCCGGATTGGTTACCTATACACCCTCACAGTAAGTGGCGGAATGCCGAGAGGGATCTGCGAGGGGGGAAGTCGGCACAGGTGCACGAATTATTGTGACAGCCGATCGGGAATTCGACAAAGGGAGTTTTCGGGGTCGAGGTGCAGGTGTGTCGACAGCTGAACTCATCGCTCAAAGAATTAACGTGGGTAACAGGTTGGGGTTATCTCCGGGTTAAAACGGAGGTTGGGGTGAGATCAAAGCATGGGGGTGAATTTGTTAGAAATATGACCGGAGGATTCCACATCCTCTTCTTGCGGAATCCTCGCGTCAGCCCCTCCCGGAAAAACAGAACGGATTTGGGGGGAACTGTCAAGAACCGCACAAAGGGTATGACGGGGTCAGCAAGAGAGGAACGAAAAAAAACAATTGCCATCCAGAGGGGACAACACCCGGGCCGCGGCTATCACAAACCCCGAAAGAGGTCATTGGGGGGGCCTCCCGGGTTTCGTGGGGGTTACTTGAACAGGGTCTGGGGCCGTGGGGGGGTCGGCTCCTGGAGGGCAATGGTGGTAGCAACGAATTGAAAGGGGTATCAGTGCAGAGAAAGATTGCGTATATCAACGCACTCCCGCCATAACTTTTTGAAAGAGGAGAAGAAGGCCACGAACCATCTGAGACTACCGGCAACTGCGATGAAATATTTTCGTAGTCGCCGCCAGAGGGTCATGAAGCGTCGAATGCCGTCTTTATGAAGGGGGTAACTAGAGAAATATGCACGGAATAGACGGTCGCTGCAACAAGTTAGAGCGAGAGAGCGAAAAAAGAAGCGAGAGGTCGAGGGGGAGTGGCTAAGGTGCACTCGCTCGAGGTCAACGCACCCTCGTAGGGAACTCCGTAAACCGGTAGCGCAAGAAAAGACTAGCAAGACTAGGAGGTAGCCGAGTACAGTGTCATGGATGTTTTAGAAAAGGGGGACCCCTGAAAAAAAAGCGCAATTGAATATCTATCTCGCAAAAATGGGTTCATCGAGAGGAAGAATTGGGTAAATTGGGTGGCCAAGTCTGGGAAGGGCACCGAATATCAAAGACGCACATCAGTCGGGGGCTCACGACCTTGGGGAGGACCGCACGCCTCTTCAGACACTTATCAAGAAGTGTATCCTGGTAGAGAAGCTCTAATGAAAGCGGCAGCTTCCTTCTTGGATCCATACGGGGGGGGAAACCCTCAGGATCGAGACCCTCTCATTGCCAGGTGACCCAAAAAACTAAAATTCAACAGGGAAGGTTGGGGGGGGAGATCGTCAAAGGTACCTGCTCTCAGCTGAGCCTTAGGGGGACCAGGAGGGGGCTGGCGATAGAAAGGCCTTCTGCCGCCAGGCGCGCGTTCTGAGCGGGCGTTCTCATTTTAGCAAAAGTGGTCGATTGGAGGAGAAAACTTGGGGGGAGGCAGGCTGAGTCCGGGGGGTCTTGGGTACCTGGGTTTGGAGGAAAGTTTCAACCTCTCGGTTGGACCTCCCGGGAACGAAGTTATATACAGTATGCTGCGCCCTAGAGATCGAGGGTCACTAGAAGGACCTGAACTGAGGGAAAGGCCATTGGAAGTAGTCAAAGGCATACTGCGCATTATATCTCCTAAGAAGGACAATGTGCGAATAAAATAAAGAAGATCCTGGGAGAAAGGACGACACTTTTGGTGGCCGGCTCTGAAGCGGAAAGACGTTCGCCCTAGAATGTCCCCTAAAACGAGCTCATAAGGGCCGGGACTGCAGGGAATGAAAGCCATCAAAGCAGAATCGGGTTAAAGGAACCAATCAGATATCAGACAGGGGGGGGCCGAGGAAGAACTTTCTCTGTTTGAAAGCGGAAAATACGAAACAACACAGAAAAAAAAATAAAAACGGGGTTGCGGGATTCAGTCACAGGGACCCTATAGACTAAACAACAAAAACGTAATATATCATAGGGAGACTGGTCATGCCGACAGACGAAGAGGTTTAGATGTGCATGCGTCAACCAAAAAGGCAAAAGGGCTGCGACGTCCACGCGGATGGTCTACTGAGGGAGAAATAAAGGCTGAATGACGGGATAGCCGGGGACGCAGGGGGACGACTTAAAGGATGACGCGGGGGGAGGTGGGGGGGGACGCCCTTTTCTTCGAAAAAAAACTATTTCCATGTAGAGCCTGTGAAAGTACGCAAAAAGGGGGCGTATATGGGGGGTCATCGGCAGGAAGGTTATGCACCGGGGGTTTCCCGTATTCTCTATGGGCTGTGAGAGATGAACAGGATCTCTTATTACTGATTCCTGAAATTCCTGGAAACCTTCTATCATACAAGAGAGAGGTCCGATCTTCAGGAGTAAGTTGTTTCCCGGATTTTACCGTGTCAAGCGGGGGGGGGGCAACGAGTGCTTCACGGTGCCAGTTAACCACGAGTCAGGAAGTCGCGCGCAGAAATGGGCGCCCAAGTCTCCAATTCTTCAAGTGAGACCAATCAACTCTAAGACTTCTTTCGAGGCTCTCTATCTTCATGAAAGGCTCAGAGGCTCATCAGGAGGAGTGAACGAAGGCGATCGACGAAAAAAGGGCGATCGTGTGGGGGGAGGTAGAGAAAAACATTTGGAGCAGAAAAAGAGTTAGGAGTGATAACTCAGACCTATGATACGTATAAGAGTCACTTTTTCCTCCAAAATAGGGAACATGGAAAGTTAAAAAAAAAGGTCCGAGAGGGGAGGAGCGACCGGGGTGAAGGATCGACTTATCGGCAGCTCCTCTACGAAAAGGGAGGAAAGGCGGTAAGCCATCTGAAGGGCACTGACGCCGACTTAGGAGAGAAGGGAGTCTTCAAGACTAGGGAGTATCCGGTTGATTCTGACAAGTGGGTCCTCTAGTGGACACAAAGAGCAGCTAAAAGCGCTAATGGGAAATGTGTATACCGATCAAAAGTCACATCTCCTACCGCGTATTGCAGAGAGATTAGCATGTAGGAGTGCCCCCATTGAGGGGGTGAGGCTGCAGTGCAAGTGTCTGACCGCCGCGGGGTCGCTGGAGTCCAGGCAGAATGCTCCAATAGACCCTGAAGCGGGGACTCCGAAATAGTCGGAGAATTGGGAAAGTCATTTCATGCATAGATCTCTGAACCCAGGAAAATAACGCGCTTACATCTAAGGTCAAGGAGGGGGGGGGGGATTCTCCGCCCCTGGGAGATTTTAGAAGCCGGGCAGATTTCTGCCATTGCCGTCTATGAGTTGAGAGTCTATCCAAGAGAAGGAGAAGGAATGTCTCAACAAGGTCAAATATGAAACAAGCCGTTCGTCAAAGACCAAAGAGGGGAAAAAAATACGGTCAGAGAAGAAAAACAAACACACAAACCAAGCGACACCCCACAAAAAAAAAAAACCAAAGCCAACAAAACTTTGGGAGGGAATCATTATAATCTTTTGATATACGCTGACACGAGGGGGACTTATTGCGGGCTTGGGTTTCGCATCAATCGGGGGAAAGAAATTGGAGGGGGACGGAACTCGGAAAATCCAGTTGAGGGGTACTGGTAGGCATGGCACTACAGATTAGGCTCTCACCTGCAAGAGGGGGTAATCTACCGGAGAGCCGCAGCCACCTCAACCAAGTTGCCATAATCCCGGCACGCCAAAAAAAAACACCCAACAACCCACACCCCACAACACCCCACCAATAAACCCACAAAACACCAAAACCCCACCACCGCCGCCACAAAAAAAAAAAAAAAACCCCAACCCGAACCCCCCCCGCCCCCCAAAAAGCGAGGAAAAAGAAACCACAAACCCGAAAAAAAAAATCAAGACACCAGGGGCGACTGCAAATAGGCTCAATTTGAGTCACAGTCCTAGTCTACAGAATTATTACGAAGTTTGTTTTGGAGAGAACGACAACGAAACATACATTGTCAAAAAGAAATAACGGAATAGCCTCACTATAGGAGAGGTACAAAAACCGGGGGGACGACGGAGAAAGGTGTTGAAGGCATCGAGGAAAAACTCCAGGAAAGGGGAAGAGGTGCGTAAGGCCATCGCGGAAACTCAGTCGCGAATCTCTCTGAGGAAGTGTCTGCTTCGAACGGGGATTGAAGATATCTTCGCAGGGAGAACCGGCGGGGACCTGGGGCAGAAGGCAACCAACAGAAAAAGGAGGGAAAATAACCAAGAGCTGGGGGCGATAGTCGGCAACGAAAAGGGCCGTTGGGGGCTTTGCTAGGGAAGGAGAAAGAGCCCTGGAAGGAGGAGGAAGAAGTTAAATTCTATTCGGTTGAGAATTACGGACAGCGTCGCGCCTTATTAATGGGCAGCAGGCGTGGGGAAAGAAGAAAGGAGCCTTATACGGTGAGATGAGGTAGAAAAGACCCGGGATCACATTATTTGAACAAAGAGAAGGATATGAAACGTTGAAAAGAAAGCGTGGCCTGCAAAAGAACCCTCGAAATGCGAGGGTCAAGAATTTTGACTTCAATGGGACTCGCTGGAAAAATCAAGAAAAGTTGCCTTATGAAAAAGTAACAAAATATAAGAAAAGACGGACATCACGACTGACGGGCACCGGTTTCTCGGGGAAAATGGTAAGAGGGGCTAGGGAGGGGGGATCGTAGGGGGGGGGTCGTCGCTCTAACCTCTCTCCCGAGGGTACCATTTACTTAGACCATGCGGCGACGGCAAGGGAAGAGGTCAGAAGCTGGAAACGGGACAGGGCCTTCCCCGGGGGCGGAGAGATTTCGTGGGGATAGGTGCTGGAGCTCGGTTTGTAGGGCGAGTGTACTATAATGCATTAATTGAAAAGGTCCTTGAGTATAGAGATAGTTGCTGACGTATGCTTCGGGGAAAGGGCGTTTGATGAGCCTATCCAAGGAATCAAAAGACGGGGGTATGCCTGGGTGAACTCATCTAACGAAAGGGGTAGGGAAAAGGCAGAAGAAGAAGGAGGTGAGAAGGAAGAATAAAAGGCACCGGACTGGGTATCAAGTAACCGTGAAGAGACCAACCGATGGGTCCTCAGCGCAGAGGAAGGACCAGCGGGAAATTCAATGCTGAAGTACAAAAGAGCAGAAACACCCGAAGAGAGCATGCACGGAACCCACCACCCAAACGGTTTTTGAAAATAGATAAAAAGGGTTCCGCCGTGGCCGCGATCAACTTGTTTCGGAAAGGGGGAAAGCAGCACGACTGGTCACAGAAAGAAGGAAACTTAATGTTGGAGAACGCTGAGAATAGGAGTATCGGGTACGAGAACCCAATAGCGATGAAAGCTGACGCGAACCGTTCCTCTCTCCTTCTTTGGAAGTCGTTTGCTTGGGCGTACATCAAAGGGTTAAAAATAGTTTATGGTACAAAGACGCGGGCCATAGTGGGACAAGGAAAATCAACCTTCTTCGAGGGAAGGGGGGTTCCTTACGTATAAGTGAAAATGCACGTGGCGCGATGATAGGGGTTTGGCGGGAAAAAAAATGAATTCAGTTGGGGGGACATGGATGGAAATAGGGTGAAAAGAATCTGTCCAAACCCAACCCCCCCTCTACCTCAGCAGTGAATTGGAAGGAGAAACACAGCAGGGGAGGGGAAGAATAATTGACTGCGCGACGCTTCCGTAAGGGGGCGGTCCAGCCTTGAGCTTCAAAGGCGTCGAGGGGGAAGGGGGACCAAACACAAGAAGGAGGGGTTTCTCCCTTTCAAACACCTTAGAAAAAGACCCCATCCAGTGGTCGTTGGCAAAGAAGATCCGAAAACCTCTGGGAAGAGTTTAGTTTTGGTTAGGTTTGCGGCAAGTCTGAGAAAAAGTACCAGAAGAAGGGTTGCACTAGGCGACATTCCATAACCGGAGCCGCCTCGCTCAGAGGACTGAATCACGAGCTTGATGGAGGGGGAGGATGTGACAGGGATAGGGGAATTCGATAGACCGAACCTGTACAAGGGGAGTACAAGGACCTATCCGTCTTGTAATTCTTCAGACAGGTTGCAAGTGTTTGAAGAGACTATAGTAAGGGGCGAGTTGACCCCCTTGAGGTGTCGTAGGGAGGTTTTGACTTCAGGTGGTCGAAAAAAGGAGAGACAGACTTGCTCTGCCTTCTTCAAAAGGGATCAGGAAGAGGTTGGAAAGACTGCCAGAGGGAAGAACTGGGTGCTGGAGCTAATCAAGTGTTGGGGAATGTGGGGGAAAAGCCTGTTCGGAATGAACCACTGAAGGAAGGAAATAGTAGGGGGCTAACTCTGGTAGTGCCATTCACAAAAAAAGAAAAAAGAATCAAGTTACAACGGATCCATGCAACCCCCCCAGAATCTGAATTGGAAATCTGCAACTCAAATAGGTGAGGGGGGGAGGCCTATAGAAGAAAAGAAAAGCAAACGCATCCATCAGCCCCTCTGTCACTGGAGAGGCTAAAGAATCACACGCTTACTTCCAGAGGACTTCCGGAACCCACAGGTGAGGGGGGGTGAGAGAACCTGCGGGAGAATGGTTGACCCGGGTCTTTTTTTACCTTGCAGGGGAATGTTGCAGGAGTCGAGGGTTATGGATCGACGCCGAAAGCCTCTGGGGAAAGCGCCAGTCCAGGGAATCAAATCTGGATCTAACCTGATGGGAGAACGGCGATTATTTTGGCTATCTCCAGAAGGACATTAGTCTATGAAGAAAAGGGGAATAGGCAGGGGGCAATGAGATAGGGTGGGAGATCGCCGGGAGGGGAGGACCCGCTTACTAAATCATAATGGAATCGGGTCTATTTTCTCAGTTCCTACACAATGAGTTAGAGACGCTGGAAATAGAATCGACCACAAGGCCTCGATAAAAATCAAGAACTTCAACCAATCCTAGGCGAGTCGAGGGGCGGTAGAACTTCCGAGTAGAATGTGTGCCGAAAGGGGTATAGTGACAGGCCAAAGTCAAGAGGCATGGAGATCCACAAGTTTGGAAAAGATATAGCGAATGGAAATGGGGGTCCGAACTGTTTTCTAAAAGCGAGGACAATCCCCATAGGATCACCGGGCGCTGAAGGTCCTATGGCTTCAAGCGTAAACAAGGGTCGTCGCGCGAACTAACGATCAATCCACCGTCGATACGGGAGGGAGGTAGAGCTCGGACTCCTTTAAGGAGGTTTTGGAAGGAAAAAAAACATTATCGGAGAACGATATCAAGATGTGAGAGTTCGATCAACGAGGAAACGTTGAGAGGAAAGGGGGTGGGTTGGATCCGGAAACAATCCTACAGGCCTGGAGCATTATTCTATCTCCAAAGGGTGAGGGGAAAGGTCACAGAGGAGGTCACTAACGAACACACGGGAGGACCCGAGATTCGGACGGGACTTTGCGGGAGCCAAAGGGGAGACATTTGCGGAGCCACCCTTTGGAGATCTAGGGGGGGTAACTGAAGGAAAGTTGGGGGGAGGGGGAGGGGGTCACGTCCTCCACATCTTGTTAGATCAAGTAAAACTAAGGTTTATAGCACCGGCCATGCTGCGAAACGTGCGGCAAGTCGTTTCAGAACGCGCCGGAACATGACCTAGGGCAAGGGAACTTTGAATAAGCTCCGCCTTAAAGGAGAAAAATGAGGATAGAGCGCGCTCAAGACCGGGAGAGGTGAGGAAGAAGTGGAATTAATTGTCCCCAGACCAAGAAGGGGCTTCGGAAAACGGAGAGAAACTAAAACCCGGTAGAAAGTCCCAAGTCAACCATAAGGGGGGCACGGCGGGAAGGCCTTAGTTCGACATGTTCTGCCGGTCATCCCGGTGCCTGGTGCCTTGGCGGCCGAGGGCAGAGGGAACGATCAGCGGGGTTTCAAGAGGTGGTGTGAGAGGTGGTTCCGACGAAAAAGAACAGGGAATCGGGTGGGCTGCAGGGGGAA